>SAMEA104404097__coassemble_1250_pt1 | contig 21662 bp, 18 predicted proteins | sample SAMEA104404097__metabat2_low_PE_059 | metagenome-assembled genome bin SAMEA104404097 (sample SAMEA104404097) | Balaenoptera acutorostrata | reverse complement strand
TATCACTCAGTGCTTTAAATTTATTTTATAAAAAAGTGTTGCGGAATTAAGGTAATAAACAAGTGCCATGTGTTTTATAGAGACAAGTGTGCTGGCTTACTTAGAGTGGGACTTTTTTATAAAACATCATTCTTTTATCTTATATCTTAGAATGTGATTCTGAAGTGACTTTTTATTAGAATAAAAGGTCGAATCCTTAGTCCAATCTTTCTTCTTAATATGAAAAACAATAAAGTTTTATTTAAAATAGGACTTAATCCCTAATTCTGTTGTAATTTTGAAGATTGAAATAGAAAAAAGGTAAAAATGAAGAAAATACATCCACTGCACATCATCGCCGGACCTTGTAGTGCCGAGAGCCGGGAACAAGTGGTCAGTACTGCCGAACAGTTGAAAGCCGTTGGAATAGATACCTTCCGTGCCGGCCTCTGGAAACCCCGTTCACGCTGGGGAACTTTCGAGGGACGAGGAGTCGAGGCGCTTCCTTGGCTCAAGGAGGTGCAGCAGATGGGGATGAAAGTCATGACCGAAGTCGCCCTCCCCTGTCATGTCGAGGCGGTTTTGAAAGCAGGACTGGATGCCCTTTGGATTGGAGCCCGTACAGTGGTCAATCCCTTTATGATGGAAGAATTGGGTGCAGCGCTGCAAGGAGTGGAGATTCCGGTGCTGGTCAAGAATCCGGTTTGTCCAGATCTCGAGTTATGGAAAGGTGGACTGGATCGTCTGATGCACCATCAGGTGAAAAACCTGGGATCCATTTATCGTGGTTTCTGTGTCGTGGACAGTGCTCCCTACCGTAATGCTCCATTGTGGCCTTTCCTAAAGCTTTTCAGAGAGGAATATCCAGATCTGCCGTTATATTTCGATCCGAGCCATATCTCCGGAAAAAGAGCGCTGATTCCTGAACTTTGCCGTGAGGCCCTCTCCTATGACCTTGACGGCATGATGATTGAATCCCATGTTTGTCCGGACTGCGCGCTTTCTGATGCGGCGCAACAGTTGACCCCACACGATGTAAAGGCTTTGCTGGATAGTCTGGGAGTGACGATGACCACGGAGTAATGAAAAAAATAAGAAAATCCGGTGAGCGTTGATACTGGATTTTTACCCTATCCCAACCAGCGGAAGTAAGGAGTGTCGTCTTCTTGCTTCCGCTTTTTATTTGGAGAAAAACTACATTTTGTCATCTCCACTGAGCAAAGTCCATCATTATTTCTAGGTATTTTGCATCCACGCCGTTCGATTGGTTTCTTAAAATTTGTAGGAGAAAAGAGAGATTCTTTTCTTTGTACCCCGTATAAGAAACAATCACCTATTTTTTTTAATTTTAATGACAATGAATACTTTTGGTAGAAAGCGGATTTCAGTGAGGTATTCCGGGATGGGTATGGCATTGTTGATTTCTACGTTGGCATTCACCCCGCACGACAGTGTGGCAAAAGCGGTGCAAATGCAGGAAACAGCAAGTCAGATGAGCCTATTTTCAGCATCCGATGCAACTGAAACTGTTTATTATTTCGTGGCCTCGTTGAATGATGGCTCCGTATTGTCGATTCCGTTCTCAGAACGGCCGGTATTAACTTGCCAAGGAACCGATCTGCTGCTTACAACGACCAAAATGGAGATGGAATTGCCTCAAGGAAGTGTAAAGGAGTTTACCCTTGAGAAAAAGGATGAAGTTACTGGCGTGGAAGAAAACCTGCTCCAAGGGGAGATGCAGCGTCAAGGTGACCACTTCCTTTTCTCCAACTGTAAGGAGGGATCTGTGGTTCAGGTCTTCGACCGTAGTGGTCGTCTCGTTGTAGCTCGTACAGTGGATGCCAATGGTCAGTGCCGTGTCTCTTTAGATGGGCAGCCCAATGGAATTTATATCGTTAAATCTGAAAGTATTACTTGTAAAATTTTAAAGAAATGAAGAATAATTGGTTATTAAAGATGTCCTTCCTGGCTTGTGGCTGTATGGCTGGTAGTACGCTCTTTGCACAAGGTCTCCTTGTAGAGAAGAAGGATGGAACACAAATCAAGATACCTTATGAATTGTTGGAACGCGTTACCGTTTACGAGGCAGACGGCACTTTGTCCGATGCTGTCCGTGCTGCGATTGCAGGCGATTATTACGGTGACTTGAAGACTGTTGTTGCCGGATCAGAGATGGTGGAACCCTCCTGTGTAGCCCGTATCTTGGCGCAGGACAATGGCAAGTTCAGTATTGCAATTCCTGAGAAGGCAGATGGCAAGGCTATTAGAGGTATGGAGTTGCCAAGTATGACTCTTCAGGATATCGAGATGGTTCAGAAGGATGAAAAGGTCTATACTTTCGAGCAGAAAGACTTCTCTGTCGAGGTTGGTGGCACGGTATATGCGTTCAGTGAATTGAGTGGTAGTGTTGATCTGGCTACAGAAACCCTTGACTTTGCCTTTGCCGTGAAACCAGGTCGGATGCCAATGAATGTCAATGGTTCCTTTACCGGTAAGAAGGGTTCTTCTACTCCACAGGTAGAGAATCCTACAGATTTGGCGCAATGTGTGGAGGCCGATGTAGCTGCTCTCCGTAAGTTGGCTGAGCTCAATCCTCAGTTGGGTCTGTTCGAGGGGAATAACCCTAGTGAATGGAAGAATCTGGTGATCACCTGGGAAAAGAATGCTGAGAATCTTTATGCTGTACGCCGCATCGACATCAAGGCTGAGGCTCAGTTGGAGGATCTCGTGTTGCGTCTTGACGCAAAAGAGCCTTCTTCAGTATTCCAGCATCTTCAGGAAATCAATGTCGCTTCTGCCGGTGTGAAGGAATTCGTAGTCGTTGACCAACCTTTATTGGAAAAAGTCAGTCTCAATGGTCTGGGCAAGGCTCCAGTCGGTGCTGTCAATATCCAGGGAGGTATGGCTTTACAGCAAGTTGCTGTTGAGAACTTACCTTCTGCTACTGAAATATTCCTGGGTGGTGACTCTTTGTTGAATGTCACTTTGGGAGAACTTCCAAGTTTGCAGGAACAAAGCAATTTGAAGTTCCGCCAGTTCTATGCTGAGACCAATACCAAGGACACCAGAATCCAGAAGTTGACCTTGAAGGGTAACCTGGACAAACTGAACGGTCTGTATCTGAACGACCTCGGTTTGCAGCAGTTGGCTATTGAGACCGCCTTACCTGAGGTAACCGGTATCTCTTTGAACAAGAACAGACTGACTGGTTCTTTTGAACTGAAGGGCTTGAGCAAGTTGACTTCCTTGTATTTGAGAAATAACCAGTTGGAGAGTATCCGTCTGTCTGATTGTCCGTTGTTGAAGGAATTTGACGCTTCTACCAATAAGACATTGGCACATTTGGATTTGGACTTGACCGCATTGACCCATCTGGATGCGAGCGAAACAAGTCTGACCGGTTTGGATATCACTCACCTGAAGGCGCTGAAAAACCTGAGTGTCAGCAATTCCATGTTGGAGACTTTTACTTTCGATGGTGGAAACGCAGCTTTGGAAAGAATCAATTTGTCCAATAATAAGTTGACTACCTTCGCTCTTCCTGCCGAGGTGGTTGAACCTTACCAGATTTATCTGAACAATAACCGTCTGACTTCTTTGGACTTGAAGCATGCCGATAATCTTGAGGAACTTTACATTTCCAACAACGAGCTGGAAACTTTTGTGACTCCAGATGAAAAGGAAATGTTAGGTACTTTGGAATGCGGTGGCAACCATTTCTCTGCCAATTTCTTGAGAAACCTGGAAACTAGCTACACCTGGTCTGACCTTTTGGCTGCACCTCAGTTCATTCTCAACCGCGTCAATGGCCGTCAGGTAGACGCAAAGGCCGAAATCGAGTTGGGTATGGAACCTTACGTAGTTAAGAAAGTCGGTGAAGGCTGGGAAGAAGTGACCGATATTCAGCCTACGGACGGTATCTTTACACTTCCAGAAGGCGACACCTACAGAGTTATCTGTACAGAAGATGTCTTCTCTTTCATCATCTATAATATGGAATTCAGCTTCGAGGCTCCATATCTCATTGGTGAAGTGAAGTAAGAGATGTTGGCTGGAAACAGTCTTGAGCGATAGTTCAATCAGCTCCATCCGAGGAGTTTTCAATATTAGCAAGTTTGGAATCGTACAAGATTCCAAACTTGTGTGTTTTTAGGAAGAAACAAGCTTTTAGAGGCCTTTTCCTATAGTTTCGGAGCTATTATACCCCAGGAGCTAAAAACGTCCGTCTGACGGTTCTAAATCGTCTAGACGGACGTTATATCTATGGTATATGGAGTGACACTCCATTTTTTAGCGTTAGTTCTTTAAGGTTTATTCCACCTCCTCAAAATCCTCCTCTACTTCTTCTTCAGCTTCCTCTTCGGCATTTTCCTTGGCGAGTTCTTCCAGGTCGATGCCTACTCTCTCAATCGCTGCATTCTTGGCAGCATCCAGTTTGTCGATGCTTTCCTTCATGAGGTCTTCGATGTATTTGACACTTTCAGGATCCTCTTCTCCCATTTTTGCAAGTTCAATGACTTCTGCTTGATGTTCAGTGGAGATTCTCTTCACCTCTTCAACATAAAGTCCTGTAGCGAGATAGACGTCGTCTTCTGTCTTGGCTTCCTCGTAGTCACTGATTGTCTTTTCATTGAGTTCGAGCATATCGTCTACATATTCGTATCCCGAACCGCAGCTTGCCATGAATAATGCGCAACAAGCCATCATGAATAACTTTTTCATAATAAAAAATTTAAGTCGGCTCCATTGTTTACTAAACGTTCGAGAAGGAGTCTTTTTCTCTTCGTTTTTTCAATTCAATGCAAAAATAGCTTAATTTTTCTGTAAAACCTAAAGAAACCTACTTTTTGAGCCGAATTTAACTCTTTCCTTACTTTCTCAGATAGATTTTCTTTGTATACCGTATAAGTTCTGTTCATTGAGTTTTTTCTTAGGGTTCCAGTTGAATGTTCTAATATTTCAACATTGATTGTTGGAGAGAAATGGCCCCTTCGGTTTTCCCGTTATCGAGGGCAAGAAATCTATTTAGAATCTCTCCGTCGCTCAGCAAAGCTCAAGCAAGCTTGGCTCTGCTTTCATTCGCACAGATTTTTCTTTCTATATGAAAAACTTATAATGACTTGAAAGTCAGACGAAGTCTGTTATATCCATCGGACGGTTATTTACAAAAAAAAGATGTACTCCGGGGATATCGCACCTGAGAAAGTCAATGCATTCGTAACGAGGACTTTAATTAGAAGAGGAGTTACCCATCCAGCTGCCAGCATCAGCCAACCGAGCGGTATTCCTCATGGGGTGCATGGCCCGAAAAACCATAAAGATTCAGATTTCGGAATATCAAACTGGGCACCCTAGTTATTTCTTGACTTTGACAGTGGCCCCTCCAATTTAAAAGTTAGGTGGAAACCGTGTTTTAGCTCTATAAGGTTGGATCTTATCTCATGAAGATCTTTAATCACCATTTCTTCCCAGCCAAAATCCTTATCCAGCCGGTTCCCAAGGAAAGCTAGCCGGTTCCCAAGGAAAGCTAGCCGTTCCCAAGGAAAGCTAGCCGTCCCCAAGGAAAGACTTACATCTGTTTTCTTATCTAATAAAATTATTTTCTCAAGGGAGAAAATAATTTTTCTTCTAGGGGAAAAACTTTTATCTCCTAGGAGATAAATTTTTATCTACTAGGAGATAAAATGTAGATAAAGCTAAGAGATTCGCATAGACTACTTATTCATTAAGTATGTCAAAGTCCGTCTCCTGCGTTGGCTTCAAATATCATGGGCTGAGCGCTTCTTTTATCCATTAGAACCTTTTTGTCCGTTGTCTCCAACCTGGCCAATGGAATGGTCCGCTTACTGTCCTGATTATTGTTCTATAAAAAGCGGTATCAGTCAGTTGTGAGCGATTTATTGGGGCAAAAAGGCGGGTAAGATGCAGGTGTCCGCTATCTGCGACCTCTCTCCCACTTCTTGAACGGAGAGCTATAAAAGCAGGAGGAGGTGCCACGATGGCACCTCCTCCTTTGAAATCTTTATGTTGGTATCTTATTTCTTCAACATTTCCTTTACTGCACGTTCCAGCTGGGCATCTTTACCCTGGAGGACGTCTGCAGGATTATTATACACTTCCACGTCAGGCATTAACAGCTTGTTTTCAAGTACGTTGCCCTTCATGTCGTAAGCACCGACCTGAGGAATACCGAAGACCATACCGCCCTCAATCTGTTCCCACCAAACGGCAGTCATGGTACCCGGAACTGGTGCACCGATCAACTTACCTACCCCTTGTTCCTTATAATACCAAGGTGTGCCGTGAGCATTGGAGTAGTTGTCCTCGCAAACCAGCATACAAGAAGGTTTTGTCCAACGGTCGAAGGGGTCGTTGCCGACATATTGTCCGCGTGGCTTGTACTGCATGGTCAATTTACCCGTGAGCAAAGTAATGATATTTCCATGGAGCCAGCCACCACCATTGTGACGGGTATCCACAATTACAGCATCGCGCTTACGGTTCTTGTCGCTGAGCAGGTCTTTGTAGAGTTCCTGGAAGCTGTTGGCATCCATATCCTTGATGTGGACATAAGCCAAGCGGCCGTTAGAGAGACGGTCGACGATCTCCTTGTTGCGGTTGACCCAACGTTTGTAGAGCAGATTCTGTTCTACACCGAGAGAGATCGGCTTCACGGTGGTGACAAACTTCTTGCCGTCCATTTCTACGGTCAGACGGGTATAGCGTCCGTATTTGCCTTCCAATAAAGGGAAATAGTCCATACCAGCCTTGATTTCCTGACCGTCGATGGCAAGGATAATAGCACCGGCCTTGATCGGTTTCTTACCCACCTCAAGTGGACTGCCTTTCATCACTTCCTTGATTTTCAGACCGTCGCCCTTGTAACTCTCGTCATAGAACGCACCGAGGGTCGCTGTGGTCATAGCACCGCCATAGCCACCGAAACGGCAACCGGTATGAGAGACATTCAGTTCACCCAACATCTCGCTGGCCATTTCGGCAAAGTCGTAGTTGTTGTTGATATGTGGAAGATACTTGGAATAAGTCTTGTAAATCTTATCCCAGTCTGCACCGTTCATGTTCGGATCGTAGAGTTTCTCCTTGGTCTGATGCCAGATATGGTCGAAGAGATAAGCGCGGGTCTCTGCCGGACGATCGGTATGGAAGGCCTCAAAGCCGATATTGCTGGTACGGCCGGAAGCGATGTCCAGCTTCTTGATGCCGCCATAAGGGAAGTAGGCATTCTTGCCTTCCGCGTCGAGCTTGAAATTAGCCCAACCGATACCCTTCATCTTCAGGCTGTTGGTATGTTCCTTCAGATCCTGTTCCCAAAGAGAAGCACTGCCCTCGTGAGGAGCGATGTAATACAGTTTGGTACCTTCCTTGTTGAGGATAGCATCGCCCAAGGAAGTGGAATAAGGCGTCAGACGTATGGTCCACTCATCCAGATGGTCGAGGTCGAACTTGAGTTCTTCGTCCTTCTTTTCGTCCTTTTTGTCCTTCTTGTCTTTGTCGTCCTTCTTGTCGTCCTTCTTATTCTTTTTCTTCTTGCTTTCCTTCTCGGCCTTTTCCTTTTCAGCTTTCTCCTTGGCCTCCTTCTCGAGCTTTTCCTGTTCCTCGAGGAGTGCCAGGTCTTCCTTGTTCATACGGAATTTGTCGTAGGCTTCCTGGTCGAAGAAGAGGATGTATTCGTCGCGGTAAGATCCCCAAGAACCATGGCTACGGTAGCCGGCACGGTCGCTGGAGAAAATCATGGCCTTGCCGCCCAACACCCATCTCGGATTACCTTCCTGGTAACCGCTTTCAGTCAGATTGTGGATTTCGCCGCTACCATCCGCCTTGACCAAGGCGATGTCGCCGATATTCCATCCGCCGGTACCGATATAGGTAGAAAGGAACCATTTCCCGTCTGGGCTCCAGGCATAATCCTGGTCACCATCCTGATAAGAATATTGGAACTTACCCGGCATTGCGGTGCGTACCTTCTTATTCTTAAGCTTCATCACACAGAGTTCGGTACGGTTCTTCAAGAATGCGATTTCTTCTCCTTTCGGATTATAGGAAGGTTGGAAAGCGGTATACGAACCGTCAGTCAGGCGTTCTTCCTTGATTTCAGTGGAATAAGTGAAATTCTTTTCGTCTTTCTTGACAATAGAGGTCTGGTAGATCTGCCAGAGTCCATCCCGTTCAGAGTCATAAACCACAGAGCGGCCGTCGGGAGCAAAGTCCACATTCCGTTCGCGTTCTGGAGTGTCCGTGATCTGCTTGGTGGTATTATAGTCCATGGAAGTGACATAGACATCTCCCTGCATGATAAAGGCGATCTCCTTGTTCTTCGGTGAAATAGCGATGTCGGAAACACCGGAATTATAGAGACGACGGATGACTTCACGCTGCATGTCGTCGCGGGTGATCTCGATATTGACTTTCTTGGATTTCTTGCCATTGGCAACGGTGTAGATGTTACCGTCGCAGCTATAGCATAAGGTGCCGTCGTTGGAAGCGGTGAGGAAGCGGACCGGATTGTCCTTGTGGAAGGTCAGCTGCTTGGCTTTCTCATCGTTCAGACCACGCTGGTAAACGTTGAAGGAACCGTTCTGCTCACTGAGATAGAAGAAACCTTTACCATCCTTGGTCCACACCGGACTACGGTCGTCTCCCTTGAAGGAGGTCAGTTTCTTGTAGGTCTTGCCGTCGGACCACCAGATATCGCGGGCGATACTGGAAGTCTGGTGCTTGCGCCAATAGTCCTCGTAGCCCTTGATGTCCTCATAGAGAATGCCCTTCTCACCGATGCTAGGATTATCCATAGCCCAGTCGGAGAAGAGTTCGGGGCGTCCGCCTTTCACGTTGACTTTATAGAGCTGGGTAAAGGTAGCGGTCGGGAACTGGATATTTTCAGTGGTTGGCGTACCGTAGGCCTTGAAGATGAGGTGTTCCGCATCTAGAAAGGCTACCGGAATCTCGCTGTTGGAGTTGGTGGTGACGCGGCGTGGAGTTCCACCGTTGATGGAAGTGATGAACACGTCCTTACTACCTTCGCGGGTACTACAGAAAGCGATATGCTTACTGTCGGGGCTCCACACCGGAGCATAATCGTAGGCGGTATTCGCTGTCAACTGGCGAGCCTCGCCACCGTCTGTCGGTACGGTGTAGATGTCACCGGAATAGGTAAACGCGATGTGCTGACCATCTGGAGAGATGGCGCACCAGCGCAACCAACTGGGTTCCTGGTCGGTCTGTGCATTCAGCTGCAATGTAGAGGCCAGGGCCAAAGTGAAAATGATTTTCTTCTTCATTCTGAATATGGATTTTAGATCAATTCGATATGGGTCCTCTCTGTTTGTGAGAGATTTGATGTATAATAAACTACAAAGGAAGTGGATTTTTGTCAATTCGCGAGCATTATAGATGTAAAACTACTCTAAAAAACGGGATAATCTAACCTATTCTGTCTCTTTGAGTTGGATTTCTGTCTCTTCTTGGGGCAACACCTCTTACAATATTTCCTTCTTCTCGATGTTTTTCCTTACCTTTGCCAGACAATTTAAAATATTGATTTTATGGACAAGGTATCGGAAAACCCTTTCAAAAACCGAGAGAACGACCCGTTGTCGCTCATGGTCGTCACCGCCCTATTTGTGACGCTCTATCTGGTTTCCAATGTGATGGCGGTGAAAGTCATCGGACTTTTTGATCTTTTTTATTTTGACGCTGGTACAATCACCTTCCCTTTCGCTTATATGCTGGGGGATGTCATGACTGAGATCTGGGGTTTCAAGGTGTCGAAACGTATCATCTGGATTACTTTTTTCTGCAATGTCGTGATGGTGATGTGTACCCAGGTTGGTGTCTGGCTTCCCTCGCCCGAACATCTTGAGTATACGGCTTCGGCCTATAATCAGATCTTTTCCTATGTGCCCCGCATAGTTATCGCCTCGTTGATGGGTTTCCTTTGTGGCGAACTCTCCAATGCCTGGGTGATGGCCTGGATCAAGAAAAAGATGAACGGGAGGAAAATGTGGGTACGCACCATCGGTAGTTCGGTGGTGGGCTATGTGTTTGACACCCTTCCCTTTGTGTTGATCGCCTTCTATGGTGTGGTTTCTACCCGCGAACTTCTCTTGATGATGGCGTTGCAGTATTTCTCCAAACTGTTTATAGAGGCCACCTTTGGTACGCCGATGGCTTATGCGGCTGTACACTTCCTTCGTCGTTTTGCTAAAATCGGAGATTGATTATGGAAAGATATGCTAAGATAGATACGCACCTGCCGCGTGAGTTCGTGTTGTTGCAAGGCAAGGGTTGCCGTTGGGCGAAATGTTCCTTTTGTGATTATCACGAGGATAAGAGTGAAGACCCCTACCCTCTGAATCTTCAAGTGCTACAGCAGGTTACGGGATGTTATGGGGTGCTCGATGTGATTAATTCAGGTTCTGCGATGGAACTGGATGAAGCCACTTTACAGTTGATTGCTGAGATTGTAAAAGAGAAAAAGATTCATACCCTATGGTTTGAGGCTCATTATATGTATCGTAAGAAGTTGGCCGACTTTGCGGCACGGTTTGCTCCGGTAACGGTGAAATTTCGTTGTGGCGTGGAGAGTTTTGATTCCCGGCAGCGTCAAAAATGGAACAAGGGTATGCCGATGGACGTTACTCCGGAAGATGTGGCCCAATATTTCCAGGGGGTCTGTCTTCTTTGTTGCACCAAGGGCGAAACGCGTGAGCGCATTCTCAGCGACATTGCTTTGGCCCGTCAGTATTTTGAATATTTCAGTGTCAATCTGTTTTGCAACAACGGGACCGCCATGCAGCGCGATGAGGAGCTGGCCCGATGGTTCGAGAGCGAGGTCTACCCCACTCTGCAAGATGTTCCCGGAATCGAGGTGTTGCTGAACAATACGGATTTGGGCGTGGGGTGAAAATAAGTCGGTGAGCATGGATATATGGATATAAGGATGGCATAGGCGGCTGAAGTGCCGGATCTGCCATCCTTTTTCTTTCCTTTTTCAGTCGGTTATACCCGTAAAGGAATCTGGTATGGAAGCACAGAAAAAGCACGCGGATATTTTTTCTTAAAAGACGTCCTGAATCGTAGCTCTAGACGCAAAAATATGTTTTAAAATATCTTTTTGAAAAAATTTGGTAAAAAAGTGTACCAAAAGTTTGCAAGTAATTTGAATTTGTATAAATTTGCAAAATCTTTTATGGGAAATTCATGAAATAGATGAAATTCCTTTAGACTGACTAAATGTACAATTTTTAAAATCTAATCAATGAAAAAGAAACTCGGTTTGTTAGCAGTTGTATTGGCTATGGCTGGAAGCTGGAGCTCAATGCAAGCACAGGTGAAACTGGTGGTTCATTCAGTTGATGGTTCACTTTTAGAGGCTTCTTTAGGTGAGGTGAAGAGTTTGGCATTTAACGAAAGCGGTTTTGACGTGAATAGTTTCAAGGGACAGGCTCTGGGTAACTTTGCTTTTGCGAATGTGAAAAAGATTGAATTCGTCTCTGAAGTATCCGGAGTAGGTGACGTGGTTGCCAATGCTTCTCAGTTGGGATTGAGTGTGAACCGTAACGTATTGAAGGTCACAGGTTGGGTTGCTAATGAATCAGCTCCAATGGCCGTATATGGCGTTAGTGGTCAGTGCTTACTGAATGAAGCCCATTGGAATGGCGGCGAAATTAATATTTCGAATCTGCCATCCGGAGTTTATGTATTGAAAGTTAAAAACGAAACCTTTAAATTTAGAAAATAATGAAAAAAATATACACCCTTTGTCTTTCTGCCTTCTTGGGCATGAGTGCTTTTGCTCAAACACAGCCAGAACGTATCGTCGTTCACGAAAAATCTGGCAATTTCAAAGGCTTCCTGGCTGAACGCGTGGATAGCATTACTTTCCCAAAAGTGGAAGGTCGTGTTGCTGCTGACGTGAACATCATGAAGGTAGAACTCGATTCTGTGGTCTTGAGTATCACTCGTACAGAACAGTGCCGTGCATTTAAGTTGATGGCTCTTCCAGAGGTTACCGCTAACCGTCTTCCAGACGATGGAGCCATGGCTGGTTTCGTAGACCAAAGTTCACAGGAGATGTATTATCAGGATTTTGAAAGAGGTATCTTGAGTGGTGCTAATTTCGATGCTGATACGAAATATGTATTGGTCACTGTCGGTTTTGACATGTATGGTATCCCTTGCGGTGTATCACGTGCTCCATTTGCTACACCAAAGCGTCCGTTGGTGGGTGATGTCAAGATGAATTCTGTGGTTGATGAAGTAAATGCTCGTAACTTCTCCATGAGCTTCTATCCAAGTCCAGACGTTGAAGGTTTCGCTGTTGTAGCTGGTGAAGCTGGTACGATGCAGGCTCAGTATGAACAGTGGGGGCCTATGATGGGCTTCAAGAACTTTGGTGACCTCGTAAAAGGCTGGGGTATCCAGGGTGGAAAGGATGAGATCGGCTATACTTGGAAAGATATGACTCCTAACACTGAATACGAAGTGTTTGTTCAGGCATGGGACGTTAACGGTACTTACGCTGACTGCGACACGGTTAAGGTGACTACCAAGATGTTGGGTGGCGAAGGCGTTGCTGCTGTAGACGTGACATTGGGTGCATATCAGTTGGCAGACTGGAATGGTGAACAGTTACCTAGTCAGACTGTTACTTATACTCCAAACGACCAGTCTAGCTGCTACCGTTTCACTGTAGCTCTCGATTCTACTTACAATAAGGACCCAGAAGGATTTGCTAACGACCTCCGTCAGGATCCTCCAATGCCAATGCAAGGCTGGTTCTTCTATGAAGGCTTGACAACTGACTATCAGATCAATCCAAATACTGCTTATGTGATTTTGACTGCAGCTAAGAACGGTTTGGGTGTTTGGGGCGAAGTGAAGGTTGATCGCTACACAACTCCAGCACAGGTTGAAGGCGGTGATGCTCCAGCTCCTACAGTTGCTCAGACTAAGATCGCTAAGCGTGCCATCAAGAGCAATACGCTTTACGTACAGCCAGGTGCCAAATTGAACTTCTATCCTGTGAAGAAGGAAACCAAGCTTACTTTGAAGTAATTTTTCTCATAAAATATTAAATTTAATAATTAGGAACTCTCCATCGATGAACCTCGATGGAGAGTTTTCTATTGTAGAGGGGAAGTGGAGCCGTGAAAATAGGGGAGACTTCTCCCTGAACCAACGAAAAATCTTAAATGGCATCGATAAATACAGAGAAATAATTACTTTTGTATCATTCGTATGAAATATTCATCTTTAAATCATAAGTGCTTATGAATCCGACTCTTTTTCCGGTAATCTTAGCAATCGGCGCGGTAGTGCTGTTGCTGGTGTTTTTCCATTTTGTGCCATTTTTCCTCTGGCTTTCAGCAAAGGTGTCAGGCGTGCAAATCTCTTTGATTCAGCTCTTTCTGATGCGTATCCGTAATGTTCCGCCAGAGACGATTGTGCCCAGTCTGATTGAAGCCCATAAGGCAGGTCTCCATACCATTACCCGTGATAATCTCGAAGCCCATTATATGACGGGTGGACATGTGCAGCGTGTGGTGCATGCCTTGGTTTCCGCCTCTAAGGCCAATATAGATCTGTCCTTCGAGAAGGCCACAGCCATTGACTTGGCGGGACGTGATGTCTTCGAGGCGGTTCAGACCAGTGTCAATCCTAAGGTCATCGATACTCCACCGGTAGCCGCAGTGGCAAAGAATGGTATTCAGTTGATTGCCAAGGCTCGTGTGACGGTGCGTGCCAATATCCATCAGTTGGTGGGTGGTGCCGGAGAAGATACCATTTTGGCCCGAGTAGGCGAGGGTATTGTCTCCAGTATCGGTTCTGCCGAGTCTCATGAATCTGTTCTTGAAAATCCAGACAGTATCTCCAAACTGGTGCTCCGTAAGGGTTTGGATGCCGGTACGGCTTACGAGATTCTTTCTATCGATATCGCTGATATTGACGTCGGTAAGAACATTGGTGCCACTTTGCAGATTGACCAGGCCAATGCGGATAAGAACATTGCTCAGGCCAAGGCGGAGGAACGCCGTGCGATGGCAGTTGCTACAGAACAGGAAATGAAAGCCAAGGCAGAACAGGCTCGTGCAGAAGTCATCCAGGCAGAGGCAGAGGTGCCGAAGGCATTGGCCCAGGCACTGCGTGATGGTAACATGGGATTTATGGATTATTATAAACTGGATAATCTGAAAGGGGATACTGCCATGCGTGAGAATATCGGCAAGCTAACCAAAAATGATTTAGGTAACTTGATCAAGTAAACGATCCATATTGTTATCCAATATAAAAGAGCACAGCTGTCAAATAAATGACTGCTGTGCTCTTTATTTATTTTAGTTGAAGTATTTCCTATTCGGTTTACTCTGACCGGAATGGAACGGCTTTTTAACCGGTCGTTTCCTCTGTATATGTTTTAGAATAAAAGCGTCAGAATAGGGATGCTGAAGATAGCGATCAGCGTACTGATAAAAATACCTTGTGCCATGAGCCGTCCGTCCTTGCCGTATCGGAGACAGAACATGATACCGTTGGCTGCTACAGGCATACCACTCAGAATTACTGCCACATTGGTGACCATCTCGTCGAAACCAATCATTCGGAATACAAACAGTACGAAGAGGGGAATGATGAAGAGTTTCAAGGCGGACATGGTGTAACAGAACTTGTTGCCCATCATGTCGCGCAAAGGTATCTGGCTGAGTGTGGCACCGATGATAATCAAGGCACTAGGAATGGTCATATCGCCAATCAGATGGAACCATTGGGTCATGGCTGGAGGAGCCTGCAGCTTCATCAAGGCGATGATGACGGCGGTCACTGCAGCGAGAACGCAAGGGGACAGCATCAGTTTGATCTGGAAGGCCTTCTTGATGCCACCACGGTTGGAGATAAATTCATCACCGATGGTGAATAAGAGCAGATTAAAAGGAATGGTGAGTACGGAACCATAGAACACGGCCCGTTCTCCAAAGACAGCGGTTAGAACCGGGAAACCGATGAAGGTAACATTACCGAATGAGAGCATGAAGCGCAGGAGGCCTTTCCGGAAGGGATCCAAATGCCAGATGGCTGTGAATAGATAAGCGCCGCCGATGAGAATGATGTAGTTGAGTACTGAAACCATCAGTAACTGAAGGATTTCCTCAGTCTCGAAAACTAGACCTTCTCCCATGACAGAGGAGAGAATGAGGCAGGGGGCTGTCACGTTCAATACGAAAACAGACATACCACGGTTCATTTCTGTGGGCCACCAACCTCGTTTGGCTGCGAGATAGCCAATGATTACGACACCGAAAATCATCAGCATTTGGATAACAATGTGTAAATAATCCATTACCTTATAATTTTACTATTTTCCTATATTCTTAAAGACCGCTTGCCACCTGTCGTGATGTGAGAAAATAGGTGGTCTTGATTTTCGGGGTGCAAAGTTAGTATTTTTTATTTCGTAAAAGTTATAAAAAAGTTGAAAACGTATGTCTTTTGGGATTCTTCCTTGGCATATGAATCGGGGGTGTTTCAATGCTGGCTTAAAGTCTACTTCCTGTACTTGTCCAGCTGGATGATTCCTTTTCTCTGCTAGCTAGGGGACCTTCTTAAAATCTTAGGATAAAAGCGGTTAGAATAGGGATAAATCAGCTTTTACTCTCAGCTTTCCTATAAAATGTTTGTTATTTTAGATTAAAATTGCTTATTTTGTGATTCCAAGATATTAGAGATTTAATAATTCAAAGATGAAAAAGATTCTGTCGTTTGTTGTTGGTTGCTTCGCTTTTATTTCACTATCGGCACAGGATAAGATTGTGCTCAAAAATGCAGAGGTGATAGATGCTTTTGGAGTAGACGTTGGAGAAAAATCGTTGTATTATCAATTGGAGGAAGCAGAGCATAGTCCATGGTGGGGTATCAGTAAAAGTCAGGTACTGCTGATTCAGTATCAGAATGGGACTTCTGTGGAATTGTTTCAACAGAATGAAGCGTCGACCATTAAGGAACTGCTGAGTTTGTCGAAAGATAAGATCATCACCAGGACCGCTGATGTGATTCCTGCTTTTGGCGTAGATCTCAGTGAAAGATATGTATATTATAAAGCTGAAAATAGGCATCAGGCGCCGTTGTTGCGGTTGAGCAGGGATAAGGTCCTTCTGGTCAAACGTCAGGATGGTTCAGTCGTGGAGGTGTTTCAGAAAACTGACGCTCGGCAGGAAGTGGCTTCGGCGCTTCAGAAGGAGGCTGGGGCAGTTCATGTCGATGCAGCGAGTCGGGGAGATTCAACGGTTGCGGTGACTCCGGTGAAGGTGGGGCAGGTTTCAGAACATCCTGCTGTTCCGGCACGGGTTCCAGTGAAGAAAGACGAGGGCGTAACGATTACCTCACACAAGCTGAATAGGGCGCTTCTGAGTAAGAACCAGCAGTTTATGGATGAGATGAATGCCGCTTTGCAGATCAACCATAAGGATAAGAAATATTGGAATAAGAAGGCCGATCTGCTGATTGCACAGCTGGGAGTCAAGGAGAATTCTGTCATCTTTGATGGCAGACTCCAGGTCCGTTTTTATATGGGGGAACTGACTAGATTTCGTCCGTCCCAACCTTTGCATTTTACGGTTAGAAATGCGGTCTCTGAAAATGATATCAACGATCCTGCGGTGTTGGTGAGTGTGGAGAACAAGTTCACCAAAACCATCTATCTGGATCTTGGACGTACTTATTTCGTCCGGATGGGGGATTCCATCTGTTATTATCAGCCGTCTTCCGCGCATACGGCGAATGGGGTGACAGTCGACTTAGGTCCAGAAAAGAAGGCTACTGGTGTTGGTACGAATGGTATTAGTTCGGTGAATACGGTGTATACGCAAAGATATGTCGCTATTGCCCCTAAATCGGTTGTCTATCTGAATCCTCAATATCTCTTGCGCGCTGATGCGGGTGAGGTTACACCTGGACTGGAATGTGTATCCAAATCCTTTGATCAATCGGCTGTCGATCATCTTCCCTCTTTTATATTTAATTCCCAGGAGTCTAAAAAACTTAAGGTGGGACAGCCCATTTCCTATAATGAGGAAGATTCGCCTTTGCAGATGAGTCTGATTCTATCTTATTCGGAAGACCAGAGCTGTCGTCAGGAGACAAGTGTACCTGTTCATCTCTATCTGAAGGAACTTGTCGGAGTTGATTCGGGTAAGTTTACGTTGGAGGATCCATCAAAGCGCCTGTTCTTTGGTGCCGGTATCGCGTTTACCAAAAAGCAGGCCGGATTTCCTTTGCGGTAGTCTGTTTTCGGTGATGAAATTGGATATTTTAAATATTGAAGCCTGTTCTTTACCAAAGGACAGGCTTTTATTATTGCTTTTATGACATCTCTTTGGGCAGACGGACTGTGGTAGCCGTCATCTTCAGCCCCGGGTTTCTTGAAAGAATGCACCTATTGGGTATTTTTCATCTGGATACCCAAGACTTGGTCGTACTCTGTATTGGTGCTATTCCTACTCCAAAGACCTCTTTATTATAAGTAATGCATTGATTTATAGGAAACTTTTCTTCTTATAGCTTTTCTCTATCATGGCATAGTCTTAATCTGTTGTTGGGGTGGGAGGGTCTCCCTATCTTTGCATCAGAAAAAGAAACAAAAAGGATGCTGAACCGAAAGGTGAAGGACCTGAAAAACAAGAAGTAATAACAATATAAAATATACACATCATGGAAAACAACAACGTTTACACAATGCCACGTATTGGCGAAAAGGCTCCAGAATTCAAGGCAGTTACTACACAGGGCGAAATCAATTTCCCTTCTGATTATAAAGGTAAGTGGATTATCCTCTTCAGTCATCCAGCTGACTTCACTCCGGTATGTACTACCGAGTTCATGACCTTCGGTTCCATGGCTAAGGAGTTCGAGGCGCTCAACTGCCAGTTGGTCGGTCTCTCAGTCGATGGCCTTTTCAGTCACATCGCCTGGTTACGTACCATCAAGGAGAAGATTGATTACAAGGGCATGAAGAACGTAGAGGTACGCTTCCCGTTGATCGAGGACATCACGATGGAGGTTGCCAACAAATACGGTATGATTCAGCCCGGTGACAGCTCAACCAAGGCTGTACGTGCAGTCTTCTTCATCGACCCCAAGGGTATCATCCGCACTTTGATGTACTATCCTTCTTCTCTAGGCCGTAATTTCGATGAAATCAAGCGTGTGCTGATCGGCCTCCAGACCACCGACAACTTCGGTGTGGCTCTTCCAGCCGACTGGCGTCCAGGTGACGAGGTCATCGTACCTCCAGCAGGTTCTTGCGGTGTCGCTCAGGAACGTATGACCGACAAGACCGGTAAGTTGAAGTGCTACGACTGGTTCTTCTGTACCAACGAATTGTCAAAGGAAGAAGTCGAAAGTAAATTAGGTAAATAACACTTTAAAAGTAGTGCTTTAGGGATGGTTTTTTGATAGATTTCCGTCTTTAATAGTTAGAAATCAGCAACTCCAGTTGGCAGTTGCTGATTTTGATGTTAAAATCCGAGGCCGTTTTTTAAGGAAAAGTCTTAAAATGCAGATTTTGATGTGGATTCCATGAAGATTTTCGTACTTTTGTGATTTGGAAATTGTACAACAAATATCAATAAAATATGAAAATTAAAGATGATATTTACTATGTCGGTGTGAATGACCGTGTGAAGCACCGCTTTGAAGGATTGTGGCTTTTGCCTGCGGGCGTATCTTACAATGCTTATATTATTGCAGATGAGGAAAAGGTAGCCTTGATTGATACGGTGGATTGTAATTTCTTTGCAGAATTCCTCGATAATATTCATGAGGCCATCGGAGACCGTAAAATAGACTATTTGGTGATTAACCATATGGAGCCTGACCACTCTGGTAGTATAGCCTTGATCCGTAAATATTATCCTGAAATCAAACTGGTTGGTAATAAAAAGACTTTCGAGATGGTGGAAGGTTTTTATGGTGAACCAACTGCCGATGATGTCTTGATTAAAGAGGGGGAAACGCTCTCTTTGGGTAAACGTACCTTGCGTTTCCATCTGGTGCCTATGCTGCATTGGCCTGAAACTATGGTGACTTATGATATGAACGACGGCATCATCTTCTCAGGTGACGCATTCGGCTGTTTCGGTGCTTTGGATGGTGCTGTAATCGATACCCAGATGGATGTCAACCGTTACTGGAGCGAAATGGAGCGTTATTATGCTGCGATTCTGGGTGGATATGCACGACCGGTACAGAGTGCTCTGAAGAAGCTCGCTGGTTTGGAAATCAATATGATCTGCTCCACTCATGGTCCGGTATGGACAGAGAATGCAGGTAAGGCCATCGACTTGTATCGTCGTCTGAGTAGTCAGGAGACAGAACAGGGTTTGGTGATCTGCTACGGTTCTATGTACGGCAACTCTCAGCGTGTGGCTGAGGCTGTGGCACAGGGTGCTGCTGAGGCTGGTCTGAAGAAGATTATTGTGCACAATTTGAGTGTTACTCAACCTTCGTTCGTATTGGCTGACATCTTCCGTTATAAAGGACTGGCGGTAGGTGGCCCTACTTATAATGGTGGTCTTTTCCCTGTAGTCGGTGATTTGATGGACCGTATTTCTCACCGTGATGTGCAGAAGCACGTCTTGGGTTGGTTCGGTGGTTGTGCTTGGGCGCCTGCTGTCAACAAGTGCATTACTGAATATAATGAGAAAATCAAGATGGAAGTGGTCGCAGAACCTTTGGAATGGAAGTTTGGTGCTCGTCCCGAAGTGATTGAACGTGGTCGTGCTCTTGGCCGTGCCTTGGCTGAGGCTGTGATGAAAGCTGAATAATTCGCTTGAAATACAGATAACGGGGGCTGTCTCTATCCAAGAGGCAGCCCCTGTAGTTGTAGAGGGTAGGATCTATAAATTCAGATAAGATTTCAATGCCTCCACATATTCCTCTAACGCTTCCTTTCCAGAGGTTGTGATGTGGCAAGTGGTGTGCGTCTTCTTACCGATAAACTCTTTGTTGACCTCAATATATCCGGCTGAACAGAGTTTTTCTAGCTGTACACTAAGATTGCCGGCTGTAGCTTCGGTCTTCTCTTTTAGATAATTAAAATCCGCTTCCTCTACAGACAGTAGGATGGTCATGATAGCCAGTCGTAACTGCGAATGGATGATGGGATTTAATTCTTTGAACATTGTTTCAATGATTTATAGTTTAATACATGTCCAGGAATCACCAGCATGAGCAGGAAAGAGAGTCCGCCCAGCAAGTTCCATTCCAGACTGAAACTTTGATTGATCAGTAAATGGATCAACATATAAATGCTGATGACAAAACTGACAATGGGAAAATAAGTTATGCTCTTTTCATTCATTATGACTCCCGTACAGGCTGTGCCTATTCCGACATATAACAGGGATAAAGGCAGCATCGGAATGAAGACGAATACCTTGGTAATCATTCCCATCGCAAGGATGGTGAGTATGGTCAAGATAAACAGTGAATTGATGACTCTCCATACATTTTTCACCGCTCTGTCGGTATAGGTAACTACGTTGGTTTTCGGTTGCTTGACGAAGAATTTTTCGAATATTCCTGGTAAAAACATGACGAACCAAAGGTTGTGCCATGCCATATGAGAAGTAAACTGGCACAATAGATAAACAACGATGGAGGTGATTACAGCGGTGTAACCATAGTATAATAACTTGTTTCCGCTACCTACTTGCAAATTCTGCTTAGTCTGTTGAATCATTCTAGCAATTAATTCCAGACTTTCTTTTTCTGAAAACTTGTTCTCTTTCATTTTCTGTATATTTAAAGTGGTTTATAATATAAACTATAAGGTTAAAAAGAGAAGGAGTGATGCACTCCTTTCTATTTATCTACGGCAAATATAAAGTAGTTTATGATATAAACCAAATGAAAATCAATATATTTTAGAAAACGAGAGCTAAAGAACATGGAAAGCGGAGCTTGGAGCAGTTGGGAAAGAGGAAGGGTTTGTTGGGCAGTTCCCTTTTCTTATTGTAGATATTCGCTGATTTTAGAGATGATTTCTTCTTCAGCAGGGTGATAGTCCTCAATGAAGATCATCAGGTCGTCCAGGGCTTCTTTCGACCATCCTACGGCATGTAGGGTGGTGTGGATGAGTCCTAGACTATAGCCTTCTTCTTCCATAAGGGCATATAGGGCTTGTTCTTTAGTATTCATTCTGTAACAGGTTCTAAATATTCCACTTTTTTGCCATGTGCTTTGGCATATTCTATTTCAGACCGGGTGGAGGCGCCGATATATCCTCCAACATTGATGACGTAGATGCTGTCGGCCATGTCGATTTTTCGTTTGTGCATGTCATCGAGCATTTCTTTGACGCCGGGCTTCCATACTTCTTCATCGCCGCTATGGCCAAAGAGACCTACGGAGATGACGATATTTCCGGCTAGACTTAGGCGCTTTTGTGCCTCTAGAAACTCGTCTTTAAATCGGGTACTGCCACAAAGGGTGATGACGGGGTAATGCATATTGATTAGGGATTAGAGATTAGAGAAGAGAAATTCTGTTTTGATTAGGAATTAGGGATTTTTTGATTAGGGATTAGAGAATAGAAATTCTGTTTTGATTAGGAATTAGAGATTTTTTGATTAGGGATTTTTTGATTAGGGATTAGATAATAGAAATTC
>SAMEA104404097__coassemble_1238_pt1 | contig 21813 bp, 14 predicted proteins | sample SAMEA104404097__metabat2_low_PE_059 | metagenome-assembled genome bin SAMEA104404097 (sample SAMEA104404097) | Balaenoptera acutorostrata | reverse complement strand
TGTAAGGACGCGATACATCGCGTCAGCTGGCTAGATTCTCGTTTGCTGTAAGGACACGATACTTCGCGTCAGCTGGCTAGATTCTCGTTTGCTGTAAGGACGCGATACATCGCGTCAGCTGGCTAGCTTCTCATTTGCTGTAAGGACGCGATACATCGCGTCAGCTGGCTAGCTTCTCATTTGCTTTCTCTGGTCCGATTTATTTAAATGGTACCTGAGGAAGCCCATAAAATGGAAGAGAGTGGCTTAACTAGAGATTATTTGAACGATGGATGAGAAGTTCGGAGAGAGACAATCTCTTTTTTCCAATTTGAAGAATCCATAAAGATGCAAATATCAAAACATCAAATTGGAACCCTATCTAATATACTCTACTGTGTACAACATCACCTTCTTAGCTGATGCTGAATTTTGGAAATCAAAAAATGAGTAAAATCATTTAGCCGGAAAAGGACCCGACATAAATTAAACTATCAAACTTGGGTTAAACTACGCCATTTCGCGCTTACACTATAAAGTTGTCATTTTGCCTTCACCTTTCACTTTACTTATAATCTTCAGATATTCACTACAATATGAGTGAAGGCTGAGCCTTCACTTTACCTTCACTTTGTCTTCACTTTACCTTCAAAGCAAGGTGAAGGCAACATCTACCAGTGAAGACAAAGTGAAGGCTTTGCCTTCACCTATAATCAGCTACTATACAACTATTTACAAGCAAAGTGAAGACATGAAGGGAAAAAGTGCAAACCGCATGTAGAAACACTAAAATACGAGAAAATTACGCAAAAATAAATCTACAAAGGAACTAAATAAATCTACAAAGGAACTAAATAAATCTACAAAGGAACTAAATTCATCTACATTACTTATAGATTCATCTACATTACTTACAGATTGCACATCTCGTTACAAAATTTCCTGCAGCAGTCAGCTAAAAATGTATTTCCCGAGTCAAAAGCGCATGTAAAAACTTCACTTTGGAAAAATGGTGAAGTGGAACATCTGTGCCTTTGAGATGAAAACCCATCAGAAACTGGACTTAGGAGTATTCAACTATACATCAAATTTGGAATTAACATACGTGACGATTTTACAAGAAGCAATCCCCACATACAAGCAAACACGAGACGAACACGGGTCAACCTAAGAGAAACCGGGAAGCCTTATCCACAACAACGGACCATCTGTTAAATAAACTTTAGTGCTTTTGTAGATAAATAGGAAAATAGTATTTTTGCTTGTAAGGTAAAATTTAAAAGATAAGATTATGAAAAAATTTGCAGTACTCATCACCACTCTACTGTTAGCCTTTAATTATACTTTTGCCAATACTCTGGCAACAAGTACCCCTGCCTCATCTCCAATGATCCATATGAGTGAAGCTGCTACCTCACTGCCCCCACACCACGTTGTTGTGACCATAGACCCTAATCTGAAAGGCGTCGATATTCTTCCTGCAATCACGAAGAAATATGAAGGAAAAGTGGTGTTGCTCGATTTCTGGGCTACCTGGTGCGGTCCTTGTCGTGCTGCCATGAAAAAGTTGGATACCATCAAGGAAGATTTAATGAAGAAGGGCGTCGTTTTCGTCTATATCACTGGTGAAACCTCCCCCTTAAAAAATTGGGAACCGATGATTGCCAACATCAAAGGAGAGCACTACCGCCTGACCAATTCGCAATGGACTGACCTTTGCGGTCTACTCAACATTCCTGGAATCCCGGCTTATATGTTGCTCAATAAAGATGGCAGCGTAGCCTATAGTAATCTTTCCACTGGCGGTTACCCAGGAAACGACATTTTGCAGAACAATATTGAAGTGGCACTGACCAAATAAATTGCAGTCACAGCCATCAGTCATCCGACTTAAAAAGGAGGAGCATCCCGTCAGGTTGCTCCTCCTTTTTGTTTTCCCTGTAAAATAATGCTTAGGTAAAGGCGATGGTTTTCGCCAACCATCGCCTTCGATAAACAATCCTATATACCTTTTAAACCACTACTTGAAGTTCTATCAAAATCATCTTTATTGTGATTCCTGAATTCAGGTCGGTACTTAGCGCAAACGCCTCAGAAGTCTGAATCAGGCCCAGACCAGCAACAGGATATCGCCAATAGTCATCAGCAGTCCAATCACCGCCACCACAATCCCCGGCGTCTCGAAACAACGGCGATAAAGGTGCAGACTGACAAAAAACAAAAGGAAAGGAATCACCCACAGTAAGTTGGTCAACAGGTAAAGCAGGAAATTCACCACTTCATACTCACTCACTCCGAAAGGATGTAACCCTCCAAACATGAACAAGGGACAAATCAATAAAGGAATCAAATTTGTGCCGGCCAAGGCCAACATCCATTTGGGAAAATCACTCATTTTCTTTTGTATTTCTTATCTGTATTATATTGGGGTACACCCCTGAGACTCTTGACGCTGAGCCTTCAGCTCCTTTTACGGCAAGGTCCACGACAAAGATAAGCAACTGTTTTGAAAGTAAATGAATAAATCACGAAAAAAATATTCCAACCTCCGCATTCTTGTTCCTTTTCAACCCGAAAACAGGTTCATCTTTTCCACAGCACATCGCTATTCACATTCTTTTTAATAAAAATAATTGGTCGATATGCACAAAATCTTTAACTTTGTGCCGAATTTTAGTTCACAACAGAGAAGAATAATAAAAACAGATATAAAATGGGACACAATTTATTGCAAGGTAAGCGCGGTATCATCTTTGGCGCGCTCAACTCAGAATCCATTGCTTGGAAGGTAGCTGTAAAAGCTGTTGAAGAAGGTGCAACCATCACTTTGACCAACACTCCGATGGCACTCCGTATGGGCGAATTGGACGAACTCTCCAAACAGCTCAACGCTCCAGTTATTCCTGCAGATGCCACTAGCGTAGAAGATCTCGAAAAGGTATTCAAGGAATCACAGGAACTGCTCGGTGGCAAGATTGACTTCGTTCTCCACTCCATCGGTATGAGTCCTAACGTCCGCAAGCACCGTACTTACGATGACCTCGACTACGGTTATCTGCAGAAGACCTTGGATATCTCTGCCATCTCTTTCCACAAGATGCTTCAGGTTGCTAAGAAGCAGGATGCCATCAGCGAAGGGGGTTCAGTTGTCGCTTTGACTTACGTCGCTTCTCAGCGCACTTTCTTCGGTTACAATGATATGGCTGACGCAAAGAGCATGCTCGAAAGCATCGCACGTTCCTTCGGTTACATCTATGGCCGCGAAAAGAACGTCCGCATCAACACCATCTCCCAGTCTCCTACAGCAACTACAGCTGGTAAGGGTATCAAGGACTTGGAAAACATGATGGACTTCGCTGACAAGATGTCTCCTCTGGGCAACGCTACTGCAGAAGACTGTGCCAACTACTGTGTGGTCATGTTCTCCGACCTCACTCGTAAGGTAACTATGCAGAACCTCTTCCACGATGGAGGTTTCTCTTCTATGGGTATGAGTCTCCGTGCCATGAACCAGTACGCAAAGGACATCACTCCTTACGAAGACGAAAACGGTAAGGTAATTTACGGTTAATAAACACGAATCATAAGTGCTGATAGGTGACGGGATAACTCGGCCCTATTGGCACTTTTTACTTTTTCTCGACAGTAGGCCGCAAAACTCAGGAGAAACGGGCGTACCGACTGTTCGGGAATTAATTTTTAAAGATAGACTATGGGACTCTTTGACTTGTTTAAAAGCAAAGCGACAAATGAAAACCAGGAAACCCAGGAAGCTACAGCTCCTCAGGTTTCCTTTGAAGTATTGCGCGACGACGGCGTCCGTGCCATGAAAATGGGAGAAGTACCTTTTGCTGCAAAATGTTTCACGGCAGCTCTCGAGATGAAGGACGACCTCACCACATTGAGTTATCTGGCAGAGGCACAGATCCGTATGCAGAATTATGAGGAAGCACGCCCTTCCTTGGAAAAACTCGTAGAGGCAGAGCCGCAAAACCTGACGCTCTATCTGCTTTTGGCCCGTACCCTGGGCGAGCTGAAAGATTTCACCACCATGAAATCCATCGCAGAGCAGGCGATAGCGCTCGACGGAGAATCGGCCAGTGCCAAATATTATTCCGCCAAAGCATCTTTTGAACTGAAAGATCCTTTCAATGCCATCGCGCTGTTGACCCAGGCCCTCCAGCTTCATGAAGATTTCGCCGATGCCCGCGCCCTCCGTGCCAAAGTACTGAGCAGTATGTTCCAGTTCAACGATGCCTTGGAAGATACTCAGCAACTCGTGGAAGCCGCTCCCGAAAACGAGGACTATTTACTCCAGCACGCCGCTACCCTGGCTGCCGTCGACCGCAAGGAAGAGGCGATGGAATATATCCAGAAAGTCATGGCATACAATCCATTCAACCAGGAAGCCGTTCTCCGCGCCGCCGCGCTCTATCAGGAGACCAGCCAGTACGACAAGGCACTGGACGTGCTGAACGAAGCCATCGAGAACCAGCCGGAGTTCGCCAAAGCCTACAAAATGAGAGGCGGCATCAAACTTCATCTGAAAGATCAAGTTGGCGCCGCCGGAGATTTAAAGAAGAGTCTTGAGATTGAACCGGATTTAGAGAAACAGATCGAAGGTGAGTTTTCTACATTGGAAAACAAGATGAACGACCGTTTCAAATCCATGAATCCTTACGGATTCTAATTTTGTTCGCTGTTCAAGAAACGCATATATTCCTTTTCAAAATTAGGAGTGAAGAATCCTGTACCCATAAGGTGCAGGATTTCTTTTTGGGCAAAAAATCGTCCTCCATCCAGTTCGGTAGAAGGTACCGGAATGGTCTGCGTCGTCGTGCGGAACACGTTGACCAGTTCTTTTTCCCGTGCACTTTCAAACACATAACGGGCCACGAATTGTGGTTCGAAATCGGTCAACCCGATTTCTTCGCTGACCTCACGGCGCAAGGCCTCCTCAACGGTCTCGCCAAAGTCGACATGGCCTCCCACAGCAGTATCCCACTTGCCAGGCTGGATGTCCTTCCATTCCGGACGGCGCTGCAGATATAATTCTCCGGCAGCATTATACACATGGAGATGTACCACCGGATGCAACTGCTTAGTTCCGCTATGACATTCACCACGGGTCGCGGAACCGATGACGTTTCCTTCCTCGTCGACCAGGGGGAAGACTTCCTCCTGATGGTCGTGGGGAGGAATTTCCAACATCGAACTGTCCCCATAACTCAGGAAACGGAAATCGTGACCCAGCGCATAATCGTAGATGGTCTTCCAGTTGCCTCTGACAAATGCAGACACCAGCAACAGCAAAGTACTCTGAGGCTGATGGAAATTCGTCACGATGCGATGCACGATATGGAACTCATAACCCGGAGCTATAATAATCTGCGTTGCGGTATGAAGTACCGGTAAATGATTGCGGTCGAGGTAGTCGAGAATCTCCTGCAAAGCCTCGACGGTAGTGAGTTTCTTTTCAGAGGAAGCGGCATATTCATACGGCAGCCATTGAGGTACGTGGAGATCGTCCTGCTGTGCCTGAGGGTTCCGATGGATGAGCACGCCGACATAATAGAGACTTTCCAAAGTACGAACCGACGTGGTACCGACAGCCGTACAATGCCCCTCATGTGCCAACAGTCTCTCGATACTTTCCCGCTTCACCGCAATCCATTCAGAATGCATGGCATGGTCGCCAATCTCCTCCGACTTCACCGGTTTGAAAGTACCGGCTCCCACATGCAGTGTGATTTCATTGCGCTCGATTCCCCTCTCATCGAGGTCACGCAACACCCGTTCCGTGAAATGCAGTCCCGCTGTAGGTGCCGCCACCGAACCTTTAATCTTGGAATAGACCGTCTGATAGGTCTTCAGGTCACTCTCCTCAGTCTCACGGTTAAGATAAGGAGGAATCGGCAATTCACCGATAGCATCCAGCACCTCGGAGAAAGTGATGGTATCATCTCCCCAGTCGAACACCACCTCGTGTCCAGTGCCGCTCACGCCCACTCTTTCCGCAGTCAGTACGATGGAACGGTCGCCCACCTGGATCTCGCGTTCCAACAATCCCTCTTTCCACTTTTTCAAGTTACCGATCAAGCAGGTCCAGGTACAGCGGCGAGTCTGGGTAAAAGACAACTGATAATCCGCAGGCGTATGAGGTTCCAGACAGAAGACCTCGATCAAGGCCCCGGTGGACTTGTGAAAATGCAGTCGGGCCTGGATAACCTTGGTATTGTTAAACACCATCAGTTCCCCCTTAGGCAGATACGACGGAAGGTTTCTGAAAGTATCTTCCGCTACCTTACCCTCCCGGTAAAGCAACAATTTAGAACTGTCACGCTCAGCCAAAGGATATTTGGCAATACGTGCATCGGGTAAATCGTAGTTGTATTCCTCAATACGAATATGTTTTGTATCGTTCATTGTCTTTTATTTTTTCAAACGCGCATCCGCCAGGCGCCTGGTCCAGCGAATCTGTAAAACGGTGCAAAATTACGAAAAAGACAGCACATCACGGAGTTATCCTGAACGATATTTCGTCGATAGCCAACAGCTTTGGACCTGATAAAGCCCATATTTAAATAAGTTTGAGTAATTTTGCATGATTAAACAATGAACAGGCACTTCTTCAGAAGCGACTGGAAAACCAGAAACGAAATATTATACTCATACAATAACAGAATTCATCTATGAAGAAGAATTACAGACAATGGTTGAACGCCTCCGTTTTTGCCATTCTGCTGGGGATGACGCCCGACGCGATGGCACAAGCTGTCATCTTTCCACAGGCTGAACAACCCGGAATCGCCGAAGTTAGTCAAGACGGCAACACTTACACCCTGTCCAACGAACTGCTCACCGCCAAATTCGTCAAGAAGGGGGACCAGCTGCTCTTTGCCGGCTGCAAGGAAATGAACCTGCTGCCCGACAGCGAACTGTTTAAGATCAAATTGGGCAACGGCACCACCGCTACAGCTTCAGAGATGAAACTGGAGGACCTCAGAATAGTCCACCTGAAAGGCGACAAGAACGCCGCAAAAGGAGCCCTCCGTTTTGACGGTAAGGCGATCGAGGCCGTTTATTCCTTCAACGAACTGAAAATTACCTGGCAGGCCATTCTGCGCGACGGTTCCCACTACCTGCGCACCGCCCTCAACATCAAGGCGGAAAAAGATGTCCCCATGAGTGAGATCACTCCCATGATGTACACCGTGGATAATGTCACCGCCGGAAGTGCTCCGGTCACCGTCGGAAACACGAGAGGTGCCATTCTCGCCAGCGACCAGATTTTTGCCGGACTCGAGACCCCGATGGGCATCAATACCACCGGCAGTGACGCGGATGTCCTGAACTTCCGCCACAACAGTTGGAATGCAGCCGCATTCTCCTGGAATCCGGGTAAGAAGACCCCGAAAGCCATTCTCAAGAACGGCACCTACAACGAACCGAAAGCAAAACTCACGAAAGAAAACGTATGCTGCGCCCAGGGCTACCTGACCTTCCGCGAAAGCGGTCAGCAGACCTTGACCTTCAAATACAAGGGAGGTGACTTCCGCCTGAACCTCGTCGGGGTGGATGTGGTCAACCCTAAGAACGGGAAAGTGGTGGCAGCAGATTACCATACTGGATTTACCGGTATCGCAGAGGACAAGAATGTTTATACCCTCGACCTACCGGAACCCGGCACCTACCTCGTCCGTTATTTCGCGGAAAACCAGACCGAGAGTATCGGGAGCAACGGTGAGATTCTTTTCAGCAGCAAGGTGAAAGCGCCGGTACTGCTCTATGACCTTCCGACAGGACACAAGGCTCAGTTCGGCAATGTCCAATCCTCTACCTCAGCTGCAGCGACCGCTGCCCATGCTTTGGGAGAGGACGGCACACTCAACAAGACCTGGACGGCTACTGCATGGAAATCCATCGCCACAGTTCCCTCCCGTATTGTGGAACTAGGTTACAACCAGGCTAAGTTTATCGAACATCCAGTTTCCATCACCGCCAACAAGGGCACCTTACGGGTGGAGATGGTCTACCAGAAAGGAAACCACGGACTGGAAATCGCCGGAGTAGACCTCATCGACAAGAATGGGGATGCAGTGGCTTACGACTATCACAAGGGATTCAGCGGTTATCGGAAAGAGCAAAACGTCTACGTGATGAACGTGCCGTTTGCCGGAGATTTCAAACTGCGTTATTTCATGGTCAACAAAGACCAGGAGAACGACTGTGACGGTCAGATCAACATCAACCTGGCTGTGGTCGACACCCTCCACTTCCCAGCACCGGAAACAACACCGATCCAAGGAATGTGGCGTCGTAACACCACGTTGCAGCAAGGAAAGGAATGGAAGGTCAGCGCTGTGGTAGGACTGATGGCGCCTGGACAAAACCGCCGTTCCGTCATGTCGTATATCGAAAGGGAACGTGCTGTGCCTTGGCGTGCTTATCCCATCTACAACTCCTGGTACGAGCTGAACATCGACCGCAACAACGATCCGGAATACACCACCAACATGAATGTGGAGCAGTGTACGGATATCGTTGAGCAATGGAAAAAGAATCTCTACGAGAAAAATGGTACAGGAATCCAGGCCTTTGTCTGGGACGACGGTTGGGACCAGTATGGTACCTGGACGTTCAACAAGAACTTCCCGAACGGATTCAAAGAACCGGATGCCGCCGCAAAATCCATGGAATCGGCTATCGGTGCCTGGTTAGGTCCTGTAGGCGGTTACGGCCAGTCGGGTAACTATCGTCGCAACTACTGGAGCAACAAGGGGGGCATGCAGCTGAGCAACCCGGCCTACTACAAAGTATTCTATGACGGATGTTCCAACCTCATCAAGAATTACGACTTCCGTTTCTTCAAGTTCGACGGTATCTCCGCACAATGGAGTTCCGTGGGGCCTGACGCCGGCACCCGTGGAGAAGAAAACGCGGAAGGCATCATCTATGCCGAAATGGATATGCGTAACGTCAAACCGGATATCTTCTTCAATACCTCTGTGGGTACCTGGGCCTCTCCTTTCTGGTTCCACATCACCGATGCGGTATGGCGCCAGGAAAACGACTGGAGTACCATCGGCAACCAGGGGAACGACCGCGAACGCTGGATTACCTACCGCGACCGACTCGTCTACCAGAACTTTGTTCAGAACTCTCCCCTCTGCCCGATCAACTGTCTGATGACCCACGGATTCATTCTGACCCAATTCGGTGCCGTCTCCAAGGATATGAGCTATCAGAGCATCATCAACGAACTGCGCTGTGCGTTTGCCTGCGGTTCAGGAATGGTGGAACTCTATGCCGACTACCAGTTGCTCAACGAGATCAACGACGGTAAACTGTGGAAGGAAATGGCCGACTGCATCAAATGGCAGAAGAAGAACGAGGACGTATTGCCGGATATCCACTGGGTAGGCGGTAATCCATGGACCGGTTCCAAATCCGAAGTCTATGGCTGGGCCTCCTGGAACGGCAAGAAAGCGACTTTCGCGCTCCGCAACGGACAGAATGCGCCCCAGACCTTCAAGACCACGCTCCGCAAGGCCCTGGACATTCCGGCTTATATAAAGACGGCCATCCTATTGGAAGATGCTTTCGAACAGGCACCTCTCTCCGGTGTTCCGACAGGAAAATACATCGATATCGACCAGGAACTGACCATTGAGATGCCGGCATTGTCGGTATTTATCTTCGATGGTATCGATCAGCATCCTCAGAATTTCTAAACTCAATTCGAGCAGACCCACTCAGTTGCCCAAACGGAAGTCTTCGTTTGGGCAACTTCGTTATGGGGCAAAATAGACAGACTTATATTGGCAGACTGAAAAAAAATAAGTAGATTTGCTTTTCTAAGAAAAACAGGATATCCTAGCATGTGGGCACATTTCATTTTATGGGGTAGCGTCTTCATCTACATCATATTGGTGTTGAGTACGACGACCTTGGTCTTATTGGAAAACAGGCAACCGGCAAAAACGATCGCCTGGTTGCTGGTGCTCGTTTTCTTACCGGTAATCGGACTGGTCATCTTCTATTTCTTTGGCCAGAATATCCGAAAGGAAAGGTTTATCGGACGAAAGACCTTCGAGTTGCTGACCAAAGTGATGCTCAAGGAAGCCAGCTACTGTCCTCCCGAGCTGCTCAAGCCCAAATATGAGCGACTCATCAAACTGAACGAGAGAAAAAACCGTGCTATCCTGACCGCGAACAACCAGATCGAGATCCTGACCTCCGGTAATGCCTTTATCAAGGCGCTACTGCAAGAAATCTATGCGGCAAAGGAACACGTCCATCTCCAGACGTACATCATTGAGGATGACCCGATCGGACGAATGGTCCGCGACGCGCTCATCGACCGGGCGAAAGACGGACTGGAGGTACGGCTGCTCTACGATGACGTGGGCTGCTGGAAAGTACACAACCGTTTCTTCCAGTCCTTTATCGACGGGGGCGTACGCGTGGAGCCCTTCCTGCCGGTTACTTTTCCAAGCCTCACCCACCGCATCAACTATCGAAACCATCGAAAAGTGTGCATCATCGACGGTAAGGTCGGTTTCATCGGCGGGATGAATATCGCCCTGCGCTATGTCAACCATCATGGAAATATCTGGCGTGACCTACACCTGAAAGTGGTCGGTCCGGCAGTGGGCAGTCTCCAACGGATCTTTGTCAGCGACTGGTACTTTATGTGCAACGTCCTGCTGAAGGACGGAAAATATTTTCCTCATGCAGACAAGACCAGCCTGGTGAACGACGGGGCTTTGATCCAGATTGTATCTGCCAACCCGGTATCACGCTATCCAGAAATCATGTACAGCATCACCTGGGCCATCCAGCATTCCGTCAGATACATCTATTTCCAGACGCCTTATTTTCTACCGACCGAACCGGTGATCCAGGCCTTGCAGACCGCAGCCATGTCGGGCGTAGATGTACGGGTGATGGTGCCGGAGAAACCGGATGCCTTCTGGCTGAGATGGGGTAACGACAGTTATTTCAACGGAATACTTCGTGCCGGTGTCCGGGTCTTCGCCTGCCAGAAAGGTTTCCTGCACAGCAAGAGTATCGTCTCCGATGATGACTGGTGCACCATCGGTTCCTCCAATATGGACTTCCGTAGTTTTGAAAACAATTTCGAGGCCAACGCCTTCATCTACGATGAGACCACTGCCTTGAAAGTGAAAGCTATTTTTATGGAAGACCTGAAATACTGCAAGGAAATCCGTTTGGAGGAATGGGTACACCGTCCCTTCTATCATAAATATCTCGAGTCTATTACCCGAATCTTCTCACCTTTGCTTTAATACCTCCTACCCTACATGAGAAAAACCGCTCAACTTTTTCTATTTCTGTCTTTCTCCTTTTTCAGTTGCTGTACGGCCCTCGCAGGACCGGTGGATTTGCATACCGCCCGACAGCGTGCACTCGATTTCCTCAACCAACGGTCCAGCAGGACCCTGTCCGATGAGGAAATCTCTTTGAGATATGCCACCTCCACCACCTTTCTCTTTGAAAATACAACCGATTTCGCCCTGGTCGCCGCCAACGATGACCTGCCCGAAATTCTAGGTTATGGAACCAAAAAATCCGGCACCTTTCCGCCGGCACTGGAAGCTTATCTGAAAGCCGGAAAGTACACGCCGTACCCAGCGGAGGAAACAACTCCCGTCGAACCGGTAGAAGCCTTGCTGCCTTTTGTGCGCCACCAGAGAGCCCCTTATAATAATGCCTGTCCTTTCTCTCTCGATGCAGAGGGAAAACCCACCCCCTACCGTTGTGTGGTGGGATGTGTGGCGACAGCCTTGGAAGAAATCATCTCCTACTATCGCCGGACGGTAGTACTCCAGGACACACTGCACGGTTGGGAAAGTAAAAAGCACACGGCGGTGGCAGACGTGCTCCCGGGCACCAGTGTCGACTGCCGGCTGATCCGCAACAATTACGATACCGACGACTATACACCGGAAGAAGCGGACGCCGTGGCCAGACTCTCCTATTATTGCGGTATGGCGGCAAAGATGAACTGGGGAGAAAATGAGAGCGGCGCCAACATTAAGAATCTGGTCGATCCGTTGAAAAAGGCGTTCGGCTATGGATATGTCAACTACGTGGACAGTTACCAGTATCTTCCACAGGATTGGGAGGCCATGATCCGGAAGGAGATCACCGCCCACCGTCCGGTGCTCTATACCGCGTTCAATATGTGGTTGGCCGGACACGCCTTTGTCATCGACGGACAGGACCGGAACGGATTCTTCCACGTGAACTGGGGATACGCTGGCAGTTACGACGGCTACTTCCGGCTCGACGTACTCAACTATAACGAACCCCCAGAGCAATTGACCCCGGAAGGGATGGAGGCGGGATTTTTCACGAACCACCAGGCCTTGCTGCTCCACCCCGATGCCGTAGAAAATACCCTTCCCGACACACTGAGCCGGACGGGTTACGAAATATGCATCGACTCGGTACGACTGGAACTGGCGGCTGAGACCCGTAAGCATACCCCGATGACGGTCTACCTCAGAAACACGACCGACCAGTATCTCACCACCCCCTTCGAATTGTTCACCAATACGCCACAAGATACCGCCATCTTGGAACAAGGTGACTTTATCGCCCTGGGTGCCGCGATTTTAGCCCCCAGAGAAAAACGGGTGTTGAAAATTCATGCTAACTTTGAAGAAGCTGGAGAAAGAATCCTCCGCATCTCCCCCGACGACAAGGCCATTCTCTACGAGATGCCGGTTCGGGTGGAAGAAGGCCGGCTGCCCGAACTGACTTTCCAGGTACCCGAAATCAGTTTTCCGGCTCCCCATGAGGCTTTGGTGACCTTGACCGTCAGTAATCCTCCTACGGCCGGACGTTGCGGACAGGAAGTGCTCTATGAACTCGGTCCTGGAGATGCCCTGACCATGAAAGACGGCGTAAGACATTCCCGCCACCTTTATGTGCTACCGGGAGAAACGGTACAAGACACCGTCCGCTTCCATTATCTCGATGCCGAATCCACCTATACCCTACTGATCCGCAGTCCGTGGAAAGTGAAGACCCAGAAGACTTTTGTGACGCCGCAGATCGCCGGCATTTCCTCCACCACGGAACATCCGACCTCCCAGGAGGTACAATGGTATACCCTCGACGGAAGGAGGATACTCACACCACGAGAGAAAGGAATCTACCTGAGAAAGGAAGGAACCCAAATACAGAAATTTTATCTACAAAACCAATAAGATTACACCATGAGTGATATTAAAACTTACATCGCGGAAAACGAACCGCGATTTCTTGAAGAACTTTTCAGTCTAATCCGTATACCAAGCATCAGTGCATTGCCGGAACACAAAGACGATATGGTCCGTACCGCAGAACGTTGGCGCGAATTATTGCTGGAAGCAGGTGTCGACCATGCTGAAGTGATGCCTTCTGCCGGTAATCCGCTGGTCTTTGCCGAGAAACATGTCAGCGATGAGGCCAAGACCGTTCTGGTCTATGCCCACTACGATGTCATGCCGGCAGAACCGCTGGAACTCTGGAAGAGTGAACCGTTTGAACCGGTGGTCCGCGACGGCAGAATCTGGGCACGCGGCGCCGACGACGACAAAGGTCAGTCCATGATCCAGGCCAAGGCTTTCGAATATCTGGTCAAGCACGGACTCCTGAAGCACAATGTGAAATTCATTTTCGAAGGTGAGGAGGAAATCGGTTCTCCAAGCCTCAACGGTTTCCTGTCCGCACACAAGGAACTGCTGAAATCAGATATCATCCTGGTGAGCGATACCAGTATGCTCGGTAAGGATCTACCTTCCCTCACCACCGGCCTGCGCGGTCTGGCTTATTGGGAAATTGAGGTGACCGGTCCTAACCGCGACCTCCACTCCGGCCATTTCGGCGGTGCGGTAGCCAACCCGATCAATGTGCTCTGCGAACTCATTGCCGGTATCATCGACAAAGACGGCCGCATCACGATTCCTGGTTTCTACGATGACGTGGAGGAAGTTCCAGCTGAAGAACGCAAGATGTTGGCCGCTATTCCTTTTGATGAAGAACAGTACAAGGCCGCCATCAACGTCAAGGAACTCCGTGGCGAAAAGGGCTACTCTACCATCGAGCGCAATTCCTGCCGTCCTTCCTTCGATGTCTGCGGCATCTGGGGCGGTTATACCGGTGAAGGTTCCAAAACCGTTCTCCCTTCCAAAGCCTATGCCAAAGTTTCCAGCCGTCTGGTTCCCCATCAGCAGCATGAGAAGATTTCCCAGCTCTTCATGGACTATATCCAGAGCGTGGCACCGAAGTGCGTCGACGTGAAGGTGACTCCGATGCACGGTGGCGAAGGCTACGTCTGCCCGATCGACCTACCAGCTTATAAGGCTGCGGAACGTGGTTTCGAGAAAGCTTTCGGCTGCCGTCCATTACCCGTACGCCGTGGTGGAAGTATTCCGATCATCAGCGACTTCGAACGTATCCTCGGCACGAAGACCGTGTTGATGGGCTTCGGTCTGGAAAGCAACGCCATCCATTCTCCGAACGAGAACTTCCAACTGGATATTTTCCGTAAAGGTATCGAGGCTGTCGTTGAGTTCCACCAGGAATACGACAAGGAATAATCCATACCGCAAAGTGCAGAAAACCGCCACCAAGCTGATTCGAAAAGAACAGCCTGGTGGCGTTTTTTTCCTATCTCTCAAAATACCCCGGCAATTTATTTCCAGAGTCCCAACTAATCTCTAACTTTGTCTTTCAGAGAAACACATTTAAATGATAACAGATCTAGATGAAAACGTATTCCATTACTATAATCAAATCCTTATTATGGGCAACGATGGTGAATGGTTGCCTACCCGCATTTGCCTATGATTCCCCCAGCAATCAACGAATCCCCGTGACCTCTACCCACGATGCAGAAGAACCGGGACAAGAAGACGTAAAAAAAGGAGACCTCCTGGCCTTTCAAGGAAATTTCACGGAAGCGGTCCAATGCTACAAGAAAGCCCTCAAAAAGGGAAATGCCATGGCCTACCGTCAGTTGGCCGTCTGCTATGTCAAAGGGGTCGGTGTGAAAAAGGACCTCCCCAAAGCCCTTGAATATTTTGAAACGGCCCGCCAGAAAGGTCTACCGAAAGCCTACGGGGACCTCGGACAGCTCTATCTGCTAGGCGCCGGTGTGGAACAGGACATTCCCAAAGGTCTGGCCTACTATAGAGAGGGAGAAAAACTGCATTCTTCCCATTGCCTCTTTCTGCTCGGAAACGCCTACCTACAGGGTCTCGGTGTGGAAAAGGACGCCCAAAAGGCGGTAGAATATTACCGGAAGGCAGCGGAACAGGGAGATCCCAATGGAGAATGCCAATTGGGTTGGTGTTATGACAACGGTATCGGTGGACTCTCTCAGGATGCCACCGAGGCAGTCCGATGGTTCGAGAAATCTGCACGTCAACAGAACCCTTCGGGCCTCTTGCACTGGGGCGTCTGTCTGATCAACGGACACGGCACCGAAAGCAATGTACAGGAAGGAGTAAAGCAGATCCGACAGAGTGCTATACAAGAAGAACCCCAGGCACAGAATGTATTGGGGAAATGCCTCATTAGAGGAATCGGAGAAACGGGCAAGGAAGCCGAAGGCTATCACTGGTTTGAGAAATCCTCCGAATGGGGCAATGTGGAATCCACCTATTTTCTGGGCTACTGCGCCGTCAACGGCATCGGACGGAAAAAGAATCTGGAGGAAGCGCTGAAATATTATCAGGCAGCGGCTACCCAGGGATACCCATCGGCCCTCTATGAAGTGGGCAATGCCTACTTCCAGGGCATCGGCGTACCACAGGATTTGGGCAAGGCCAACGAATACTACCTTCAAGCGGCAGAGGCTGGAGAAATTGATGCCCAGGCCGCGATAGGCAGCAACTATATCTATGGCAATGGCGTGGAGACCAATGTGGAGGAAGGTCTGCGCTGGATTCAGCAGGCCGCTGAAAAGAACCAGCCCTCTGCCCTCAATCTTCTGGGCTTCTGTTATGAGAAAGGAATTGGGGTGGAACACGATGCTGAACGTTCCGTGACCTACTTTCACCAGAGTGCCCAACTGGGGTATCCGATGGCCATGGGGAATCTCGCCTCCTGTTTCCTCTATGGTAAAGGGGTACAGAAAGACGACGAACAGGTTTTCCTGTGGAGTCGAGAAGGTGCCCAGCTCAACGACCCGAATGCAATCATTATCCAGGCTTATTGTTACCAGGAAGGTATCGGTACTCCGAAAGATATGGACAAGGCACTCAGCATCATTCGTCAGGAAATAAAGAAAGAAAATCCCCAAGCCTTTACCGTCATGGGAAACTATTATTCGTTCGGTCTAGGCGTTTCACCATCGGAGGAAAAGGCTTTGGAGTATTATCTTGAAGGCGCCAGACGCAACGATGCCGAAGGTCTGGAACGAATAGGCAACCTCTACGACAAGGGACTCGCAGGACTTGAGAAGAATGTGGAAAAGGCTTTTGAATATTATCAACGCGCTGCCAACCTGGGAAACAGTGAAGGACAATACCGCACGGCCATCGCTTACCTGGAAGGGAATGGGGTACAACCAGACACGGCCGCAGCAGTCAATTACGCCTTGCAAAGTGCCTACCAGGAACATCAGGAAGGCGTCACCCTCATGGGATACTTCAACCAATATGGAGTCGGTATGCCGGTAAATCTGGAATATGCCTACAATTGGTACCGCCATGCCGTCGAACTGGGAAGTGCGCAAGGAGCCTGCAATCTCGGCTTGCTCTACTACCAGTCGAACGAGGCAGAACAACGGGCAGACGAGATTCTCCAGCTGATCCGGACAGCCGCCGATGCGGACATTCGGGTGGCGAAAGGACTTTGGGGCGTCTTCCAGCTGGACGGCTGGCACATGGAAAAGAATCCGGAAGAAGGTTTCCAGAATCTGCGGCAGGGCTTGGTGAACGGAGATTCCATGCTACAATACAAAATGGGAGAATGTTATGAAACGGGGAACGGCGTAGAAAAGGATCTGGACGAGGCCATCCGGTGGTACCAGAAGGCTGCCGATCAAGGTGTCCCTGCAGCCGCGCAGAAAATCGAGACCCTCCAAAAGGCCCTCAAATAGGAACAGAAAGCAAGAGGACAAAGAGATTTCATACCGATAAGAAAGAAGTCCCCTGAAGAAACGGGTAGACGATGAGCAACAGCTCCCCTAAGAAGGGTAAACGATCAGAAGTCTCCGAAAAGAAAGAAAAACGATTAACGCAAAAGAACGCAAAAGGATACAGCATCAAGTCCTGCTCCACACAGCGAACGGACCATTGCTTTATAAACACCACTCGCCCGCCATGCATCTGCACGACGGGCGAGTTTTTATGGAATTATATTGCTGATTAAGCCTGACGGTAGTCTGCCAGCTGTTCTGCATTCATGTTCATGACGAAGACATGGTGCTTAGCGATTTCAGCCTCGACAAAGTTAGCGTAGACGCGGGCTGACTTTTCAAACATTTCGGGAGCCACTGTAGCATTGCTCATCAAGAGATGAAGCATGATGACATCGGCAGCCATTTCTACCAAGTGACGGGCACAAATATCATGCACATCGCTGTCGGCAGTTTCCTTGACATAGTTCACCGCTTCCTCGAACTTGTCGGCCATCGCCTTCGCACGAGCCTGCAGAGGCTGCATAGCCTCACTCACCTCAGCCTCCTCGAACTCACGCATCTGAGCGAGATAAGAACCGTTAGTCACGTAACGGATGGCAGCAACGACCTGCAACTGGGTAGTACCTTCATAGATATTAGTGATACGGGCATCACGGGCATAACGCTGGATAGGATAATCCATCATGAAACCGGAACCACCATGAATCTGCAAAGCGTCGAAAGTATTCTGGTTACAATATTCTGAGTTCATACCCTTGGCCAATGGCGTCAAAGAGTCCGCCAGCTTCGCATACTTCTTCTGCTCCTTACGTTCGTCACCGTCCAGTTTACGTTCACGGCTGATATCGTCCAAAGCCTTGTAGATGTCTACATAGCGGGCAGTCTGATACAACAAAGCACGACCGGCATCCAATTTAGCTTTCATGGTAGCCAACATATCGTAGACAGCAGGGAAGTTGATGATCGACTTACCGAACTGCTCGCGGTCCTTGGCGTAAGCGAGACCTTCATTATAAGCTGCCTGAGAAATACCGACACTCTGAGCTGCGATACCCAGACGGGCACCGTTCATCAAAGCCATCACGTACTTGATCAAACCCAACTTACGGTCACCGCAGAGTTCGCACTTGGCATTCTTGTAAACTAATTCGCAAGTAGGTGAACCATGGATACCCAACTTATTCTCGATACGGCGTACATTCACGCCCCCGTCGCGCTTGTCATAAATGAACATGGAAAGACCACGGCCATCAGTAGTCCCTTCTTCAGAACGTGCCAATACCAGGTGGAGGTCAGCGTCACCATTCGTGATGAAACGCTTCACACCGTTCAGTCTCCAGCAGTCTTCAGCCTCATCATAAGTAGCCTTGAGCATCACGCTCTGCAAGTCGGAACCGGCATCTGGTTCGGTCAAGTCCATTGACATGGTTTCACCGGCGCAGATACGTGGGATGAAACGGGAATGCTGGTCTTCGTTACCAAACTCATACAAAGTTTCGATACAGTCCTGCAAACTCCAGATGTTACCGAAACCGGCATCGCTGGCAGCGACGAGTTCGGCACACATGGTGTAAGGAGTGATCGGGAAATTCAAACCGCCGTAACGACGAGGCATGGTCATACCGTTCAGACCGGCCTTGACCATTGCGTCGAGATTGGCTGCTGTACCGCTGGCATACTGCACACGGTCGCCTTTATGATGAGGACCTTCGAGGTCAACACCTTCAGCATTGTCTGCGATAGTAGTACCCGCCAGCTCACCGGTAATATCGAGTACGCGGTCGTAATTGTCCATCGCATCCTCAAAATCCAGAGGAGCATAGTCATATTCTTCTTTATCGCGGAAATTTCTTTCCTTCAGTTCCACGATACGCTTCATCAACGGATGGTTGAGTTCAAAGCGCAGTTCGGGATGGTCTGTATAATTATTAGCCATTGTTCTTACTTTTTATGATGGATTCTCTGATACACCCACACAAAGGTGCCTACAAAAAGACAGCCACAACCTATACCTAAATGAAATCCGACTTCTGTCCATCGGCTCCATCTGTCCACCTCATCAGTATCAAAAAATAAGCTGACAAAGAACTGTGCCGGATAAACCATTAACAGAATGTGCCATAACTCTTTTAGGAACATTTTCATAGACTGGCTGTTCAGAGAATCATTTTGTTTTACTTGCTGTTTTCCTTGTAATACTTAATCATCTTAGGCACTACATCCTCCACACTACCGGTGATGACATAGTCAGCCAACTGATTGATTGGCGCATTCGGATCGGTATTGATTGAAATCACAATACCACTCTCCTTCATACCAGCGACATGCTGGATGGCACCGGAAATACCGCAAGCGATGTATACTTTAGGACGTACCGTCACACCGGTCTGGCCAATCTGAAGATCGTGCTCACAGAAACCGGCATCCACAGCGGCACGGCTGGCACCGACTTCCCCGTGGATTTCTTCAGCCAACTTACGCAACAGGTCGAAACCTTCCTTGGAACCGACACCGTAACCACCGGCAATCACAATAGGCGCACCCTTGAGGTTGTTCTTCGCCTTTTCTACGTGACGTTCCAACACCTTTACGACATAGTCGGTATCCGGTACAAACTTAGCGACATCTTCATAAACGATTTCACCGTTGTAATATTCAGCGACCTTCTCTGCCTTCATCACCCCACTACGGACGGTAGCCATCTGAGGACGGTTGTCTGGGTTGACAATCGTAGCCACGATGTTACCACCGAAAGCCGGACGGATCTGGTACAAAAGGTTATCGTAATGCTTCTTGTTCTTCTTATCATCGAAATCACCGATTTCGAGTGCTGTACAGTCCGCAGTCAGACCACTGGTCAAAGAGGAGCTCACACGAGGACCGAGGTCACGGCCAATGACGGTAGCGCCCATCAGGCAGATCTGAGGTTTCTCCTGCTTGAAGAGGTTCACCAAGATGCTGGTATGAGGTTTGGAAGTGTAAGGATACAACCCTGGAGCGTCAAACACGTGAAGTTTGTCCACACCGTAAGAAAGGATTTCCTTCTCCACCTTACCGGTAATGCCATTACCTGCAGCGATGGCTTCCAACTGCACGCCGAGCTGGTTCGCCAATTTACGGCCTTTGGTCAACAGTTCGTAGCTGACTTCCTCGACCGTATACTTATCTATTTCGCAATATACAAATACGTTGTTCATTGTAATAAAACTTTTTTCAGTGAGGAGTGAGGAGGGAAGAGAGAGGAGTTCTGTTTAGTGAGGAATGAGGAAGGAGGAGTTAGCTCTCAACCTAAAAAATCCTTACGGGAAATAATTTCTATCCCCTCATTTCTCACTCCTAATTAAAAATAACTTCTCATTTCTCACTCCTAATTCCTAACTCTTATACCTATCCAATAGTATGGCTATCCAGCAATTCCTTGATCAGACCTTCCACATCCTCGTCAGAACCAGTCAGGCGCTTGCTTTCCTTTGCCTTGAAGACGATGTTCTGTACAGCCTTGACCTTGGTCGGAGAACCTGCCAGACCACACTGGTTCAAATCACCGTCAACATCGGCAACACTCCATTGTGTAATGGTCAGATAAGGTTTCTTCTCGTACTCTTCAGCATAAGGCACATTCTCTTTCGGACGTTCCATAGGCGCTGTAGCACGCTTGTACTTCATCACCAGTTTCGCATTGCGAGGACGGCAAGGAGCAGCGTTACCATTGACGGTCAACAAGATAGGCAATGGAGCCTCAACACGTTCAATACCACCGTCAATCGTACGGACAACGTTGATCTTTCCGTTTTCCACCTTTTCAATAGCGGTAACGTAAGTGACCTGGTTCAGATCCAATTTCTGAGCCACCTGAGGTCCCACCTGGGCTGTATCACCATCAATTGCCTGGCGACCACCGATAACGATATCGGGAATACCGATTTTCTTGATAGCCTGCGCCAAAGCATAACTCGTGGCCAAAGTGTCGGCGCCGGCGAAAGCACGGTCAGTCAACAGATAACCCCCATCAGCCCCACGGAACAAACCTTCACGGATCACGTCAGTAGCACGGGGAGGGCCCATGGTCAGAATGGATACAGAAGAACCAGGATGCTGGTCCTTCAAACGCAACGCCTGTTCAAGCGCATTCAAGTCTTCCGGGTTGAAGATAGCAGGCAGCGCACCGCGGTTTACAGTACCTTCGGCGGTCATGGCATCTTTACCCACATTTCTGGTATCGGGCACTTGCTTTGCAAGTACAACAATTTTCAGACTCATAGATATCTTATTTTTTAGTTAGGTTTCGTTTTTCATACATTCACGGGCCACTGTCCTTGATTCTATAGAGAAGACGTGCTGAATCAAAAGATCCGTAGTCCGTATGAGTTGACAAATATAAGGAATAATATGGAGGGAGACAAAAGAAGTGAAAGAAAAAAGCGCAGGAGCAGAAATGAAAAAGAGAAAATGGAGGCTGATTAAAACTTCCGTGGCAATTTGCTAACCGGATGCCTGGGTAATAAAATGATGAAATAAATAGGGTGTCCAGTTTGATGTTCCGAAATTTGAATCTTTATGGTTTGTAGAGCCATGCTACCCATGAGGAATGCCGCTCGGTTGGCTGATGCTCCTTACTTTGACAATGGGACACCTCGCATGATTTCAGCATTTGGGCTGCACTCGGCAAA
>SAMEA104404097__coassemble_1189_pt1 | contig 22519 bp, 10 predicted proteins | sample SAMEA104404097__metabat2_low_PE_059 | metagenome-assembled genome bin SAMEA104404097 (sample SAMEA104404097) | Balaenoptera acutorostrata | reverse complement strand
TTGGTGGACGAGACCACAGGCGAACCGATTCTCAAGAAGGGCAAGCCTCAGCCGGATGCGAAGAAGCGCGACACGGAGATGGTGCCTTGGCAAGAAAACATTGCCGACTACATGGCGAAGAACGTCCTCCCCTACGCACCCGATGCCTGGATTGACGATAAGAAAACGAAGGTGGGATACGAAATTCCTTTCACCCGTGAATTTTATAAGTATGTGGCTCCCCGCAAGAGTGACGAGATTTTCGCGCACTTGAAAGCACTCGAGGAACAGGAAAATGATTTAATGAATAAAATTCTGGGGTGATATGAGAGCAATGAAAGATAGCGGAATTAAATGGATTGGGGAGATTCCGGAGGAGTGGGAAGTGTGCTTTGTTGGCAAAGCCTTAGCTGAGGTAAATAATCCAAATATTGACGAAGTTGAAAAGAATACTCTCCAATTTAAAATGGGTACCATCATTAATAAAAAATATGGAAATAGTAAATATAGTCCCGAATCTATTGAATCATACAACATCGTTACCCCTGGTGTAATTATGATTAATGGATTAAATTTATCTTTTGATTTGGTTTCGCAAAGAGTAGCTTTGGTTAAAGAAAAAGGTGCTATTACATCTACTTACTTAGCCATGATTCCTAAATCAAAGCAATGCCAATCTGAATATACGACCTATCTATTAAAAGCATATGACGATTGTAAAGCATTGCACGCTATGGGTAGAGGGCTGCGAGCCACTTTAAGTTATTCCACATTTAGCAAGGAATTAATCCTTCTCCCTCCCCTTTCCGAACAGCAGCGTATCGCCACCTACTTGGACACCAAATGTGGAGAGATTGATGAATTGATTGGGATACAAGAACAGTTCATTGAAGAGCTGAAAGCCTACAAGCAATCCGTCATTACCGAAGCCGTTACCAAAGGATTAAATCCCAATGCTAAAATGAAAGATAGCGGTGTGGAATGGATTGGTGAGATTCCGGAGGGATGGGGATTAACTCAAATAGGCAAAATATTTAAGTTCCTTGGCGGTTATCCCTATAACAGTGATGTATTTGTAACAGAGTCAAATAATCAAGTGATCCGTATAGGTAATGTTAAAAACGATTGCCTGAAATTAGCAGCAAAACCAGTTTTTATTGATGACAAATTAGCAGATCAAACGAAAAATTTTGAAATCAATCCCAATACAATTTTATTTACGATGACTGGAACAAAAGGAAAAAGAGATTATTTCTTTACACTTGTTGTTCCACCCAATAAAGGAAAAGAAAAGTTCTTCCTTAATCAAAGGGTTGGATGCTTTATACCTCTAAATAACGTAAATCCATATTATTACAATTTTCTATTCAAAGATTCTCATATTTTAGATTCTATTTTCTTATATGAAACAGGTACTGCAAATCAAGGAAACTTAGGAATTGAAACTATTAGAAGAACAAAACTTCAGTATCCACCAATAAAAGAGCAAGATCAAATAGCAGAGTTTTTAAGAACAAAATGCTCCCAGATCGACTCCTTAATCACTCTCAAGCAAACCAAAATTGACGAGCTAAAGTCTTTCAAGAAGAGTCTGATCTACGAATACGTCACCGGCAAGAAAACCGTTCCGGAATCCGTTTAACCTACAATCGCAATCACTATGGACAATACAGATTTAAAAGAAAAAAACTTCGAAGCGGATATCGAACAATATCTGCTGACAGAAGGTGGATATATCAAGGGCAACCAGGCGACGTATGACAAGGAGAAAGCGATTGATTTGACCACACTTATCCAGTTTATACAAGCCACCCAGCCCAAGGCGTGGGAACGCTTTGTGAAGAAATATGGCGCCAAGGCGGAGGCACGGTTGTACAAGACCTTCCAGGCCGACGTAGTGCGCTACGGTCTGATCTATGTGCTCCGCCACGGTCTCGACGATATGGGCATCAAACTCCGACTGTGCTATTTCGCTCCGGCCTCTTCGCTGAACGAGGAACTCGTGGAGAAATATGAACAGAATATCCTGACCTGCACGCGGCAGTTCGCCTACAGTACGCAGAATCACAACACCATCGACATGGTGCTCAGTCTGAACGGTATTCCGCTCATCGCCATCGAACTGAAAAACCAGATCACCGGACAGAGCGTGGAGAACAGTAAGGAACAATGGCGCAACGACCGCGACCCGAAGGAACTCCTCTTCCATTTCGATACGCGTATCCTCGCCTACTTCGGCGTGGACCTCTACGAAGCCGCGGTGGCTACCGAACTGAAGGGGAAGTCGACGTTCTTCATTCCTTTCAACCAAGGTTCCAACGGTGCCGGAAACGTGGGCGGCGCGGGCAATCCGAGTCGCACGGACGGTCATTACGTCACCGCCTATCTCTGGGAGGACGTGCTGCGCCGCGACGTCTTGCTCGCCATCCTCCAGCGCTATCTGATGCGCCAGGAGGAAACGAAACTGAAAATCGTTTTCGACAAACAAGGCAACGAACGTACGGAGGAAGAGAAGAGCGTCAAACTCATTTTCCCCCGCTACCACCAGTTGGATGTGGTGGAGAAACTGGTACACGACACGGAGGTGCACGGCAGTGGCAAGAACTATCTGATTCAGCATTCCGCCGGTTCGGGCAAGTCCAACTCCATCGCGTGGCTCACCTACCGCCTCGGCAGTCTGCACCAAGCAGACAACCATTTCGTCTTCGACGGCGTGTTTGTCGTCACCGACCGACGGGTACTCAACCATCAGTTGCAGGACACCATCCTCGGTTTCGAACATATCGAAGGGACGGTGACCACCGTGACCGACAAGGACAATTCGAGTGTGCTGCGCGACGCCATCAACAACGGCGACCGCATCGTCATCACTACCCTCCACCGTTTCCCGATCATCTATAAGGAACTCAACTCCCGGGCAGGCAAACATTATGCCATCATCGTGGACGAGGCGCATTCTTCCCAGAGCGGAAAGAGTGCGGAGAAACTGAAAGCGGCCCTCGCCGACACGGACGAGGCGCTGCGTGAACTGGCGGAGATCGAGGAGAAGGAAGTGGAACAGCTGGAGCAGGACAAGGATGCGCTCATGGAGGACCTCCTGGCCCAGGGACAGCACCACAACCTCTCGTTCTATGCCTTCACCGCGACGCCGAAACCGAAGACGTTGCAGACTTTCGGGGTACCCGTGCATCTGACCGACAGTGAGGAGGAGGACCACTATGTGGCCTTCCACAACTATTCCATGCTGCAGGCCATCGAGGAGGGATTTATCAAGGACGTACTGAAATGCTATACCACCTACACCACGAGTTATGAGATTGCCAAGAAGGTGGAGGAGAATCCGGAATATGAGGAGACCCCGGCCACCAAGGCGCTGAAGGCGTTTCACGACAACCATCAGGACACCATCAACAAGAAGACCGCCATCATCGTGGAGAAGTTCCGCGAGGTGACGCTCAATGCGATGAAGGGGAAGGCGAAGGCGATGGTGGTGACGGCTTCCCGTGCCCATGCCCTCCGCTATTTCTTCGCCATCAAGAAGTATTGTGCCGACCATAAGATTGCGGGCGTACATCCGATGGTGGCCTTCTCCGGAAAGGTGGAATACCAGGGCGTGGAATATACCGAACCGATGCTCAACTCCACTCCCGAGCGCAAGATCTCGGAAGACAAACTGCCGCTCTATTTCGCCAGCGACATCTACAATATGCTGATTGTGGCCGACAAATACCAGACGGGCTTCGACGAACCGATGCTCCACACGATGTTCGTGGACAAACGACTGAAGGACGTGAAGGCGGTACAGACCCTCTCCCGTCTGAACCGCTGGCAGAAGGACAAGCGCGACACGTATGTCTTCGACTTCGCCAATACGACGGAAGAGATCAAACGGTCGTTCGAACCTTTCTATACAGGTACCGAACTCATCGAACCGGTGGACGTGAACCATGTGTATACCTTCCGTAAGGACATCGAGATGTACCATCTCTGGACCGTCAAGGATGAGAACAGTTTCTTTGAGAAGATGCAGCACGTGGACCCGAAACAGCAGCAGAGCCGCTTGTCGGTGATGTCGGCGGCCTTCAAACCGGTACTCGACCGTTTCAACGATTTTGAGGAGGAGAAGCGTTTCGATATCCGCAGCAAGATCAAGAACTTCGTGCGCTTCTATTCGTATATGGCGCAGATTGCCCGCACCTTCGATGCGGGACTCTACAAGGCGTATGTCTTCGCCGATTATCTCTACCGCGTATTACCGAAGACGCCGCATGAGAAGGTGGACCTGAACAGCAAGGTACTCCTCCTCAATTCGAAAATCGAGGCGGGCGAGACCGAAACCATCCAGCTGGAAGGTTCGAAACCGGAAATTAAGGGCGAGAATCCGGGTAAGGCGATGAAACCGGACGACAACCGGGACCTCTTGGACAATATCATCGACAAGGTGAACCTGATGTTCCAAGGGAACTTCTCCGAGGCCGACCGTGTGATGGTGGAAGGCATCTTCGACCGCATCCAGAAGTCTGCCACCAAGAAACTGAAGAAACAGGCGACGGGCAACGACGAGACGCAGTTTGTGGAGAGTATCTTCCCTGAGGTCTTCGGTACTGCCGCACAGCAATGCTATACCAAACAGACAGATTCGTTCCGCAAGCTCTTCGAGAACCAGGAGTTCTACCAGACGCTGATGAAGCAGATGGGCCATGCCATCTACGAGCGCTACAAGGCGCAGGAGGAAGCGGCCTTCACCGTGGAACATCTGCAACGGAAGTTCCTCCCGGGACTCCGCGCCGATTTCTCCCTCATCACGGGTTACGACCGCACATTGGAGGAGGCCTTCTCGTGGATGGTAAACCTCATCCGCCGTCCGTCGTTACCGAAGTATAGCGGTATGGAAGAGACCGTTATGATGCCTTTGTTCAAATTATACTGTAGTTCTGGGACCTTGACGAATGCTGAGAAGCGCAACTATCTCAAGTCCCTCACCACCAGTTTCGAGTCGTACCTCAAGAAGCTGTATTATCTCTGCAACCATGAGGAAGTTACCGATAAGAATGGGAACGCAGAACAAGCGGCTCTGAGTAACGCTCTTTATTATTTGCGGCTGAATCAGCTGAAGTACAGCCACAAACCCTGCGACAAGCATTTTGCCGATTATGTGGAGAAACTGACGCTGTTAAGGAATATGGAAAGCCATTCCAGTAAGGCTTATACCGCCAAGGAACTCGCAGAAGGACTTCATGTGGTGTCTGCCATGTATCTTTATGTATCCTTCGTCCATATCTCCGATTTCGAAATCGCCGGATTGGACCAGGAACCTTCTGAAAAGGTGATAGCATTCAACGCTGCAGGTGCTGTTGAAAAGCAGGCTCCGGTGAAACCTTATGTCCTCGACGAAGAAGAAGGCTCGGCTGAAGATGACGATACGGCTACCTTCCAGGAGGCCGCCGAGTTCCACTTCTATTACGAGTTGTCGGAACCGCAGCGTGTCCATTATCTGGAGCGATTCCTGACCGACTTACTCACGGCTTCTCCGGAGGTCTTCACTCGAGAATACCAGTGGATGGCCATCTACCGCATCTCCGCCGACTACGGTCTCGTCATCGACGGTGACTACCGTTATTTTGTAGACAAGGTATCTTCCCTCCAGCTCGAAGGTTTCCCCAAGCTCCTCGCCGCCGACCGCCTCGAAAAACTCGACCAGAGTCTCTACGGTAAGAAGTACGATGACTGGAGCAACGAAGGTCTAACCGGCCGAAAGCTCTCCGAATACAAAAACATGCTCGCCTGCGCCAATGCGTTTAAGGAATTGGTGGTGGCGGGAATGGAAAAATAAGGGAGTGCAGTTGTTCGGAGTTTCCAAACAACTGCACCACGCCGTATATTCGCAATGAAAAATCTAATTTGTTCGTCGTAACGAACGAATTACAAGAACAACGAACGAATTTGTTCGTCGTAACGAACGAATTGGAAGAACAACGAACGAATTTGTTCGTCGTAACGAACGAATTACAAGAACAACGAATGAATTTGTTCGTCGTAACGAACGAATTGCAAGAACAACGAACGAATTACAAGGACAACGAATGAATTTGTTCATCGTAACGAACGAATTACAAAGACAACGAATGAATTTGTTCGTTGTAACGAACGAAATAAAAGGACAATGAACAAGATTAGAATATGAGTACACCAATAAACAGCATACAACCTAATGAAGTAACCCAAGCCGTAGAGACCATAAAGACAGCCATATTACAAAGTCAACAAAATGCCTTAAACATTATAAATCAAGAGCAATTAGCTTTGTACTACGGCATTGGAAGATTTGTCTCTATTAATACGAGAAATAAAAATTGGGGACAAGGATTTATTGAATACATCAGTGAACAACTACAAAAAGAAGTACCTGGATTAAGAGGTTTTTCTGCGTCCAGTCTTCGAAAGATGCGCACTTTCTATGAAGAATGGAGTATGCTTTCGGACAAATCGTTCGTTACAACGAACAATTTGGAGAACAACGAACAAAATACAAGTGGAAATACTAACGAAATAGAAATCAGAAACTTCAAAATAGACTCCAACTTCCCCATCGCTGCATTTCTGAACATAGGCTTTACCCATCACTATACTATAATTAGTAAAGTAAAAAACATTGAACAGCGAAAATTCTATATCCAGTTTGCAGCTGAAACAAAAGCCAGTGTGGATGAATTATTAGCTGCAATTGATGGAGACCTATATACACATCAAGGGCATATGCCCAATAATTTCAAGAAGAGTATTCCCGATGCACTTCAAGCCTATCGAGCCATATCTATGTTCAAAGATGAATACTTACTTGATTTTATCAATGTAGAAGAGTTGTTTATTCGCGATAAAGACAGAGACGAACGGATGATTGAACAGAGTATTATTCAAAACGTCAAAGAGTTTATCATGACTTTTGGAAAAGACTTTACTTTTGTGGGGAACCAGTATCATCTCGAAAAATTTGGTGAAGAATTATTCCCAGATCTACTATTTTTCAATAGAGAGTTAGCAGCTTTAGTCTGCGTTGAATTAAAAGACGGTCCCTTTAAGCCAGCATATCTAGGTCAATTGGCAGCCTATCTTAGAATATTAGATGACGAAGTCAAGAAACCCAATGAGAATCCTTCTATAGGCATTATACTTTGCAAAAGTGCAAACAAGAAATTCGTTGAATATGTGATTCAAGACTATGACAAGCCCATGGGAGTTGCCACTTACAAGACAACAGCAGATATGGATGAACGCCTTAAGAAACTGTTGCCCCCTGTCGATGAATTGCAAAAACTGTTGTAACTCGCTATTCATTAATACATAACCATATTGTAAACCTTTAAAACAATACAGCTATGAACGACTACCTAGCATTAGAAAGCTGTAATCTACGCACCATCACTTATCAAGATGCCAGATTCATTCATACCTTGTTCGCTGACAGCGAAGTCAAAAAATACTACGTGCTAAGAGCGGACCACGCCCGGGATCTGGATGCATTCATCACCTATATGGTAGAGTCCCAACCACGTGGCACAGGGTTCAACTATATCATCGAAGATAACTTTGACGAGAGTGTCGGCCTCATCTCTGCAGAACTCGTTCGCGATACCCGCAATGGCAATCCGATATGGAACATCGGTTATGCCATTGCACCGGATTACCGCTGTGAAGGTTATGCCTCCGAAGCCCTCAGTGCCCTCACCAATCTCCTACTCCGTTCCTTCTCTATCGGCGAAGTCATGCTGGACATCAGCGAATACAACACCGCATCGGCAAGAGTTGCCCAGAAATGCGGATTCAAGAAACCGACCAAGAGTATGTGCGTGGACATGGAACATATGGAGCTGGGGGTAAGATACAAGTGGTACAAGTCAATGAGTGGTCAGCGTATCGCCTACTTCAATCAGGCAGCCAACGCTTACCGTAACCGTGACTACAGCACTTCCCTCCACTTCTTCCAGCGCGCCTTGAATGAAGAATATCCAGTGGGCACTCCCTACACCGATGCCCAGATTTATGCCAACATGGCGATGGCCTATTCTTCCCTCCACCGTTACCAGGAAGACTACGAATGTCTCCGCAAAGCCCAGCGCATGGGCCTCAACAATCCCAGCATCGAAAAGGAACTGAGATGGCTGAGAGATAACGTGGGAATTGGATAAAATTTATTAAAAATCACTCTGAGCAAAAGAAAATGTCAAAAGTTATAATAAACACAGAAACGCGAATTAAGCAGGAAACAGGTTATGATTATCTTATAGGTCGCTATGATGAAGATGACCAAGGCAATGGTTTCTTTACCGATTTAAGAGGACCTGAGGGAGATATTTTTACATCTGAAGATTTAGAAGTCCAAGATGTTGAGTATACAGATAAGAATCTTAGAAAGAATGTTTTTTATAAATTTCATTGGCAAGTTATTAATGAAGATCCTATTAGACTTGCAGTAGTTGGAGACGTTGAAGATATAGATAAAAATAAGTTTCTGACAGTCCTATATGAGGCTACGGCTAAAACAAGTGGAAGAAATAGAGAAATGTTTATTAATCATCAAAAATCTCTACTTGTCGAAGTCACAGGAGATGACCATACCTATATTTATGAATTATTACAAAACGCAAACGACTATCCTTCTGCCCAAGAAAATAATATTGTCAAGGTTAAATTTGTAGTAACTCCAAAATATCTATTATTTCTACATACAGGTGAAGAGTTTAATCTAAAGAATATCACTGCAATCTGTACAGTTAACCAAGGAGAAAAAAAGTATAACACAAAAACGATTGGCTATAAAGGTATTGGATTTAAAACAGTCTTTGTCAACAACAACTATGTTTTTCTTAAATCTGGAGATTGGTGTTTACGCTTTGACGAAGAATATGTAGAAAATCAATATGGAAGACGTCCTTGGATTGTTATGCCTATACCCACTGATATCTCTACTGTTGATGAAGAACTGAAAGATGCTCTTCATCAATATGGTGACAAGTATAGAGTTTTTTTTGCTTTGCGTCATAAAAGTAATGATGCAAGCAAAAACGTACCTTTGTTAGAAAAAGTATTTACAGACAATCAAATACTCTTATTCATCCCCAACGTTTACGATGTTAGCGTATCTGTATTAGGTCAAGAAAAATATCATGTAACGAAAGAAAAGGACAAATGGGTAACCTCTCAATTTGAATGGACCATTCCACAAGAACTTCATGAATGGGTTGAGGAAGATTCTAAGAAGGGAGGAAAAGTTCCACCTAAATTTAAAGAAATAGAAAGTATCGGTATCTCATTCGCTGTTGAAAGAAACGGGAATTCTATCATCCCCGTTGAAGATGCTAGAGTCTACAACTACCTTCCTACCGAATTAAGATTAGGATTTAAATTTCTTATTAATGCAGATTTCGTGCCTAATGGTTCCAGAAGTAACTTACACCCTACTCACTGGAACGACGAGGTTATGCAACAATGTGGTAGATATTTCGTTAACTGGTGGTCTAATTTCTTTGCTAAGGAAGGCGAATGGGACCCCAATTCAGTATTCTCAATCATTCCTGAATTCAATAGTTCCGAGCCTTATTCTAAACAATTCAAACTGGGTTTTGACAGAGCGATGCTTGAGTTACCCTGTATACCCACTCTCTATAAAGGACAATATCAACTGACTAAAATCAGTGACGTGATATGGGACGACCTAGGCTTTACCAGTGGAGACCATCCCATGTTCACTGATGATGAATTCTACCAATTTGTTCAGACTATTGGAAGGCTCCCAATACCAAGTATACGAGAGAACAAAGTCCTTAAGCAACTGTTGAGTGAGAGGTTTAAGGGAAAGTGTCACATGTTTACAGGTAACTCTCTCAACCAATTAGTTAATAATGATAGATTCTGCCAGTGGCTTAAAGTTAGGGAGAACAATATCAAATTCAACCGTTTTCTCTTGGAAAAGAACTGGATGATGAACCTAAAAAGTTCAAACATTCTACTTTCTTCCCAAGGGACATTGACACGGTTTGATAAACTGTACCTTGATATTGACGAATATATCGAAAGACTTCCATTATTATCTGACTCTATCCTCTATATAGACTCTGATGTCAGAGATGCCTTGAAAGATATCAGAGAATGGAATAATTATTTAGGTGATTTTAAAAGATTCAGTCCTTCCCTATTTGCTAATGAAATAGTAGAAATCTATAAAAGTAATCCAGCTATCTTTGACGACATTGATAACAATGTCGGGTTTATTCGTGTACTTGCCGGTCTTGAAGTAAGGTACGATAAATATGTTCCTAATAACTTTAGATTTATAACTACAAAAGATAGAAAGGCAGATGCAAACCAGGCGCTCTTCAGAAAAACAGATTTTGGCGAACAATTTGTTCAACAACCTTGGGTAAAGGAAGATTGGGTAGCTTTTATTTCAGAAAGGTATTTTGAGAACGACAAAGAAAAGGTAGAACGTTTTCTGGATCCTACAACGATTCAACCTATCAATGTAAACACCATTTACCATAAGTTCCTCTATCCAGAAGAAACTAGTAAACATATAGCAGAAATAATCAAGAAACCAGAACTGAATATTGCCTTTTACCGTTATCTCGCATTAACTGTAAAAATGGACCCGTCTTCATTAAAGTTTGATCCTAAGATGAAAACGAGATATACCCTTATGGTTACGGACGGACACAACCAACTGAATGTTCTGATGTCACAACAGATATTTCTGCATAGCGAAGAATGGGAAGACACTATTCAAAAGAGCTGGATGCCCTCTTCCATCTGTCTCGCATTGTCCAGTTACTATACAGATGGCTTATCTGATGATGACAACAAACGTATGACTGCATTCTTTCAAAGTCCCCAGATTGTCAATCCTCTCACCATCGGTACTTTAACAAATCTGGTTAAGGTCCAGAAGAATCTGCAACTCATCTGTGAGAATATCAAAGACAAAGAAAGCAGTAAAGATTTCTTGGAGTTCCTTTATGTGAACAAACAAAGAATGTTTAAAGATGAAAATCCAACTTCGCTGTATCAAAAGATTCCTATTCTCTTAGAGAATAAGGAACAGGTAGAAGCTATATCTGACATTCACGGATCGTGCTATTTTCCTAGTGAGGATTTAGAAACTGTACTTCAACAGGAGTGGAGCAAATCCTTGAAAATTAATATCTGTTCTGACTTTTACGATGACCTATTTTCTTCAAATGACAGAAAGGCGTTCTTTGAGCAATTAGGAATACATCGGTTCGACTTAGTAGCCTTCATCCGTAAAAACGTCATATTCAATACAGAAAATTTCGAAGAGCAAATCACAGAAAAATCTGCCAATTTGAACTTCCACAAGTTCCTATATAAAGTTCACAAACGATTCTCAGGGGAAGATACCGAAAAATTCAAGAAATTTCCAATATATATCAGTTCTCCTCAAAATGAAGAAGGTGAGTTGGCTTCTAGTGCGAGAAATCATTACCTACCTTCCAAATTACTCACGGAAATCATCCATCTAGATATTGTTCCCATCAGTATTTTAGACTGTATCCATCCTGATTATGTACATTCTCTAGAAGAACGTTCCTATTATTCCGACATATTAGAAAACACAGAAATAGACAAAGAAGGATTTGTTAACTACATAACTTCTAATGGCAATATTCAGGAAGTTACTGAATATCTCCGTGACCGGGAAAGAAATATACGTTTCTGGAGATGGGTATATGATGCAAAACTAGAATACAATATCAATGAGAAGCTCCGAGTCTTACCTATGATGGGACATAAAGAGGGAGTGTTTGCTGAAGAATTCATAAGTCCTCAGAATCTATTTATATCCAATGCTTACTCAGATAATCTAAATTTGGAATCACTCATCGCTGAATTTACCAACGAGCCCTATTTTGTCTGTGCTGATTATAAAGAAGGAAATGATGGACGAAACTGGAATCAACTCTTTCATCCATTACATGTAACTACAGATACACATGAAATTGTTTTCAGACATATTCTTCCGAATCTGAGTAAATACCAAAGAACAGATATTGTAGAACTCATTGCTGAGCACGAAGGTGAGATTTCAGAAAGACTAAAGAAAGATGATTCTATTCTCAAAAAGCAATTGTCAGCTATTCAACTAAAATGTACCGACGGTATCTACAGAAAACCTGCTGACGCATTACTCACAGGTAAATACTTCGACATTGAGAAGAATCCATTCCCTGAAGTAAAACTTGATCACCTAATTGACGAAAGCTATATTACCAGAGAAGGTATTTCTCCAGAGGTATCCAGAAGGGTAAGAAGATTACTTGTGGTCATAGCTGATTCATACGAGGACAGATGCGAAAGTCTAACTTCTCTGAGGAACAAAAAGATTACCAAATACCTACAAGAACAGACAACCTACACAGAAGACGCACATCTAAATATTGTTGCACAACTTGCAAAATGCTACAGCACAGATTCTGAAGGAATCAATGTATTACTTCGTGGGAAAAACGTATTTCTCTATGATACACAAGGCAGACTATGCAAGTCCAACGATCTTTATATGAGCTCTGCTTATCATCCTGATTGCGATTTTATGGCAAACGGAATTGGCAATAAGGATTACGTCAGTGAAAAGTATTTGGAATATGCAGATCTTGATCTATTAAAAAGGTTCTTCTATAGTTTATATGTTTGGAGTTCATTTTGCGAAAGCGACCTTAAATGGTTGGAAAATCCTCAATTTTCACGATACTTTTGGCAAGATTACGCACCCAAAAAAGAAAACCAGTTAAGAAATATCTGTACTGAAGAAAAGCTAAGAGACATAAAATGTATCCCCTCTCCAACAGGAAATAAACGCCCCGGAGATTTATCTGATTATAGAAAGGAACAGCTACAAAAGATTGTTTTGGCTCTTCCTAACGGAGGACATAAGCTTCCTAACGTCAACTTACCAAAATGGATTGACAAAATAGGATTGCGTAATACGCTCTATATTCCGGATTGCTTGGAATATTTAAAACTGAACAATGTCAATTTCAGAAAAAATATTTTGGGTTGGATTACAGAAAGCGATTATACAGTGATTCACCGTTATGTTCATGAAATCAACGATTATATCGCTTCCGCAGATTGGCTTAATGGACATAAGCGTTGGGTTCCCTTATCCTCATTAGTCGCACTTGAATGGGGAAACAATACACTCAAAGGCAATTTCAGCAATAATGCTTTTGTGTGTAATCCCTCATATATGCCAGAATACCAAAATGACTATAAGAAACTGTGCGACATCTTTAAAATAAAAATCATAAACAATAACGATTTTACCAAAGTCAAATCTGGAAAATGGGACTATGACGATGTAGCCAAATCAGAAATTCAGAAAAGGTTACTCTATATTAGTTTCAAGACAGGAAAAGACAATTGGGTAGAATTATATAAACAGCGAAAACAGCAGTTGTTGGGCTGCGAAATATGTACATGCTCTAAGATAGCCTATCAGTATAACGAAAATATCAGTGCTGATTTGTTGTCGTATACAGAAGAAGATAATAAATTATGGTATGTTGGAACTTGGAACGGTCCTATGTTCATTGATATTTTGGATTGGGTAAAACGAGTATTCAAAATCAGTGGTGTTGATGACAGTCTTCTTAAAAATTTGTTCTTTTCTCCATTCAATACTTTTTTGAGAAATCACGAACATGATCTTCCCAAAGAGTTTCTTGATTTACTCAGTGAATCAGACAGACAAGGATTATTAGAAGACAATGAAGAAAAACCTGAAGAGTATATTGAAGACGTTGATGCTTCTGTTGACTTACCTGATGATTTGAATCATGCGGGTGAAAATGTTGATGCTTACAAATCTAATGAATCTGTGCAGGATCAGTTTGAAAAGGGTGAAAATACCCATGATACTGAGCAATCGGGAAAGCAATCTTCAGTTCAAGATCATAAGCAAACAACTTCTTCAAACAGCATGTCAGAAAATAGAGAAACTGAACGTGAACCACATGAGAGGAAGCCAAGAAGTGACAAGGGTGGACATCACCAAATGAACTATGATGATGTAAAAGACAACAAAGCATCTTCCTCCGAAGAAACCAAGGAGGAGCACGTGGATATCCAGACTCGTCTTAGAGAAAAATGGGAGAACAAGAGTCAACGTAATGTGCAAAGACCTTTCTCCCATTCTGGTAAATTCAGTGATGACGACATTGAAAATACAACGTCAAACAGCGATCACACCGAAGAAGATTTCTTCAGAGAAGATGATTTCAGAGGAACCCGTCAGAGATCGGACACAGCCAAAGCAAGAGAGAATTTCAAGAGAAAAAATACAGAAGCTCAAGATAAGGCTGAGAAAGCAAAAGACGAATTAGATATCAGCGAGTTGTTTGAAAATACACCTCGATATACCTTCCTTTGGTTTAAATATCTGATGGAGCTCTTGTACGCAGATAAATCCAAAATGGGTTCAAGGAACACACGCGTGGATTTCTTCGACAAACAAATTGTCTGTGACGACAATATCTTGAGATTGTGCAATCCGACAAATGTAGTCCCTACATGGATTGAGAATTCAGATGACATTCAAATAATAGCCTACAAGGACGGAGTTGGTAAAAACATTCCTGGGACTATTGTGAATACTACAGATATGTCGGTAGATATAATGTTGAAGGAGGATGCAGACATTACAGCCTATCGTAACTGTAATATGTTCCGATTGAAAGCAGAAAATAATATGAATTTCATAGATTCATTGAATACTAGATTTCTCCAATTGCCCTATAAGGATGAGGACAATCTGAAAGACAATCTTCCTCAACAGATTAAATTCATTTATGGCCCTCCCGGAACGGGGAAAACAACAAAGTTGGTTGATGAGTTAGAACAAATCATAAAGTCGGCTGACCATAAAACAAATGTCTTGGTCTTAACGCCTACAAACAAGGCGGCTGATATTATCGCTCATAAGCTTACGAAAAATGATGTATGTTACAATTATCTGAGCCGTTACGGGGCTACTGAAGATACCTACCTCATTGAAGATGCTGCAGTTGTCATGACTCGTGATAATATGGATATGGAAATGTATGATCATAATATCGTAGTCACCACCATGGCCAGATATTCGTACGATACAATAAAGCCTGATGACGATTTCATCTGTGACTTCGACTGGGATTATATCATTCTAGATGAAGCCTCTATGATTGATATTGTTAATGCCACTTTCATCCTACATCAAAGTTTCAACTCTACTTTCATTATTGCAGGTGATCCTAAACAAATACCACCAACCACTCAAAATGGAATTGATGTTGAAAATATCTATCAGATGATGGGAATCAATGAATTGAAAGCTGCTATCAATAATTTCAAACGTTATCCTCTGGAACCATTATTAGTGCAATATCGTTCTGTTCCGATTATAGGTAATTTAATCAGTGACTTTGCATATGATGGATTGGTGAAAGCATATCCGCAACGTTCTCCTCAAAAGCCATTGTTCTTAGATGGTCTGTCTGTGAATACGATTAATTTCATTGGTTTTGAAATACGTGAATTTGATCCGTTATATGGTTTAGGTGCAATAAACGGATCAGCTTACCATCTTTACTCAGCGATATTCACCTATAATATGGCTGGATACATCGCTCAACAAATACGCAACCGATATACGGACCAGCACTATAGTATTGGCATCGTTTCTCCTTATGGAGCAGAAGCAAAGGCTATCAAACAAATGATTGAAGAACGTCCTATTGGCAATGAAAATTGCACGGTAACTTGTGGTACTGTCCATAGTTTCCAAGGGGATGAATGCGATATCATGTTTGTTGTTATGAATCCACCTGCAAACGTGTCTTCCGGCTCACATATCAACAAACAAGAGATATTAAATGTTGCCATGAGTAGAGCACGCGACTATCTGTTCTTTATTGTTCCTGAAGGTCAAGTTCAAGGTATGTACCAAAAGAACAGAATTGGCTGCCTAGTAGAAAACAATGATCGACAAATATTATATTGCAACAACTTGGAAAAAGTTATTTTTGGAGAGGAGGACTATATTAGGAACCACACAGAAATCACTTGCCACCAACCAGTAAATGTTTACTACAAGACGTCCGCTGAATATGAGATACGCGTAGACGATACTGCGATGGATATAAAAATCAATGATATTTAACATAGATGAGTATTATAATAGGCCCCACATCACGGGGCCTATTACTTTATGTTCCATTAGTTCAACATTTTTATGATGTGAAGAAGCCTAGATGAGGTGGTTATCCAAGCCATAATCATCTTACGACTATACAAATCAACAGTGGCTTACACCTTTATTGTGTAAGCCACTGTTTGTACATTTATAGTGTTAATGGAACGACAAAGGAATCCATTGGCACTCTGCTGATGATAAGGATGGTCTATCACTAAATCAACGAAATCTAGGTTTGTTTCCTATGCGATACGATTCTCATCATTATGCTTTATTGCACGAATATAGTAAGAAATTCGATTTTACAATATTATTCAATCAAATAATTCGATATTTATAATTCTGGAATTTATTTTTCTTGATTATAAAAATCTTCCGTGTGATTGTTGTCAGTGATCACGCAGCCCGGGCCGACCTTCGGAAATATATTTGTGGAGGTACCGAACACTCTTTTTTATTCATGTATGAAAATTGCTGCCTATAGGTAATAATTTTACCCCATCTAGGTCATCCTCAAGCGGTATTTTTGCAAAAAAATCAGATGAACGAGATAGGGCCATCTTGAGAGATCATTCTTGAGATGGACTTTCCGATTCAAATAAAAAAATCAATGCAATGAAACATTTCTACTTTTCATCCTTGTTGCTTACAATGTCTATGACGGTCGCCTGTCATTCTTCCAGTGACGAATGGCAATTAGTCTGGGAAGACAACTTCGATCATCCTACAGGTATTGACACCACAGTATGGTCCAAGATTACAAGAGGGAATTCTGATTGGGCAAAATGCATGTCGTTCGACGACAGATGCTATGAAATACGGGAAGGCCAGCTTATTTTAAAAGGTATCGTGAATCCCGATACGCTGAAAGATTCATCCCCATACCTAACCGGGGGAGTTTATACTCATCTCAAGAAAGCTTTCTACCAGGGTAAACTCGAAATCAGAGCGAAACTAGGGACGGCACGAGGTGCCTGGCCCGCAATCTGGATGATGCCTTATGAGGAATCAAAATACAAATGGCCATCAGGGGGAGATATCGATATCATGGAACATCTGAACACAGATAGCTTCGTCTATCAAACCGTCCATTCTAATTATACCCACCATCTCGGTATCAAAGATAATCCGCCCCACTTTACGACGGCGAAAATTGATCAGGACAACTTCAATATTTACGGAGTGGAGATGACTCCCGACAGTCTGGTGTTCTCTGTAAACGGACAGCGTACTTTCGCCTATCCTAAAATCACAACAGATCAAGAAGGCCAATATCCCTTTGACAAACCTTATCATCTCTTGATTGACATGCAATTGGGAGGAGCCTGGGTCGGTGCCGTAAAGGCCGAGGATCTCCCTGTGGAGATGGCCATTGACTGGGTACGCTACTATCAGAAAAAATAACCCGGTCAGGCTAAAATCCAAGGTGAACAGTACTTTAATCTTTATTAAAAAACAGATTTGTTATGGTCAACCGTCAGTATATCTGTAATTTACCGCAATTCAGGCCCGTATTCTGATAAAAAAATCAGATTTCCTTCAGATTTTATCTTGATTTTCTTCAGATAGTGACCTTACTTTTGCCACACCTCAGATGAGGAAGACCTCTTTGGAACGACAATCGATTGGGACACATCGGGTAAAGTCCATCGGTAACTCATCAGACATTATCAGTGAAGAAAAAGGAAATACGAAACGGTAAGACTAATCAATAATAACTAAAAAAATGATTCTTATGAAAAGAAAATTAATGACATTGTCTTTCCTTTTGGGAATGTTTATGTTGACGGCCTGCAGCGACGATGACGAAATGTCTACCTCTGTCAATGACGTGCCAGAGAAAGTACAGCAAGAGTTTGTTCACCGCTATCCTGGAGTGAAGGACGTGAAATGGGAAAACCAGTTTATCACCCATCTTGGTTTCTTAGGTTACAGAGACAGCGATGACGAATTCGATGCGCACAAAAATGACGGGTTCGGTTTCCAGCTCCAGAGTGACAATCTGACTGTGGGCCTGCTCTATAAATTCTGATATCTATGATAACTGTATAATATCGCCAACACTGATGTCCTATTAATAATATAAGGCATCAGTGTTTTTTTATGCCAAGAAATGAGTTGAACCGCGAAAGAAATCACGATGGATCAAGCGGAAGATTTCTTTCTCTACGATAGAGCGTACCATGACCTACCCCGCTGGTCACGGTACCGGAGAAGTCCTATGACGGATGATGAGGACTATCCGGAGGGACGCGCATACATCTACCTTTTCCCGGAGTATATCTATATTTGTAAATAAACGTCCGATGAATATAACAGACATTGCCTGATTTTCATTCTGCTATAGATTTGTTATAAAGAAGGAATAAGGCTGGCGCGACCCCTTATATTTTGGCACGCAAATTTTGAAGAATTTAGAAAAATGGGAGTTGCCGAAATCGGCAATGGCTGGCGCATGAGGATGCTAATGAATGGCCGGATGGTTTCTTCACTGCATGGTTCTCATTGGAAATCTCCGCCGGATGGGTAGGGACGCGATGTATCGGCGCCCTCCCTTCAGGTTTCCCCGATAACAGATGCGAGAAGATTCGCCTATAGCAAACTCCACCGCACGGGTTGTACGCCACATGGACTGGTGTCCGCATGGCTAATTCCTAATTTCTCTCTCCTCATTTCTAACTATTAGGGTACATCGCGTCAGCTGGCTAAGTTCTCGTTAGCTGTAGGGACGCGATGTATCGGCGCCCTCCCTTCAGGTTTCCCCGATAACAGATGCGAGAAGATTCGCCTATAGCAAACTCCACCGCACGGGTTGTACGCCACATGGACTGGTGTCCGCATGGCTAATTCCTAATTTCTCTCTCCTCATTTCTAACTATTAGGGTACATCGCATCAGCCGGCTAGGTACTCATTAACTTTCTTAGGTACAACTTCCCCGGAGGATATAAGTATCCGATGTGTACCTCAGAGATTTCTTGATTTTCATGTATTTATAATTTTGTCATATAGGAGGTACAGCCACATGGAACTGCCTCCCGCAAGCATGGTCGTATTAAAAATCCCCTTTGTTTTTCAATATTGTCAGACTGAATTCGTTATCTGAGATCCGGTAAGAGAAACCGATTTCATTCTTCTCACAAATCGCTTTGACAATCGACAGTCCCAGACCACTTGATCCTTTCCGGTCATAGGCATGCGTATATTTTTCAAAAAGGTCACCATGAGGCATCGTCCCCTCAAAAGTATTGGTCACCACCAGTTTGTCGTCAGTGATCGCTATTCGGATCCATCCTCCATCATAGTTATGTTTGATGGCATTGGTTAAAATGTTCTGGACCAGATGCTCGGCTAAGATAGGATTTATCTGTATGACGAAGGGACGTTGGGTCTCCTGAAAAACCTTTATGCCCCGCATGGACAGCAGTTCCTCATATTGCTGCAACTGCTGCGACAGATTGCCCCTCAAATCCATCCTCTTGTTTTTAGGAAACTGGTTATTTCTCACTTTCGCCAAAAATAAGATCGACCGGTTGAAACGAACGACACGGTTCAAAGAAGTCTGAATGGAATATAAACTATCGAGCACTTCCTTGTTCTGAAAATTCTGTTGATTGAGCACATCGAGTTTGAGTTGGATAATCGACAACGGTGTCTGAATTTCATGAGAGGTATATTCCAAGAACTCCTTCATCTCGTAATATCCCGCATTGATCTTATCCATCATTTCGGTAAGGATATGCCCCAACTCCTTAAACTCATCAATAGCACTATCGTCAAAGGTGATTTTACTGCGTTTGTCTATATCGTAAGTCTTGATCAGTTTCAAAATGCGATGGAAGGGACGGAATATCTGTCGGGTAAACGCCATATCGGTCAATGTGGTCATCAAAATGAACAAGGCTACAAACACCAGCAACGAGATGACCACGGTTTCGACGAGATCATCCTCTTCCAATGCCGGCAACATCAACTGCACCTTGTAATTCTGAGAGGGAGTGACAATGGGGAATACCATTTTGCGATACACGACCTGCTCTTCCTGATAGAGACTAAAAATCAGGGTATCCACAATTGTCACGTCAATAGCGGCCACATCGGTGGAAGGGTCCATAGGAACAATTTCCCCAAATTTAGAATTGACCACCAACAAAGGTTGCAAGGTACCATGATGCAGGGCATATTCCTCAATATCGATGCGATATTCCTTCAGCACCTCATCGGTGGTACGATGGATAGAATATCGGAACAAATAATAGTTGAAGATGGCCCCGATCAGCACCACGATGCAGAGGGTGGTATAGGTAAACCTTCTATACTTTCTCAATAATTTCATACTTCTGCAAATTTGTAGCCGATAGAATAAATCGACTGGATATAATCCTGACCTCCGGCCTCGACAATCTTATGACGCAGATTTCGGATATGGGTGTAGATAAAGTCGAAAGAGGAACCAGAACTGCCCATAGAGTCCCCCCAGAGATGATCGACAATATTTTCCTTGGTGAGGATACGGTTCTTGTTCATGATGAAATAACACAGCAGGTCGTATTCCTTAGGTGTCAGCTGGATCTCTTGCTCATGGACAAAACATTGGCGGGTATCCGGAACAATTTGCAGTTCGTTGAAGACCACCTGAGGGTTACCGGAGAAATGTGATCGGCGAATAACCGATTTGATCCGGGCATTGAGTTCAGCCATAGAAAAAGGTTTGGCCAGATAGTCGTCGGCTCCCAGTTCTAGTCCCCTCACCTTATCGTCCAGCGCATCGCGGGCAGAGACCACCACAATGCACGCCTTCGACCCGATCTCCTTCATTTTCTCAATAAGATGCAACCCGTCCCCATCTGGAAGATTCAAATCCAAGAGCACACAGTCATATTCAAACCCCACAATCTTGTAAATCGCTTCCCGATATCCATAAGCACTCTCCACCACAAATCCTTCTGATTTGAAGAAATGAGAAATCAAATCGTTGATTTCAAATTCGTCTTCCACTACTAATAACTTCATCGGTACCAATATTTTATAAAAATCACTTATTTCTTTAGTTCATTAGGTTTGGAGACAGATTTCCCCCAATCCACATGTTAACACATCGACAGAGAGATTTCCTTTGTCCGTGAGCAGAGGGATAAACCTTGTTCCATCGACTAACTGTATCGTATTGTAAAAGGCTTAGCGTTTTGGGCAGTCGCTGAAAGGACTCCCCAAAAGCATAAGCCCAACAAACAACAGTAACAATTATAAAGATTTATATTGATCATACATTATTCTATAAAATAATGCGTTCACTCTGTATGCTAAAGTAGAATCAGTTCAACGATGGAGGTACAGGATTCACCGAAAATTATCTTTTAAAAACGGGGACATGCCTACCCGGCATATCCCCTTGCAAGAAATTACCAAAAATGAAACATTTGTATTTCTTGACTTACCATGTAAAACTGCTTCTGACTTTTTAGGCTTCTGTTTCGATGAAGTTGGTGTCGTTGGTGACATTCATAACATTGGTGACGAACACTTCAATACCACCGCAGCTTTCTAGGCCCTCCTCAGGTCCGATGAGATATTCCCAGTCGCTTCCTTCCTCTTCACAAGAAACCAGTATCTGAAAGGTGATCTCAAGGTCGTTTACGAAAGTAGTCGACCTATTTACCTCCTGTTGAACGAGTGCTTAATGGTTCTACCTTGCATTGAAAACACCGCAACTCTACAGAAGATCAAGTCCTCTATCCTATTCAGTTATCTGTTGCAAACTTAGACAGAAAAAGTCAATAGATCAGGGTAAAAATCTATCATATTGGTGGAATATTATTACCTCCCTGAGTTGACAGGTGTTAGCTATCAGTAATCAATTGACAGTAATCAGTTGACAACTATTAGTTGGCAGTGATCAGTAGGCAGTAATCAGTTGGCAGCTATTAGTTGGCAACTATTAGTTGGCAGCTATCCACTATCAGTTATCAACCCTCAGTCCGCTCCGCGGACAGCTCCCACTCTTGGGAGCGATAGTCTTTGACTAGCCATCGGGGGAACCCCGGCAAGGCAAAAAACTCCGCTCCGCTGCGTTTTTTACCATGCCGGGGTGAATCACCTTCGGCGTCCATCCCCTTTGGGGAAGTTGTACCTGAGAAAGCCAATGAGAACCTAGCCAGCTGACGCGATGTATCCTAATAGTTAGGAATGAGGAGAGAGAAATTAGAAATTTGCCATGCGGAACATTTGCTTCCCTACAGCTAACGAGAACCTAGCCAGCTGACGCGATGTATCGGCGACCCCCTTCAGGTTCCCCCGTT
>SAMEA104404097__coassemble_1132_pt1 | contig 23301 bp, 21 predicted proteins | sample SAMEA104404097__metabat2_low_PE_059 | metagenome-assembled genome bin SAMEA104404097 (sample SAMEA104404097) | Balaenoptera acutorostrata | reverse complement strand
TGTCTTAAACCGCAAATGAACACAAATATACGCAAATCCATGCGGCGGAAGTAACGTCAGCATTTTTGTCGAAGACAAAACATTTGCGGACATTTGCGCGTATTTGCGGTGAGAAAAAAATAGCGGTAAAAAAAATAGCGGTGAATACAGACAATAAAACGACTTCCGGCACACTCTCCCATCGGAAAGTGTACCGGAAGTTGTTTGTATCATATCCTTATTTTATTCGTCGTAGAAATCCCCTGCGTTATACAATTTCTCCATGGACACCTCGTTGGGCTGCCAGGTACGAATTCGAATCAGCGGTGACTCCCTTTTGGTCATATCCACCAACAAGAACAAATATCCCTTGTCACTATAACTGGAAGAAGCATACTCCTGACCAATCTGGATGGCATACAAATCCTCATCTTCATATTTTTCCAAACGCTGCACCTCATTGTGCGAGAACTTGATATTGATAAATTCATTACGCTTGAAGCAAGTCTCCAGTCTCTTAAGATACGTATCCTTATCATAACGGTTGTAAGAAATCTTCTGCACACCGTCCACCGAAACCTTCGGACCATCCGTCTGATTCCCCACATAACGCTTCGCCACATTACCCACAATGATCACCGCATCGTCCGCAAAGATACTGCGGATGTAGTCCAATCGCTTTAAGCTATACGCTGTCTTATAGTTTTCCATGAATTCCACCAACATCTCGCGGGTCTCATTGCTCCATCCCGGCGCATATCTGTTGAGAATATCATCGGTAGCCGTCTTCCCCAATCCAAAGGCAATGCAATCTATCTTCCCCTTATCATTAAAGGTGAACACCACATCTTCCACAAATGTTTTCTTTCTGCCATTCCTAAAAGAGAAAGACATCTGCAAGCCACGAGCTACCACCGTACCATTGGCACCCTTATAGAATCGAATTTGCGGTTTACCCACAATGCGTCCCTTACCATAAGCGATCAGTTCGTTATAGATTTCCAAACCGTCTAAGGTAAACAGACTCGCCATTCCCATGTTGTTTTTAGTCATGATGCCCTGCAACACACGGTCAATCTTCTCTGAATATTTCTGATAATCCGCTACTGTCAGACTCTCGTTTTTAGGTTGTTGCACGGTCTGAGCTATTCTATTCTGAACGGGAAGAGCCTCATTTTTCCCTTCACAAGGCTTTCCTTCTACAGTTTGCTCGGCATAACGGAACATCTTGCGAGGCACCACATTCAGCACACTCAGCATCTCCGCATCACCACGAGCCTGTCCCTTATACTGGTACTCCACATTGATGTGATAAACATCCGTGTTATATCCAGGCGCCATCTCAATTACTCCACAACCATCCTTCGCCGAACCCTGGCATTCCGCACGGCCATCGGAATAAGTATATTCCATACTCGATACCGGTTTCCCATCATAAGAGATTTTCAGATCCACGAAATCCCCTTCACGCTGGTCATATTCAATCTTAACTTTCGACAAGATATCTTCTATTTCTAGAGGAATCCAATTCACCAACACCCTTCCGGCCTCATCTTTGACCTCATTGGGATGCTGCACCGAGCGGATCAGCGTATAGGACCAATAATAATACTGCAAAGCCATATCCACCTTACCTCTATCCTTAGCCTCAGCAGCAATAGTCAGCATATCCTTCGCCTTGATAATGCGCTCCTCGAAAATTTTCTCCAGTTCCGAGCGCTTCATATAGCGGCGCACCGTCACATCAGGCTCCTTGCCAATCACCCACTTCTCCACATTCGTCAGCGTCGTCTGCGAATACGACTGGATGCACTCATGGATTTTCGATTTGAAATCAATCTCCCCGTTGCGGTTCGTCTCGTCGGTCAGTCCTACAAATTCAGTTGTCACATTCACCGAAATCATATTCACCAGTTCCGCCATTGCCATCTCTCCAGCCTCAGCTACCGTCTTACCATGACCAACGCCATAATAATACTCTCCAGAAGTCTGGATATAATCCCAGTTCTGAGCTGACACCAGGCAGGCGATGAAGAAGGATAATATGAGTAATAATGTTTTTCGCATAATGTTTATATTGCTATTTTCAAATAAAATCGACCCGATTACGCGGGAAAAGGACATCGGGCTTTTAGATGCCCGATGTCAATAAATCAAATGAATTAAATAAATTAAATACGCTTCGCTTATCTGTCGCGGACGGGGCGCACAGAGCGCCCATTGAAACGAATACTACAATCTAAAGTTACTTTCTTTTCATCAAAATTAAACAAAACTGAATAACCACTAAACAACTCATCTGATGTAGCACTCCAATATAAGCCACATTTATTTTCTAAACTTAAAAATGCACCACCTCGCCATCCTGCAGCAGGTAAGAAAATGCTATTCCCATTAATTTTACTAATAAATTGACACCCATTCACACCATTCCTTACAATCCGCTTTATTGTACAATAACCCATGAGTTCCATAAATTCCTCCTCCGTTGGCATCCGTGCAGGAGCCCTCCAATTTGCAGTTGCTGCATCATATTTTGCCCTTATTGTAACACCTTTTCGCCCTCCTTTACGGCCACACATATTATCCTCTGTATACACATACTTCGGTTTTATCTCTCCCCAAGCAAAATAATCACCATATTCTTCTGGCTTATTCGCCCCAACATTGTGCGAAGCCCAAAGCACACTTAAACCCAAATCAACCCAAAGACTATCTTCCCGAGGTTTCGTTACAGAATATCCTTTCTGCAACTCCAAATGTACTTTCTCCTCTTTTTTCTCCTTCACCTCAACAGACTGCTGCGCTGACTGATAATCTTCCTTCTGCAATTTCAGTTCATGCTTGCCTTCCAAGACATCCACCACATTCATCGGCGTCTTACCGCACTTTACACCGTCAATCAAAATATCCGCACCCAGCGGTGTAGAAGTCACCGACAAGATGCCCACAATAGGTGTCGGAGCTGCGAGTTCAATGGTCTCGCTCTTATTTTCAGCAACCGTAATCGTCTGTTTGCTACTGCGACAGTGCTCCTGTCGGCATTCTATCTGATACGTGCCTGGTTTCAGTCGTTCTTTCCAACTACTAGAACCCTTCTTCATACCGTTGATATAAATATCAGCACCAGAAGCCACATTCAAGGTGATGGTGGAAAAGTTAGGTGTCAACGTCACCTGCTCCTGATGCATCTGCACCACGTCGTTCAACGTAAAGCGGCCCTCCGATGATTTGTACATCTCAGAGTGCACCTTATAAGTATAGGTACCAAACGGTAGACTCTTCGCCACGCCACCGGTCTCGTCCTGATTGCCCAGCATAAATTCGTTGCCACCTTCCGGAGCTACCATCACCACAGCACGCGCATCCGTCGGCTGAATCTGGAACAGCACCATCTGTTGTTGCGCCACCGTAGGCTCCGTCTTAACCGACAGCACCATGCGGTAAGTCTTTCCCGCCTGAATCGTCGTATGTAAATCATACTTCTCTATCGGCTCATATCCCTCACGGCTCACCGTCACGTGTTTCGCATGTTTCTGCACATACACCCACACCGCCTTTTCGTGCGGCTCCACGAAACTGTTCATATAGCCGAAGTTGAAATGATAAGCATTCAGATCATCCTTCCCCTCCTTCGATGTCACCTTGATAATGGCATATCTATCCCCACTACCGTCAATCTTCTGATACTCCGGATTCTGCGCTGACGTATCAAAGGGATCCATTTCAAAACTCTCTATGGAGAAGGTTTTCTGCGCTGCCAGCGGCAACACCATCAGACAGAAAAATAAGAACAGTGTAAAACGTTTCAACATACGAATTATCTATTTTTTTGTGATTTCTTGCAAAAATACTAAAAATAAAACTCCTTTTACGACCTTAGAAGTTAAAATCCCGACGGAGAAGATGAATGCCTATACATATGTTCACAATACACATCCCCTCAAATCATACAAGAAGCAGACGCTAAGCGGACTGGAGAATCATAGCTTCAAGAGTCTAACGGCAATTGGTGAAAACAGTTGTTCACTTATTCTTATAGCTATTGGAAAATCTTCTTGTTATGCTATTATATTTAAAGCAAGACATTTACATATTGCAACTATTAGTTACTTTTGCGTTCAAAGCGAATATTTTTTTGTGTACAAAAATATATTAGGCTACAGAATTCTCATAATATTCTAATTGCAGAAACATATTAAAGAAGATTAGCCATGAGGAAGATTGACAAAAGTCTATTGATTGATTCGGAAACTATACTTTCAGAGAAGTATGGTGCTCCAGGTACCGAGAGCAGGAAGGAGTTCGAGGACAAATCGCATGCCTACTACAATAGTGTGATTTTACGAGACAAACAAAAATCACGGTAAAAGAAATGCGGTGGCAACCACCGCATGATTATTCGAAATAAAAAGACAAGACAAACATATTCGTGGTTGCCCGGTCTATGCTTTGCGTGAAGATGCGGTCGGCTGGATTGGTAATGTCGTTACGCTTCTTGTTCAGCACATTACCCAAACCGAAACAGAATTTGAGTTCCGGTATCAGTTTGAAGAAAGGAAGATAGAAATCACAACCCATACCCACTTCCAGCATCATATTCATCGCCTTCGTCTGAATTTTGGTATGCTTGGAAGCCGTCAGGTCGTACATCGGCTGGATACCGGCCACCACGTAGGGACGATAATTGTTGAAACGCGGAGCGGACACCTTCAGGTCCAAAGGCAAGGAGATATAAGTGGACTTCAAATCCTGATGTTCCTTCTTTCCATCCTGAAGATTGAGAAAAGTAAGGTGCTTGCTACCAAAATGCAATGAAGGAATCAGACGCAAGGCCATATAATTATTGAGTTTCCATTCTCCTAGTACTCCAACGGTGAAACCCATATTCATGCGGTCATTGTCTGCCACCCACTGTGCACCTGTCTCGGGATCTATATAACCATTATTTTGTAATTTTATCCCCTGGTCATGCAGACCGAAGGTAAAACCATAATGGAAACGACGTTCATCAATAAAAGGTTTATTCTGCAGCGTACGTTCCTGCGCAAAAGAAGTCCCTGCCGAGAACCAACAGAGAAAACCAACAACGAGATATAATATTTTGCGCATTTGTACCATAGTCATTTTATTATAACGGCGCAAAAATAATAATATTGTATCAAGTAGACAAAATATTAAAGAGTGATTTCAACCCACAGAAATGTCCTTATAGAAAGAACCTAAAAAAAATATGTTGAAGAACAGAGATTTTTTTGAGGACCAAGCTACTTTATATCAAAGAAATGTGTACCTTTGCCGAACATAACATAACGACATACATAATAACAATTTAAAATTTTAGTAAAATGGCTTACGTAATTGGTAACGACTGTGTAGCATGTGGTACATGCATCGACGAATGTCCAGCAGGTGCAATCTCTGAAGGTGAAAAGTATTCAATCGATCCAGACGTATGTGTTGAATGTGGCACATGCGCTGACGTTTGTCCTTCTGGTGCAATCAGCTTGGGCGAATAATAAAGCATAACTCCTTTTGGAGGGTAAATGACCGCTACAGATTTTTCTGTGGCGGTTTTTTTTATGGATTATGTTCAAGGAACTTGAACTCTACCGCTAGTATCACCAAAAAGAGTTTTGATTGGAAAAATTTTACCGATATGTGTATTTACCGCAAATGAACGCCAATGTTTTGCCACTAGCAGCAAGGCCATCCGGTTTAATTTTTATTCAATAGGCTTTCATCGCGCAACCAGTGCAAAAGCACCATTTGCGTCTATTTACGGTCATTTACGGTAAAAAAGGGAAATCAGGGGTAAAGAAACCATCAGCACTAGAGATTTTCATTACACAAGTTTAAGACACTTAGAAACAAGAAGATAGTATTCAAAACCTATAAGAACGAGTAGGAAAGCGTTTCCCCAGTCCCCCTACCCAAACAAAAAAAATGCTTCTTTTTTGAAACTTTTTCTCCAAAACATTTGGAGGATATACAGAAAAGTCATACCTTTGCACCCGTCTTCAAGAAACAAAGACAACACAACAAAAAAAACAATGCGGAAATAGCTCAGTTGGTAGAGCACAACCTTGCCAAGGTTGGGGTCGCGAGTTCGAGTCTCGTTTTCCGCTCCAAGGTCGCTCGAATGGTGGAATCGGTAGACACGAAGGACTTAAAATCCTTTGGCCAGTAATGGCTGTGCGGGTTCAAGTCCCGCTTCGAGTACGAAAATTAAGAATGCGGAAATAGCTCAGTTGGTAGAGCACAACCTTGCCAAGGTTGGGGTCGCGAGTTCGAGTCTCGTTTTCCGCTCAATCTTTCAGATTACAAAATCGTTTATACATTGACGCAAATAATTGATATCAATTGTTTGCGATTTTTGTTTTTATACCCCATCACTTCATGTGTCATTCGCTGCCGAACTGCCCCAATTCAGCCGAATGTCGATTCAGCCAGGAATGAGTCCGTACCCTTAGCGGTGGAACCTATCGACTGAGCCCTCCCCCCATATATCTTTGCCAATAAAAAACCGGTTGACAGTTCCCCATCAACCGGCTCTTATTCTTCATTTCATCATTCTCTTTTATCTCAGATGCCTGTTCACCTGATTTCTCATGCGGAAGCCCAATAGGGTGACCGAACAGACGAAACCGATGGGATAGGCCAACCAAACGCCCGATATCCCCCAATTCAAAAGGAAACCGCAGCAATAACCAAACGGAATGGCTACAATAAAATAGGCCAGGAAAGAAATCCACATGATCACCTTCACATCTGCCAAGCCACGCAAAGAATTGGTCAGGACTATCTGAATACTATCACCTACCTGATAAAGCATCAGGATGGGCAACAGCGTCATGACAATGTCATTCACCGCCAGATCATCCGTAAAAATCAGTCCGAGAAAATCCTTGGTCAGGAATAAGGTCAGGCAAACCACAAAAACAATGGCTAAGGCTATATGGACGCCCGCCAAGGTGATTTTTCTCACCATAAACCAATCGTTCGCCCCCTTGAAATAACTGGTACGTATCGCCACTGCTGACCCCAGCCCCAAGTAGATGGTGAAGCTGATCAAAGAGATGGTGATGGCAATCTGATGGGCCGCCAACTGCAAACTGCCCAACCAGCCAATCATAATCGCCGTTACACAGAACGTACCCGCTTCCAGTCCCTGCTGGATGCCGATGGGCCAACCAATGGCATTGAGCCGCTTCCAACTGAGTTTACTCAAAGGGATAGCCGCCAAACCTCTGCGATAAGGACGGTAAGTCCTGCGACGCATAAAGACGGCGACAAACAGCAACAACATGAATATACGTGACACCAGCGTACTGATACCCGCACCGAACAATCCAAGCTCGGGGGCCCCCAACTTTCCGTAAATCAAAATATAATTCCCTACGATGTTCAATAAATTCCCCGTCAGCAGTACCCACATAGACACAGACGGATTACCGATACCCTCTACGAACTGACGGAACGAATTGGCCATCATCACAAAGACCACGGAAGAAAGCGTGACAAGAAAATAAGGACGGATGAGGGGCATCAGCTCTGCCGGCTGGTCCAACGCCTCCAAGTTAAAATAAAGACCGAACAACACCGCCACAATCAACAACGTGGTCGTAAAGTTAGCCACCAAACTATTCTTCAACCAACCGCCGATGGCAATTCTTTTGTTCCGGGCCAAATTCTCTCCGATCAACGGAGTCAGATTGTAAGAAAACCCGGTACCCAGGATAATAAAGGCGTTGATGACATTGTTGACAAAGGATGCAGCCGCCAATTCTGCGGTGGAATGCTGTCCCACCATGATGGTATCTGCCAGACCGGTGACAATGGCCCCTAGCTGACCGATGATAATGGGCACTCCCAACAAGAACAAGGATTTGTAATGTCTTTTATAATTACTGATCGTTTCAAACATACGCTTACGTTATTTTTTTTGACGCATAATACGTCCTGCACACGGCCTCAGCCTTGCACTATAGATGAAAAGTAAATAAATGGATAGTAGTTAATATCAATACTTCATTTTATATAGGGCTATCCCCACGTCATAAAATGAAAAAAGAATGCTGACAGCTTCAGCTTCAGCACACAAAAAGCGAAACGTACACCGAAGAACCTCTTGTCGTCCAATTGACAAACAAGATTTTCACGATATGTAAAAGATCATTGATTTTTGGATTACTCATATATTATTCTTTCGCACTGCAAAATTAATGAATTTCGTCGGAATAATATTATTTTCACCTCATAAAGCGCATCGGACAGGAAAGCACCCACCTAGGAAACACAGATTCATCAGGAACCTATCCTTCAAAAAAGCCAAGACCAAACGGAGTATTTGTTAGGGCAGCACTATACAACTTCAACCAGCAGTAACCTGGTTCAATCTGGCAGTAACCTAGATTTTTCTGGCAGTAACGTAGATGAAACCAGCAGTAACGTAGATGAAACCAGCAGTAACGTAGATAACGGATAATAGAAAGTTGATTTTTCTCGGAACTGCCTACTACTGCCCCATCGTCTAAAAATGACGTAGGAGAAAAGGCAGCCACCATTTCTCCTACGTCATCATCATTGTCGTTGGTACACTTTTATTCGTGATGGTGGCATTCATGGCCATCTTCATGAGCGGCACAACCTTCGCCTGAATCGGTAACGTTACCCGACAGATATGCGGCTACCAGTTCATCGATATCCCCACTGCAACCACGAACCACCTTAATGCCGTTACTGCTCAGTACGTTCAATGCACCGACCCCCATACTACCGGCCAACATCACCTCGACCCCGATCTGACGGAGTACATTCACAATACCCGACTTACAACCACAACCCTGAGGAGAAGGTAAGGTATCCTTCACCACCACCTCATGGTTCTCGACCGTATAGATCGTATAAAAAGCACAATGACCAAAATGGTTGTCGACCTGATTATTCTCCTTGGTAGGCACTGCAATCTTCATATTTTTTCTTATTTAAAATTAATAAATCCAAAGGAAATAAGCTTCTTGAGAAGAAGTTGCAAAAATACAAATAAAATGGAAAAACGACATCTTGTAGGAAATAAGGATTTTTCATATTTTTGTACCCGAAAACGTTGAGAAACGTGTTGCTTTATAGCTAGACAAAAGATTTTCAATACACAGAGATGTAGATTCAAGGTTCTTTTTCACACGTTTTTATCAAACCTCCGGGCATATTTATTTTTCAAGTTCCCGCTTGTTGCAGACAAACGGAACCCCTCATATTTTTCATCTATTTACTTTATGTTATTAAATTTACCTTTTCGCCGCATCGTCCACTTTCAAGTGAATGGTGGACTTCTTCTGATTCTGGCTGCACTTGTCGCGCTGGTTGTCGCAAACTCACCTTGGAGCGCAGCCTACTTCGACTTGTGGCAATATCCTGTTTCTTTGAAGTTCGGCGATTTCAATGTCTTCAACCATGGCGGACACACCATCACCCTCATCGAATTTATCAATGACGCATTGATGGCCGTGTTCTTCTTCGCCGTGGGACTGGAAATCAAGCGCGAGATCCTCGTCGGTGAACTTTCCAGTATAAAAAAAGCGATACTCCCCATCGTTGCCGCCTGTGGCGGTATGATTCTCCCCGTACTGATTTATTTTGGGATGACTCAAGGAACCCCGGCAGCCAACGGTCTCGCCATTCCGATGGCCACCGACATCGCCTTTGCCCTTGGTGTACTAAGCCTCTTCGGCAAACGCGTTCCGCTTTCGCTGAAAATATTCCTCACCGCTTTCGCCGTGGTGGACGACATCGGCGGCGTACTCGTCATCGCCCTCTTCTACACCTCCCATTTCAATGTCACCTATATTCTTTACTCCTTTATCCTGCTCGCTTTTCTCTTAGCCTGCAACCTTGGGGGCAACAAGAGTCGCTGGCTCTATGCCATCGGCGGTTTCGTGATGTGGTACTTCTTTATGCAAAGCGGTATCCATGCCACTATCGCCGGAGTGCTCGTCGCCTTCACCGTACCCGCCAAGCCCCGTGCGAGCATCGGTGCTTATCTCCACTGTATCCATGAGAACGCAGCGCAGATTCCGGATCTCGGACAGAAGAAAATCGTACTGAACCACGAACAGATCGAAGCTCTACACAATATCAAGTCTGCTACCGACGACGCCATTTCTCCGTTACAGTTTCTGGAGGAATTTCTGCACCGCCCGGTCAACTATCTCATCATGCCGATCTTCGCTTTTGCCAATGCCGGTGTCGTGCTGACGAATTCCGAAGGCAACTTTGAAGTAGGTCTGCTCACCTGGGCTGTAGCCATTGCCCTCCTCGTGGGTAAATTCATCGGCGTTTATCTTTTCACCTGGCTGATCATCAAAATGAAATGGGCCAAGTTCGGTCCAGGCATGAACTGGCAAAACCTGACGGGCATCTGCCTTTTGGGCGGTATCGGTTTTACGGTCTCCCTCTTCATCGCCAACCTCTCCTTTGGTGAACAGGAACAACTCCTCAACCAGGCCAAGATGGGTGTACTCCTCGGTACCTTACTCTCCGGACTGCTAGGTGCTCTGGTACTCTATCTCACCCTCCCCAAAGAAAGTCAGGAGGAATGATCCTTCAGGAAGCCGCAGGCAGAATGAGTGACAAGTCCATAAAAAGTCGTACATTTGCCTAGAAATAGATTTTATAAGCCATGAGAATAGGAATTATTACCGCAATGTCTTCTGAACACGAGCAGCTGGTACATCTGCTGGAGCAGTCTGTCCACCACGCCGCAGGACCTTTTCAGTTCATCGAAGGCAAGATTGGAGACAACACGATGCTCCTGATGCAGTGCGGCATCGGTAAAGTGAACGCTGCAGCAGGCACCGTGGAACTGATTCGTAACTTCCACCCCGACTGCGTCATCAGCACTGGTGTGGCTGGAGGTATCGACACTTGCTTAAACGTCATGGACGTCGTAGCCAGCCAGGAAGTGGTCTATCACGACGTATGGTGCGGCGAAGGCAACGAATATGGTCAGGTTCAAGGTCTACCCGCAACTTTCAAGGGCAACGAGACCTTGTACCAAACAGCCATACATCTGACATCCACTACCCCAATACATGGCGGACTGATCTGTACCGGCGACAAATTCATCACCGACCGCAGTGAACTGGACGAAATCAAGAAGAACTTTCCACAAGGCCTGGGGGTCGACATGGAATCTGGCGCCATTGCCCAGACCTGTCATCTCTATCAGACGCCCTTCCTCAGTTTCCGTATCATCAGCGACACTCCAGGTGCAGAAAACCATACGGAACAGTACCAGAATTTCTGGGGAGAAATGGCCAACCGTTCCTTCCACGTCACTGAGACTTTCCTCAAAGCATTACCCGAACATTTATAATCAGACTTCATCATGAAAAAAATACCTAGTTTTACCGTTGACCATATCCATCTGCTACGTGGCATCTATGTTTCCCGCAAGGACCAGGTCGGTGAGGAAATCGTCACCACTTTCGATGTGCGCATGAAAGAACCGAACCGTGAACCCGCCCTCAGTCCGTCGGCGATCCACACCATGGAACATCTCGCTGCCACCTTCTTACGCAACCATCCTGTATGGGCGGACAAAATCGTGTACTGGGGACCGATGGGATGCCTCACCGGCAATTACCTCATTGTAAAAGGAGACCTCACCTCACGCGATGTCCTTCCGCTGATGATTGAGACCTTTGAATTCATCGCCAGCTATGAAGGAGAAATTCCAGGGGCTACCGAACACGACTGTGGCAACTACCTGCTGATGAACCTCCCGATGGCACGCTGGGAGGCCCAGAAATATCTGGACGAAGTGCTGAAGGTGGCAACTGAAGCCAACTTGGTTTACCCCGCATAAAATATTGGGTTGAAATGAAAATCACAATCTTGACCGATAATACTCCGTGTTCCGAAATGCCTCAGCTCATTGCGGAACACGGACTTTCTATCTATATCGAATTTGGAGAGACGCGGATACTCTGTGATATGGGTGTCTCCACGGCTTTCTGGCACAATGCCGAGATACTCGGCATCGACCTCCGTCAGCTAGACGCTGCCTTTGTCTCCCACGGACATAAAGACCACAGCGGCGGTCTGCTCCCCTTCCTGCAAAACAATGACACGACTTCGGTCTACCTCTCTCCCGACCTCTTCCACCACCGTTACTTCACGTCCCGACATACCGAAAAGCGCGACATCAGTACCGACCAGGCAGTCATGGACCGCTACGACTACCGTTTGTGGCTCGTTGCCGGCAGCACCTGGATTGCCGATGACATCGCTATCGTGAAATGTACGACCCACCAGTGGCCCACACCGGTAGGCAACGCCTTCCTCACGGCCCAGCGCGAAGGAGAAGTGGAAAAAGCCGATGACTTCAGCCACGAGCTTTCCTTAGTATTTAAGACTCCGAAGGGCCTCGTCATCGTTTCCTCCTGCTCCCACAACGGCGCCCTCAACATCATGGAATCCTGCAAGATGTTTACCCAGGAAGAGAAAGTATATGCCTTTGTCGGTGGTCTGCATTTTGTGGACTGCAACCGTACCGCTCAGGAAGTAGAGGTATTCCAGCACGAATGGAACCGGTTGTATCCCGATACCTTATTATACACCGGACATTGCACCTCAGACAAAGCCAAGCGGGTACTCGAACCGGTCATCCCCCATGTACATATATTCCACACGGGAGAAACCTTCATTCTGTAACTCCTACTCATGAAAAAAACCTTCCTCCTCTTCCTGCTCCTTTGCAACTATTGCGGGCTGACACATGCCGCCCACAACGAAACAGACGACAAGAACTGGTCCATCCAAATGGGCTACGGACAATTAAACTTTGCCGACAACCGCATCACAGGCGACAATGCCTATTGGGAGGAAGACCTTGCGAACTTCTTCTATACCAATGTCGACTACTTTCTTTCCCCACGCTTAGCCTTGACCGGTGGAGTATACTGGGAACAGGACGGACTCCTAACCTACATGGCCTCGGGCATCGGCATCAAGAAATACAGTCAGTTCGGTCTGCAGGCTGGGGCTAAATTTTATTTTTTCCCGAAGCGTTGGATCATACAGCCACACATCGGCGGTCTGCTCATCACCAATTTTGGTCAACTAGGACGCCACACTGGTGATTTTGGTGTCCAGCATATCGTCGGTTATCCCGACAACAGCGGTATCTTCAAATACGACATCCAATGTCCGGCTTTCTCCATCGCTCCGCATATCGGTGTGGACCTCCACCTCTTTCCCTCCCTTTCGCTCACCTTCGACTACGACTATCGTTTCGGCTGGTGGGGGAAATCGCGCAGCGAACTTCTCATTACTCAAGGAACTCTGGGCGGTACCCGTTTCCTAGATGAGCGTAAACCCTATCGTGGTGGGTTCACCATCGGCTTAAAGTTCGATTTCCCCATCCGTCCGGCCTCCGAGAAAAACGGGAAAATCGTCACCAATCTCTTGGATTTTATCCTACTTATGTTCTAGCAGTTCATCCTATTCGGAATACGAATAAGCCACTACCTACAAACTTATACACCAATGATAAGCAAAGCTGATGGGAATCTCTCTATCCTCATCAGCTTTACTTTTACAGTAGCGTCGGGCCTAGTGGCATCGGGCTGTAAATTCTCCACGATGCTAAAATGACAACAAATGACATTGAATAACCTCCACGCAAGCTTTACCTTTGTAGCCGTAAAACATTCAAACCTATTAAAAGATAAAGTATGAAAAAGTACATTTGTTTATTAATGTTCGGCGTGTTCACTTGTTCGTTAACCGCCTGCCATCAGAAAACTGAAGAGGAGAAAGCACAGGAAGCCGCAGAAGCAGCGGAAAAAGCTGCAGAAGCTGTAGGTACATTGCTGAACACAGCTACCAACATCGCCAATATGGCAGAAGACCAAGTCAACCAAATGGAGCATGAACAGGACGAGGAATAACCTCCATCCTACACGCAGGAAACCAATTCATTAAATTAGCGTCACTATTGTCCGTCGACAATAGTATAAAAGCAGATTTCGCCATACGTTCTATTTTTCAGGCGAAATCTGCTTCCTTTTACTCTTTTATTCCAAGCCGGTCAGGAAATTTTCCGGGTGACGCCCTTTCACGTCTTTAAAATAGGTCTGGATGGTTCGGATATCGCCCTTGCGATCCTTCGAAGGCATCAGGTATTTCTCCATCCGTACCTCCTTCTTTTCATAATCAATGGCCAAGAGTACAATGGGTAATTCAGCCTGGGAAGCGATCACATAAAATCCCAGGTGCCACTTTGGATTCGCCGCACGCGTTCCTTCCGGCGTAATGGCCAAATTAAAACGTTTACTCCGTTGCGCAATCTCCACCACTTCACCGATCAGCGAAGTCCCTTGACCGCGATTCACCGGGATGCCCCCCATCTGTCTGAAGAAATACCCCAACGGCCATACGAACCATTCCTTTTTCATCACAAAGCCCGCCTTGCGCCCGACGGCCGTAATAAAGAGTTTTCCGATAAACAGGTCCAGATTACTTGTATGTGGCGCCACACACAAAATACTTTTGTCAAAATCAGGGACGTTGACAACGGCTTTCCACCCCATCAGGCGATGGAAAATAAAACGACATAGGTTTCTAGTGATTCCCATAAGAATTGAGTGATTGTAATTAGTGATATGATTGTTTGTTGAGTCTAATCGTACATTTTCCGCACCTCTATCTATAGTTCCCGAAAAAACAAAAAGCAGGCGAAACAAGATCTATAACGGTCTGTTTCGTCTGCTTATAATATAAAAAATTTGAAAAAGATTACTTATTCAAATCGCAAGAACATGTCGGCTTGATCTGCTTGAAGAAGTCATTACCCTTGTTATCTACGAGGATAAATGCAGGGAAGTTTTCCACTTCAATCTTCCAGATAGCTTCCATACCCAATTCAGGATATTCAAGACACTCGATGCTCTTGATGTTGTTCTGTGCCAAGATGGCAGCAGGACCACCGATAGAACCGAGGTAGAAACCGCCATGCTTCTGGCAAGAGTCAGTAACCACCTGTGAACGGTTACCCTTCGCCAACATGATCATCGCACCACCCTTGCTCTGGAACAAGTCTACGTAAGGGTCCATACGGCCAGCTGTAGTTGGGCCCATGGAACCGCAAGCCATACCAGAAGGAGTCTTAGCAGGACCAGCGTAGTAGATTGGGTGATTCTTCAAGTATTCTGGCATTTCCTCACCAGCATCGAGACGTTCCTTGATCTTAGCGTGAGCGATGTCACGACCTACGATGATGGTACCGTTCAAAGAAAGACGAGTGCTAACAGGATACTTATCCAATTCCTTGAGCACTTCGCTCATAGGCTGATTCAAGTCGATACGAACGACCTTACCTTCACCTGCCTGACGGAGTTCTTCAGGAATCAATTCGCCTGGACAGTCGTCCATCTTCTCGATCCAGAGACCGTCCTTATTGATCTTACACTTGATGTTACGGTCAGCTGAGCAAGATACGCCGAGACCTACAGGGCAGCTAGCACCGTGACGTGGCAAACGAACCACGCGTACGTCGTGAGCGAAATACTTACCACCGAACTGAGCACCGAGACCGATGTGGTGAGCTTCCTCGAGCAACTGCTTTTCGAGTTCTACGTCGCGGAAAGCACGACCAGTCTCGTCACCTGTAGTAGGCAAGTTGTCGTAGTAGTGAGTAGAAGCCAATTTCACGGTCATCAAGTTCTTCTCAGCAGAAGTACCACCGATAACGATAGCGATATGATAAGGAGGACATGCAGCAGTACCCAAAGTCTTCATCTTGCCCACGAGGAATGGCACCAATGTAGCAGGATTCAGGATAGCCTTAGTCTCCTGATAGAGATAAGTCTTGTTGGCAGAACCACCACCCTTGGTCACGCAGAGGAAGTGATATTCCATACCTTCTGTAGCCTCGATATCGATCTGAGCAGGAAGATTACACTTAGTGTTCACTTCTTCGTACATAGAAAGAGGAGCGTTCTGAGAGTAACGGAGGTTCTCTTCTGTATAGGTTTTATAAACACCCTTAGAGATAGCTTCCTCGTCGCAGAAACCAGTCCATACCTGCTGACCCTTTTCACCATGAACGATAGCAGTACCGGTATCCTGGCACAATGGCAACTGACCCTTGGAAGCAACTTCTGCGTTGCGGAGGAAAGTCAAAGCCACATATTTGTCGTTATCGCTAGCTTCTGGATCGCTCAAGATTTTAGCCACCTGCTCGTTGTGAGCACGACGCAGCAAGAAAGAAACGTCGCGGAAAGCCTGGTTAATCATTTTGGTCATACCTTCAGCCTCTACCTTGAGGATAGGTTTACCTTCAAACTCGCCTACACTAACATAATCCTTAGTGAGCAAATAATACTCCGTATCGTCCTTACCGAGCTGGAACATTGGAGCATACTTAAATTCAGGTGCTTGTGCCATATTGAATTTAAATTTATTAGTTGGTTTACACAAATATATGTACAAAGTTACGAATTTCTTTTAGGACAAGGCTTATCCGTTCTCTTTTTTTATAAGGTCTTTAAGGACCTTAAATACTTTAAAGCCTTCCAGGCGCTTATTTTATCCTTAGAAATGCTTACCTTTGCATGTGAGAAAATCTTTTCTCACCCTTTTTAAATAAGATTTTAAGCATGAAAGAATTTATACAATCAGAAGCTAAAACAGAAACCGCGGTACTCGTCGGCCTCATCACCAAGACACAGGATGAGCGCAAGACCAACGAGTATCTGGATGAGCTCGAGTTTCTTGCTGAGACAGCGGGTGCGGTGACGGTACGTCGTTTCACCCAGCGTATTGACGGCCCCAACACCGTCACTTATGTAGGTAAAGGTAAACTAGAAGAAATCCGCGACTATATTCAAGCTGAGGAAGAAGCCGAACGGGAAGTCGGTATGGTAATTTTCGATGACGAACTCTCTGCCAAACAGTTGCGTAATATCGAGAAAGAGTTACAGGTCAAGATTCTCGACCGTACCAGTCTGATTCTCGACATCTTCGCGATGCGTGCACAGACCGCCAATGCCAAGACCCAGGTGGAACTGGCACAATATCGCTACATGCTCCCCCGTCTGCAACGACTCTGGACCCACTTGGAACGCCAGGGAGGTGGTTCCGGTAGCGGTGGCGGTAAGGGCTCCGTAGGTCTTCGTGGTCCTGGTGAGACCCAGTTGGAAATGGACCGCCGTATCATCCTCAACCGTATGGCCCTGTTGAAAGAGCGCCTTGCCGATATCGACAAGCAGAAGACCACCCAGCGTAAGAATCGCGGCCGTATGATCCGTGTGGCCCTCGTAGGATATACCAACGTGGGAAAATCCACCTTGATCAACCTTTTGGCAAAGACTGAGGTTTTCGCAGAGAATAAGCTTTTCGCGACCCTCGACACTACGGTCCGTAAAGTGATTATCGACAACCTTCCTTTCCTCCTGGCCGATACCGTAGGATTTATCCGTAAGTTGCCGACCGACCTGGTGGATTCCTTCAAGAGCACCCTCGATGAAGTCCGTGAGGCAGATCTTCTCGTACACGTGGTTGACGTTTCCCATCCGGAATTTGAGGAACAGATTGAAGTAGTCAACAAGACCTTAATGGACCTGGGCTGCAGCGACAAGCCTCAGCTTTTGGTTTTCAACAAGATGGATGCCTACACTTGGGTGGAAAAGGATCCAGACGACCTGACGCCTGCTACCAAGGAAAATGTTTCTCTCGAACAGCTGATGAACACCTGGATGGCAAAGTCCGGCGACGACTGCATCTTTATCTCCGCACGAGAAAAAGAAAACATCGAATCCCTCAAGGAACTGCTGTATAGCCGTGTCAAGGAACTCCACGTACAGAAATACCCTTACAACGACTTCCTTTTCCAAAATTACAACGAAAACGGTGAGGCGGAATAATCCCCTCTAAAGATATGAATTAAAAAGGCGAACCGATAGATGATTGGGTTCGCCTTTTTTCGTGGGATACAGTCTCTGAGAAATCGGATTTAATAACTATATTTGCAACATCAGTAATACCTATTGATTATGAATACCTGTATACGTTTCGATTGGGCGATGAAACGCATGTTGCGCAACAAAGCCAACTTTTGTGTCCTCGAAGGATTACTAACCACGCTGTTGAATGAAAAAATTGTCATTCTGAAACTCCTTGAAAGCGAAAGCAAACAAGAAGAAGTATACAACAACTACAACCGTGTGGACCTGCTAGCTGAGAATTCTAAGGGAGATTCGGTACTGATCGAAGTACAAAACAATAATGAATATGCCTATTTCGAAAGAACACTCTTCGGTACGTCCAATTTGGTAACAGAATATGTCAACCGTGGAGAGGGGGATGAAAAGATCAAAAAGATATATTGCGTCAATATTTTGTATTTCGATTTGGGACACGGAAAGGACACCATCTATCATGGAAAAACAGAATTCAGAGGGGTCCATGAACATGACCTCCTCAATCTTACTCCTTTTCAGAAACAGACTTTTAAGGTTGACGCCGATAGTCAACTCTATCCAGAATATTATATTCTGAAAGTCAACGACTTCAACAAGGTGGCAAAAACTCCTTTGGAGGAATGGATTGATTATCTGGGCACAGGAAACATCTTTTACGAAACTCAGGCACCAGGATTGGATGTAATACGTGAACAGCTGCAACTGGACAATATGAGCCAAGAAGAACTCAATGCCTATTATAGATTTCTGGACAATATTATTATTCTTCGCAGTAATATCTATACATCAAGAGAGGAAGGAAGATGGGAAGGAAGAGAAGAAGTAAGCGCAGAAGATCGTGCAATAATAGCCAACAACATGATTAATTATGGTATGACCTCTGAACAAATCTGTGCGATTCTGAAGACTTCAGCTGAAGAACTCGCATTACTCATACAATAAGTATCCCCCATGAAATAAGAAAAAGACGAACCCCATCACATTTTAGGGCTCGCCTTTTTTTCGTTTTAGATATCTATTTCAGATTCACACTAATCCTGAAAGGTCTTTTTCCTCCACATACGAAAGATGGTGCTCGCGAATCACTTCACGGGTGCGTTCTTCATCATCAGTACGAAGTATGAGAATACCCTTACCAGCCAAGAGGAAAGAATACATATAGGATATACCGATATGTGCATCAGTCAACACCTTGATGGCATCTGCTGCACGACCCACCTGATTATCCAAGGTTATGGCAAAGACTTCTGAAAGGGCCACAGATATTCCGGCATCCTTCAATTCCTGATAAGCCCGTTCCGGTTCGGAACAGATGACACGGTAAATGCCATATTCCACAGTATCGGCCAAAGTAGAGACTATCAATTGAATCCCTGAAGCCTTAAAAAGTTCCAGCACTTTTACCAATGTACCGGATTTATTTTCTACAAATATAGAGAGTTGTTGTACTGTCATGATTTTTAAGTTATAAAGAGTCAGTCATAAGACAAAAGTCATAAGTCATAAGTCATAAGACAAAAGACAAAAGTCATAAGACAAAAGACATAAGACATAAGACATAAGACATAAGACATAAGACATAAGACATAAGTCATAAGACAAAAGACATAAGACATAAGACATAAGACATTAAACCTTACCTCAAAATCCTTAATAGGTTTTGCGAAGATCTTTCACGCGTACTGCCTTACCATCAGTCTTGGGTAACGAACCTCTAGGTACTAAACGTACACGTGGCGTCAAAAGAATTTCATCCTTGAGCTGTCGGGTAATCTCACGGGTCAGTTTCTGCATATACCCATAGTCATCGGTAAACTCCTGTCCCCACTCTACTTCCACGGTCATCTCGTCATTAGACTCCATGGTTTCCAATGTTATCAGATAATCGGTACCTAGTTCCTTGAACTGCATCAAGATTTTTTCAATCTGGATTGGGAAGATATTCACGCCCTTGAGAATAATCATATCGTCACTGCGACCCTGCATACGGTCCAGACGTTTGTGATGGCGCCCACAAGGACATTCTCCAGGAAGTATTCGGGTCAAGTCACGCGTACGGTAACGCAGCAAAGGCATTCCCTCACGATTAATCGTAGTCAGAACGAGTTCTCCCACTTCCCCTTCGGGTACCGGTTCCAAAGTCTCCGGATCAATGATTTCCACAATATAATAGTCCTCCCAGATGTGCAGTCCATTCTGTTCGGGGCATTCGAAAGCCACGCCAGGACCACACATCTCCGACATTCCGAAAGAGTTGTAGGCCTTCACTCCCAGCATATTCTCTATACGCTTCCGCTGTTCCTCAGAGTGGGGCTCTGCACCGATAATTAAGGTCTTCAACTTCGTATCCCGACGAGGATCCATCCCTTCCTCCTGCATCACCTCATAAATACGGGCCGCATAACTCGGGATGGCATGCAATGCCGTAGTACCAAAATCCCTCATAAACTTCAGCTGCCGTTTGGTATTTCCCGCTGCAGCAGGAACCGTCAGCATCCCCAGTCGTTCGGCACCATACTGAAATCCCAAGCCACCGGTAAACATGCCATAACCAGAAGAATTTTGGAAGACATCGGTCGGACGCAAACCCACCATATACAAGCAACGGGCTACCGCGTTGGCCCATTCATCCAAGTCCTTCTGAGTATGCAATATCACTGTCGGAGTACCCGTGGTACCACTCGAAGAATGCAGACGCACCACTTTTTCCAAAGGCACCGCAGCCAAACCAAAAGGATAATGCTCCCGTAAGTCCTGTTTTGTTGTAAATGGGATTTTTTGTAAGTCTTCTAATGTTTTTATGTCTTCTGGCCTAAGATGGCATTCCGCAAATCTCTGCTTATAAAAAGGAGAATTCATACAATGAGCAACCGTTTTCTTCAAACGTGCCAATTGCAACTCCTCAATTTGGGGACGGGTCATCGTCTCCATTTCGGGGTGTAAATACATCATATCTTAAATTTAAAGTTCTTCATTTGCAAAAATACTAAAATAAATGTGAAATACAAACATAATGTTCGATTTAGACCACTTTATCATCTATATTCATTCTCTATCTCCTCTAATCTCTAATTAAAACATAACTTCTCCCTCCTAACTCCTAACCATAAAAACTTCTCTCTTCTCATTCCCAACTCCTCACTAAATAAAATCTCTCTTTCCTCTCCCCTAATCTCTAATCAGAATAAATCTCTCTTTCCTCTCCTCTAATCTCTAATCAAAACATAATCTCTAATCAAAACATAACTTCTAACTCCTCTCTTCTAACTCCTAACCATAAAAAACTTCTCTCTTCTCATTCCTAACTCCTCACTAAATAAAATTTCTCTTTCCTCTCCCCTAATCTCTAATCAGAATAAATCTCTCTTTCCTCTCTCCTAATCTCTAATCAGAATTAATCTCTAATCAGAATTAATCTCTAATCAAAACCCAATCTCTCTTCTCTCTCCTCTAATCTCTAATTAAAACCCAATTTCTCTTTCCTCTCCTCTAATCTCTAATCAGAATTAATCTCTAATTAAAACCCGATTTCTCTTTCCTCTCTCCTAATCTCTAATCAAATTTCGTACCTTTGCACCCCGAAAAATTATTGTAAGAAAAATGACCAAAACAAACAACGTAAAAGCCCACATCTGTCTGTTGATGGCAGCCTGCATGTGGGGACTCATGTCGCCCATTGGAAAAGCGGCAATGGATGCCGGCATCACCGGGCTCATCCTGGCCAACATGCGTATGCTCGGTGGAGCACTCTGTTTCTGGATAACTTCCTTCTTCGTCAAGAAAGAAGATGTCCCCCCACGCGATCTTCTTTTAATGTTCTTCGCTTCGATGCTGGGTATCGTCTGCAACCAAGGTTGTTTCACCTTCGGCCTCTCTCTCACCTCACCGGTTGACGCATCCATCATCACCACCACCATGCCGATTTTCACGCTGATTCTGGCGGCACTTTTCCTGAAGGAACCCATTACGCCATTGAAACTTGGTGGACTCTTCATGGGCTCTATCGGTGCATTGATTCTAATTCTGTCCAATTCCAATGGTAACGGAAAGGAAGGAAACATCTGGGGTGACCTCCTCTGCATGTCCTCACAAATCAGTTTCGCTTGCTACCTCACCATCTTCAAGAAACTGATTTCAAAATATAGTGTATTCACCTTGATGAAATGGATGTTCACCTATGCCGCCATCGCTTTCATTCCATTTTCTTATAATGACGTGGTAGCGACAGACTTTTCCGCCTTCACAATTGATGTATGGTTGGAGGTCGGCTTTGTAGTTTTCTTTGCCACTTACGTAGCCTATATCTGCATTGTCTCCGGACAGAAGAATCTACGTCCAACCGTTGTCAGCATGTACAACTACGTTCAGCCTGTCGTCGGTTCCAGTGTTGCCATCTGGCTCGGAATGTCGGATTTCGGTTGGCTGAAAGCGATAGCTGCCCTACTCATTTTCGCCGGTGTCTATGCCGTGACACAAAGTAAATCTCGTGCTCAACTGCTGGCAGAAAAGGGACAAAAGGAAGAAGCATAAAATCATTACTTCATAATCAACGAGCGTTCACCCCACCAATGAACGCTCGTTTTTTCTATAAATAACTAGGATGTCCAGTTTGATGTTCTAATCTTTCAACATTTATTGTTGTAGGAAATATAGCTCCCTTCAGTTTTCAGTTTTCAACCCTCAGTCCGCTCCGCGGACAGCTCCCACTCTTGGGAGCGATAGTCATAGACTAGCCATCGGGGGAACCCCGGCAAGGCAAAAAACTCCGCTCCGCTGCGTTTTTTACCATGCCGGGGTGATTCACCTTCGGCGTCTATCCCACTTCTATATAAGAACCTAAAAATCAATCAATATCTAATATGCACATCGGATGTTTATTTACAAATGAAGATGTACTCCGGGGATGTTGTACCAGAGAAAGCTAATGAGAACCTAACCATCGTTTTACCCTAACCAACTGGCAAAATTTAAATTTTCAGCCATTTTTTACGGTTAGCTGGCTAGATTCTAATTTACCGTACGGCCGCTGCCGCGCTACGTCCTGAAAATTAGTGCAAACACACCATTTACAATAAAAAATAGGTCCCTTCAGGGTAATATTAAGGACGCAGCTTGGCGGCGTCGGTACGGCTAATGGCGACAAATGAGAACCTAGCCGGCTGACGCGATGTATCGCGACCCTACAGCAAATGAGAACCTAGCCGGCTGACGCGATGTATCGCGTCCCTACAGCTAATGAGAACCTAGCCGGCTGACGCGATGTATCGCGTCCCTACAGCTAATGAGAACCTAGCCGGCTGACGCGATGTATCGCGTCCCTACAGCTAATGAGAAC
>SAMEA104404097__coassemble_1108_pt1 | contig 23630 bp, 14 predicted proteins | sample SAMEA104404097__metabat2_low_PE_059 | metagenome-assembled genome bin SAMEA104404097 (sample SAMEA104404097) | Balaenoptera acutorostrata | reverse complement strand
ATTTGCTGTTCCGGTTCGTTGCTGAGCGGGAGAACCCGCTCACTACGACAAATGTTGATGCAATGACCAACTAATGAGGGTTGGCGAGATTTGCTGTTCCGGTTCGTTGCAGAGCGGGAGAACCCGCTCACTACGACAAATGTCAATGCTATGACCCACCAATGAGGGTTGACGAGATTTGCTGTTCCGGTTCGTTGCTGAGCGGGAGAACCCGCTCACTACGGCCAACCCATTGTCATTGAACCCGCCACACTTATCTTTGCTACAGGCACCTGTAGGGTCGCGATACATCGCGTCAGCTGGCTAGGTTCTCATTAGCTATCGTTTTTCCCAACCAAATTCCCAACAACAATAAATGTTGAATTATTAGAACCTCTAACTGGAGACCTTACCTATTATCATTAGCCATCATTCTATGTCTGTGCAGATCTCCTATACCTATATTATATATCCTCGGGAGTATTTCATAGCTCAGTACATATACCGATTATATAGTCATCCGATACCCCCAGTCCTAGAAACTCCCTCGCAATCTTCTAGTACTTTGGACCTTTTAATAGGAATTTCTTTCTATGAATATAATACTTTTTAGCTACTTTTCCCGAAAATTCTGTCAATCTAGGTGTTTTAGGTTAAAGAATACCTAATATTGGGTATTTTATGCTTTAAAACATATCTGTACTTTTGCATCGTTTTAAAAGTCGGATTTAATGGATAAAAAGGCATTATTTCTTCTTCCTTTCCTGATCACTCCCTCTTTATCGGCTCAGAACAGCAGTCTGATCAGTGAACCGGATTCTCTGGAAGAAGCTTTTGGTGACCCGTTCAATTTGAACCAAGTGGTTGTCACCGCTACTCGTACACAGAAAAAACTGAAAAATACCCCGGTGATTACTTCTCGACAGATTGAAGAGTGCGGTGTCAGTGATATCAAGGAATTGCTTTCCCAGGAGGTTCCGGGCCTTCCCCCCAGGTGAAGGCGTTGACTGCTTCGAATTTTTCCGGGAAAAAATCCGATCTTTTGTTGTCGTCCCGCAATCTGACTTCAGGTTGCGGGACGATTTTGCTGGTACGAACGGGAGATATGGTCCCAGAATCGTACAATCGTTGTAGGTTTCGCACAATCTTGTCATTCTAGTACATTCGTTATCACTACTTTTATTGCCGATTCTTAATTCATCTCTTTGTACCCAGGCACAAGGAACACTCGATGACGAAAAAATTATCCACATAGCTATGAAAAAAAACATTCAAGTCTTGCTCGCTTGCTGGGGACTTTTCCCTACGCTTTGCGGTGCGCAGTCGGTGGACCTGACGAAGTATACGGATTATACGCCGTTGGCTCATCCCGACTCTTCCCTGCTGGTTTATGGTTCGGCCCATCCCGGGAAGGCGGTCGACGTGGCCTTGCGCCCCGACCATGTCAACAATATGGAAAGCAAACATTTTCCACCGGTGTTCAACCAGGCCGGTGGTTCCTGCGGATCTGCCTCGAGAATCGGCTATATGTTCACCCATGAGATGAACGCTTTTCGCGCGACCGATGCCTCCTTTCTGGAAAACTGCTATCCCACGCATTTTGTATGGTTGCTGACGAGCGGCAACTCGGATAAGGGGGATTTTATGAAGGAAGTCGGCATCCCGTCCGCTACGACCTACGGCGGCCGTACGTATTCCGAACTGTTCGGCAACCAGAGCGAGAAGGATGAGGCTTTCGGTTGGATGAACGGCTATGAGAAATGGTATTCCGGTATGTTCAACCGCATGGAGCATGTCGGTTTTATTCCGGCCAACACGGGGACTCCCGAGGGACGGGAGGCGTTGAAAAACTGGCTGTGGAACCATAATGGAGATGCGGACTATGCGGTGGGCGGCATCGGCGGTATCGGAGTCGCTACCGGTAGCTTGACCACGATTCCCAGTACTCCGGCCAACGATGAGTATGGATTGACGGGCTTGAAATGCGTGGAGCACTGGGGCGACCAGGTGAACCATGCGCTGACGATTGTCGGATATGACGACCGTGTGGAGTTCGACCTGAATAAAAACGGGGTCTACGGGGAAGTAGATGCTGATGAGAAAGGGGCCTGGATCATCGTGAACTCCTGGGGTACGAAGTGGGGGAACGGCGGTGCCGTCTATTGCCCTTATGCCTACGGCGGCAAACGCTTCAACCGGAATGAAGACGGTTCTTTCACTTTCGATCCCAGCAACTGGTGGTCCGTTGAAGTCCTGAAAGTACGCAAGAACTATCGTCCGCTCCGTACCATCAAACTGAAGATGGACTATAACCGACGCAGTGAGCTCCGTCTGAGTGCCGGGGTCTCTGCCGATCTTTCGGCCACATCTCCGGAGCGCGTGCAGCTCTTCCATCATTTTAATTATGCTGGTGACGGCAACCGGGGGAATACGAATCCGGCTCCTCTTGTACCGATGCTCGGACGCTGGGCTGACGGTAAACTGCACGAGGAACCGATGGAGTTCGGTTACGACCTGACGGATCTTACCGCCGGTTACGACCGCTGTCAGCCGCTCAAATATTTCTTCATCATTGAAACCAAACTCTGGAGCTGTGGTGAGGGACATATTTACGAGGCTTCCCTCATGGATTATGAATTTGATGAAAAAGGTATCGAATTTCCTTTCGATCTGAAGGGCGACGCTGTGAAAATTGAGAGTAAGGGAAGCCGTACGGTCCTCTCTGTTGTGGTCAAGGGTGAAAGTTATTATGCTCCGCGTAACCTGAGGGTGAAGGAGCAGGTGCTGGCCTGGGATGCTCCACAACGCACGATGCATCCGGTGGAGGGCTATGTCCTTTATCGGAATGGAGAAAAATGGGCCCAGGTGGAGGCCGACGTATGTCAGTACGCGATCGAAGAGGAGGAGGTGCCGGTGACCTATGGTGTCGCAGCGGTTTATGAAGGCGGCAAGGAGTCGAAGGTGGAGCATCTGGCCGTGGCGCCTGCCGCAGCAGAAAAAAATACGGTACTGCACTTTCAGCGTGGCGGACTGATCATTCCTGACGTCTACCACCAGAAATATGCGCAGTCTACCCTGGAATTCTGGATCTCTCCCGACTCCGTTTCAACCGATGTACTCGATGCCGGACCCGGATTTGGCGAGTTTTATTTCAGTGTTGGTGCGAAAGGTGTCTTTACCGTGGGGTGGGATAACGATAAGGCCAACAAGATTGTCACTGCCGAGGGGACCATTGTTCCTCATCAGTGGACCCACGTCGCTATGGTGGTCGACGGGAAATGTCTGACCCTATATATTAATGGAAAATTGAAGAAAACGCTGATTTCAAAGCGTTATAGCGGTATTGGCGGCTTCGGCGATCTGAAATTCCGGAGCAATAAAAAGTTAAGTGCGGTTTGTGCCCGTATGGACGAAATCCGGATTTGGAATACGGCCCGGACGGCGCAGGAGATAGCCAACGAGATGCAGGTGGAATTTTCCGGAAAGGTGTACCCTAACGGTCTGTTGCGTGATTATCAAGGGGCTATCGTCCAGGAAAAATATGAACAGAAATGTTTCGAGAGCACCCGGGGGGTACACGGTATCCTGACCGGTTTAGGATATGTGGAGGAGACGGCTTCGGATCTTCAGTTGGGGGGGTCCACAACTCCTTTGTTCGTGCATATCAACGCGCTGCAGGAAGGTGTGCCTGTGGGTACTTCTTTGGAGATGGGGGCTGTCTATGCTCCTTCGGTCACCGATTTGTCCTGGAATGTTCCCGGACTGAAAATTACGGATTTACCCCAGACGAGCCCTTCCTTCGTGTTCGACCGTGCGGGAGAATATGAGGTATCGGTGGTCGCTGGTAATGCTGCCGGTGAAACCGTTGCGGATACCTGTCGGGTACAGGTGGTGGACTTACCGAAGGCCACAGCCGATTTCCACATGTCGAAGGAGGTGGTGACTTTAGGGGAGCGCGTCACTTTCCATGTGGACGAGCCCGTTGACGGTTATCGTTATGAGTGGAGCATGCCGGGAGCGGACGTTGAAAAGATGGTGGCTATCCATGCCGCTGCTTCCTATCGAGGCGTGGGACAGCATGAAGTGACCCTGACTGCTGTTTCGCCCGCCGGTGAAAAGGTGACCTCCACGCAGCAGCTGAGCGTGGAACTGGTGGCTCCGCTCGCTGATTTCAAGATTTCTCCTGCCGTGCTGGTCAAGGGCGGGACGACCTTCTTGTACGATGAGTCGAAGTATTATCCTGCTAGTTGGCTGTGGAGGATCAACAGTGCGAACAAGCATCTCATTGTCAACGGCCAGAACAGTTCCTTGACTATGGAGCATCCGGGCGTCTACGATGTCTCCTTGACGGTTGCCAATGAAAAGGGACAGCACACCCAGACCCGTACCGGAGTTTTGATTGTCTGCAATGCCGAGAGTGAGACGGGGCTCAATTTCGACCATGCCGCTTCGCAGGTCGTACTCTCCGCTGTACCTCTGGCGGCGAGAAGTACTCAGTTCACCGTTGAATGGTGGATGAACCCGGACCGCATCTCTACCTATTGTAACGGTATCGGCGAGGGAGAGCAGTCCTTCCTGCTGAAGAACGATGGTGACGGGGTTTTATCCTTGTTTCTGAATAATCAGGAAAGCCAGAGCCCTAGAAAATATGTCATTCCTCACCAGTGGCATCATTATGCCGTGAGCTTTGCCGCCGGGAGTGTCAAGTTCTACCGCGACGGACGATTGCAGTTTACCACGCAGAATGCATCGCAGAGCGTACCGGAAATCGGACAGTTTGTGATTGGGGTGCAACATTATAATATGAGTGGGATGATTGACGAGTTCCGCATTTGGGAACAGTGCCTGAGCGAAAAGGAGCTGCAGCGTTATGCCAATGCGCCGATCACTGATGTGGCCGCCGCAGAGCAGGATTACGGTTTGAGACTTTATTATGACTTCAACCAGTCGAGTGGGGAGGTGCATGACGCTACTTCTCACGGAAATACGGGGATGCGCAAGGGCTTCGGTCCGGATGGCGATGCCTGGATTCAGTCCGCCGGTGTCTTCTGTCTGAATTTTGACCCCGTGGTGAGAAAAGAGGTCACTTCGCAGTTCCTGAAGAATACGAAGGCGCCTTTTGCCCATGCCACCGACCGTTTCACCAACGACGCCGAACCGAATCGTTTCTATGCGATCTCCGATTGGACGTTGGAAAATACGGTGACCGAAGGAAAGAAAACTTCCGGTGTCTACGTGGACAGTGAGAAGGATTATTGTTTCACCTGTCAGACGGGCTGGGAAGGTTTCGCCAATCTGGTGGACCATAAGGCTTATCAGACCGTCACCTTACCGGCGGGCGATTACGAGCTGATCGCGAATTATGGCAAATGGAAGAGCGGTGTGAAGAACACGGTCTTGGCGGTAGCTCTTGGTAAGGGCTTACCGGATGCGAAAGCGTGCGCGAAGAACGCCTTGGCGGCTACGATGATGGCGGCTAAGTCCTCACAAACGACTTCCAACAGGGTTCGTTTTGTGTTGACGGAGCCCACGGAAGTTTCTTTGGGGCTGGTCTTCAATATGCAGGGCCGTCAGTCCTTTGTCCTGCATGATTTTCAGTTGACCTGTGCTGAGCACGATACGATTTCGGCTGACGGGGCCAACGGTTACACTTTAGCGGTGGAGGCTAGTGGGTATGGCGCCTTGTACCTGCCATATGCAGTGCTGATTCCGGAAGGGGTCGTGGCTTATGCCGCACAGAATCTGGTGGATGGTAAGGTGCTTCTGCAGCCCATCAAGGATGGGGTTATTCCTGCTTTGCAAGGGGTGGTGGTCACTGCGCAACCGGGCGAATATCACTTTGCTCCGACGAGTAAGACGGGGATGGCAACGAGTCTGCTGACGGGAAATACGAAGGAGATGGAGACCGATCAGGAGCTCCGTTATTACGTCTTCGACGCTGAGGGGGAACCGTGTTTCAAACTCTGGAAAGCGGCTGTGCTTCCTGCCCAACAGGTATTCTTCACCCGTGGTCTGGACGACACCCATGAGGCATACCGTCTGGACGACCTTTCGCTGGGCATCGATCAATTGCCTGTTGCCCCAGCCGACCCTGAAGATTGGTATAATGTGGCTGGCCGAAAAGTTAAACTTTTGGACAAGGGGGTCTATATCTCTAAAGGTAGCAAGATTTTGGTCAGATAAACTGGCAGTAATGGTTCCGCAACATATTGTGAACCTTGACCAGAGAGATGTACAAAGAAGGCCAGGTCTTACCTGACTATTTGAATACTTTTTCAGAAGATGAAGAAAAGGGGATGGACACGATCGGTGTCCATCCCCTTATGATTTGGTATAAAAATAGTTCTTATAGGAAGAGCAGACTTCCAGCCATGAGCACAAATCCGAAGATGACTCCGGTCAGTCCCAGGTGGTGGTGTCCGAATTTCTCTGTTCCCGGGAGGAGTTCGTCAAAGGAGATGTAGATCATGATTCCTGAGACGAAGGCGAGCATGGCGGCATTGAGGGTGGGCGACCAGATCGGTGCCAGGAACAGATAACCGAGCAAGGCTCCGATAGGTTCTGCCATACCGGATAGGAAGGAGTAGACAAAGGCCTTCTTCCGACTCTGGGTGGAGTGGTAGATCGGTACGGAAACGGCGATACCTTCCGGGATGTTGTGGATGGCGATGGCGAAGACAATAGGGATGGCGATATCCATATTGGTCAAGGCTGTGGTAAAGGTGGCCAGTCCTTCCGGGAAGTTGTGGATACCGATGGCGAGGGCGAGCATCATACCGGTACGTTTCAAGCCTTTCCGGTTTTTCTCGTCTTCCTCCATGTGAATTTCGTGCGGATTCTCATCCTCCGGAACGAGAAGGTCGATGATCGTGATACAGGCGATACCTAGGAAAAAGGCGACCAGCATGTAGACATTGGCCATACGTGGGGAGTAGAATTCAGCTAACTGACGTTCTGCTTCGGGCATGAGTTCCATGAACGATACATAGATCATGACGCCGGCAGACAGTCCCAAGGCGCAGGACAGAAACTTCGTATTGGTTCTTTTGGCTAAAAAAGCGATCAGACTACCGATACCCGTGGAGAGTCCGGCAATCAAGGTCAGGCTTAGCGCAAAAATTACCTCTTGTGGAGTATTTTCCATGATTTTCTTATTTTAGTTTTTGTAAAAATCAGACATCTATTTATATCAGTTTGCAAAGATAAGTGTTACTCTTTTTATATTCTGTAAAAATGTTCTTATTTTATGTGACTTTAATGAAAAATACCTAATCATTGGGATGTTGGCTTGCGGGCAGTGGGTTGTTTTACAAATTATTATCTTCCCGATTGTAGGTGAAACGGATTTTTCTGCCTATTTTTGCCTAATGCCTGCTGGTGTGGGCATTGGGTTAAAAACGAATGGTATGAAACTTAAGTTCATTTTAATATGGAGTGTGTGGGCCTTTTTACTGCCTACGGTGGTCAAAGGACAGGAAATTCAGCAGACGGTGGGTACTGACTCGGTGCCTGCCCAGAAGGTGGATTTGTTGACCGATACTTTGAGTACTGCTCTGGCGTTGCCTACGCCGGCGCCTTTGTTCGGCATGTCGGCTCCCGGCTTCGACGGTTGTTCTCCGTGGTTCCTGGGGACTTATGGTCCGATGTGGGATTTACATGAGGGGCTCAACGCACAGCTGGGGATGAGTGTCTCTGCGGCTTTTGGGAAACATGCTCCTTCCGGCATCGGGTTCGGACAGAGTGCGAATCTGGCTTATGCCCTGCCTTTGGGACGGGGATTTTCTGCTGCGGCAGGATTGTATGTCCAGAATATGGATTGGGGAAATTATCATCAGAGGGATTTCGGAATCTCAGCAGCGCTGGGCTATAAGATCAATGAGGTGGTCAGTGTCTATGCCTACGGGACGAAGAGCTTCATGCCTCGTCAGCAGCAGTTGCCGGTCATGGGTTATCCTGGGTTTATGGAGAACTTCCGGGACCGTATCGGCGCCATGGCGGAATTCAAAATTGGTGAGAACGCCAAAATTCAGGTGTCTGTGGAACGGGGAAGTGTGAACAATGGTAATTTTAGAACGGTGGGTACTGCTCCGGAGTTCCAGAGTCCGATCCATCCGGATAAATAAGCAATACCGCTTTGCGTAGTCTATTAGTTTCTCATTTTTAATTTGATTTTGTTTTGCCTTCTTTATTAGAACAACGCGATTTGTTGCGTAAGGAATATGAGCATGAAAAAGCTGAGTTTCGCTCAGCTTCTCAGACCATGGGTGTGGGGCGCCGGATCAAACGCGGTGACTGCTGGTTGCCGATCTCGATCGGACGCAGCTATTATAATTCCCTCGACCGTTTTGTGGTTGAAATCTCGCGAACCGAGGATTTGGATATCGAACATAATTTTGAATATGGACGTCCTGTCGTTTTCTTCGGACAGGATGCTTCCGGCATGTTGCATTTCTTGAACTTCTCGGCAACGGTGAGTTACGCGGAGGCCAACAGAATGGTCGTCATCTTACCGGATGCCGCGGCCTTGTCGCAGTTGATGGCCTTGGAACGTCCAGGGGTGCAGCTTCATTTCGATGAGACCACTTACCATTTGATGTTCGAGGCCCTGGATCGTGTGCTGTCGGCAAAGGGTAACCGGTTGGCGGAATTACGGGATATCTTTCATGGCAGTGCTCGTCCGGTGATGGGGGCGGGGAGTTCGTCTCCCCTGCGACTGCCTTGGTTGAATGCCTCTCAGGAAGCGGTGGTCAACGAGGTGCTGCGGGCACGGGATGTGCTGATTGTACATGGTCCTCCGGGAACCGGTAAGACCACCACGCTGGTGGAGGCCATCAGCGAGGTACTGCGACGTGAGCCTCAGGTGTTGGTCTGCGCGCAAAGTAATACGGCGGTGGATTGGATCGCAGAGCAGTTGAGCGACCGGGGCCTGAGTGTCTTGCGTATCGGTAATCCGACCCGGGTCACGGAAAAGATGTTGGAGAATACTTATGAGCGCCGTTTTGAGTCACATCCGGACTATCCGGCTTTGTGGCAGCTCCGTAGAACTATCCGTCAGTGGTATGCCCAGCCTCGGAAAAGCCGCAATGAGAATTTCCACCAGAAGGTGGCACGCCTGAAAGAACGGGCGGACGAACTGGAGCTCCGTATTCGTCATGCTTTGTTTGATGGAGCGCGAGTCATTGCTTCCACTTTGGCAGGCTCTGCGAATCCGGTTCTCACCGGGCATCATTTTCATACCTTATTTATCGACGAGGCCGCACAGGCGCTGGAGGCGGCTTGCTGGATCGCTTTGCAGAAAGCCGACCGCGTCATCTTCGCCGGGGACCACCAGCAGCTGCCGCCGACGGTGAAATGCCAGGCGGCGGTGAAGGGCGGACTGGGCCGTACGTTGATGGAGCAGATTGCCCGTCATCGGCCGGAGACGGTCAGGATGTTGACGGTGCAGTACCGCATGAACGAGACCTTGATGCGTTTTTCTTCCGATTGGTTTTATGACGGTAAACTCGAGGCTGCTCCCGAAGTGCGCCATCGCAGTCTGTTGGACGATTTGGATTGGCCTTTGGTCTGGGTCGATACCGATGGACAGCAGTCGGAGGACGAGGAGGCCGCCTATCATGAGGAGTTCGTGGGACAGAGTTACGGACGTATCAACAAGGCTGAGGCTAAACTCACGATGCAGACACTTTGTGATTATGTCGACAAAGTGGGGCGTCATCGTCTGTTGGAGGAGAGAGTGGATATCGGCATTATTTCGCCTTATAAGGCTCAGGTGCAGTATCTTCGGGGACTGCTTCGGAAAAATGAGACGCTTCGTCCGCTCCGTTCGCAAATCACCGTCAATACTGTGGATGCTTTCCAAGGACAGGAACGGGATATTATTTTGGTCTCACTGGTCCGTGCCAACGAAGCGGGTCAGATTGGCTTCCTCTCTGATCTGCGCCGTATGAATGTGGCCATGACCCGTGCCCGATTGAAATTGATCATATTGGGTTCTTCGGCCACCCTCTGTCGCCATTCTTTCTACAAGGCATTGTTTGAGCGGTGCCATTCCTCAGCGTCTGCCGATGCGGCACTCTGAACTTTTAGGGGGTCCAGTTTGTTGTTCTGATATTTGAATCTTTACGAGGCGTTCAATCCGGCAAAAAACAGATGGTCTCTCTTCAAACTTCTCATCCATAATTAAAATAATCTCTAATTAAGCCGTTCTTTTCCAATTTATTGGCTTCCTCAGGTGCCATTTCCCCGAAGTATATCTTTATTTGCAAATAAACGTCCGATGGATATAACAGGAGTCGATAGATAAGGTCTAAAGACCCCTGGCTGGCGCGACTACAGAAATTTTTGCACGCAAATTTTGAAGAATTTAGAAGAATTGGAGTTGCCGAAGTCGGCACTGGCTGGCGCGACCACTGTATTTTTCACCGCAAATCTCGTGCAAACGAAGACAGAGTCAAGCTTGCTTTAACTATGTTGAGTGCAGAGATTATGTAAATAAGCGCGAATGTACGCAAATGTTGCCTTTGGCAACGGCTGGCGCATGAATTTACTGATGAATGGGCGGATGGGTTCTTCGCCGCATGGCCCTCATTGGAAATTTCCGCCGGATGGACTGGCGGCCGGATGGGTAGGGACGCGATAAATCGCGTCAGCTGGCTAGGTTCTCATTGGCTGTCTTAGGTACCATTTCCCCGGAGTATATAAGTATCCGATGTGTATACCAGATATCGCTTGATTTTCAAGTATTTATAATTTTGTGATATAGAAGGGATAGACGCCGAAGGTGATTCACCCCGGCATGGCCCCCAGAACGAAGCGAAGCTGCGTTTTGGGGGCCATGCCGGGGTTCTCCTAGCTAGCTAGTCAAAGGCTATCCATAAGATTCAAATATCAAAACATCAAACTGGATACCGTATTTAATTTTTATGCTATAGCCCAAGCGCTAGCTGCATTTTTTGCGGCTGGCGCTTGGGCTTTATTATCAATTGTTAATTCAGAAATTATATTTTGTATTCTGAACATATGTTCATATATTTGCAATATCAATTCTGAGCAAATGTTCAAAAATAGCAGAAGAATCTGTCTATTTACATCTTAGCGCAGCCCATCTAGAAACCATGAAAGGAAGACCAAAGACCATTCGGAAAATAGCATTCATGCCCGCGGTTTCCGGTTTTAAACCCTACGGGGGAACATCGGAAAAAACGCGTAAGGCTTGTGTTTTTCTGTTTTATGAAGAATACGAGGCCTTACGTCTCAGTGATTATGAAAAACTGAGCCATTGTGAGGCTGCGGTGGAGATGCAGATCTCCCGCCCGACCTTTACCCGTATCTATGGAAGTGCCCGTGAAAAAATAGCCAAAGCTTTTGTCGAGGGACTTCGCATCGTGGTGGAAGGAGGAAAGGTGGAATTGGATGGTGACTGGTATGTCTGCAGACAATGCAAGGCCGTCTTCTCCAACGAAGGAGGAAAGGACAAGGTCTGTGCGCTGTGTGGCAGTGAGGACATCGCTCCTTACCGTTTGCCGGAAGTTCCCGAGTCCCCTGCAGACTCTTCTTCCAAGGGAAAAACGGAGGGGGTTGCCGACGGCATAACTCCCGAGCGGACGGGGCGCGGTCACGGCTGTCGACGGGGCATTGCTGGAAAGCGGCGAAACGAGAAAATTTAGACGAATAACTTTTAAAATAATATCACAATTAAAATAATATCACAATGAAAGTGGCCATAACAAGTAGTGGAAATACGGTGGAGGCCTTGCTTGATCAACGTTTCGGACGTTGTGCCTATTTTGCTTTCTATGATACGGAAAGTAAGACGGTGGAATTTGAGGCTAATCCAGCACGTGATGCTGAGGAAGGTGCTGGTCCTGCGGCGGTTGCTGAGGTGGCGAAGCACCAGGTCGGCAAAATTATCTCTGGCGAGTTTGGATTTAAAATCAAGGGGATGCTCAACGATTTGAAAATCCAGATGGTAATGACGAAGGAAAAAACAACGGTTCAGGAGATTATCTCCTTGCTGGATAAGTAGGTTTTAAAAATCACAGAAAATGGAAAATAAGATGGAGAAACGAAATCAGGAAAATAGTAGTACTACCGGGTGTCGCCGGTTAGGTGGAAACGGTCGTGGACTCGGTCGTGGTAGTGGGATGGGACTCGGTATGGGCCGTGGTCCCCAGTCTGCTCAGGGCTGTGGCCAAGGTATGGGCCAGGGGCCTTGTAGACAGAACTCCCGGAATAATGACAAAAAGAATAAAGATTAAAAAATAACATTGCATATGAAAAAGACAATAGCAGTACCTGTGACAGCAGGCGTTTTGAGTTCACATTTTGGTCATTGCGAAGAATTTTACTTTGCTGAGGTGGAAGATAAGAAGGTCGTTGCCGAACGTATGGTGACTCCTCCGGAACATGAACCCGGACTTTATCCCAAATGGGTGAAGGCTCAGGGTGGCGAGATGGTCATTGGTGGCGGTATGGGCAAGAAGGCCCGTGATCTGTTTGCTGAACAGGGCGTCGAGATTATTGTCGGGGCTCCTAATGAGTTGCCTCGCAAAGTGGTGGAGGATTTCCTGGACGGCACTTTGCAGACTACTGAGAATTCCTGTGACCATTGAGTTTTAAAACCGGATCAGTATGATGAAAATAGCGGTGGCTAGTGGCAAAGGAGGGACAGGTAAGACGTTTGTCTCCACGAATCTCTATCAACTGATGGTGGAGCAGGGATGGCGGGTCGGTATCGTGGATTGCGATGCGGAAGTTCCGAATAGTGCCTTGTTCCTTCCTGGTGTGCAGCAGCACCAATGGGAGGTGGATGCTTTTTGTCCCACTTTCGATAATGACCAGTGTGTCTGGTGTGGGCGATGTGCTGAAGCTTGTCATTTCCACGCTATTACTTGTCTTCCCTCTCTGCATTATCTGAAGGTACTTCCTGACCTATGTCATTCCTGTAAGGCTTGCCTTGAACTTTGTCCTTCGGCGGCAGTGAAGCAGAGTTTTAAAAAATTGGGAGTGGTGACGGCCTATGCCCAGAGAGGACCCGTTCATCTGATTGAGGCTAAAATCAAAGAAGGCGTGCACAGTCCGGTCCCCATCCTTCGTGAGGCTTTGGCACATGCTGAGGCTGAACATTGGGATTTTACGATTCTGGATGCTCCTCCGGGGTGTGCTTGTCCTTTTGTCAATACCGTAAGGGACGCGGACCTGGTCTTGTTGGTTACCGAACCGACTCCTTTTGGGTTGAGTGATCTGAAACAGACCATTCAGGTCTTACGGCGTATGGGGAAAGCCTTTAAGGTCGTTCTCAACCGGGCGGACCTGGGAGACGGGAAAATGCAGACTTTTCTCGCCGAAGAACAAATCGAGACGGTACTCGAGATCCCTTATTCGGAAGAAATCGCATCTGCCTATTCAAAGGGTAAATTGGTTGTGCAGCAGTCGTCGCATCTTCGACATTTGTTTACCATCTTAATGAATAATGTTTTGCAATATGAAAATAGCTGTCGTCAGTGGTAAGGGAGGTAGTGGTAAGTCTAGTGTTACCGCTGCTTTGGTTGCCCTGAGTCCTCAGGTGGTGGCCGTGGATTGCGATGTGGATGCCTCCAATTTGCCCTTGCTTTTTTCGCACCATCAGATCGCCCATGAGCGTTTTGCTTCGGGCGAGGAGATCGTGGTGGATGCTGAGGCTTGTGTAGGGTGCGGTTTGTGTGTGGACAAATGTGCCTTTCATGCGTTAGAGTTGAATGGAGAGGGCATTGCGCAGCCGGTCAGTTTTCAGTGTGAAGGTTGTGGACTCTGTGTAAGTTTGTGCCCTCAACAGGCGCTGTCGATTGTTCCGGAAGAAAACAGTGATATTTTTGTCAGTACTTTTGCTGAAAACATCCTGGTGCACGGTTGTCTGTGTCCGGGGGATGATAATTCGGGGAAGATGATTGCCCGAATTCGGGAAATTGCGGATGAGGAGATGGCAAAAAGAAAGATTTCCTTGCAGCTGTTGGATGGACCTCCCGGTATCGGCTGTCCGGTGCTCTCCACGGTTACGGGGGTGGACTGTGTGGTCATGGTCTGTGAACCCACCCTCTCAGGGATAGCGGATTTGCAACGGATTTACACGGTAGCTTCTTCTTTTTGTGCGGCACTGAAGGTCATCATCAATAAGTGTGACATCAACCCGGATAATTACCGGGCGATCTTGGACTTCTGTCAGCACCATGACTTACCGGTTATCGCAGAGTTACCTTTTGATAAAAGACTGGTTGAAGCTCAGCTCCATTGTCAGAGTATTGTGACTTATGCTCCCGATAGTCCTTGTTCCCAGGCCTTGGCCGCTGCTTATCATCGTCTGGTGGCGGACCTCTGATATTTACGGATTATAAAAAACGCGAAACAGCTTTTCAGTTGTTTCGCGTTTTTTATGGTGGATTACATCACGTCCAACCAGATGCTTCTGATCATGATTGTAGCAATGGTCAACGGTGCCAAATATTTGATGGTGAAGATAATCACCTTGATATACCACGGAGAGATATGATGCAGTCCGCTGCTGGTGATTTCGTCCATGAAGTCGGAACGTTTCATCCACCAGCCCACGTAGAGTACAATCAGAAAGGCTCCGGTAGGCATCATGATGTTGGCGGTCAGTTTGTCGCTGAGATCGAAGAAGGTGAAACCGGCGATCTTGAAGTCCGCCAGGACACCTTGGGACAACGAACTCAAGGTGGAGAGAAGTACTACCACCAAAATGGTTGCGGCAATGGAGGTCTTTCTGCTGATTTTAAATTCCTCGGCCAGATAGGCGACAATGACTTCCAGTAGAGAGATGGAGGAAGTGATGGCCGCAATAAAGAGGACAAAGAAAAAGAGAATGGCCAGAACCGAACCAAACATCATCTGTGAAAAGACAAAGGGAAGTGTCTCGAACACCAAACCGGGACCCTGTCCTGGAGCGATACCGAAAGCAAATACTGCGGGCATAATGGCTACACCGGCAATAATGGCGAATAAGGTATCCGACAAGGCGGTAAAAATGGACATCTTGACCAGATTCACTTCTTTCTTGACGTAGGAAGCGTAGGTGAAGACGATACCAAAACCGATACTTAAGGACAGAAAGGCTTGTCCCAAGGCTTCCAGTAAGGTGGTGGCCGTCACTTTTGAAAAATCAGGCTTGAAAAGGAAGTCGATTCCCGCTTGAGAGTTAGGAAGCATCACCGAACGGATGGCAATGAAGACAACCATGACGAATAATAATGGCATTAAAATCTTGGAATATTTTTCAATACCGTTTTTAACTCCGAATACGAGGATGAGCCCGGAGAGACCGACAAAAATCAGCATGAATACCAACGGTCTCCAACTGGATGTCACACTGTTGGTAAACAGATTGGCCAACACCGTGGTGTCTGAATTGACGAGGTTGAAGGTGATGGATTTCCAAAAATAGTCGAGGGTCCAACCGCCTACAACTGAATAGAAGCCCAGGACGATGATGCAGCACAAAATCGCCAAACTTCCGATATGGTTCCAATGCGTACCGGGAGCCAGTTTCTTGAAAGCTCCGTAAACGTTGGATTGTGCCCTTCGGCCAATAATGAATTCGGCATACATAATGGGTAATGCCAAAGTGAATACAATGGCCAAATAAATAATAATAAAGGCCGCACCACCGTTTGTTCCTACTAGATAGGGGAAACGCCACATGTTCCCCAGGCCTACGGCAGAACCCGCCATGGCCACTAAAATACCAAAATTACTGGCAAAACCATCTCGTTTACTCATAAATCTTGTTCAAATTAATTAGGTCGTTATTTAATGTTGGTCATTATTATTCCGTTGATTTGAAATGATAAATCAACTTAAGACTCTGCAAAGATATAAATATTTTTAAAACCGGCCAAAAGTAAATAATTTGCTTTTATTTTTGTTCTCGTGGTTAATTTTATGGATTAATTGCTTTCATAATGTTTATGGATGTCAAAAAGTAAGCAGAGTTGGTGAAGAAAGATTTAAATCAGGCAAGCTTTTTACAGTCGCTTGGTTAGGTAAGGGGGAGGTAGTCTGTAGCTCAAAGAGTCGGTGACGGAGCTGATGTAAGGTGCATCGGGAAGTGCTAGATATTGAAAAATCTCTGTTTTTCTCTTTGTCTGTCTGTTTAGTTGCTGTAACTTTGTCTTTTATGAAAAAGGTGATTAAAAAGAGAAAATGGTGGAAGTGGTGTCTAGCAATATTGCTGACTCCGTTTGTATTGTTTTTTATTATAGCGATTTTGGTGTATATTCCCCCCGTTCAACAGTTTGTTGTCGACCAAGTGGCAGAAAAACTCTCTGAGGAGAGTGGGGTGGAGGTTTCGGTCGGAAAGGTCAGATTGGCTTTTCCTTTAGATCTTGCAGTGCATGGTGTCCTGGCTAAGGATCAGTTGGATACGTTGGCTGAGGTGCGGGTGATGCGCCTGAAAGTTCGGATGTTTCCTTTGGTCAGGGGAATTGTGGACGTCGATGGACTCGAGGTCTATGATGCCCAGGTCAACACGGGAAGATGGATTCCGGACTTGTATTTACGGGGGCATATCAAGAAATTTTCCGCTGCCAGTCATGGGGTCAATCTCCAGGATGAGGTGGCCAACATCGATTATGCTACCCTGGATGGAGCCAATTTATTCATTGCGCTAGGAGATTCCACCATTTCAGAACCTTCTGCACCTACCTTGTGGAACCTCTTGGTGGATGAAGTGAAATTATCTGATACAAAGTTGCAACTTTCTTTTCCTGGGGATTCCATGCGCGTCGCCTTCCATGCCGGAAAGGCGCTGTTGGAAAATGGTCAATTTGATTTAGGGGCTTCTGCCTATCATGTCGATGCACTTAAATTACAGGCTGGTGCTTTGACCTATGCCGTACTTTCATCTCCGGATAGCTTGATGCTGGAGGAAGAAAGTGGGGTCGACACTCTTAGTCTGGATAGCTGTTGCTGTTCGGTGGATCTGCCTGTCGTGACGAAGGATATCGCTTTTTCTCAATCCGACTCTTTGTTGTGGGAAGAATTTGAACCCGACAGTATCGGTATAGATCCTAATTATATCGTACTCCAGAAATTGGATTTCGAGTTGAATCATCTTCATTTTTTGAACCAGGGCCAGATGGGACTGGAAGTGCGTCGCTTCTTTTTGCGGGAGCGCAGTGGCATCCAGGTGGATCAATTGGCGGGGAATATGGTGTTGAGTAAGGGGAAACTCTGTTTATCCGATTTCTCTCTGCGTACGCCCACTTCTCAGTTATCTGCCCAGTCGGAGGTGTGGCTCGACTCTATATTGGAAGGAAAAAATGATTATGGGCGCTTGGTGGTCAGTGGGGAAATCAGTCCTGCGGATGTGGCTCTCATGGGCCAAGGTTGGGTGGACCCCTCGATACTAGACCGTTGGCCCAACAGTCCTCTGAAAGTCAGTTTGGACGTTACCGGAACCTCACAGAGTGTCCAACTGGACACCTTCCGTTTGGATTGGCCGCGCATCGCTCGTCTGAAATTGACTGGTCAGGTGTTACAACCGTTTTCTGACGACCGCATCGGTGAGTTGGATTTCAATTTACGTACTGCCGATCTGTCGTTTGTCCATAGTCTGATGAAGACTGAGGGCATTACAGAGCTGACATTTCCAAAGAACTTCTCCCTGTATGGTAAGGCCAATGTCAGAGGGGCCGATTATGCTCTGAACGGTAAAATACTGGGTGGGGAAGGACAGGTCTCCCTGGAAGGAAAGTTGAATCTGGACTCATGGAAATATCAAGCGAAACTTTTGGCGGAGCATTTTCCTCTGAGTAGCTTCTTGCCCGGTTTCGGTCCGTTATCCGCTTCGGTCTCAGTAGAGGGGAAGGGGACGGACTTTTTCGATCCGAAGGCTTTGTTGCAGACTCAAATCCATGTGGATACCCTGAAGTACGATCAATGGCAGTTGGGACAACTGAAGCTGTCTCTGAATTTGGCTGAGCAGAAGGGAGTCGCTCATCTGGTTTCTGAGAATGATGTACTGGAAGGTGAGGCAACTTTGGATTTGTCTTTGGGAGAGATGATAGAACTCAGTCTGAAGAGTGAATTGTATAATTTGTATTTGTCCCAGCTGATGGATTTGAAGGCCCCGCTGTCTTTTGGTTCTACCCTCTCTATGGAACTGTATACCGACCGGAAAATGCAAACCTATGGCTTAGGTGGGGATTTAACTAACATCCGTTTCATTACCGAGGAGAAAGGTATCCAGGCACGTGATCTTTATTTCAGTTTTGATAGTTCTGTGGATACCACCTTATTGACGGTATCTTCTGGAGACATGGATATGAATCTGGCTGCTTCTGGAAATGTTGAGAAGATTTCGAAGGATCTGGGTAATTTCTTTACGGTCTTTGAACAGCAACTCTTGACTAAAAAATTAGATCAGGCTGCCTTGAAACAAGTGGCTCCTACTTTGGATTTCCGTCTGAATACCGGAGGAGTTAATCCGGTTGTGAATTTATTCAAGGAGATGGGATATAACTATCAGTTCTTGGCCATGGATTTGAGTATGTCACCCGAGCAAGGTGCGCTGGGAAATCTCCGTCTTTCTGGTTTTGCCATGGGCGAAATGTTGTTGGATACCATTCAGGTGGGCCTTCGGCAGGATACTACGGGATTGGTGGCTGACGCTTGGGTGAAAAATTTCAAGAAAAGGAATAAAACCAAATTCGAGGCGACCTTGAAATCTTATTTGCTGAATAGCGGCGCCGGTGCGGAATTGATGATCAAGAATCAGGATGGCGTGAAAGGTATGGATTTTGGCATTATTGCCGGTATCCAGGAGCAGGGCGTCAAGGTGCATCTCTATCCGGAACATCCCGTCATCGCCTTTCGCGATTTTACGGTGAATAAGGATAATTTTGTCTTTCTGGGGAATGATTCCACCATTCTGGCGGATGTGCGTTTGCAGGCAAACGATGGTACTGGACTTCGGGTATATAGTCAACCGGCAGATTCGGTCAATGACTTGACCATCAGCCTGAATCATTTGGACTTGTCTGCTTTGTCTGGCGTCTTCCCTTATGTACCTAGTATAGCGGGTATATTCAATGGCGACCTTCACATCGTGGACAATCATCAGGATTTTTCTGCGATGGCTGCCTTGACGGTGGATGATTTCGTGCTGGAAGGTGCTCCTTTTGGAAATGTAGGGGCTGAAATTATTTATTTGCCGCAGGATAGTACACAGCATCATGCCAGTATGTTTATCAGTGCCAACGATGAGGAGGTCTTGTCCTTGAACGGTCTCTACCAGATCCAGGATGGCCAGGAGAGCTTCGAGGGAAATGCCGAATTATTGTCTTTCCCCTTGGAATTAATGAACGGTTTTCTCGTGGGTACCGACTTGGCGATGTCGGGGAAGGCTAATGGTGTTTTGAATGTCACCGGCGACATGAGCAAGCCCGACCTGAACGGATCACTGAGCTTTCATGAGGCACATCTGTATTCTGAGGCCTATGGATTCGATTTCCGGATGGACGAACAACCCGTCAAGATGGAAGACAATCAAATGGTGGTCAAAGACTACGCTTTATCTTCCCGACAGAGTAAGAATCCGTTGTTGCTGAATGGTAAATTGGATATGCGGAATCTTTCCAAGGTGGAGCTCGATCTCTCCATGGCGGCTCGCAATTTTGAGCTGATCAACGCGAAGAAGCAGGTGAAGTCGTTGGTCTATGGAAAGGTGTATGCTGATTTTGAGGGCACCATGAAAGGGGCGTTAGAGGATTTGACCATTCGAGGCAAACTTTCTATTCTCGACAGAACCGATATGACTTATATCTTGAAGGATTCTCCACTGACTGTGGACGACCGCCTACACGACTTGGTTCAGTTCGTGGATTTTGAAGAACCTGAAATAGAGGAGGAGGCGCCTGTTGAACCCTCCGCTGCCTTTGATATGACCTTGGGTATTTCGATTAATAATGCGGCTTTGTTCCATTGTAATTTGAGTGAGGATGGCGCAAACTATGTGGATCTGGAAGGAGGCGGAGATTTGACGCTTCGTTTGACTCATCAGGGAGATATGCGTCTGACTGGTCGTTTTACTGCGAATAGCGGTGAAATGAAATATTCTTTGCCGGTTATTCCGCTCAAGACCTTCAAATTGGTGCGGGGCAGCTATGTCGATTTCACCGGTGATCCGTTTAATCCGACCTTGAGTATTGTTGCCAAAGAGCGTATGAAGGCGATGGTTACCGAAAATGAGCAGCCTCGAAGTGTGGCTTTCGATGTGGGAGTCAGCATCACTCAACCTTTGGACCGCATGGGACTGGAATTTATCATTGATGCTCCTGAGGACTTAAGTGTGCAGAACCAGTTGGCGGCGATGACCAAAGCCGAGAGAGGAAAGGCTGCTGTCGGTATGTTGGCCACCGGTATGTATCTGACGGACGAGAGTCTGACGTCATCAACGAGTGGTTTCAAGGCTAGTAATGCGTTGACCTCTTTTTTGCAGAGTGAAATCCAGAATATCGCTGGAAGTGCGTTAAAAACTATAGATTTGACCATCGGCATGGAGAATAATACCACGGCCACAGGGGCTACGACTACAGATTATTCTTTCCAGTTCGCAAAACGTTTCTGGGGAAATCGTATCTCTGTGATTGTTGGGGGTAAGGTCAGCACCGGATCAGAGGCAGAAAATTCCGCTGAGAGTTTTATAGATAATGTTGCGATAGAATACCGTTTGGATAAAACGGCTTCGCGTTATGTACGTGTGTTCTATGAGCGTAGCTTCCAGGATCCTTTGGAAGGTCAGTTGACTAAGACGGGGGCAGGTCTCATGCTGCGTAGAAAAAGTGATCGGTTGGGGGATTTATTTATTTTCAGAAACAGAGACTCCAAAAAGAAAAATGATAAAAGTTCAAAAGCTAAGCATTGATGAGGAAATATAGAATAGATAGGTTAGGGGAACTCCTGATAAGGGTTCGTTGTTGGGTCTTACTGGTGGTGATTGGAGTGAGCTCTTGTTCTACGACCAGTAACCTGGCCGAAGGGGAATTATTGTATACCGGTATCGCTAAAGTGAAATATGAAAATTCTCCTTCGCAGCGTAAGGAGTTGGTCAAGAAGGATTCCATCGGTGTGATTGCTTCGATTGGCAATATCGCAAATGTGTTTGGCCAGTATACACATCAACAAGAATCAGCGGCTCATCTGGATTCTCTATATGGAAATATTCGTTATAGTGATTTGTCGAAGCCTGCTAAGAAATTGTTGCGTCATACTTTGGACCAGGAGATTAAGGATTTCTCCGTTGTTATGGATGAGGTGGAGGCGGTGCTTGCCTATCCGCCCAACAATTCTCTTTTTGGTTCTTCTTCTTTACAGTCTCCTTTGAAGTTTGGCTTGTGGAACTATAATAAATATGTTCACGCTGAGAAGAAATTTGGAAAATGGATGTTCAAGCATTTTTCTTCCAAACCGGTTTATGTGAGTGAGGTCAGTCCTGATATGCGTGTCAAGGTGGCGACGAATACTTTGCATAATTATGGTTATTTGCGGGGACGGGTGGATTATAAGCTGGTGGAACAGAAAAATCCCAAAAAATCCAAGATTGTTTACAATATCTATGCAGGACAGCTGTCGTATATGGATTCAATTACCTATCTAGGCTTTGAGGAAAGAGCGGACAGTTTGTTGCATGCTCGTTACGGAAAACGGTATTTATGGGTAGGAAACCCGTTTCGGGTAACGAATATGGTTTACGAGCAAAATCGTCTTGAACAGCTGTTCCGAGAGAATGGTTACTATTATTATACAGCACCTTATACGATCTTTAGGGCGGATACCGTTAATCGTCCGGGTTTTGTTCGGTTGCAGGTCATGCCTTCTCCGGACCGTCCTCCACAGGTTCGGCATCCGTGGTATATCGGGAATACGCATATTGCAGTAAGGAATAACGAACAGGAAATTTTGGATCAACAGATCAAGCATCCTACGATGACTTTCAGTTATGCCGGAGACAAGATTCCATTGAGTGTGCCGATGTGGTATCGTTCTGTCGTGCATCGGAAGGGGAAGTTGTATCGTCAGAGTGACGAGGAATATTCTTATGCCAAGTTGAATGCCTTGGAAATCTTCAGTCAGCTGGATTTGACTTATATTCCGAGAGATACTACTGCGGAATGTGATACGCTGGATTTGTACATTACGGCTTTGATGGATAAGTTATATGACAGTTCCTTTGAGATGAATGCCGTTTTCAAAAGTAACCAGCAGGTTGGTCCAGGAGTTTCTTTCGGATTGGCAAAGCGTAATGCTTTCGGAGGGGGTGAGAAGGTGGCCTTTAAACTTTTCGGTTCTTACGAATGGCAAACGGGTAATCGAAGAGGACAAGGAAGTTCTTTACTGAATTCCTATGAACTCGGTACAGAATTATCATTCGATATACCTCGTTTCCTCTTTCCACATTTTGGAAAACGCCGATTCCGTTTCCCGTCCTCGACGGTATTTGCCTTGAATGCGGATTGGAAAAATCGTGCAGGCTTCTTTAATATGGTGACAATGGGTGCGAATATGACTTATAAATGGAATAAATACCGCACTTCGCAACATGAGTTGACTTTGTTGGCCTTGGATTTTGATAAGATGTTGCACACGACTACATCTTTTGATTCTATTATGAATGCGAATCCGGCCTTATCTGTATCTATGCGTGATCAGTTTATTCCTTCGATGTCCTATACTTTTACCTATGCATCGGCGAAGCATCATCGTAATCCCATCTGGTTACAGATTTCAGCGAAGGAGTCCGGTAACTTGGTGTCTGGGATTTATGCGGCCTGTGGTGAGAAATGGTCCAAAAAGGATAAGATGTTATTTGAAAATCCCTTTGCTCAATATGTGCGATTGTCAGCGGAGTTCCACGAAACGATCAAGATGGGGCGTTATCTCAAATTGGCGACCCGTTTCTTTGGAGGTGCTATTTTCAGTTACGGAAATAGTCTTCGCGCTCCTTATGCTGACCAGTTTTATGTTGGTGGTGCCAATAGTGTCAGAGGGTTTGCCGTCCGAACTATTGGTCCTGGTGGCTATCGTGCGGATGATTCTAAATATGCCTATATCGACCAGACCGGAGATTTCAAATTGGAATTGAATGCAGAATTGCGTGCCCGTTTATTTGGAGACTTACACGGTGCTGTCTTTATGGACGCCGGAAATGTTTGGTTGATGAGAGGGGATGTACAACGACCCGGTGCAAAATTGACTGCTAGTAATTTAAAGAAGTTGGCAGTAGGTACTGGTTTGGGCTTACGTTATGATTTGGATTTCCTGGTCCTTCGTTTCGATATCGGAGTTCCTCTGCATGCGCCTTACGAGACGGGCAAGGCGGGTTGGTATAATATTCATAAGTTTGGAAAATCATTGGCTTATCATATAGCTATTGGTTATCCGTTCTAATGAAGTTGAATCAAGAAAATAAATATAGATTAACAGCACAATGGGCATTACAGTTCATCGTGCTGTTATTTTTTTGTTCCTATTTTATGGCGTACTATAAAGGAATACATGCTACGCCACTCCCCTAAAAATATAAAATAAAGGAATGATGTCCTAGGTTACTAGTAGATAAATCTAAGTTACTGCTAGATAAATCTAAGTTACTAGTAGAT
>SAMEA104404097__coassemble_1106_pt1 | contig 23651 bp, 12 predicted proteins | sample SAMEA104404097__metabat2_low_PE_059 | metagenome-assembled genome bin SAMEA104404097 (sample SAMEA104404097) | Balaenoptera acutorostrata | reverse complement strand
ATCGCGTCAGCTGGCTAGGTCCTCATTGACCGTCATTAGCCGTAGGGACGCGATACCTCGCGTCAGCCGGCTAGGTTCCTCATTGGCCTTCATTAGCCACCATTTATTTAAATGGTACCTGATAAAGCCAATAAATTAGAAATGAGAACGTTGAAAATCTACCCATCCGGCGGAAAAACGACCGCCATCATCAGCATCCTCATGCGCCAGCCAGTGGTCGCAGACCACCCTTCCGTGTCTCTCCTCTGAGCTCCGTAGGAGCGCCTCCAAAAAATAAATCTTCCGTGTTAAAAGCCCAGTGGTCGCACAGCCCTTACCGTGTTAAGAATCCGTGTCATCCTTTGAATCCGTGTGACATATTCAGTGGTCGCGCAGCCAACTTCTCACCTCTCACTCCTAATTCCTAACTCTTAGAAGTTCCTCCTATGAGCTCCGCAGGAGCGCCTCCAAAAAATAAATCTTCCGTGTTAAAAGTCCAGTGGTCGCACAGCCAACTTCTCACCTCTCACTCCTAATTCCTAACTCTTAGAAGTTCCTCCTTTGAGCTCTTTCAGAGCGCCTCCAATATAAAAATCTTCCGTGTTAAAAATCCGTGTCATCCTAGTCATCCGTGGGCCCTTTTATATCCTAAGCGTCCTCCAGCGTCATCTTGCCGAAGGCAAAGTCCTAAAAGTCTGTAAAGTCTGTGTGAAAAATATATCCATCGCCCCGTTGTCTTTTTGCCCTGTTGACCCGTTGACCCTCCCCTCCCATCAACCAAAAAAGCCGCGCAGCAATGCTGCGCGGCCTTCCTTATCTATCACAAGAGATTATTCCCAGGTGCTACCGTTACCCCAGATATCAGAGCCCTTCTGGTTGGAGAACTGTTCACCAATACCGTCGCCCTTACCTGAGACCACTTTGTTATGCGTACCCAAGGCAGAACCTGCCAAGATACTCTGTTCCATATTCATTACGACTACGTCAACCGCAGGTGCAATATATTTCTTCATAAATGATTCCTTTTATTTAATGATTACCTTTTTACCATTCACAACATAGACACCCTTAGGCAACTCGTTGACTTTAATGTTCATACGAACACCAGCCAAGTTGTAGATCGCAGCCTTACCTTCTTCAGCAACAACAGCATCTTCGATACCTGTCACCTCGTCGGTCAAACGGAAGCCGCGTACCTGAGCAGCAACTGCTGCAGGAACAGCTAAGTAAGCCTTACCAGCACCGTTGACGAAAGCACCACCATTTTCAGCGCCCCAGAAGAAACCAAGGGTCTTCACTGCTGGAACACCTTCCATAGAGTATGTCAACTTGTAATAACGAGTATCGGCCACATTTTCAGTCATACCTGGAGTCAATGTACCCTTCAAGTAGTTCACGCCAGCTTCTGCAGCCACAGTTTCCTTCACGACATCGTAGACGTGCTTACCCTGGTTACCCTTAAGCAACAATGCAGTGTGAGCAGGAACATCCTTACCTTCTGTATATTCCCAAGCAGTATTCAAAGTACCTACACCGTCAGCACCTTCAGTAACGCCAGTCACTGTAGAACCCTTCACGCCTACAGGCATTGTGAAAGCATGGTCTGCATAGAATGTACCGAAACCTTCCTTGGTCTTGATCTCGAAGCTACCCTGTGCCTTCTTTTCATTGAAGTTGACAGTAGCAGTCTGGTTTTCCTCTGCTGGAATCACGATGGTATTCGCATCGATCACTGTAGCCACGACTTCCAAACCGTCTACCAATACCTGAGCATTGGCGATACCTGGGTAAGAAACGCGCATTGGCTGACCCTTCACAGACTTAACCGTAGCCTGAGTAGCCTTACCAGCGGCCCAGTCGATATTCACTTCGAAGTTACCCACAGCCTTCAAGCCCTTGACACTACCCTTTTCCCATACACTTGGTAATGCGGGAAGCAAGTGGATAGTACCGGTATGGCTCTGGAGCAACATTTCAGCAACACCTGAACAAACACCGAAGTTACCGTCGATCTGGAATGGAGAGTGAGAGTCGAAGAGATTGTAGTAGATACCACCAGCATATTGGTTAGTACCATAATCTGTAGAGTGCTTCAAAGCGTTGTGCATGATACGATGAGCATGGTCACCATCCAAAGCACGGGCCCAGAGGTTCACCTTCCAACCCATTGACCAACCTGTGGCTTCGTCACCACGGAGTTTCAAAGAGTTGACTGCTGGCTGGAAATATTCACTGTTAGGAGCAATCTGATCCAATGGATAGAGACCCATCAAGTGGGACATGTGGCGGTGACCCTTATCGTCACTGACATCATAGCTAGCATACTTCCATTCCTTCAAAAGGATGTCACCCTGATGGATATCATTCTGATTACCCCAATCGGTCCAACCTTCTCCCTTAAAGGTTTCCTTATGCAAACCGCGGTCAGTCTTTTCCAAGTATTCATTCAAACGATCCAAGTCAGCCTGCTGCAAACCAACCTTTTCCATACCGAGGATGTCAACAGATTCCTTCACGCTCTTCAACAGACCGTAAACCAACTGCTGAGAGTGTGCAGTACCGTCTTCTACTGGGTGAGCATTCTGTTCTGCAGAATATTCATCAGGACATACAAAAGTACCATCATTCACGGTTTTGTCCTGGATCATACGCTGCATCCAATATTCTGCAGCGCTCCACATAGCTGGGAATGCACGCTTCAAGAAGTCCTGATCCTGTGTGAAGCGATAGTGCTGCCACAAGTGTGAGCAATACCAAGCATTGGCTACGCAATACTGATCGCCCCAAGTTGACATACCACCAAAGATATTGTTTTCAGTAAACAGTGTCCAACCCTTTACAGGACCTTCCACATACACCTTACCATTGCGCTTACCGCTACGCTGAGCAGCCTGCTTCCATACCTTACCATCAGCCATCTTGATCATGTGTTCCAAGAAAGGCAAATGTAATTCGCTCAAGTTGGTTGGTTCTGCAGGCCAGTAATTCATCTGGATGTTGATATTTGCATGAATATCAGAGTGCCAAGGAGCCTGAGCCTTATTGTTCCAGATACCCTGCAAGTTGTTAGGCACGTTCATACCACGAGAACTGCCGATCAACAAGTAACGGCCATATGCGAAATAGAGCTGTTCGAGGAAGAGGCTTTCTGCTTCCTTACCAGTCACGTTCTTAGACTTATCGTTGTAGTTCTTCACCAACTGTTCGGTAGTCACTGTGCTGGCAGCGTCACCCAACTGCAAAGAAACACGGCCGGTCATCTTAGAGAAGTCATCGACATGTGCAGTATAGAGTTCGTTCCATGACTTAGCCGCAGCTGCGTCGACCTTAGCCTGGATGTCCTTACCCAACTGTTCCTTAGATACACCTGAAACGAAAGATTCCTTGGTCATATCGAAATCGGTACCACCACAGAGGATCAAAGTAACTTCTGAAGCATTGCTTACAGTGACACTCTTCGCATCGGAAGTAAATACAGCGCCTTCGTTGGCTATCACCTTGAACTGAGCGTTATAGCTAACAGTGGTCATCTTACCGGAGAACTGTGCTGTACCACTGTTTGTTGTGTTAGCGTAAGCTACAGCAGAAGCATTGATACCTTCACCAGGAACAGCAGAGAACTGGAGGTGAAGTTTTTCATTACCCTTAGCCACATAATGAGCAGCGATCACCTTATCAGGGAATGAAGAGATGTAACGACGTTCGTAAGAAGTAGAGGTAGCCGCCTTGTTGCTATAGTTCACACCAGCAACACCCTTCTCGATATCCAAGAAGCGTACATAATTAGCAGCAGCCTTGTCTTCTGTGAACTGAACGTCCTTTGACAAGTTCTTGACGAATACAGAACCGAAGTTCTTATAACCACCATGATCACCGATGGTAGGACCACCTTCCCAAAGGGTCTTTTCATTGAACTGGATCTCATCCTTGTACAAGCCACCGAAGAGACAAGCACCGAGTTCACCGTTACCAATAGGCAATGAATATTCCATCCACTTATTGGCTACACCGGTTGTAGTAGCGGGCTGGTCGTACCAAAGTGTCAACTTACTTTCTGGAGTGAATGTAGCAGCGCCTTCCACCAAGAAGTCTACATATTCCATATCCTCTTCAGCAACGAACTGCATCGGGTTGTTAGGATCGTCAGCATCCCAAAGGCTCAAGGTTCTGCCTGCCTCAGCCTTACCATGCTGATTGAAGTTCTTACCTGCGAATTTTGCTTCGTTAGCGTGGATTTCCCAAGCAGGACCATAGGTTTCGCTCTGAGAAGCTACCAAACTGTAACCGGCTGTATAGGCTGTTGTCGCTGTACGCAATGGGTTATTATTCACAGGGGCATTGGTGCCTACCTGATCTTCAGCAGTACCGCTGACTACCAAATAACGGCCGTCCTTGTTGACCAACTGGAATTGAGTTGGCGTACCGACAAACTTCCACAACTGACCGTTGACTGGTTTAACACCAGCCAGACGAGCACTCTTGCCTTCGCCCTGGTCAGCAATCACATTCATACCATTCTTAAACTGGAGGAAATACCAAGTAGGATTAGCGGTTGCTGTAGTTGCACAGAATGCTGGAATTTCCTTTGGAGCAGGCATCACCAGAGGCTTCAATGCCAAGGCATTACCGTCATCTCCGCGATTATATTCAGCCAATTCCTTATCCACACCACCACCATTGTGCTGGTTCATGCATTTTTCCACACCTGAACGGTGCAATTCCCAATAGGACTTATCTCCAGCGTGCTGAATCAAAGCCATCTTTGCAGCCTTGTTCACGTCAGTAGTACCCTGGAAACGGTCACCTGCGAAAGATACGTAACGACCTGCAGCACTCTTCATGACGAAGCTGTTTTCATCACCGATGAACATCCACTTCTGGTCGTTGGCATTGGCCTTAGTGGCAGTCTTCAACTTCTGGTCAGCACCCATATCCTTCAAGTTGGCACCACCATTCTTGAAGTTGACATAATACCATTCTGCAGCTACACCAACTGAGAAGGATGGCAAATTAGGCAATTCTGCGGTTGGCTCAGAAACACCATCATGACCCAAGTAGAATTCAGACATACATGCCAAATTATCGTTGGCCATATTTGAAGCGATAGTCAAACGCACATATTTAGCATTGACCGTACGATCCAAGTCTACCCAACGCAAAGCATTGCCATCTGATTTGATAGAACCAGACTTCACGCCACGCCAGTTGAGACCATTGTCAGATACGCTGAGCACATAGTCCTTCATGTGACCGTTGTCATTGTTCTGACGTGGAGCATAAGCGAAGCTACTGAAGTTCTGTGCGGTAGGCAATTCAAATGTCAGGGTGTAAGGCATATTGCTAGTACCTGTACCACCACCATAGTTATTATGCCAGAAGGTACCCAAGTCGCCATCAAGTACCTTTTCTGGAGCACAATGATTGTCTCCATCAGGGTGGTTAGAATTTACAGTCACCTTCCAGTTCTCACGGCTCAGCTTCTTATGTTTATAGAAGAAGTCGATCTTTTCCTGAACGGTAGCCAAACCAGCCTTGTGGTTGACTGCAGTAACTGTCATCATGTTACCTTCATCATTACCGGTCTTCGTCACCTTGGTACCCTGGAAAGCCTGCCAATTGGTGAGGTTCACACTCTGGTCACCAAATTTGATGACAAACTGATTGTTTTCAGCCGCATTCACAGAGACTGTAGCCACAGGATCGTTAGTCAGATGCAACTTGATACCTTCTGGAGAAACGAACTTCTGTGCACCCATAGAGTACATAAAGTACTGTCCGGCAGGAGTCATTTCGGTTCTGACGAAAGCAAACTGATGTGCAGTGACGTTTTCAGCAGGAGTAGCATCAGCAATAGCTCCATTACCGAAAGAAGCACTCAGATAGTTGGCGTCAAAGCCCTTGGCTTTATTGAAAGTGAGGTAACCACGGTTCACACTCTTCAATGTATAAGCCGTACGGTTATTGATTTCAGACACATTCTTTACCACATAGCTAGGTTTTACCTTAGCCACAGTATTGTCGAACACATATACGGAAGAACCCGGGAGAGTCAATGTCAATTCCTTGTCGATATCGATAGGCTGGCCAGCGGTGAAGCCCACCAAATCCTTCTGATCAGCAAAACCCTTGTTCAAAGTGATGGTTGTACCCTTTGCAACATAAGCAGGGATTTCCAAAGCCTCACGGAGAGTCGTCTTGAAAGTCTGTGCCTCGTTCGCACCGTTACGGAGTGACAACACAGCATTTTTTTCGTTCCATGCACCCCAGCCATATACTTCGTGCTGAGAGCCGTTCCAAGGATTACCACCCACCCAGTGTACGTCAGGCAATACTTCTTCATTCTTTTCCTGCCATTCGATACACTTGGCCAATTCGCCCCAGAGAGCACCCTTCTTACCGTTATTGTCGGCAATCTCGTTCATCAACTTCTTGTCGCAATAAAGTTCCACCATTGCAGAACCGCAGGCAAAAGCACAACGCATTTCGCGAACGATCGCATCGTAGTTTCTGTCCTTAGAAACAGGTCCGTAGTCAGAGAGGATGAAACCGTGGGTCATCAAGTTGTTGATTGGACACATTGGAGAGTTGGTCACGAAGTTCTGGTGAACCAGACGGTCGCGGTAAGTGATCCAACGTTCACGGCTGTTCTTGTTGTTACCTTCTTCGCCGTAGTCATTTTCATGGCGCCATACAGCGTCGGTGATGCGGAACCAGAAAGGAGAAGCCCAAGTACCTACAGAGGTGTTGAAGAAGACATCATCCTTGATCTTACGCATATCCAATTCAGCGTAGATGATACCTTCCGCGTTTTCTTCACCCACCGTACCAGGGTCAGGACCTACTGAAGTAAACTGGGCAGAGATACCGTCGAACTTGAAGTAACGGAAGTCATAACCAGCATCCACCAAGAGGTTGTGGCAAGCCTTGTAGAATACATCATAGTATTTCTTGTTGCTCAACTGCATACCACCCTGGTTCTGCCAATATTCACGGCGATAGTTACCGGAAGTACCGTAACCGCCCACAGGACCTAACCAAGCACCGATACCAGAGTCCATCTGCTTTGCCAAACGGTCCATTTCAGAGAAGCCGTTAGGGAAGTTCTTGTTGAAAGTCCATTTACCATATTCATCCCAACCGTCGTCCCAGACGAAGGCCTTGATCCCTACACCATAAGGTTCGTAGAGCTGCTTCTGCCATTCCTTGGTGATTTCCACGCACTGGAAATCGTGCATGTTACCATCATAGTTACGGTCGTTGTTACGGTTGATATTCAATTCATACCAAGAGTTGTAGATCGGATATGCACGCCAAGGCACCGCACGTTCACGTTCCACATAAGAAAGGATAGAACGGCGTTCCTGACCTGAAGCCACGAGACCAGCTACAGCTGACACATTCCAGGTCTTGCCCTTTTCGAGCACCACGTCGCGGCGCCACAAGCACTGGAGGTTGGAAGTCTTAGGAGCAGGGAGGTGCATTTCATATACCTTAGGCAAGCTGACGGTGATATCACCCTTTGAATCCAACTTAGCCTTGCCCACATAGAAACGCAACTTGAACTTACCCACGTTTGGCAAGCTCACCTTATAAACGTTATCCTGGTTCTTACCGCCTGTGAAACCGATATGGCTGTCGACAGCCTTCTCTGTTTTACCGTCTTCGCTGAGGAGGAAAACACCAGCAATGTCCAGACGGTTGTTACCAGACTTATATTGGAAATTAACCGTCAAGTCACCCGTAGTAGACACCTCGATGTCATGGTCAACAAAGAGCAGGTTGTCCAGTTTCCAGCCCTTGTCGTAGAGCGCCTGAGGAAGCGCACCGCCAGTAGCCTTGTAGTCCTTAAAATAATTAGTAGGATTCCAAGAATCAGTAACCGTCTCATTTTCACCGATTACGTTCTTTGAAAGCGCACGGCCCATCTTCTCACGGGTCAACGCACTCTTGTTTGCCTTACCGTCGAAGAACACCTGTACCGGAGCAATCTTACCGCTATAGCTGATTTTACCCATACTGGTGATGGTTTCAGTCTTAGTTTCGATGAAATAGCGCACCTGGTACATATCAGCAGCAGGTACCTTCACAGTATAGATATTGTTGGTGTGAACACCACCAGCACCTCCCACATGGTAATCGTGAGAAATCACCTTACCGCTCTTGTCCAGCACATCCACACCGACGATATTCAACTTGTGAGTACCATCAGCATAAGTAAAGGTAATCTTCTGTTCGCCAGGAGCATAGAACTTCACATAACCGCGGCTACCCACCACCTGAGTATCGTTGAAGCCGAGTTTCTTAATGTCAGCAGGAAGATCAGCACCAGGATTCCACTTGAAAGAGTTGGCGTTCCATGACAGAGGAGAGAACTCAGTCAAATCCATAGCCACCCCTTCAGCAATCACAGAGTTGATACCCATTGGAGATTCCAGACCCGCAAAGATCTTGTCATTCATCACAACGGCACCACGGGTATTACCCACCACCTTCAGCATGTTCTCGAACTTCGTATTATCTACAGGGAAGTTCATTGGAACCATGGTGTACATCTTCGTGTTCTCATTCGCTGTGATATCCATCTTTGTACGGATATAGTGAGAACCATCACGCAAGATAGCATGCCAAACGATGCTCAAATCAGCACCCTCAGCCTTGTAAGTGTAGTTTGCTTTGATTTCCTTACCAGGGATACGCAAAGAACCAGTAGCAGCGGTAGGTTTTACCTCGAGGTCCTCCACAGTCACTTCCCCTAAAGTCATCTGAGAAGCAGGAACAACTACGGATCCATCTTTCAGCGTAATGTGAAAGACTTCATCGCAACCCAACAGATTCAATTCTGGACAGCCTTTGAAGATCAGTTTACCACCCACCTTCTCGAAAGATGCCGTCAGCAAATTGTTTTTGATAGTGAAGACTTCGCCTTGTTTCTCAGCGAGAGCTACACCCGGCTTTTCCACTTGAGGGAAAATCACTGCCTGTGCCAGAGCCTCTGGAGCGAATCCCAGCAGTGCACTGAAAGCAGCAAATTTCAGCCATTTCTTGCAATTTTGTAGCATAAAAAATATTTAGGTTAATAAATAAATGTACACACAAAATAAGGCGTAGAAAGAATCTCTTCCTATGCCTAGTTTATCCGCAATATCGTCTTCTTAATGTTTTTCAAAGCATTATGCGCGTGTTTATGGTGCAAAAGTACTTAAAGATTTTCATACTCACTTAACATTTCCTTACAAAACCTTGATCAAACTCTAAAAAATCAACAAAAAAGGCGATTTCGATGTCATGAGGTTTTTCTGGGTGGCGTAGGGAAATCATCCCCCCATCGGATATACCCCAACCATCTCCCCATCCGGTCCTTTCCCCACCTACGTCCTTTGTCCATCATCTAAACCCGCAGGCAAAATCCTAAAAATCCGTGTCATCCATGGGCCATTTTATATCCTAAGAACCCTCCTACCGCAGGCAACATCCTAAAAAATCAGCAGGAATTCCCCTGGACAACAACTAAAAAGACCGCGCAGCAACGCCACGCGGTCTTTATATTGGAGGAATGAAATCGGTTTATTCACCCCAGATACTAGAACCCTTCTTCTGAGAAAAAGCACCACTGGTGTCAATCTTCTCTTCCTTTCCACCTAAGCGGATTGAACTTGCAATCATACCCTCAATCTGCATTTCATACAAACCTACAGCGGGAGCAATATATTTCTTTTTCATAAATCTCAATTTTGTCTTGATTAATTAAAATGGAATTACTTTACAATGAACTTCTTACCATTCTGGATGTAAACGCCACCCTTCACAGTCTGAAGAACGCGACGGCCACTCAAATCGTAGATTGGCGCAGTAGCACTTTCAGCCTCAACACCTTCGATACCAGTAGCTTCGTCGTTCCATACCAACTTCAAGCCCTGAGCCTGAGCTGCTGTCATAGGCAAATAAGCCTTGTTCATTGCCAAGACACCTGGATTACCTAAGAAGAGACCCACATTGCCGTTGTACTTACCCAAGAGATAGAACTCACCGCTCAATTCCTTGGCAGCACCTGCAGTTGCAGCCAACTTATTATCGGTCAAATTAGCAACAGCCTCAGCAGTAGCAGGAACCATCACTACCTGGTCAGAAGTAGCCGCATCAGCAGTAAGGATCACACCCTGACCTGCAGGCACAGCACCTTCCACCTTAGTCAACTTAGCAAAGTCGATATTGACACCCTCTGCAGCAATATAGAAAGCAGAAACACCTGCTGGAACTACGGTAGCAAATGGAGCACTGAAGGTAGCAACCTTGTCAGCACCCTGGATATGGATCATATCCCCTTCAATCTTATTCAACTTCGGAGTGTTAGCATATTCAACTTCTTCCATCAAGATTGCTGAAGAGAAACGATTATTAAAGAAAGGTTCACCAGCACCATCCTTACTGAACGTATTGTCAGTCTTATTTACGATGTAATTCTGCACACCGTTGTTTCGGTTACGAAGTCCCTTATAAGTGACATAACCAAAGAGTTCCGCCTGGTCGGTAGACTCTACCTTTCCTTTCTTCATCATCTTTTCTATAGTAATGGTACACTTGTCAGCTTCAAAAGTAGGATCATATCCCTTATTACCATTGTAACCACTATCTACACCACTCCAAATAGAGAATCGGTTGTCATTGTTCACGAAGGCATAAGTATGAGCCTGAGCGTCAATTACACGGCAAATCCAAGGAGTAGCCTGCTTAGCATCAGCTACCCAAGTGACACCGTTTTCATTGCAGCTCATATAGCGCTTAGTACCATTTCTGAGTACACCGGCAAAGGTATAAGCCTTACCGTCCTCAGGCATCTGGATGTTATCTACAGATTCCTTATAAGCCTTCACTGCAGCGTTCAAAGCAGCGAGATCCTCAGAAGTCTGGTAAGCAGCGATAGCGTCCTTCAAAGTTTGGCGAGCAGCACTTTCCAATGCAGGATAACCTACACCGGTCTTAGCCAACACCGCTTCAGCAGCAGCCACCTGTTCTTCCTTAGTCAGCACCTTGGTATAAGCACCGCCAGTGATTTCAGAAATGCTCAGTTCGGTATAAACCATACAATAGTCGTTAGGAGTTTCCTCGAAGAAGAAGGCAATATTACCATTCTTCAGTACAGACATCGTAGAATAAGCACTACCTCTTGGAGAAACTTCCATGCCCATTTTCCAGTTTGAAGCAAATGACTTAGGATCAGCATTTTCACCATCATTGATTTCCTTATAGAAAATAGCCACATTCGAACGGCCACCACCTGTAGGAACAGACTGGAGCATCAAGTTCTTCTCGACACCGTCCTTCATAGCCTTCACCATCATAATTTCACCGTTAGTTGAGTTGCCACCGAAACGGATACCATTGTTTACAGTCTTGGTGTCATCGCTGGCTACAACGCCACCCCAAGTACCGCTAGTCTTCTCAGCGTTATTGAAAGTAAAGACATTGAAGTAACGGCCATAACTCTTACGGCTGCTCAAGATCACGCGACCATCAGGCAATTCCTCACACTTAGGTTCGTCACCCTTAGGAGCAGGACGGTCGTTTACAGTACCCAATACATTCCAAGACTTACCGAAGTCATCAGAATAGATTACGCGGTTACCGTCGTTTTTAGTCCATACCGCACAGTAAAGACGGTAGTACTGGCCTTTCTTGACAATGCGGCTCTGACAGATACGGCCTGAACCGATAAAGAGAGACGTCACAGTAGCCTGCTTCTTACCATTCACTTCCTTATCAAACTTAGGATAGATCTCGTAAGTTACCTCCTCAGGTGCAGAGAAAGTCCAAGCACCATTTTCATATGTACCGTAAGAACGAGCTACACGGTTAGGCGCCTTGCTCTTATCATTAGGATCATAATTACCGTCCCAACAGTTTTTATTACCGCAAACCATCATCACAAGCACCTTATTGCTTTCGCGGTCAGCCACAACAGCAGCGTCGCCGAAGCCATATTTCCATGTAGGTTGACCATTTTCCCAACGGCCATCAGCCAACATCTGTTCTGCACCCCAATTCTGACCACCGTCAGTAGAGATACGGTATTTGATATCCACTTCACCACGACCAACGTCAGCACCACCTGGACGATAGTCAGAAATAGCGATAACATCACCATTCATCGCGGTAGCAATAGCCGGAATACGGTAAGGCTTACCATACTTGTCATCGTAAGTATAGAAGAGATACTGCGCCTTGTTGTTCTTGTCCACATTGATGCGAGCCACAACCTTAGCACCACCTTCTGGTACAACATAATTGTTGAAGTTGTTCATCTTACCACTTTCAGCTACCTCGAAGCCATCAAAAGAATAACCACGGTAGAGATCTACGGAAAGATTGAACTTACCACCAGGGATATAGTAAACCTGCTGAGCCACGCTACTCATGATACGGGTATTTGCAGAAATACCGTTCGCATTGAACTGCATCTCAGCCACGCGGGTATTGTTTGCAAAAGGCTGTCCCTCTTCCACTTCAATTGAAAGTGTCAAAGGTTTGGTCACATCCACTGCCACAGGCTGCCACCAGCCACCAGCGTCAGAAGAACGATACAGTTTCAGATCATTACCCTTACCGCCATGGGCATTCAAAGTCACGCCAGTAGCCCCCTTAGGACAAATGGCATAAGATCCACCCTTATCTTCCATCACCCACAAAGTAGCCTCTGCAGGAGCCACAAAATTAGCAGGAGTATTTTCATTGTTATTTGCCACCTTCAAAGCCAAGTTCTGACCACACTTTCTGGTATACATCTTGAAGCCGTTGGTATTATTACCCACCAAGCACCAGAGCTGATCTTCTGCAGAGAGGTCTGCACGTTCACAGTTAGCAGCAGCATTCTGTTTTGCTTCACCGTTCACACCTGCAGCATATCCGGCATCACCCAAGAAAGTAAGGTGTACCCACTTCTCGTTATAATTTTGAGAAAGCAAAGCAGTAGGGATTTCACTCTTGAGCTGAGTTTCAGTCAAAGTACATTCAGTGAAGTGGAAATCAGAAGAGAACTTACCATCGTTGGTTGCATTGGAAGCCTGGTCAAAACTCTTATTGCCATTTTCAATTTTGCAAACCAAGAATCTCTTCTTATCATTACTGTAAAGTGTCACATTTCCAGGAGTTTTCACGCCATCTGTAGCACTCACCTTATAATAATAGGCACCGTTGCTCAAAGCTTGCCATCCAAAATATCTGCCAGAAGCCAGGTTCTTGAAAGCAAATGTACCATCAGCCTTCTTTTCACAAGTCCAAACATACTTCTTGTACTCCTTCTGAGATCCCCAGCCAATCTGAGCACCATCATTGTAGAAATACTGATTACCCTGAGCATGAACATTGTAGAAGTAATAATTCTTACCGTGCTGTGGAAGAGACTCAGTCACATCAGGAAGAGTAGGATCTACCTCTGTAAAAGCGAAACGGCTATCAGGATTTGAAGCAGCCTGATTAGATTGCCAAATCTTGATCTGCGTATTCTGCTGACCATTATATCTATTCAAATAGACGTCAGTACCAGTAGTTCTCTTCAGATAGAATCCATTGTCATTAGCACCAACCAACCACTTTTGATCATTGTTGACCTTCATAGATACCACAGAGGCACTGGTTGCATCAGCACTAGCCATTGTCTTGCTTTCACCTGCAGCTAAATTATAAACCGCAAAACCTTCTGTGCTATTACCTACGAAAGCAAAGAATTTAGATTTATCGCTTGGAGTTGAAGTCATCGCGTGCAAATCATCACCGACCAACTGCAACACACGATTATCTACAGAAGGCATGGTCACGCGGTACCAATGCATCTGATCACCAAACTTACCATTTGACAAAGTAGATGGCTTGAAAGGACAAGTAGACAAATCTGATTTAGGAACCTCATAGAATTCAATCATCATAACAGATGCAGGATTAGCATCGGTCCATGATCCGAGTTTTCCACCAGAATAGTGGACGCAAGCTGACCCTGCCTCGTTGGTAATAATGGCAGAATTCTGCTTTGGCGTAGCAGATGTAGAACCAATAGTCTTTTTAGAAGTAGTCAACTTCAACTTACCAGCATTAGCATAAGCCACTAAGTTTTTCTGTCGCTGATTTGGAGCCTGCCAAGCAGCTTTCTTATTAACAGTACCGATGGTGAAAGTCTTAGCAGCACCCTCTCCTGTTACCTGAATATACCAAAGATAAGTAGCACAATCAGCGGCATCTGGTTGAGTCTGTCCCTGGGGAGCGACTTCTGCATCAGCAGCCTCGCTGGCAGCCTTCAGCCAACCATGAGCCTCAGCAGCTTGATCATTCACTTCCTTGAGCATATAATAGCCCGTAGTAAGCGCATTAGGATCTTTTACCTTAGTAGGAAGTTTCGTAACCCCCACGTAAGACGATTGTGCCCATCCCATTCCTACGAACAGCATGAACATCGTTAAGAAAGAAAAGATTTTTCTCATAAGATTAATATTAGATTGATAAAAATAAATTGCAAGGTCATATTCCGTCCCGAAGGAGGAAAGTAATGGTCTAAATCAGGTGTTTTCTTAATAAGCCCAACATGTTGCAAAGTTAATAAAATATAGCTAAAATTCAGACTTCTATACCTCCCATAATTTCCTCTTATCTAAAAACAAGAAACCTAGAACACCTGGTATATCAAAATCACGTTAACTAGATCTTGATGGGGGGGGGCAATCCGGATGGGGGAATATATACCGAATGGAATAACGTGCCGAACGGAAATATACGCCGAATGGAAATAATTCCAACCATCACCCCATCCGGCCTGCGGAAAGGACGCGGCCCTTTTGATAATCTCAGCTGCATTCGGCATAGTCTTCAAGCAAAGCTTGAGCCTCTGCTCTCATTTGCATGAGATTTCCCTACAGCAACCAAATACAAAATTGGTCTCTGCGAAGCTTTTCTCATCGTGCATCATTTGCGGAAAGGGCGCGGCCCTTTCCCTACGCCCCCTTACATACCACAAAAACGGCTGCACTACACATTGTAGCACAGCCGTTTATTTATAGACTTAGAAGATCAATTACTTCCAAACGCTTTCGTTACCCCACATATCCTTCTGATTGGACATCTGAGTGTCAACCTCTTCATCAGAAAGAGTGAATTCTGCACCATCTGTAAGAGAATTAGCAATCATGCCTTCAGTCTCCAAATCGATCATACGTATTACTGGAGCAAAATATGTTTTCTTCATAAATTTCTTCTTTTTATTTGATAAGTTAAAAAACAATTACTTTACAAGAACTTTCTTACCGTTAACGATATACAAGCCCTTTGTCATCTTAGCTACACGACGACCTGCCATGTCGTAGATTACCTGCTGAGCTGCTGGAGTTTCAACCTCTACAGATTCTACACCAGTCAAATCACCAAAGTCAAGAACGAAACCGTTCACTGCAGATGCGGCAGGAAGTTTAACATAAGCCTTGTTGGCAGCCAATGTAGTAAGACTAGCTGATGGATGATAGAAACCTATCTTACCACTATTATTACCCAATACCCAGATAGTGTTTTTGTCCGTAATCGCCTCAGCTTTATTTGTACCCTCGATAACGTTACTATCCAATGTTTTATTTGTAGTTGAAAGAACATTCAAAGTAGCCTTAGTCACCTCCTTATCAGCCTTCAGCACCATACCTTCATTAGCAGGAACTTCAGACTGTTTGTGCATAGTCAAGACATTCTGACCAGAAACCTGAGTTGCAGTATACGCTTCAACATTTGCAGGCATGCTTACAGCAAATGGAACATAGAGAGAAGTATAAGCTTTTTCGCCAACTGTAGCCAAGTTTACTTCCAATTCTGTAGCAGGAATCAAATACCATGCAGAAGGTGAATTGGCACCACCATTATAATTCATAACACCACTACCTGAAACGTGGAGTTCCTTATGCCCACCAAGACCATTAGAACAAACCAAAGAGAATTGTCCCATACCATGATAGGTCAAAGTATATTCTCCCGCATCTGAAGTAGTCATTGCTAATCCCTGTGAACCAGCTGCAGCTGTCTTGGCAATACAACTATTGCTATTTAGGTTTTTAAGTTGATACTTCATAGGATTAGAATTAGGAACTACTTCGAAACTCCAAACACAACCAGCATCAGCCAAACTTGTGGTATGACAAGAAATAGCTCCATCTCCAGAGTACTTCGTGCTACTCATATACGCGGTTTCTTCACCTTCAAGTACATTTGAACCAGTATGAAGAGACAAATTACGTTTTACATTCTTAATACGATACAATTGATTTGCATCAAAAGAAATTATATTATACTTCAAGAATTCAGAAATCGTCGGTTGTTTCTGTATATTATTCAAATTTTCCTGAGAATAACCACCTACGCAATTTGGGAAGGCCTTATATTTATTCAATTCTTCATTGATGAAATCCTTTTCTGTTACTACTGTCCAAACAGAAGCTGCATCATTAATATCGACCCAATTTCCAACATTTCCGCCTTTTAATTGATGTACCATTTTCTTTGTGTTTCCATCAAATCTAACAAAAGCACATTTATTCAGACCTGTAACGGTTGAACTGAACTCAAACTGATAGAGGCCAGCCTCATTTTCCTTATCTGTTACATGACCAGGTTCTTTTGCCCAATATTTTTTGGCTACAGGATTATACATCCTAAACTTATTTGACTGAGCATCATACTTCATAGTCCACAACATTCTTTCTTTTATAGAAGTTTGTCCACAAACACCAGAAGATGCATCGTTCATAGTTAAGAAATAATCAGATCGTCCATTATCACCATTGTTCTTCATCGTTACAGTTTTACCATCTGCAACCATCCAAACTTGATCTTTAATATTCTGCAACTTATCATATAATTCAATCAATGTCAATTGATTAGAAATCTCGTCAATTTTATTATTGACACTAGTAAAATCCTCTGCAATAGAAGGCATTGTAGAAAGACAATATTCTCTCAATCTTGTCTTTGCTGATTCTTTTTCTGCCTCAATCAATGCTGAAAGATCTTCAACTGGTTGGAAATTGAAGAAGCTACCATAATCGTTCGGAGCATTGTTTGTATCTATCCAAAACGAAAGAGTTCCGCGCATATCATGGAGATAACCATTGTTAGTTCCCTTTTTAATAAATACAAAACCTTCTCTGTCAGCCTTAGACTTTTTGACCATCATCCAGTCAGTACCTGCAGTAACGTTAGCAACTTCTGTCATAGGAATATTACCTCCGTCAGAAACCTTAGATTCCCAAAGCACCTTATTGTCACCTGCCTTGCAATTATAAATTTTATAACCATGAGCAGGATCACCTACAAATGCATAGAAATGTTCAGCACCAAAAGAAGATGGAATGTTGTCAGAAGTCTTATTAAGGTTAGATTCGAAGTCATATGCTACCACTTTTTCCTTATTCGCCCCTTCAGTAAATCTTACCTTCACGGTATACCATTTCATGTCCGTTCCAAAATGGCCATCTGTCAAAGTTGACGTTTCAAAAGGCATAGTCACTGCTTCATCCTTTACATAATCTACTGTAACAACAGCACCATCCTGTATGTTTGTAGTTGAAGTTGTTACTGCAGATTTTAAACCATAATAAGAATCTGCCAATTCATTCAAATTACCCCATTCTGCTCCATTAGTCACATCACGAATAACCAATTCTGAATTAAAAACTTCATTTTGGTATTTATGTTCAACTAAGACATCGACTTTCTTGATTGCGGAAATCTGCTCAGAAGAAACTTCAATGAATTTAAAAGTACTACCCACATCAGTAGCTGAAGCACCATCTGTCCAATAACCTATTTTATCATTAACATCATTCAAATAGCCATTACTACCGACCTTTCTTTTGAACACCCATCCAGTTGATCCATTAGCAATAACATCCCAATCTGTACCGGCCACTACTTCTGAGACATTAGTCATCGGAACAATAGCATTGTTCACCACATCAGAACTCCAGAGCACCTTACCTGCACCTGCGACATAATTATATATTTTGAAACCATTGAACTTGTTTCCAACAAAAGCATAAAGTCCAGCCTTTGTCAATTGTGCTTTATTCGTACTATTGGTATTAATATTTAGTGCTCTATTATAGCTAGGGTACTCTTTTGTAGCGCGCTGGATTTCGAGATTATACCAATGCATACCTGTTCCAAACTCACCATTTGTCAATGTGGAGACTTTAAAAGGAAGGCCCTCTGTTTCTTTCTTATTAATAGCGGTAATTTGCTGTGTAAAGTCAACTTCCTTACCTTCTAAAAAGGTAAATCTATTACCATCGTCATCCCCTGCATATGCCTTCGTCAGAAAAGACATTGCATTTGCATTAATATTCAATCTATGTGGATCGGTAAGACTTCCCACACAAATAAACCAAGGGAAATCTTTATTGTTTGTTGGATTAAATCTAAAGGTACCTTCAGGAGTTTCTGTAAGAACCATTTGATTTCCATCTCTCTTTACAAATTTTTTAGCACCTACACTGTAAAGATAGTAATCTCCATCAGTAGTATTATCAGCACGTAACAACGCAAATTGCTGATTGGGATCTTCTACATTTAATTTATCACGACCTGGAGTAGCGCCATCACCTTTTGTGCCTATAATTGCAGCCCAAATTTTATTGGGTTGATTGGCATCATACAACAATGGTCCACGATTTGATGTCAAAACATAAACCTTACCATTACTGATCGTTTTCAGATCTGTAACACCTGCTGCCCATCCCATTCCTACGAACAGCATGAACATCATTAGTAATGAAGTAATTTTTTTCATACTAGATTTTATAAAATTATTAATTGATTAGATTTCTATATGCACAACAAACTTCCGATAGCAATACAGCTTACCGGAAATTTTCTATGTCGTAAAATTAGCTATTACATATTCTCCACATCTTTTCTTCAAATGGATTGAATATACAGGTGATTTCAAGAGTGAACTGTCGAATGAATACTTTTTCATCCCAACACATCTACTAGATTCTGCGAGTATTATTCCGTCTTATTCACATCTTTTATAGTATAAGATAACTTTTCAGTACAGAGTAGATTCGTATTTGCCAACATAGTCCACTCAAACTGAGCGGCAAAGATAAGAAAAAAAATAGATAGGAAAGGTTTCGTTAGGTACATAATTTTTCTAAAATCGTAAAATGTTAACTTTTTAGCTGAAAAGCATGACGCTAAGAACACTTTTCCGATATTCTGAAGATGATAAAAGATGCGGCATGGTTAAATCAGCAGGACTGATAGGACATGTAATCATCACATCCACCGGCTAGGAGCCTATTTCTCCTGATCTAATACCTGATCAATATCCCATTACTCATTCATTGCCCTTCTCAGGCCCCATATCCCCGGAAGGAAGGCCGAAACCAATGAAGGCCAACATGACCATCCCCATGCTCATTTGCTGTACGGACGCTGCCATGTTAAGTCCTTAATACTGCCACGAAGAAACCTATTTTTAAAATAAATTCTTGAAGATTTACATAATCTCGGCTGAACTCAACATAGTTCAAGCAAGTTTGAGTCTCTGTCTTCGTTTGCACGAGATTGGTAGTTAAAACCCAGTGGTCGCGCAGCCAGTGATCTTTAGATCACGCCTTCCGTGTTCCTCCCTTGAGCTCCGCAGGAGCGCCTCCAATATAAAAATCTTCCGTGTTAAATATCCATGTCATCCGTGGGAGTTTCCAGTGGTCGCGCCAGCCAACTTCTCACTCCTAACTTCTCACTCCTAACTATTAGAAGTTCCTCCCTTGAGCTCCGCAGGAGCGCCTCCAAAAAAATTGATCTTCCGTGTTAAAGTCCAGTGGTCATGCAGCTCTTTCCGTGTTTAAATCCTAGTTATCCTAGTCATCCGTGGGAGTTTCCAGTGGTCGCGCCAGCCCCCTTCCTTCCCGCTCACGCGTGGAAGTCGACCATTCGGTTTGCTGACGCGATTTATCGGCGACCTTACCTATCCGGCCACCAGTCCATCCGGCGGAAATTTCCCTAAGAATACCATCCGGAAAAAATATCCAGTGGTCATTACTCTAGGATACCAAACCGGCGTGCCTTGCGACACGCCGGTTTCCTTAGTTCCCGAAGTATTTCTGGAATACTTCTACCTGTTCCCGGTTGAACATCTTCTGACGAGGAAAACAACCGACCGCATGGAGATCCCGTAGCAGATAGGGGTCATCCTTAATCCACCGATGCATCCGTTTGACCGAGCTTAACACCGTCCTACTGGGAAAATAATACTGTGCCAAAGCACGACAGGATACCGGATAATCGAATGGCAAATCTTTAGGTTTCATAGGCCTTCTTTTTTAGGTGATTACACTAGACATAGCTTTTTGTATTTATATTATTTTAACATGTTAATTATTTGTCGTTTTTCACTTCAAGACCTTCCCATCTAGGTTACTGCCAGTTTAATCTAGGTTACTGCCAATTTAATCTAGGTTACTGCCAGATTTTTCTAGGTTACTACCGGATTCCGTAGATGGCTTTTCATTCATTTTCAATAGCTTTTCCTACAAAATTTTGCATTTCGATAGAAGATTCTTCGACCTCTTCTTTTGCTTCTGAAGATTGTGGATAATGCTCCAGTGCATAGAAACGGGTACGTTCCGGTTGGAAACCGACGATGAAACGGGACTGCTTTCCGTTACGGTTTTTCACTACATTAATCATCGCGGTACCCTTGGTCGAAACTCCACAGAATGGTTTAGGATAGTTAACGCCGTTGACTTCCGGACGGTAGAGTAGGATGACTCGGTCGGCGGCTTCTGCGATCTGACCACTGTCACGGAGTCGCTCGATACTGGGATTGGAGGAGTTCGGATCTCGGTTGAGCTGCGAGAGGGCGATGACCCAGATTCCCAGTTCCACGGCGATGTTCTTGAGCTGACGGGCGACCTCTCCCATCAGCTGTTCCCGATTGTTGACATGCTGGTTGGTCCCGAGGATCTGCAGGTAGTCGATGACGACACCTTTGATGTGGTGCTGGTAGTGCATACTCCGGATGGCCACGCAGATCTGGTCGATGTTGGACGAGAAGTGGTCGTCGAAGATCAATTTGGTACCTCGGACGCGCAGAATCTGGATAGAATCCATGAGCTTGTTAAATTCTTCGATTTGCGGCACTCTAGAGGGGTTCAGCTGTATAGTACTCGAGACACCACTCTCCATGGCCACAAATCGCGCGCCAAGCTCTCTACGGCCCATTTCCAGAGAGAACATGGCGACGGGAATTTTTTGGAGGAGGGCCTGGTCGACAATACTGAGGGCGAGAGAGGTCTTTCCGTGGGAGGTGGCACCGGCGATAATGTTGAGCTGTCCGTCGGTGAGTCCTCCCCCCTCATCAAGTTCCGCATAGCCGGTAAAGGTGCCCTTGGTCTCGAGTTTCCCTTCCTGCCGGAGATAGAAGAAATTTTCGAGTTCGTCCATGGTCTTGGCCAGGGTGGAAGTTCCGGCGGGGATACCGATACGGGTAATTTCCTGCACGTTTCTGACGATGTAGGCGATGAGTTCGTCCAGGTCCATCTTTTCGGATCCGCCTTCCTGTACCATCTTCTGACCGAGGAGATGGATTCTGCGTCGGGTCATGAGGTCGTTGAGACGTCCCACGTAGTTGTTGAAGTCGCTTTGTTGCGTGGTACACTGCTGGGTGAGTTCCACGACTTGGAAGGGTTGTACATTCGGGTCTTCCTTGCGTACCTCTGCTGTGACGAGGATGAAGTCGATAGCCACACTCTTTTTGGCAAGTTGTTCGATAGCCTTGAAGCAGGATTTACACAGCGGTTCGGTGAAGAGGTCTTCACAAAGGCGATACGCTTCTTGCGGATACGCCCAATTGTATTGCATCAATGTGCCAATGACGGCACGTTCACAAATTTGATCGTACACTTTGTTTAGTTAGAAATTAGAAGTTAGAAATTAGGAATTTTATTTAGTTAGGAGTTAGGAATGAGAAGAGAGGAGTTTCTTATGGTGAGGAATTAGGGGTGAGGAGTTATGTTTTGATTAGAAATTTGGAGAGGAGCCGGATGTTAGGATTTGGCAATTCATTGCAACCCCTTGTCGTCATCCGACCCCCGTCGGCTTTAGCCCCCTGTCGGCTTTAGCCTCCCGTCTGCGAAGCTTCCTGTCAGCTTTAGCTCCCTGTCGAGCCCTTAGGCTCCCCCGTCGGCTTTAGCCTCCCGTCTCTTTAATCCTTCCAGCGCGCCAAACGGGATTCCAGAATCCAGTTTTGTTCTTGTTCGAAACGCATCCGTGATTTATCTGCTGAAAGTTCCACCCAATAATCGTAGAATTTCCGGATACGATCCGTACCGTATTTCTTGATGTAGGGAAGAAGACTGTTGTAAAAAGCGATATTACGTTCCTGTAATGACTTTTGAGGTAGATGCATTAAACTCGTTTCGTTCGATGATTTTTTTTGATCTTGTGTCTGTGCGTTTGTTTGTGTGTGTGTGTCTTCCCCCTTACATACACACAAAGACAAAGACGAAGTAGAAGATAAAGATGAAGATAAAGATGAAGAAGAAGATGAAGATAAAGATATGGTCGTTTTATTTTCATCATTAGCTCGTTTTTTAGCTCGTTTTTCTTCTGATTTACAAGCATTTATATTACCCGGTTGTCCGCCACCTTTTTTACCGTTTTCTACGGCTGCATGATGACGAGCTAATTTTCGAATATTATTGTCCACATTTATCTTAAAAGCATTGAATAAACAGCGCATGATAAGACTGTCAAAATGGGGGATTTCCTGGTCGAAAGCGTAGTGCATCAGGGCTTCATAAAACTCGCATCTCTGTGCCGGTGTAAGCTGTGCTTCCTGTGCGGAAAGCATATAGCTCTCATAAAAAATAATGGAAGAAAGTTTCTCTTTTGTTGCCATTGTATTTAATTTTTAAAGTTCAACATGGACGGGAATATTGGCGAAATCATTTCCATATTCCCATCGGGAAACAGGGCAAAATTAGGACGAAAGGTGAGAAAAAACTTGGCGAACTTTTGGCGAATTTCTAAGAAAATACAGGGTAACCACGGAGGATTTTTACAGGAAAAAATGACACGGATATTTAACACGGAAGATTTATTTTTTGGAGGCGCTCCGTTGGAGCTCAAGGGAGAAACACGGAAGGTGGTCTTCGACCACGGCTGGCGCATGAGGACGCTGATGATGGTGGCCGGATGGAGCTCATTGGAAATCTCCGCCACATGGACTGGCGGCCGCATGGGTAGGGACGCGATACATCGCGTCAGCTGGCTAGGTTCTCATTAGCTGTAGATTTCTTGCCCCCGATAACAGGGGAGACTGAAGGGGGTCGCCAATACATCGCGTCAGCCAACCACATGGTCGACTTCCACGCGTGAGCGGGAAGGAAGGGGACTTGCGCGACCACTGGAAACTCCCACGGATGACTAGGATGACACGGATTTCTTAACACGGAAGATTTATTTTTTGGAGGCGCTCCGTTGGAGCTCAAGGGAGAAACACGGAAGGTGGTCTTCGACCACGGCTGGCGCATGAGGACGCTGATGATGGTGGCCGGATGGAGCTCATTGGAAATCTCCGCCGCATGGACTGGCGTCCCTACAGTCAATGAGAACCTAGCCAGCTGACGCGATGTATCGCGTCCCTA
>SAMEA104404097__coassemble_1054_pt1 | contig 24386 bp, 22 predicted proteins | sample SAMEA104404097__metabat2_low_PE_059 | metagenome-assembled genome bin SAMEA104404097 (sample SAMEA104404097) | Balaenoptera acutorostrata | reverse complement strand
AACAAGGGCGTTTCATACTACATTTTTAGGAACGTAGAACTGGACACCCTAACAAACAAAACTCCCATTTTGTGCCACTTTGCGGGGCTAAGTTCATGAAATAAAAAGGAAAAAACGTAAAAGGGTATTGTGTAATCCAAGGTCTTTTGCTAAATTTGCAACAAATTATCAATATGAGACAACTAACATTTATCATAGCAGCGGCAGTTTCCCTTTTCTTATCCTCCTGTGGAAACTACAGTAAGGTGCAGAAGACTCACGATTATTTGTACAAATATGAGGCGGCAAAAGAATATTATGCCACAGGTTTGTACAATCGTTCGGCATTGATGTTGCAAGACGTGGTCATGTCTCTGAAAGGTACAGACAAGGGTGAAGAGTCGCTTTTCCTATTAGGTAAGGCCAGCTTCTATGCCCATGATTATTATTCCGCCCAGACTTATTTCCAGAAATATTACCAGACTTATCCGCGTGGTCATTTCGCAGAAGAGGCCAAATATCTGAGTGGTTTGTCTTTATATATGGATGTTCCTGAAATCAAACTGGACCAGACGGCCACTTACGAAGCCTTGAATGAGTTCCAGCGTTTCCTCGAAACCTATCCGACTAGTCAGTACAGTGAGCAGGTTCAGGAGTTGATTTATAAACTCCAGGATCGTCTGGTCGAGAAAGAATATCTTTCCGCCAAGTTGTATTATGATTTAGGTTCTTATTTCGGCAACTGTGCCAATGGTGGATCCAACTACCAGGCTTGCATCATTACTGCCGAAAATGCGATACGAGATTTCCCATACACTTCCCGTCGTGAAGAATTTGCTATCATGATTCTGCGTGCCAAGTTCGATCTGGCTGAGCAGAGTGTGGAAGCTAAAAAGGAAGAACGTTTTCACAATGCGATTGACGAGTATTATGGCTTTACCAATGAATTTCCAGAGTCGACTTATATGAAGGAGGCACAGAAGTTATTTGCTAAGGCAAGTAAATACGTGGAACTGAAGAAGGAAGAAGTACAGAATTAGTAATGTTAGAATAAAATATTTTCATAATGGATTATAAAAGAAGTAAAGCGCCGACTAACACGGTGACCCACAATTTGATGGATTTTTGCGAAGGTACTGATAATATCTACGAAAGTGTAGTTATTATGAGCAAGAGAGCCAACCAAATTTCTGTAAAGATGAAAGAAGATCTTTCCAAGAAGTTAAAGGAATTTGCTTCTTCAAACGATAACTTGGAAGAGACTTTTGAAAATCGTGAGCAGATTGAGATTTCTCGTTACTATGAGAAACTTCCAAAACCAACTTTGATTGCTGCTGACGAGTTCCTGAACAAGAAAATTTATTTCCGTAATCCTAATAAGGATAAGGATAAATTAAATTCTGAATTATGATACAACGCATACAGAGCGTATATTTCTTATTGGCCGGGATCTTACCGGCCTTTACCTTTTGTGTACCTATGGCCCGATATTACAATGAGCAAGGTGCGATGGAAATGGAGTTGACCCCATGGTCTTTATCTTCTGTTGAGGGAGTATTGTCTCATCCGTGGGGACTTCTCACCTTTACGGTGTTGTCCATTGTCATGGCCGTTGTCTGTATCTTGGGGTATAAGAATCGTCGTCGCCAGATCGCTTTGAGCAATCTGCTGTTGACCTTGATTTTGATTTTGGGGTTGACTTTCGTGGCTTACGGCTATTCTTACGGGAGTACACAGTCCTTGCGCTTTTTGCCGGATTGGGGAGTGCTCTTCCCTTCATTTTCTTTTATTTTTGCTATTCTCGGCCGTAATGGCGTCCGCAAAGATGAAGAACTTGTCAGAGCGGCTGACCGCATCCGTTAATCGGAAAGTGAGAATTTTATAGAGGTGGTCGGTCCCTAACCTGACGGAGAGGGACAGGATAAACCTCCTATTTGTTAATTTTAATCTACTAGCTATGTCTCTAAATAAAGTGATGTTGATTGGTAATGTAGGGAAAGATCCCGAAGTACGTTACATTGACAATGGAGTAGCAACAGCTACTCTCAGTTTGGCAACCAATACCCCCGGTTATACCTTGCCGAACGGTACGCAGGTTCCGGAACGCACAGAGTGGCATCGAGTGCTGTTATGGCGCAGACTTGCCGAAGTGGTGGAACGTTATGTACATTCGGGTGACAAACTTTACATAGAGGGACAGCTACGTACCCGTAGCTACACTGACAAACAAGGAAAAACGAGATATGTTACAGAGGTTTGGGCTGACAATATGGAAATGTTGACGCCCAAGGCCGCAGCTACTGGAAACCCTGCACCATTACCTGGTGCAGCGGATAAGGAGACCGTTAAAAGTCAGACCTCAGCTCCTCCTTCGGACTGTCCGTTCTGACGATTATGCAATGAAATTCTTGTGTAGACATGGATATATTAACTCATGATAGTCTTTTAGTTTTAGCCGTAGTTGTTGTCGTATTCGGTGTCATTACGGTATTCTATCGTAAGAGCAGAAAAAACAACAAGTCAAAAGAGGTTACCGCTGAAGCGGAAACAGAGGATCCTGGTGTTGAAGCCATTGTTACAGGTGCTCAGCGTTTTGGTGAAGAAACCGCTGCTGAGGTCATGATACCTCGTGTGGATATTGTGGACCTTTCCATCTCAGCAACTTTTTCAGAGGTGATGACCTGTGTGGTGGAGAATAACTACTCACGTATACCCGTTACAGACGAAAGTCATGACAAGGTGAAAGGTATTCTTTATGTGAAGGATCTTTTGCGTTATCGCAACGAAGGGAATGATTTTAAATGGCAGACCTTGTTACGTCCCCCTTATTTCATTCCTGAAAGTAAGATGATAGATGACCTTCTGCGAGAATTCCAAAAGAATAAAGTTCATATTGCCATTGTCGTTGATGAATACGGAAGCATATCCGGTATGGTGACTATGGAGGATATTCTCGAGGAAATCGTGGGGGAAATCCAGGATGAATACGATGAGGAAGAAACCCAGCAGTTTGAGCGATCTGAGGATGGCAGTTACGTTTTTGAAGGGAAAACGCCTATTGAGGATTTCTTTGAGGTGATGCAATTGTCCATCGAAGAGTATGAGGAGCATATCGGTGAGGCGGAGACAGTTGCCGGCTTTGTTTTGGAATTGATGAATGAAATTCCGACTATCGGTCAGCAGGTGCAATGCAAGAACCTTACGTTCCAGGTGCTCAATCTTGACAAACAACGTATCAGTAAGATAAAAGTGTCGATAGCTCAATAAAGCTAGGACATAATATGTTTTCACTTTCCTATTTGAGATGTTATTTCTTGAATAGGAAAGTGTTCCTTTAAGAGGGGGGACCTTTGGAACTCTTTCATAAGAATCGTTCTACAGCCAGCTACGAGGTTGGACGAGATTCTTGTTCTTCATCTTTTATTTCGTTTTATTTTCCAACAGGAGTTCTGGCTGGTAATGAAAAGTCTCCTGTTCTTTTGATTCTCAATATGTCTTATCTTCCCTTTTCCCATTTCCTTATTCCTCAGATTCCAAATGTTGACATCTATTTTTGGAAATTAGACGAGTCTGCAGCAGACTTGTCGGCGATGTTGCCAGATGCCACTTTGCTTGCTGAGCCTCCCTATGTGAATTTTAAGTCCGAGAAACGCAAGCAGGAATGGTTGGCTTCTAGAGTTCTCTTGAGCCGGGTTTATCCGCAGCAGCCTCTCAAAATAGAATATGAGGAGAGTGGGCGTCCTTACCTGAATCCGGCAGTGGCTGAATTCAGTATCAGTCATACCAAGGGGATGGCTTGTATAGCTTTGTCGCGTGAAGCAATTGGGGTTGACATTGAGCAAATCAGTGAACGTGCCTTTCATCTGCGGGACCATTTCCTTCAAGAAGACGAATTCGATTTTGAATCGGTAGACGACCCTGCATTGGTGGCTGTCTTTCTATGGAGTGCCAAGGAAAGCGTCTACAAATTAGTCAATTTACCAGGGACTGAACTGAAGGCCGACATCCGTTTAAAGCGACAGAACGGTCATGGTCAGTATCTGGAATTCTCGGCAGGTGTGAATTCCGTATCTCGGCCGATTCTGGTGCGGTGCTATCCCCTGGAAGGTCTTGTATTGACGGTGGCTACTTATTCAGATTAACTAGTTTTTCAGTTTAATGTATTCTAACTGCAAGAGATATATAAAAAGGAATATCCATTGTGGTGACGAATAATTATGGTTCACCGGAAAAGTTCCGTGGATCAGAACAACCAACGTCCTTCATGATAATGAGGAACTTCTATTTGTTAGAATTTAGGAGGGAGAAGTAAGGAATGCCCATGCGGCGGAGCTTTCTAATAAGTTCCATCCGTTTGAAAGTCCTTCAAAGTTCGTCTGGTGAGAGATAATCCAGTGCTCGCACCAGTCTCACATCTGTCTTCTCATGCGCCAACTCTTGCCAATCTCGGCAATACAAATTACCCAGAAGATTTACCTACAGAACTATTCCTTTGACCCTCAGTCTCTTTGTAGAGTGGTATAACTTGTTCTGAAAGTGGTTGAGTGCATAAAAATAACGCCCTCATGTCCTAACTAAGACATGAGGGCGTTGCTCTGTTTAATAGAATAAAATCGTGGTTATGATTTTTTCAGTTTAAGTTCGTAAAGATCATTTCGACGGTCGCGTAAGTTACGTACGCTACCATAAGTGTGGATCTCGTTCAGCAAGTTCAGATCAACGTCTGATACCAAAATCATTTCTGTGTTAGGAGTAGCTTCGGCACGACGTCCGTCAGTAGGGAAGGCAAAGTCGCAAGGAGTGAATACTGCAGACTGTGCGTACTGGATGTCCATGTTGTGTACACGTGGAAGGTTACCGACACTACCGGCAATGGCTACGAAACATTCGTTTTCGATGGCTCTTGCCTGGGCACATACTCTGACGCGGGAATAACCGTTCTGGGTGTCTGTCAGGAAAGGAACGAACAGAATTTGCATTCCCTGGTCCGCCATAATTCGGGAGAGTTCCGGGAATTCAACATCGTAACAGATGAGAATACCGATTTTTGCACAGTCGGTCTCAAAGGTCTGTACCAAGTTGCCGCCGGAAAGACCCCAGCTCTTGATTTCATCTGGAGTGACATGGATTTTCTCGTACATCTCATAACTACCGTCACGACGGATCAGGAATCCGACATTGTATAGTCCACCATCTTTTTTACGGTAAGGCATACTACCCGTAATAATGTTGATGTTGTAGCTGATGGCGAGATTGATAAAACGGTCGCGCACTTCTTCTGTATATTCAGAGAGGCCACGGATACTTTGAGCTTCACCCAGATGGTTGTATTTCGCCATCAAAGGTGCGTTGAAATATTCAGGGAAGAGAATGAAGTCACTCTGATAGTCGGAAACTGCATCCACAAAGAACTCAACCTGTTCAAATACATCGTCCAAAGTCTTGTAAGGACGCATCTGCCATTGTACCAGACCGATTCTTACGGTTGTCTTCTTCTCGATATAATCCTGTGTAGGTGGCTGATAATAGATATTATCCCATTGCAGGAGGGTAGCGCAGTGCTTGGATTCCTCGTCATTTGGAAGATAATTTTTCATGACTCTTCTGACGTGGAAATCATTGGACAGCTGGAAAGTCAGTACCGGGTCGTAAATTTCTCTGGAACGAACTTTCTCTATATACTCTTTTGGACGCATGGTGTCCGCATACTTATAATAGTTAGGTATACGTCCACCAAACATGATCGCTTTCAGATTTAAGGTCTCGCAAAGTTCCTTGCGGTATTCATACATACGTCTCGCCAGACGGAGTCCGCGATATTCCGGATGGATAAAAACTTCAATACCGTAGAGAATGTTTCCTTTGGGGTTATGGGTGGAGAAGGTCTCGTCGCCGGTAACCTGAGCATAGGTATGGTCGGCCTTGACCATGTTGTAGTCGACGATGATGGACAGAGCACAGCCTACGATGACATCATCTACTACTGTGACTACCTGACCTTCTGGGAAAATGCGGATTAGGGTTTCGATTTGCTGGTGTGTCCAGAATACATCCTTGTCGGCATAGACCCTTTTGAAGGATTGTGATAACTGACCATAATCCTCGATTTGGAGGTTCCTTACCTCCACTTTGTTAATTTTGTGAGTAGGTTCCATTTCTCTGTTTTTATAATCGAGTGCAAAGTTACGCCTTTTTTCTGCAGTGGAATAGCACTTTCTTAGAATATAAAAGCTGATTTAGCATTTATTGAACAAAAGGGAACAAAGAAAAGTAGGGTGTCCACAAAGGACACCCTACTTGAGATGTTTATAGAATAAAATCGAAGAGTTTTTAATGTTTTGTTATTTGGATTCCTGTTGGGAACCAGCAACTGCTGAAGTATATAAAGCCAAAGGCCATTGTTGCAAGGTATAGGCGATACTCAGTAAGGCATATCCGAAAGTTGCCAATAGCACATAGAGAATCAGTACATAAGGAGGAACACCTGAAGGGTCGCCGGCCAACTGGGATAATTGGTCTGCTTCAAAGGCCAATTGGATGATGGTTCCGGGAAGCATCGCGATGTAAGCCATCAATGCAGTCGGAATGCCGGTGAGGATAAGGAGGATAAGATAGCCGCCAAATTTATGGTGACCCACCTTGAATGCGTTTTTCAAAGCAACCTTGAGGGACTTGTTTTCAACCACATACTGCAGGCGCCCGTTAGTGCCGATTACGGTCCAATAGATGAGGATGGGGATGAGCAGTAGCATGACCCACCAACTTGTAGCCCAGGATATCAGGGTAATGACCGCAGTACATAGACTGACGGTGACTATGATGATCAAGTCGTAAATAAAGGTCTTCTTTCCATCTTTGCGGATTTCTCCCCAAAAGGTGAACGGACTGGCTACCGGAAGGCTGTCGGTTGCCTTGTAGAATCGGATCTGTGAGAAACATGCACCCAACATCAAGTAGTTGGCGAAGATGAACGCCAAAAAAGCAACACCCAGAATCAGATAGTCGGACACACCGGGAGCAAACAGCGCTTTGGATAGAGAAGCGTCATATCCCGAAGCGATATAGGCGTTGGCGGAGAGAATATGCTTCGTATAGAAATTACAGCCTATAAAGGAGAAAAGAGCATACCCCAATCCGGCAATGAATAAATGGAGCCAAAGATATTTGAAAAAAACTTTAGTATTTAAGGCGAATACTTTCCAACTTTCAATTATACAGGACTTTATGCCTGTGCGTTTTTGCTTTTGCGAAATTTGAGTTTCCTTAGTTATTTCCATTGAAAAAGGTTTTTATTTATAGCGATACAAAGTTACTGAAAAAAATGCTTATCTTTGCTACATGTCAGAAAACTTAACAATAAAATGGGGCTTCATTGGTTGTGGTGAAGTAACCGAGAAGAAAAGTGGTCCCGCCTTCAGTGTCGTTCCTGGATCTGAGGTGGTGGCTGTTATGAGCCGTAATGCCGAGAAGGCCCGGTCGTATGCGGAGCGTCATCATATCAAACGTTGGTATGTTGACCCATTGGAATTGATCAATGACCCGGAGGTTAATGCCATTTATATCGCGACACCACCCTCCACGCATGCTACTTATGCCATAATGGCCATGAAGTCGGGAAAGGCTGTCTATGTGGAAAAACCAATGGCCTCCAATTACGAGGATTGCTGCCGTATCAACCGGATTGCGGAACTGACAGGTGTTCCTTGTTTTGTCGCCTATTACCGGAGATACCTGCCTTATTTTATGAGGGTCAAGGATTTGGTACAGCAAGGAGCAGTAGGAAATGTCATCAATATCCAGATCCGTTTTGCCGTACCTCCGCGCGACCTGGACTACAACCGTAAGAACTTGCCGTGGCGTGTTCAAGCCGATATTGCGGGAGGAGGCTATTTCTATGACCTCGCTCCTCATCAGATAGACTTGTTACAGGGGATGTTTGGACCAATTATCGAGGCTGAAGGTTATAAGGCCAATCGTGGTGGACTTTATGAAACGGAGGACACCGTCAGTGCCTGTTTCCGTTTCGACAATGGTTTACCAGGTTCTGGCTCCTGGTGTTTTGTCGCCCATGAGTCTGCCAAGGAAGATAGAATTGAGATTATCGGAGATAGTGGTTCTTTGAGCTTTTCTGTTTTTACCTATCAGCCTATTGTTTTGCATACTAAGCGTGGACGGGAGGAATTCGTGGTCGAGAATCCCGAATTTGTACAACTTCCGCTGATCAAGTTGGTGGTGGAGCATCTTCAGAATAAAGCTGTTTGTACCTGTGATTGTGTAAGTGCTACCTCCGTCAATTGGGTAGTGGACCGTATCCTTGGTAAATTATAGCTTTTGTTTTATGTGCTTACGATTATTTGCTTTCTTTTTCATCCTTCTATTAGCGGGCAATATGTTCGTGAGGGGAGCCTATGCAAATTGTTGTAAGACTGCATTTCTTTTACGGGATACGATAAATACGGGTACGGTGGCTGGTGCAGACACCACCTCCCTGGATAGGGTGGTTCCCGAAGAAGGAAATCACGATCTTCAAAGTCAGAAACCGGACTCACTGACAAAATATCAGCGTTTCACCAAAAAAGTGAAGCATACTGGTAATATCTTTGTCCGATTTGTCCGTTCCTTTAATGATATGGATACCACCTATATCATTCCCAACTACTACAACTACACGGCTATGGTCCAGAATACGAACTTCCGGCAGGATTTTCGTCTAAGAGGTACGTCGGAGGATGATTTGACCCAGTTGATTCATCTATCCCCAGCTCCTGCCTTTAAAATCGGACCTTATTTCGGTTGGCGTTGGATTTTCCTAGGCTATACTTTCGATGTGGGACATCCCAAACAGGCCGGCAAGACCACTGAGTTCAATTTAAGTCTCTACAGTTCCATGTTGGGTGTCGATCTCGTCTATATAAAGAATAAAAGCGATTTCAAAATCAAACGAGTGGATGGATTCGGAACGACCAAGATGAACAATGTGAGCTTTGGTGGTTTCGACACCTATACGGCTTGCATTAATGCGTATTATGTTTTCAACCATACGCGTTTCTCTTATCCTGCTGCGTTTGCGCAGAGTACGGTGCAAAGGAAAAGTTGCGGTTCCTGGATCCTGGGATTGCGTTTTGACCAGCAGAAGATGAAGTTTGATTATGAGAAACTGCCTTCTGAACTGTTGAATCCGACCTCGCCGGGAGGAATCGGACTAATTGACGAACTTAAATTTCGGCAGGTGGACTACAACCATTACAGTGTCAGTGGCGGCTATGCCTATAACTGGGTGTTCGCAAAGAACTGTCTGTTGTCTCTCTCGTTGGTTCCTGCGGTAGGTTACAAACAGGCACATGGAGAGAGTATCTCCGGAGAGAAGTTCTGGTTGAATATTAAAAATCTGAACGTAGACTTTATTACCCGTGCTGGGTTAGTGTGGAATAATAGTAAGTGGTTTGCAGGGGCTTCTTTCGTCAACCATCTCTACGATTATCGCCGGGACAAGTTGTCGTTGACGAATTCTGTCAGTTATCTGAATCTTTATTTTGGATTCTGCTTTAATCGAAAGAAGGAATACCGTTGAAAGCTTCTGAGCTAGAAACGCTTTTGGGCTAGGCCGACTAACTGCTGCTATCTTTGTTTCCTGCTGATTCCCTGATCCGGTATCAGGCTGGCCAATTATTGTTACATTTCATTTTCTGATAGCTATGACTGATTTTCCTATAGAAAAACATCCGTTTGAACCTTTTCTGCCAATTCATGCCAAAGTACTTTTTCTTGGCAGTTTTCCTCCTCAGCCCAAACGCTGGAGTATGGTTTTTTATTACCCGAATTATACCAATGACTTTTGGTATATGGTCGGGCTATTATGGTTTAATGATAAACGTCATTTCACGATTCCTTCAGAGAAAAGATTCGACTATGAGAAAATCGTCGATTTCTGTAAGACCACCGGTTTCGCCATGTACGACACGGCTACTGAAGTACGCCGTTTGAAGGACAATGCGTCTGATAAGTTCTTGGAAGTGGTCACCCCAACGGATATCGCGGCTTTGCTGGCAAAGATTCCGGAATGTAAGGCCATTGTGACTACCGGACAGAAGGCTACTGATATTCTTGTGGAGAAATTCCAATGTGAGGCTCCTGTGATTGGGACAGCTGTTAAAGTCAGGATTCCGGTTGCAGTCTCCGCGAACGAAACCGTCGAGAAAGAATACGATTTCTATCGTCTTCCCTCCACATCACGTGCTTATCCCATCTCTTTGGAGAAAAAATCTGCGGCTTATCGTCAGATGTTCGAGGAAGTGGGACTGCTGTAATCTCTTTTTTTAAACGAGGTACCTAAATAGACGCCAAATTCCGGGTATCCGGGACTTGGATAGGAAATATAAGATGAGGGCACCGGTTTGGAAGAGGCGGCTATGGGTCTTGGAGCGTCCGATTTGGTAAACTTTTCGGGCAAGCGCTTTATTTCCTTCTTTATAGATTTGTGCTGCTAAGAGTATATATTTTCCGGACAAGGCATTGAGTGACCGGTCTTGCGTCTTCTTTTCCAAGGTGGAGTGTAAAATGTCCATTTCCGCTTTTTGTAGACTAGCGGCCAGTCGTGAGAAATCCTTGGAGAAAGAGTTTCCGCTGATACTCTGTGGATGCTGGTAAATCGTATGGTAAGCCTTGTTCGGCAACCATTTCAGTTGAGGTTGATGGCAAAGTATTCTGACTCCGAGTTCCCAGTCGTTCCAGCGGCGGATATTTTCATCCCAATTGCCGATTTCTTCCAGGAAACTCTTTTTAATGATGAAACTCTGAGTCGAAAGTGATGCGGAAAGAATATGGTCATAAGGATGGGCAGTCGGGATACAATCTCTTTTCCGGGTGTTTCCATCAGGAAAAGACATGACCGTCGGCGCACAGACCACGTCATATCTTGGGAAAAAAGGCATGAGGTCTCCGATAAAATCCGCAGAAATCTTGTCATCGCTATCAAAAAAATATAGGTATTTTCCTGTTGACAAAACAATCCCTCGATTTCGGGCAGCACAAGCTCCCGGTTGCTTTTCTTCCCCGACAACGATGTTCAGACGGTCTGCTTTACTTTCGTGCGCTTTTTGGAATTCTCGACAGCGCGCTAGGGACTGGTCTTGGGAACCATTGTCCACCAGAACGATTTCCAAAGGCCGGTAGGGAATGGTCAATAAGGAAGAGAAAAGTCTGGGTAGGGTGTCTTCCCGATTATATACGGGAATAATAATCGAAACCTTTTTATCAGATGGTCTTTCTGGCATATCGGATTCCATCATACATGTCTTTAAAAAAATCGAATCGGTGGCTAGGGAGGCTGAAGGCATATTTCGCACAACGCAGAACGGCCCCGAGATATCCGTGGAAATAAAATAAGACCGCACCTTTTGAACGTCTCACCCGTACATCCGTCATGAAACGTTTCCCGGTGGTCTGTTCATTGGTTTGTGCAATCACTGCGGGAAGGTATCGGATCATTGCACCTCTTTGGTAAGCCTCATGGATAAAGATTTCTTCTTCTCCGCAGCTCAGGTATTCAGAACCTAGTCCAAAATGGACATTAAATTCAGGAATAGGAGCCTGTTTCCGGATGGCAATTTCTAAACTACTGAAATAAGTACCTTTGGGCCGGTGCTGATACAGAAAACTCTCGGAAGCATAGTGCTTCAGGAGTTTCCCGTCCTTAGAGACAATTTGAAAGGTCAACATCTGTACTTCTGGATATTTCTCAAATCCTTTGCGGATGGTCTCGAAGTTTTCCTTTGTATATATCGCATCGTCATCCGCCAAAACAAGGATGTCCCCTTGTGCATGTTTCAAGGCGTTATTTCTGTTTCTGGAAAGTCCCCGGCCTTCCAGAGTGATGATGCGGATATCCTCACGCGTCAGTTCGGGAAGACGGTTGTTGACTTGAGGGAAACTTTGTTGCCAAGAGATGAGATAGGACACTCCAGGGATGGGCGGCAATAGATGGTCAGCTATGTTGGCAATCCCGTCATCGATGGTGCAGATGAGTATTTCAAGCGTCAGCATGTATTCCGCGTTAATCGTTTCTTCTCATATATTGAATGCCTTCGCTTAAATGCTTGAACATCGGCCAAAAATGGCAGAGACGGTCTTTTGCTGAGACAGCGGCGAATTTGAAGCAGATCCACCAAGCATATTTCCCATGAAGATAATAAGTGATGGCACCTCGGCTTCGCTGGACACCGGCATCCACATAAATCAATGACTTCTTGAGCATTGTGGAAGTCTCGACAATCTTGACCGGATAGTAATGGATGTTCAGCCCGTGTTTGAGTGCATCCTCAAGCCAGATTTCTTCTTCTCCGCAAGTGAGGAACTTGGTACCCAGGCCAAATCTCTCATCGAAACGAATGTATCCTTGTACCTTGACCCGACGGCATACCATCTCGATGGTGGACGTAGAGTAACTTTCCGGCATGCTTTTGATGACGAAATCCTTTTCCGGATAATTCTTCAGAGGCTTTTCCGTATAAGTGCTCGCGCAGAAAAAGGCGATGTCGACTTCAGGATGTTTTCCGAACACCGTATTGACCGTGTCCAGGATGCTTGGACTGATACGTGTATCGTCGTCAGCGTACATCACGAGGTCGGCTGTTGCTTTCTCAAGGGCAAGATTGCGGTTGGCAGACAGGCCTTGACCGAAATATTTATAGAGAGAGACATCTTTCCTGTTTTTCAGATTCTGTGGAATCAGTTCCAGGTAACGGTCATCTGTATATTGGAATGATACGATATATCGAATATCTTCCTGTTCGGGAAGCAGAACGTCCTCGATACGTACAATGCCTTTGTCGATACTGCAAATGAGAATGTCAAGTGTCATAGATTATAAAGGTTAATTTTTTCAACAATATAAAGTGCTTCTTCTGGCGTGAGGAGAGGACTCATCGGAAGACTGAGTTCCTCGGCTGCCAGATTTTCTGCCATTGGAAAAATCTGTTGGTTGAACTGCCGGTAGGCGGTTTGTTGATGAACGGCTATCGGGTAGTGGATCAGCGTCTCGATACCTTCCTGGTGGAGATAACTTTGTAGGGCTTCCCGGTTGCGGGTCCTGATGGGGTAGATGTGGAACACACTTTCCGTGGTGTCGCCTTGATAAGGAATACGGAGGGCTGGATTCTTGATCTCGGCACTGTAGATGGCCGCGATGGCTCTCCTGCGTCTGTTGTCCTCGTCCAGTCTCGGTAATTTTACCCGGAGTACAGCGGCTTGTATCTCGTCCAGACGGCTGTTGCAACCCAGAACTTCGTGGTGGTATTTTTTCTCAGCGCCATAGTTGGCCAGTTTGCGCACATAGTTGGCCAGTTCAGGATCACGGGTTGTGACAGCACCACCGTCTCCCAAGGCGCCAAGGTTCTTTCCCGGATAGAAACTGAATCCGGCAGCATCTCCCCAGTTGCCGGCTTTGATGCCGTTAAGGCTGGCGCCATGAGCTTGTGCCGCATCTTCAATAACTTTGAGGTGGGCAGTAGTGGCGATTTCCCTGATCTTGACCATGTCGCAGACTTTGCCATAAAGATGAACGGGAACGATAGCTCTTGTCGCTTGGGTGATGAGTGCTGGAAGATGTGCTGTGGAAAGGAGAAAATCCTCGTTGACCTCACAGAACACGGGACGAAGTCCAGCTCTGCTGATGGCTTCAGCGGTCGCGATAAAAGTCAGGGCCGGTACGATGACCTCGTCCTGGTCCTGCCAATGGTATAACTCCTTCATTGCGGTCAGGATCAGGGTGAGAGCATCCAGTCCATTACCGACTCCGACACAGAAATCTGTACCTATATATTGACTGAATTCTTTTTCAAAGTATTGGTTCTGTTCCCCGTTGAGATACCATCCGGAAGTCACCACCTGATTCACCGCCTGGGAGAGTTGAGGCTCAAAACTTTCGGTAATTTTCTGGAGATCGAGAAAAGGTACAATCATAATCGTATAAGTTTATCTAAAGAGATTTCATAGCAGTCATAGCAAACTGCTCGTCCTCCGAATCCTTCTTTCTGAAACAATAATCCTTCGTTGAGCCAGATACCTCCTTGTTCAGTCGATATGCCGAAGTCGAAATAATGTTTTCCTTTAGCCTGGTAGTCGGAAATCAGTTGCCGGAATAGAAAGTCCAAGGCGCCGTATTCTTTTCCCGTGTTGCTGCTGGAGATGTATTGGATATGAAGCACCTCACCGCAGTCGAACGTGACACATCCCGCCAGACATTGTTCTAGTCCATGAACGGTATAGAGCTGGATTTTCTCAGGAAAATGTGCTTTTAAACGGCTGATTTCAGATAAGCTATGAACAGGCTTGGTCTGGTGCTGTTCCTGAAGGACCTGGGTCAGTATCTTCCAGTAGTCGTTCCAGTTCTGCGCACCGTCGTTTTCTATGACGAATTGTTCTGCTTCGGCCTTTTTCACCTTCCGTCTGCGGAGTGTGCTGAAAGGGAGAGCTTCGTTCAGGTCTATACAGGTGGAGACCGCCCTGGCCGTTAGTGTAGCTTTCGCTCTGAACAGCCAATATAAGTCCTCTTGTGAGGGGTATCGGTGATAGATATAGGGTAGAGGCTTGTATCTTAATGTCTCTATCCCCATTTTTTGGTAATGCTCTGCTGCTGCGACCAGCATTTCTTTTACTTGTAGTAGGGACGTGTCCTTTTTCAGCAGAAGTCCGCCGTAGGTAAGTCCTCCGTGGGTGTCTACTCTTTTTTCATCCAATCGTAGGTTGGCTGGTAATACACCGATCAGTTTACCTTTGGCATTGGTAAACATCAAGGAACTGTCTACAAAACGGTCTTTATGATAATCCATAAAGTCCCGTTCGAAAAGGAACGTCGCGTTTCGTGCTTCCCGCACAAAAGCATCCCATTGCGCTTTGGCTTCCGGTTGATACTTATAAAGGAGAATCGGCATTTTGAGTTTCTTTGAGGAAATCTCCGTAATTATTGATGTAGAAGTTCACATCATATTCCTGGTCGGTCATGCAGACGCAGACGGTTCCAGGAGTGAAGTCCATCAGACGGCACCAGACCATCGGAGGGATATACAATCCTTTATCGGGGCGGTCCAATACCACTTCGCACTGCGAATGCCCGTCCGTAAGGCTCACTCTGACACTGCCGCTCACGGCAACCAGCAGTTCTGTACAATTTCTGTTGGCATGTTCTCCTCGTATGGCATGCTCGGGAACATTGTATATCCAAAAAACACGTTTGATATCAAAGGGCCTACGTAGCTTGTCTTTCTGTACTACGCACAATGAACCACGATAGTCTGTGTTACATTCTAGTGTTTCAGTGAGTTCTAAAGGAGTCATTGATGTTGTATGGTTTTCTGGATGAATCATATTTTTGTTCGTAATCGAATCGCTTCGAGGAAAAACCCGGTTTTGCAGGAACTTCCGCCTGGTTAGCAATCGTTGGATTAGCAAAGATAATCAATTCTTACGAATATTATCATTTTTAGGCAAAGATACTTTTTTCCTACTGTTCTTCAAGGGGATTTTTTTGTCGATATTGTACCGCATTCTGACAATTGTGAGATGATGTTAAGAAATACATCAAAAACTTTTGCTGTATAATAAAGATTCCCTAATTTTGCGATAGAGTTATTAACACAACCTAATTTTATTAATTATGAGAGTAATCATTGAACCTGATTATGAGAAATTGTCACAGTGGGCTGCTGACTATGTAGTAAATAAGATCAATGCTGCTAAACCAACAGCAGAAAAACCATTCGTATTGGGCTTGCCAACTGGTTCTTCACCTATGGGTATGTATAAGAACTTGGTAAAAGCATACCAGGAAGGCCGCGTTAGCTTCAAGAATGTTGTTACTTTCAACATGGACGAATATGTTAACTTGCCAGAGGACCACTCTGAAAGCTACCATACTTTCATGGCTAACAACTTGTTCAATCACATCGATTGTCCAAAGGAAAACATTCACTTGCTCAATGGTAATGCTGCTGACCTCGAAGCTGAATGCGCACATTACGAACAGATGATCGAAGATTTCGGTGGCATCGACCTCTTCCTCGGTGGTATCGGTCCTGACGGTCACATCGCTTTCAACGAACCAGGTAGCTCTTTGACTAGCCGCACTCGTCAGAAGTCTTTGACTACTGATACTCGTATCGCTAACTCACGTTTCTTCGGTGGTAATCCTGAAAACGTTCCTGCTACAGCTTTGACTGTTGGTGTGGGTACTGTTATGTCTGCTAAGGAAGTTCTGATCCTCTGCAACGGCCACAACAAGTCTCGCGCTTTGCAGGCTGCAGTAGAAGGTCCTGTTACTCAGCAGTGGACTATCTCTGTTCTTCAGATGCACCAGCACGGTATCATCGTTTGTGATGAAGCTGCTTGCGAAGAATTGAAGGTGGGTACTTACAAGTATTTCAAGGATATTGAAAAGAATCAGCTCTAATCTGTGATTTTAATCCACATTGAAGGGATGCTCTGAGGAGCATCCCTTTTTATTTGCTCCTTTTGTCCCGCTCAAGGATGGTGCCCAGGGTTCTTCCTTGGGTTCTTGTTTTGTTTTTTTTCCTAGTTTTCCCTTTTGTTTTTCCCTTGTCGTGTTGGTAGTCGTTACTACTTGGTTGGTTTCTCCTCTTTTTTTCAACGGATTTTGCTGCGGCTGCTAAAGATGGGATTGGAGGATGTTTTTTGATTCTCAGGAGTTTGAGAGGAAAAAATCATATATTTTATTAGTCTTTTAACTTTGTTACATCTTGCTGGATGGCTGATTCTTTTAATATACTCAAAAAGTGGTTAAAATGGATATCCAGTGAATATTTCTTGACGAAATATCATATCTTTGCGCACTAAATCCTCAAAATGACGGTATTGCAGGAAGTGAATCTTCTTTTTGACAATCACCTTGTGGACGGAGCCCAGTACAACCTGATGAACTGGATTCCTGGATGAAAGATAACCCGCTGATTTGCAAAGCTGATGCAGATCGTGGTCGATACAATTTACTCCTTGCTTCTGCTGATGGTATAAACTAGACTGAACGTGGCAGACATCACCTGATGGCAGGTAACTCTTGTAACAGATCCTAAAGATCTTATTCGTACGAAAAGTGTGTTTCCTTGAAGGTCTTCAGCCTTTCGGACCGGAACAGTAGACTACTTATATAGCTCATTTATCATTTATTCTTTTCTGATGGGACTTCAGACTTTTGTTTTGCGGTCTATCGGAAATTTCCTAATTCACCTATTGAAATGAAATCCAAGTTTTTTTTATCAAGAACAGGCGTCAAGATTTCTAAGAAACAGATCTTGGTGGCGGTAGGCGTTCTCCTTGTAGCGTCTGTAGCGATCTGGTGGTTCAACCGGAAAGATGCACCGGCATTCCATGCGCCAGTAGTCAGTGTTGCACCTGTTGGTCAACAGGATGTTGAGATTTACGGGGATTACGTCGGACGTATCCGTGCCCAGCAGTTTGTTGAGGTACGTGCCCGTGTAGAAGGATTTTTAGAGGAAATGCATTTTAAGGAAGGCTCCTATGTCCGGAAGAATCAGGTTCTCTTTGTCATCAACCAGGACCAGTACCGTACGAAGGCCGACAAGGCGCGTGCGCAGGTCAAGAAAGATAAGGCCCAGGCTCAGAAGGCTAAGCGTGACCTGGAGCGTATCCGTCCGTTGTATGAACAGAATGCCGTGAGCCAGCTGGACCTGGACAATGTCATCGCTGCCTACGAAACCGCAGAGGCTTCTGTAGCCATGAGTACGGCGGACTTGCAGCAGGCGGAACAGGAGCTGGGGTATACCATTGTTTGTTCGCCGATCTCTGGTTATATCAGCGAGAGTCAGGCGGATATGGGTACGCTGGTCGGTGGTGGCGGTAAATCACTGCTGGCAACGATCGTGAAAAGTGATACGGTCTCTGTGGACTTCAGTATGACGGCCTTGGATTATCTGAAAGGTAAGGAAAGGAATGTGATCATGGGACAGAAGGATTCCACGAAAAACTGGCAGCAGACGGTGACGGTGACCTTGCCGGACAACAGTGTTTACGGACACAAGGGATTGGTGGATTTTGCTTCTCCTGAAGTGAATCCGAAAACGGGTACCTTCCAGGTACGTGCCGAACTGGCCAATCCGGAACATGTCCTGTTGCCGGGACAGTTCACCAAAGTTCGTGTGCTGCTCGATGTCCGTGAGAAGGCGACCGTTCTCCCTAAGAAATCCTTGATTATGGAGAAAGGTGGGGCCTATGTCTATCTGATGCGACGTGACTCGACCGCAGAGAAACGACTGGTGGAATTGGGACCTGAACTGGGTAACTATGTCGTGGTGGAACGTGGTATCGTTCCTGGGGAAGTAATCGTGACCGAAGGTTATCATAAGTTGACTCCGGGTATCAAGATGGTCGTCGATAATTCTTATGCTTTGAAAAAGGAGGAATAAGTCGGCGTCCCTGCGGCGGATGATTTGTTTTCTCTGAAAAGAAAGTGGTTGAACCCCTAAACACTAAGAATTCATGAAAGTAAACTTTTTTATAGACAGACCGGTCTTTTCGGCGGTAATCTCCATACTGATTGTGATCGTGGGCTGCATCGGAATGACGATGTTGCCGGTGGACCAGTATCCTCAGATTACGCCTCCGGTGGTCAGAATCAGTGCCTCTTATCCGGGAGCTAGCGCGTTGACCGTTTCACAGGCGGTGGCGACACCTATCGAACAGGAACTGAACGGTACTCCCGGTATGGCTTATATGGAATCCAATAGTTCCAACTCTGGTGGCTTTTCGGCCACTGTAACTTTCAATATCTCTACCGATGCAGACCTTGCAGCTGTGGAAATCCAGAACCGTATCAAATTGGCGGAATCCCGTTTGCCGGCGGAGGTCGTGAGCAATGGTATCACTGTGGAGAAGCAGGCGCCGAGTCAGTTGATGACCCTGTGTCTGACTTCCAAGGATCCGAAGTTCGACGAAATCTACCTGAGTAATTTTGCTACGCTGAATGTACTGGACTTGTTGCGGCGTATTCCGGGTATCGGTCGTATCTCCAATATCGGTAGCCGTTATTATGCCATGCAGATTTGGGTTGAACCGGCTAAACTGGCGAGTTACGGTCTGACGGTCGGGGATGTGAAGAATGCCCTGAAAGACCAGAACCGGGAGTCCGCTGCGGGAGTCTTCGGTCAGCAGCCTGTGGAAGGAGTGGACATCACCATTCCGATTACCGCACAGGGACGTCTTTCCTCTGTGGGCGAGTTTGAGGAGATTGTGCTAAGGGCAAATCCCGATGGTTCCATCATTCGTATGAAGGATGTCGCCCGCGTTTCGTTGGAAGCCTCTTCTTATAGTACGGAGAGTGGAATCAATGGTGGCAACGCCGCTATTCTCGCCATCTATATGTTGCCGGGCGCCAATGCGCTGGAAGTGGCTGAGCAGGTGAAGAATACCATGAAGGAAATCAGTAAGAATTTCCCGGAAGGACTGGAATACAATATTCCTTTCGATATGAGCCACTATATTTCCGAGTCGGTCAGCGAGGTGTACAAGACCTTGTTCGAGGCCTTGTTCCTGGTGCTCATCGTGGTCTTCCTTTCCTTGCAGAACTGGCGGGCCACACTGATCCCTATAGTGGCGGTGCCTATTTCTCTGATCGGTACCTTCGGCTTTATGCTGATCATGGGCTTCTCCCTGAATATGCTGACGTTGCTGGGTCTGGTATTGGCCATCGGTATCGTGGTGGACGATGCTATTGTCGTGGTGGAGAATGTGGAACGTATCATGGAGGAAGAAAAACTGAATGCCTATGAAGCAACGAAAAAGGCGATGCAGGGACTGGTGGGGGCCATCATAGCCACATCTCTGGTTCTGGCCGCTGTATTTGTACCGGTGAGCTTCCTTTCAGGCATTACCGGTCAGTTGTATCGTCAGTTCTCGGTGACGATTGTGGTCTCTGTGTTGTTGTCAACCGTCGTTGCCTTGACCCTGAGTCCGGTGATGTGTTCCTTGATTCTGAAACCTAAAGATCCCAATGCCCGCAAAAACCGGGTCTTCACAACGATTAACCGATGGTTGGAAAAGGGAAATCATAAATATATCGCCTTCATTCAGCGGAGTCTCAAATTCCCGCGGAGAGTGCTGGCCGGTTTCGGTATGGTACTGATTGCTATTTATGTGTGCAACCGTCTGGTGCCAACCAGTTTCTTGCCTGCCGAGGACCAGGGTTTCTTCAATGTGGAACTGGAACTGACGGAGGGGAGTACGTTGGAACGTACCCGGCTGGTGACCGACCGTGCTGTCGAATATCTGATGCAGCAGCCTGAGGTGGCTTATGTGCAGAATCTCACCGGTAGCAGTCCCCGTGTCGGAAACAGTCAGTCACGTAGTCACCTGATGGTGATTCTTAAGGGCTGGGCTGACCGTGACCATACCACCATCGACGGGATTATGGACCGTGTTCAGAAAGAATTGGAAAAATATCCGGAAAGCAAGGTTTATCTGTCTACCCCGCCGGTGATACCGGGCTTGGGTACTGCCGGAGGTTTCGAGATGCAGCTGGAAGCACGTGGAGATGCCACTTTCGAGGATTTGGCCAGTGCTACGGATACGCTGCTCTATTACGCTTCCCAACATCCGGAGATTGCGGGTTTGTCTTCCTCTCTTCAGGCAGAGATCCCTCAGCTCTATTTTGACGTGGACCGGGACAAGGTGAAGTTCGCTGGGGTCCCGATGGCCGATGTCTTCTCCACGATGAAGGCATATACGGGTTCTGTTTATGTGAACGACTTTAATATGTTCAACCGTATCTACCGTGTCTATCTGCAGGCTGAGGCTCCTTATCGTGAATCCCGGAAGAATATTGACCTCTATTTCGTGAAAGGGGCGGATGGTACGATGATTCCGTTGAGTGCCTTGGGTACGACGAACTATACCACCGGACCGGGTAGTATCAAACACTTCAATAAATTCAATTCGGTGGTCATCCGTGGCGCGGCAGCCAACGGGGCAAGTTCCGGTCAGGTGATGTCTATCCTAGAGAAGATTGCCTACGAGAAACTCCCGCAGAACATCGGCGTGGAATGGAGTGGACTTTCCTATCAGGAAAAACAGGCCGGAGGACAGACGGGATTGATCCTGGGATTGGTCTTGCTGTTTGTCTTTCTCTTCCTGGCAGCTCTCTATGAGAGTTGGACGGTACCGGTGGCGGTGCTGATCTCTTTGCCGGTAGCAGTCTTGGGGGCCTATCTGGGTATCACGGTCTGTGGTTTGGAGAACGATACCTATTTCCAGATTGGTCTGGTGATGCTGATTGGTCTGGCGGCTAAAAATGCAATTCTGATTGTCGAGTTTGCCAAAGAAGAGGTCGACAAAGGACGTGATGTGGTGGAGGCTGCCCTGCATGCCGCTCAGTTGCGTTTCCGTCCGATCTTGATGACTTCCTTGGCCTTTATCCTGGGTATGCTGCCTTTGGTCATGGCCTCCGGACCTGGTTCTGCCAGCCGTCATTCCATTGGTACTGGTGTGTTCTTCGGTATGCTGGTCGCAGTGACTATCGGGATAGTCCTGGTGCCTTTCTTCTTTGTAGTCATCTACAAGGCCACACAGCGAATGAAGCATAAAAAAATTTCGTTACCAACAAAAGTGAAGTAACTATGGTGAAATCATTGAAATTGATCGTTATCCTGTTGAGCGTGGCGGCTGGATTCACCAGCTGCCAGCTCGGCAAACCTTATACCCGTCCGAATCTGAATCTGCCTTCTAAACTGGATGCGGTTCATCTGGACACTACCTCGATAGCCGACGTCCCCTGGGAGATGGTCTACCAGGACAGTACGTTGCAGTGTCTCATCCGGAAAACACTGGAGAATAATAAGGACCTGCGGATTGCTGCGGCCCGGGTGAAGGAACTGGCGGCCATGAAACGGATTGACTATGCCAATCTGTTTCCGAAACTAGGGGTGAATACCTATGGTGAAAAAGAAGGGCTGAACGAAGGCGGGGAGAGTTTTTCCAGAAGTGACAAATTCTATATGAAGGCCAGTGTGTCCTGGGAACTGGATCTCTGGGGAAATCTCCGGTGGGCCAAGGATAAGAGTATGGCGGACTTCGTGGGGAGCCTGGAGAACCAGAAGGCTGTGCGGATGAGCTTGATCGCGCAGATGGCCCAGTCTTATTTTGATCTGGTCGCATTGGACAATGAACTTTCGATTGTCCACAAAACGGTTGAGGCTCGTCGTGAAGGTCTGCACCTGGCCAAAATCCGTTATCAAGGAGGACTGACCAATGAGACGCCTTACCGTCAGGCTCAGGTGGAATTGGCCCGTACGATGACGCTCGTACCAGGGCTGGAGAAGAAGGTGGCGATGAAGGAAAACGAAATCGCTCTGTTGATGGGAGAGTACCCTCATGAAATCCAGCGTTCGGTATTACCGGAAGATGTCGTCCTTCCAAGTACCTTACCGGTCGGTCTTTCTTCCAGTCTGCTGGAAAGACGTCCGGATATCCGTAAGGCGGAGCAGGAGCTCATAGCTGCGAATGCTGGGGTAGGGATGGCTTATACCAATCTGTTTCCGCGACTCTCTCTGACTGCCAGTGCGGGAACGGAGAGTAAGGAACTGGAGAATGTCCTGAAGTCTCCTTATCATTTACTGAGTGGTACCTTGATTACTCCGGTGTTCAATATGGGGAAGAACCGTGCTCTTCTGAAAGCGAAGAAAGCTGCTTATGAGCAGGCGGTACTCTCTTATGAGAAGTGTGTGCAGAATGCCTTTACTGACGCGAGCAATGCCATTATCGAATTCAACAAGTCACGCACGATTTATGAGACCCGTCTGCATTTGGAACAGGCTTCGAAGAGTTCTTTGGATCTGGCCAAATTGCAATATATCAATGGGGTCATTGGATATCTGGATTTGCTGGATGCCCAGCGTAGTTATCTGGACGCCCAGATTGGTCTCAGTAATGCCATCCGCGACAAACAGATTGCCATCGTGCATTTATATAAGGCACTTGGCGGGGGCTGGCAGCAGCACGCACAAGAATAATTTTTGAGGAATATAGAAAACGAGGAGGTACCGCCAAGACACCTCCTCGTTTCTTTACAATCTATTGTGATGTGCCGACCTTTAGGAGAAGTGTGGTGCACGGGATCCTCCGGATTCAGTATGGCAGAGTATTTATGGTGTAAGAACTGCCAGTCCGGTCGGTACGAAGTTCGGGCGCCCTATAGCGGCCTAGAGCCACAATCAAATGAGGCACCATTATCAGACGAACACGAAATTGTCCGATGATGGTGCCTCATTATATTTTGATCTGAAACTCACTGACGAAACAAAAATCTTCGACTCCAATCTCCTAGATCAATGGATTACCTTGATCCTAATTCCGGTTGTGAGTCAGTTTCGCAAGTCGTCCCGTCCACGTATTATCCATCTACCGGTATTATCCATCTACCGGTATTATCCATCTACCGAAAATAGATGCCTGAACGTTGGAAAAACGCCTTTTTGAACATTGGAGAATGGAAAAGATTTATAAAAGTTTAAGGATTCAAGAACGTAGTAGTGGTTGAGATGGGGCTAAGTTACTTGTAAATAAATCTACAATACTAGAAAATTTATCTACAATACTACTAGAAAAATCTGCTAGTAGGATAGATTCTTCAAAAAAACGGACAAAAAAGAGGAGGAAATAAGCGTTAATCCTATTTCCTCCTTCTTCAGTATAAAGATACCACGAGAATAACTAAAATCCAAATCTTCATTTAGACTAATTAACAGATTCGGAGCATAGTGGGTGTTCATATTTTCCTCTAATTTTACCGAGAGTAGGTCACGTCCCATTGCTCAAAATAATAAGGCTGTCCAGTTGGATGTTCCGATATGTGAATCTTTATGGTTTGTGGGATCATGAAATCAGTGAAGGATGCTGTTCGGTTGGTCAAATTAAAGGAACCCATAACTCAACACCAGCATGGGGCTACTATTAGCCTATCTGATACAATAGGCATGTCTAATTTTATTTCGGAAAAAATTCTGTCCTCTCTCTCTAAAATTCTCATCCCTAATCAAAATAACTCCGTATCAAAACACCGTCTCAGTTTCTTCTCTTCTAATTCCGAATTAAAATAAATCGGGTCAAAGGAATAGTTCCGTGAATAATCAATTTGGATAACTTATATTGACGAAAGCGGCAAGAGTTGGCGCATGAGAAGGCTGATGATGGACGCATGGGTCTCTGCCCGATGGAACTCATAAGAAAATTCCGCCGCATGGGTAGGGACGCGATACATCGCGTCAGCCGGCTAGGTTCTCATTGACTGTAGGGACGCGATACATCGCGTCAGCTGGCTAGGTTCTCATTGACTGTAGGGACGCGATATATCGCGTCAGCTGGCTAGGTTCTCGTTAGCTGTAGGGACG
>SAMEA104404097__coassemble_1042_pt1 | contig 24551 bp, 15 predicted proteins | sample SAMEA104404097__metabat2_low_PE_059 | metagenome-assembled genome bin SAMEA104404097 (sample SAMEA104404097) | Balaenoptera acutorostrata | reverse complement strand
TAAAATAACAACATTTTTGAATAATCTACGAAATCTTAAATGAAAGAGCCGTGTTCAAGGTTCGTAAAAATCCAATTTGATTTGACTGATTCTTCATAAGATTCTGTATTTTTGTAGTTAAAACTAATAGAATAGGTATGAGGATAGTGCATACTGCCGATTGGCATCTTGGAAATTGCTTCTATGGACATGATCGAATGGTGGAACACCGTCATTTTTTGAATTGGTTGCTGAATGTACTACGTCAGCAACTCCCCGATGTATTGATCATATCTGGAAACATCTTTTATTCCGTTCATCCTTCTGCTTCTGCAGTCCGGCTTTTATATGATTTCCTTCTGGAAGCAGTCGATGCGGTGAGGGGATTGCAGATTGTGATGATTGCGGGTAGCCGTGACTCTTCAGAAAGGCTGGAAGCTGCTGCGGGATTATTGAAACGACATAATATTTATGTGCGTGGAAAGGTGTCCTATACTCAGGATGGCAATATAAATTTTGAAAATCTGATTCTTCCCTTGAGTCGTCGGTTGCATACTGAAGCAGAAATGGTTTGTCTGGCCATCCCTTATTTGCGGTCGAACGATTATCCTGAAGGGCTCACCTTAGGAGAAGGTATGCAGTTTTATTTTGAGAATATTAGGCGTCAGTTGCATAAAAGTGATTTCCGTAAACTGCCTGTGATGGCTACGGCGCATTTTCATGTACAGGGTGCGGAGATAACAGAGGATGAACATAGAGAATGGTGGCTGATTGGTGGACAGGATAATATTCGTGCCGAAGTCGTAGGGAACGGTCTGAGTTATGTCGCGCTGGGAAATGTACATCGTGCCCAGCGGATAGATTATGACCGTGCTGAAATCTATTATTCGGGGAGCGTGCTACCGATGTCGTTTGCCGATGCAAATTTGAAATATGGAGTCCAGGTTGTTGAACTGGATGCTCTGGGAAACACCCGGGTGGACCGTGTCACTTATGCGCCTTTGCGGCATCTGCTGATAATACCTGAAGGTGAAGCGACTGTGGAGCATGTATTCGAATCGATCAGGAATTTGCCTAAACGGAAGAAGAATGAGTGTGGCGATGACTGGCCCTATCTGGAGATTCGTTTACAGACGCGGCAGTCGGACCCTAATCTGTTGCATGAGGTGAATGAGGCTTTGATGGATCGGGCTGTGCATTTCTGTCATATGGTCCGTGAATGGACTGAGAAACCGGTGACTGCGTCTTTGTCCTCCAGTCGTCGAACAAAATCATCGCTTGACCCATTGGAAATGGCCAAGACAATATATGCCTCTCGTCAGCACGAGATTTTGCCAGAAGAATTAGTTACACGTTTCAAGGAAGCGGAGCAGCATTGTCGGTAGGCTTCTACTTTAAAATATAAGCGCATTGTGAAAATAGAGAAAATAACCCTCTGTAATTTAACGACTCTGGAGGGGGAACATATTATAGATTTTACCAAGGAACCACTGAGTTCGGCCAGCTTGTTTGCTATTACCGGTGAGTCTGGTTCAGGAAAGGCGACGTTGTTGGATGCCCTAGGGCTGGCTTTGTATCACCGGGCTCCTCGTTTGGACCATGTGGAACGGGGAGGGGATGAAGAAACGGATGGCGCGTCTCAGAAAGGCTGTTGTTGGCAGATGAAGGAGATTTGTCAGATTCTCCGTCATGGACAAAAGGAAGCTTATGCTAAAGTGGAGTTTGTTGCTTCCGACGAGGCTTTATATGAGGCCGGGTGGTATCTGAAAGTGAAGAATATGTCTTCCTGTGATTATGTGATTACCCGTAGTCTCCGTAGATTATCTCCTAAGAAGAACACATTCCCGGAGAATGAGGTGGACGAGCAGATTCCTAAGATTTTAGGAATGGATTATCATCAGTTTACCCATTCTGTAGTCCTGTCGCACCACAGCTTCTCAAAGTTTCTGACCGCTCAGCGTGAGGAAAAGTCTGCTTTGCTGGAACATCTGACGGGGACAGAGCATTATGCGGCAATTTCCCGTATGATTTATCAACAACGAGAAGAGGCCCGGAGGGACTATGAGGCTTTGGAAAACGAGATGAAGGGAATTTACGCCAACCGGTTGTCCCCGGAAGACTTGGTGGAGGTCAGAGAAAAGATTAATCTGCTCAAGACCAAGATGGAGACTACTCTTTCCGAACAGAAAATAGCAGAGACCCAGTTGGCTTGGTATGACGAGAATACGAAACGTGAGTCTGCTGTCCGTCGCTGTGAAGGCGAGTATGACGCAGCGCATAAGGCTTATGTCGCTTTAAGGGCGGAGGAACTACATCTCGAACGTTATGACAGCGTGCTGTGCATACAGCCTCTGCATAAGGAAATATTGGTGCGTCGTGCGGATATTGCGGCGATGAAGGAACTGGAGGACAAGGTCTATAATGAGGTGGAAGAAATGCGTCGTCAGGTGGCTGAGGCTCATGCCGCTCTGGAGGCATTGCTTACCCGTTCCAATGAGGCGGAACTGCACATGATGCAACGTCGCCCTTCGCTGAATCGTGGACATGTGCTCAATGGGGAAATATCAGAGGCACAGACGCAACTGCGCCGCAAGGAGGATGATTTCCATACAGCTGAGCAGGTTTTGGAACAACGGCAAAATCAGTTAGATACCAAACATAATAACTATCAAACGTTACAGAAAGAGATAGAGACCTATCTCTTACATCAGCAGGCCTTATCTGTTCATAAACTGATGTTTGAACGCTTTGATTTGATCAAGGATAAATTAAGTCTGTTTAATTCTGAGTCACGTCTAAATATGGAATATCATAAGAAGGCGGTGATGTTACAGAAAAGACAAAAGGAGTTGACCGAAAATCGGGAGGCGATAGAGCGGCAACAGCAAAACAACCAGGAGAAACTTTCTGCGCTCAAGGGAGAATTGATGATCCATGTGCAGAATAACCAAGGGCATGACAGCGCATTACTTCAGTTGCGTTATGCAGATAGCCGCAGTCGACTGATTGGGTTGGAACGGGCTGCTGCACTGTGGCAGCGTATATCCTCCGGATATGAGGGATTGAGTGCCAAACGTGCGGATTTGAGTCGACATCTGTCAGAAAAAGAACAGTTGAAAAAGGATATCGAGCGGGCGCAGCGAGAAGTGGAGGTCTTGAACGAGGCTCATGGACGTTTGAATGTGGCCTATACGCTGAGTCAGAGTGAGAATATCGTGCAGTTGCGTCAGCAACTGAAAGAAGGTTCGGCTTGTCCGGTATGTGGTGCCACTCATCATCCTTACCATACCGAGACCGAGAGAGAACTGGGAGAATTGCTGAATAATCTGGAAAAGGAGTTTTCGGAAGCAGAGGAACAGCTGAATGTGAAAAGGGCAAAATTGACGGAGCTTCGTGATCAGCTGGCTATGGACGAAGGTCAAATCCAGTCGGAGATCAGTAGCCTGACGGAATGGGAAAAATTGCAGAAGGAGAATGTTGAGGAATGGCAGTATTGTGCCGATTTGGATACCACTTTCTCTGATTGTTCCGAAGGTGTCAACCGTAACGCCCGTAGACTGATGATAGAGATGCTGCTGGACAATACACGGCGTTCTGTGGGAGAGGCTGAACAGGAACTGAATACTTTCAATTTCCATCAGCAGCACATCAACCGGTTGAATGCGGCGGTCAACGCTATGAATGCGAAAATCGCCGATGATCAGAGTTATCTGGAAGAGTTGCGTTCGCAATATAAAATTGCTACGGCTTCGTTGGATGAGTTGCAGGGTACGATGCAGTTGTCCGACCGTAGTTGTTCGCAGTTATATACCGATTTGGATGAGATCGTTACGCTGTCCGGTTGGTTTTCCGAATGGAAAAACAATGCGGACGGATTCCGTATGCGTCTGACCAACATGTATATGGATTGGCAGAACACATGTAAAAAATTAGATGAATGCCAACGCAGTGAGATGATTCTGGTAGAGGAAATCCGTGCTGCGGAAACCAATAAACTGGATGCTTTGCGTCAGGTGACGCGGTCAAGAGAGGATTTTGAACAGGCCACCTTGTTCCTCGGGGACAAACGTCAGGAGCTCAAACAACTTTTTGGTGAGATATCTCCGGAAAAAGAGGAGGCGCAGTTGCAGCAGGAAATCCGCCAGGCTAAGGTGAAAGAGGCTGAGGCCCGGGATTTGGCAGAGACTACGGCGCGGCGGTTGAGTGAACTGAAGGGAACTTTGCATGTGCTGGTTGAAGACCGTCTCAGAAAACAGCGGGACTATAATGATAAAATGTCAGAAATGGACTTGTGGATGTTGCGTTACAATGGCAATCATTCACCGGTGCAGATGATGGAGCTGGACAAGATATTCTCTGAGAACTGTGACTGGAATGCCATTCGCCGGCGGATAAATGAACGTAAAGAGGCTGAGGCCCTGGCTTTGCAAAATTTGGAACAGGCACGTGAGGCGTTGCTTGGTGTCCAGAGTGCGCCCGTACGTTTACATACTGAAAGAGGAGAGACTTTTGTCGCTGTCAGAGAGAGACAGATGTCCCTTCTTCATAAAATGGAAGAACTGAGGGATAGTATCTCAGCATTGAATATGAAATTGCTGGCACATGATAAAAGTATCCGCATAGCTTCTAGTTATGAGGAAAAAAGAAAGACTGTCAAGAATAATTTCGAGCAATGGGATCATTTGAACAGCCTTTTGGGGAGTTCAGATGGGGCACGTTTCCGTGACCAGGCCCAGAGCTATGTATTTAGCTATCTATTGGAGCAGGCTAATTTTTATTTGTGTCAGTTGGCGCCACGTTATGAACTGCGTGTCTCTTCTGGAGTCTTATCTCTTGAGGTCATTGACCATGAGAGGTTTGACAAACATTTATACGTCTCCTCTTTGTCAGATGGAGAGACTTTCATCGTAAGTTTGGCGCTTGCTTTGGGATTATCGGCCTTGTGTGGTCGAGAAGTGATGGGGAGTTTGTTTATAGAGGAAGACTTTTCACATTTTGACAAAGAGTCCTTGTTCATCGTGATGGATGCTCTCAGCCGAATGGGAATGTCCGGTGGACGTAAAGTCGGTATTGTCAGTCCGGCATGTCTGATTAATCCACAGATTCATTTGACAAAAGTACCTGGAGCGGGAAGAAGTACGATTGGGATTATATAAGAAATACGATTGGTCGTAAGAAAATCAGAATATAAAACAGAAAGCGTCCGGTTTAAGTGGCATTAGACCGGACGCTTTCTATTTTTTACAACGTATCCCATTTTTTATATTAGAATGTGATAAACATTCCAGAGTTTTTTATGGTGAAAAGAACGTATCGGTTATAGGTCCTCGTTCTCACCTTTTTCATTTACAGCATTGATTTGTTCAATCCATTGTTCTTTCGTTGGAAGATAGAGCTGGTATTGGCTAGCCAATATTCTTTGATTGTCCTCAGGCAGGGCCAATTTGACCATGGTGTCGTTCTTGCTGGTGCAAAGCAGAATACCGATGGTAGGATTCTCCTCGGGCATCTTCTCATATCTGTCGTAATAGTTGACATACATCTGGAGTTGTCCCAAGTCCTGATGGGTCAGTTTGTGTGTCTTTAATTCAAGGATGACGAAAGAACGCAGCAGACGGTTGTAGAACACTAAGTCGACGAAATACTCATCGTCTTCGATCAGAATGCGCTTTTGACGGGCCACAAAGGAGAACCCCTTACCTAGTTCCAAGAGGAAATCCATGATGTGCGTAATCAAAGTGCTCTCTAGATCCTTTTCGTAGTAGGTCGGTTTGCGTTCCAACCCCAAGAATTCCAGGAACATAGGGTCTTTGATGATTTCCTGTGGAGTTTCTGGCATTCTCTCTTTTCGGGCAACAGCCAGTACTGCCTCTTTGTCGTTGCTCATGAGCAGCCGCTCATACAACATCGAGTTGATCTGACGTTCCAGTTGTCTTCCCGTCCAGCCCTCGTTTACTGCTTCCAGTTCATAGTATTCGCGTTTGTCGGCATCAGGTATAGAAATAAGGAGTTTGTATTGTGACCAATTCAATTGCGTCCGCAGTGTGGACGCAATTGGATACAAACGATAAAATTGTCGACTCCGTTCCAATTGACGAACGGAAAAACCGCTGCCAAATTCAGGTTCAATACTTTGTGCAAGGTGATGTAAAAGGTAGGAACCGTAATCAGCTCTGTCCTTACCCTGTTGTTCTTTCTCGAAAATATGTTTTCCGATGGACCAATACATTTGTACCCGGCAAAAGTTGACACTTCTGACGGCATGGGCTTGGGCATTACTAATGATTCCTTTAATCTCCGCGATGAAACTCTGTAAAGATTCATCGTCTATGTTCTTTTGTACAACTGGTTGCATAGCTGATTTTTAAGAAAGTAAGAAAGTCTTGCAATAATAGTCATTTCTTCCTAATTCAGCTAATGCTGCATGTGAATTTTTAGAATTACGGGAAATATGTATCGCTAAATATAGAATAGGGAGCATGGTAGATAAAAAAACGGGGATGCGCTGTGCAGCACATCCCCGTTCTCTATCTAGAAAATCTGTCAATATTAATCTTCACGACCGGCACGCTTACGAGCCAAGTGGTCGAGCAATACCTTACGCATACGCATGGATTTCGGAGTTACTTCTACGTATTCGTCTTCCTTGATATATTCCAAAGCCTCTTCCAGAGAGAATACCAATGGAGGAATGATACGAGCCTTATCGTCAGAACCAGCAGCACGCATGTTGGTCAACTGCTTAGCCTTGGTTACGTTGATCACCAAGTCCTTTTCGTGTACGTGTTCACCTACCACCTGACCTGCATAAACTTCTTCCTGTGGATTGATGAAGAATTTACCACGATCCTGCAAGTGGTCGATTGCATAAGCGAAAGCGGTACCGCCTTCCAGTGCAATCATGGAACCGTTCTGACGGCGAGTGATTTCGCCCTTATAAGGCTGATATTCCTTGAAACGGTGTGCCATGATGGCTTCACCCTGGCTAGCAGTCAAGACGTTAGTACGGAGACCGATGATACCACGTGAAGGAATGTCGAATTCCAGGTCAACACGGTCGCCCATGCTGAACATAGAAATCATTTCACCCTTACGGCGGGTTACCATATCAATCATCTTAGAAGAGAACTCTTCAGGAACGTTGATCATCAATTCCTCGATAGGTTCACAACGGACACCATCGATTTCCTTGTAGATAACCTGTGGCTGACCCACCTGAAGTTCATAACCTTCGCGACGCATCGTCTCGATAAGTACAGAAAGGTGGAGGACACCACGACCAGAAACGATCCAACGGTCAGCACCTTCAGTCTTCTTGACACGCAATGCCAAGTCCTTTTCCAATTCCTTTTCAAGGCGGTCGTTGATATGACGTGAAGTACAGAACTTACCTTCCTTACCGAAGAAAGGAGAATCGTTGATGGTGAAGAGCATAGACATGGTAGGCTCATCGATAGCGATGGTTGGCAATGGTTCTGGATTATCGTAATCACAGATGGTATCACCAATTTCAAAGTTTTCCAAACCTACTACTGCGCAGATATCACCACTTTCTACGGCTGTAGCCTTCTTGCGGCCCATACCTTCGAAAGTATGTACTTCTTTGATTTTTGTCTTTTCAAAAGAGCCGTCGCGGTGAGCGATAGTGATATTCATACCTTCTTTGATAACACCACGGTGAACACGACCTACAGCGATACGGCCGGTATAGTTAGAGTAGTCCAAAGAGGTAATCAACAACTGTGGAGTTCCTTCCATCTGGTGAGGAGCAGGAATAACCTCAACAATTTTATCGAGCAAATAAGTGATGTCGTTGGTTGGAGTGTGCCAGTCCTCGCCCATCCAGTTGTTCTTGGCAGAACCATAGACAACCGGGAAGTCCAGCTGGTCTTCTGTTGCATTCAAATCACACATCAAGTCGAACACCATTTCGTAAACTTCCTCAGGACGGCAGTTGGGTTTGTCCACCTTGTTGACAACGACGATTGGTTTCAAACCGATTTCCAAAGCCTTCTGAAGCACGAAACGAGTCTGAGGCATAGGGCCTTCGAACGCATCCACCAAAAGGATACAACCGTCAGCCATGTTGAGCACACGTTCCACTTCACCACCGAAGTCGGAGTGCCCCGGAGTATCAATGATATTGATCTTTGTGCCCTTATAGTTGATAGAAACGTTCTTAGAGAGGATGGTTATACCACGTTCGCGCTCCAAGTCGTTAGTATCGAGCATCAAATCGCCCGGTTGTTGGTTGTTTCTCAATAGATTTCCTGCGACGAGCATCTTGTCCACGAGGGTCGTCTTTCCATGGTCAACGTGAGCAATGATGGCAATGTTACGAATGTCTTGCATACTAATACCTTAATAAATGATGTGAACAGAGAGTTGAAAAAGAATAAAAGTAATGCACCGACATTGTCTTTCTGCCGGCTTTACGCAGTAACTCTCTGTTTCAAAGTGCAAAGTTAGTGCAAGCCGAGCGAAGAACAAAGCAAAAAACACTTTTTTTGATTTGTTCTTCCGAGGCGCCGCCTAAGTTGGGCGCAGCCAGAGTAGTGCAAGCCGAGCGATTCCTGTTCCGAAAAGGAATCGGGGCATCGCTCATCATAACTTTATACACGGAGAGCCCTGGGTGAAAACTTTAGGTTTCTCAGTCTCTTCCTATATGATGACTCGTGGTTCCTGAAAAAATAAAAACGGTCATCAGTTGCAATTGATGACCGTTTCTGTTTATTTGAAATATATTATCGGTATAGCTTGTTTTACATAGTCAGGTACCACTTACCTTCCTTTTTTTCAAATTTGAATTTTTTCTTATCACTGCTACCGTTACCGTAGGTGAATTCTACTTCAACAGAAGCCTTGCCTTTTTCTTCGTCGATGACCTGTTTGCCGATTTTGTAAGAAGAAATACCTTCATTACGATCAATTTCCTTGGACATCTTGTCCTGAATAAGGCCAATGAACATGTTTTGATCTTTATTGGCTTCTGGGTCGTTCTCGTCGGTCATCAAACCAACGAAGCTCTTAAAGTCTTTGTCCTGGAGGTAACCTGCAGCTTCTTCAGCTAAGTCCTTGGGTTCAGTACCGCCACAGCTGGCGAAAAGAAAGACAGCGACAAAAGCAAATAGTTTTAATACGTTTTTCATGATTTATGAATTAAATGTGAATACTTAGTCAGAGTGTAGTGGAATGAGTCAAGACCGAAATCTTATCCTAATTTCTCAAAATCTTGCTTTTGGCTACAAATATATAAAAAAAGCTAGAAGAAAATCTCTTTTGAAGACAAAAGATGTAACACTTTTTTACAAAACGTGATCCAAAATACGGATATATTCTACTTTTGTTAAAATAGACTAGAATTTCCTCCAACTGTATAGTTCTGTGGAAGCGTGCAGTTGGGAAGGAAGATAACCATGAAAGTAAAAGGGAAAATCAAATTGGGATTTGGGGGCGTCGGTCAACTGTACTCCGGCTGTACGGAAGACAAAGTCGATCAGTTCGGTGCAATACATCTCCGTGCTGTCTTCGTCATTATAATCATGGTCAAAAGGAATGTGCTGGTGATAGAGTTCCAATGCGGCAAGCGCTGCCTTTCGGGCCTTGTCCTGCTGTTTGGGGCGCATCACCTCTCCGATGAGGGCCCGGCTGTGCAGAAAGAAAGTCGCGGGCTGGTCCATTTTGATACGGTCGAAATCTCCCGGGAAGTCAGGTTCCCCGGGTACGGCATGTACAATCATCGGACATCCTGCGGAATCGACCACTATGCCGATATGAGAATAACAGCTGTTACGGTCCACGGTCATGACGGTTCTGCTGTCCAGCCCGGACCCTTGTCGGAAGACCACATCCCCAGCTTGAAGCTGAAGGTCGGCAGGCAGGATGCTCCAGTCTTCCTTGGAGGAGGAATGGCAAGCGGCCAGTCCTAAACTGGTACAGAAGAGAATGAGAAGATTTCGGAACATGAGTCGGAGATTTAGTACTGTGGTGTCCGCCGCATTTTCCTAGCTTTCATTCTTCTGAACATGACATAGCAGAAAACGACCCCTAAGGTTAGAAATTCCGCTACCGATACAGAAATCCATATACCGGTCGTCTCTAAGGCCATGGGCAGGAGGATGAAACAAGGTATCAGGAAAATCAGACCTCTCAGCAAGGAGAACCAAGTGGCTGGAACCACCCGTTCCACGCTCTGAAGATAACCGACAATCGCTACATTGAGGATAAAGGCGGTAAATCCGAATGAAAAGACCGGGAAACCGTCAATGGCGATGAGGGCGGCATCTGAGCTGAGGTCGGAGAGGAAAAGTCCGACGAGTTCTCTTGGGAAAAAGGTGAAGGCCGAGGTGACCAGGATGCCGCAGATGAAAGCGGTCAGAATCAGTAGATGCAGAGTCTGCCTTACTCGGTCATGGCGCTGGATACCGAAATTGAAACTGATAATCGGTTGTGCGGACTGAGCAATGGCATTGCCCACCATATATAAGAAAGGAGTATAGTAACAGGCGATACCGAAGGCACCGACCCCGTCGTCTCCCAGATAGTTCATAAAGATGCGGTTACCGGTCAGTATCAGTACGGCCAGCGTTGCCTCTCCGAGGAGGGAGGAGGAACCGATACGGCAATGGTAACCGATATTGCGGAATGAAAGCAGAATGCTTTTCTTGCTCATTTTGATCGTTGTGGGGCGTAAGGTATGGGCGAACCGGAACAGGTAGATTATGGCGATGGTGGCGGCAATGATAATGGCGAGTGTAGAGGCTATGGCGGCCCCGAAAGTACCCCAATCGAGGACGATGATAAAAAGCCAGTCGAGTACAATATTGGCGATAGAACCTACCGCATTGCACCACATCGCCACTCTAGGCGCACCATCCAGCCGAATGATGAAGAGCCCGATGACATTCCACATATTGAAGATGAAGCCTGGCATGATGCCCAAAAGATAACTGCTGACCAAAGGTTCGAGATGGTCTGAGGTTCCTAGTAGTCTTGCGGTGGCAGAAGGCCAGGTCATGACCAGGACGGCGATGACCGCACAGACGAACATAGAGAAATAAAGAGCCTGTGAGACATTGAGACGGGCCACTTTGACTTTCTTCTTCGCGAGATGGATGGCCGTCACAACCGAGCAGCCCACGCCCATCATCAGTCCGAACCCGGCAAAGAGCATCCACACGGGAGCGGCGATATTAATGGCCGCCACGCCATCACTGCCCACACCACGTCCCACGAAGATACCGTCGATGGCAGTCATGGCCGCAATACTGAGGGAGCCGATCAGGGTCGGGAAAAAGAGTTTACGGAACAAACGGGATACCTTTCCGTTTTCAAAGTCAATGGCGTCTCTGTTCATAGCTGTTCATTTTTTTTATTATGTAGACTGACAGGGCTTATTTATTTATAAAATCCAGATAAAAGGAAGAAATCCCTCTTATCTGGGTTATGGTATACTCTCCAGGTGGCTTTAGCATCTAGAGAGGGTTGATTCGTAAAAGTAAAGTTTTTAGGAGCCTATGGCTTCGGATTGGACTGCTGGTTCTCCTTGTCCTTCTGGTAGAGTTGCCAACTGTTGATCAAGTTGTGCCAGATGCTGTAGAAACCGCCGACGATAGCGGTGACCGGAGTCAGGAAGGTATAACCCAGCCAGATGGCAAAGACTGTATTCTTTTGTCCCAAAGCCTGTCCGGCACTGATGGTTTCCCCATAATGTCGTCCAATCCATTTACCGATACCGAATTGGAAGAGGCAGGCAACCAGGGATACCGCTGCGATGCCGATCTGACAACCGATACTGACCGTGGTATGTACCAGGGACTTTGTGGTTACGGCGATGGCCAAGGCCAAAGCTACGACCCAGAGATCGAATGCCAGACTCTTGAAGGTCGTGATGTAATGGTGGAATTTGGGAAGCAGGTGACGTACCAGTTCTGCAGCCAATAGCGGACAAATCAGGAGTGGGAACACTTTGGCCAGGATTTGTGCCAGTGAGGAGATAAAGGTAGCTCCCTCATGGGGATGGCAGAAAGGTACTAATACCGGAATAGCGACAGCGGCCGACAGATTTGAAAGAATGGTGTAGCTGATCAGACTGGCCGCGTTTCCTCCCAGTCGACCGGTGACCACAGCCGCAGCGGTAGCCGTCGGACAGATGAGGCAAAGCATGGCGCTCTCGATGACGGCTTTTACGTCAGGATTGCTGATCAATGCGGCGACCAAGGTGAGGACTGAGAAACAGCCCACTTGGATCAGAACTAGCCAGGCGTGCCAGGTCGTCACCTTCAGTTCGGTGATCTTGACTTTACAGAAAGTCACGAACAGCATGGCGAAAATCAGACAAGGCTGAATGACTGCGATACTTTGGGAAACGAAAGCGTTGGCTATCTCGTGCCCCGGGATACTGGTGTAGATAAAATACCCCGCTGCACCGGCGAGCATAGAGAAGGGCAGCGCCCAGGTCTTCATGAATTTCAAAATGGTCTTCACACCATTGGTTGCCGTGTGTTCCACATCGTGGATTTCGGCATTCAGTTTACTATTCATTTCCAGTTTCTTCTTTCTTTGCCATTTGTTGTTGCATCTTCTCGACGTCTTCCCGGCGATGTTTCCATCTCTTATGGCTCCAGAGCCAGAGATGAGGTTGACGACGGATGATTTTTTCCAGCTCTTGCATATAAAGTTCTGTAATCTTATATTCTGGATAAGATTTGACGTCTTCTGTGAGAAGACGAAGCTTCAGGTGATAGTAGCCACGCTTGACTCTTCTTACGTCTGCGAAATAAATCGCGGCCCCCACCTTGCGGGCGATGCGTTCGGTTCCCGTGAAGACCGGGGTCTCCTGATGGAGAAAATCCACCCAGTCGTGGATGCTGTTCGGGCGTGGACTTTGGTCGGAGATGAATCCGATGGTTGCCGGGATGCCTTCCTTCTTCAGAGAGAGGATTCGTCGTAAGGCATCGTATTTAGAGATATTCTCTGCACCGAAGCGGGTTCTGAGGTCGTAGAACATCTTGTCCATGGCCTCGTTCTTGAGGGGACGGTAAAGTTGTCCACAATGGAATTTCCGTTTCTTGCACCAGAGAGGCATGGAAGAGATCCATTCCCAGTTGCAGTAATGGCCGAGGTAGATGAATACGAAAGGATGATGGGTCAAGGTATCACCGATATCGTCCATACCTTCCACCACCATGCGGCGTTCCATTTCCTCCTGGCTCATGGAAATCAGTTTGACGGTCTCTACGGCATAGTCACAGAAAAACTTATAGAAATCGCGTTCAATTTTTCTACGTTCCTTCTCGCTCAGTTCGGGGAAGGAATTAGCAATGTTATTACGAACCACGTGGCGACGATAACGTACTACGTAGTAGATCAATGGGTAGCAGCAGGAAGAAATCGCATAAAGCACGCCCATGGGGAGATGGGAGAGCAGCTGCAAAAGCTTTACTAGGATAATCATGCTGCAAAATTACGATTTTTTTAAATGTGGTGGTATATATCAATGTCCTGTTTTTCTTTCCCTTTTCATGGTTTTGTATATTATTCCGGGTTTTTGTTGCCACTGGCCTTTGAAAATGTCTAAATCTTTCATTGGGCGGTAGTTCACCTGGATTTCCAAGGCCCTTGGGCTTACTCGAAACTGCAGCGTGCTTTTAGGATTGAGTGGAGAAAAAGGAGGGGGATGTCCGTATTTTCTAAGGTAGGGGTAATGGTTAGCGAAGTTGACCACTCTTAGTTCCGCAGTTCGTTCCTTGGGAGAGGTAAGCGGGAGGAGGCCTGTGAAGAAATGTCGGGTGGAGTGTTCTCCTTTTTCCGTTTTCCTCTTGAAATGTTAAAAAAAAGAGGAATCTTAAGTTTATTTCTTTCGTTTGGAAGTAGGGTAAAGTTAAAAAGACTATATTAGCGGATAGAACCTTAAATTTAATGGATTATGGAGGCAACAACCTTATTTTGGTTAGTGCCGGCGTCTTCATTGCTGGCACTTTGTTTCGCCTGGTATTTTTACCGCGAAATGTTAAAGACTTCTGAGGGTACAGAACGAATGGCCTATATTGCCGCAGCTGTGCGAAAGGGAGCCATGTCTTATCTTAAACAACAGTACAAAGTCGTCGCTTTGGTCTTCCTGGCCTTGGTGATTCTTTTTTCCATCATGGCTTATGGCTTCGGTGTGCAGAATTCCTGGGTGCCTATCGCCTTTCTGACCGGTGGCTTCTTCTCCGGTCTGGCCGGTTTCCTGGGCATGAAAACCGCAACGGCAGCTTCTGCCCGTACCGCCAATGCGGCACGTACTTCTTTGAACGGCGGTCTGCGTATTGCTTTCCGTTCGGGAGCCGTGATGGGGTTGGTGGTTGTCGGTCTGGGGCTGTTTGACATCTCCTTCTGGTATGTCCTGCTGGATAACGTCATGCCTGATGGTAACACGCCAACGGCAAAACTCTGCATCATCACGACGACGATGCTGACTTTCGGTATGGGCGCCTCCACTCAGGCTTTGTTTGCCCGTGTCGGTGGCGGTATCTACACCAAGGCTGCCGATGTCGGTGCCGACCTCGTGGGGAAGGTTGAAGCGAATATTCCAGAGGACGACCCTCGAAACCCGGCTACTATCGCTGATAATGTGGGGGATAATGTGGGTGACGTTGCCGGTATGGGTGCCGACCTCTATGAAAGCTATTGTGGTTCTATTCTGGCTACGGCTGCCTTAGGTGCCGCAGCCTATATGAGTTCGGGAGATATGGTGATGCAGTTCAAGGCAGTGATTGCTCCGATGTTGATCGCGGCGGTGGGCATTGTCCTCTCCTTGATCGGTATCTTCGCTGTGCGAACGAAGGAAGATGCCACCATGCGCGATCTGCTCCGCGCCTTGGCTGTGGGGACCAATCTCAGTTCTCTGCTGATTGTCGGTGCTTCTTTCCTCCTGCTCTGGTTGCTGGGTCTGGACTGCTGGTTCCAGATGGGCTGCACCGTGGCTGTAGGTCTGGCCGTGGGCATTGTGATTGGTCAGGCTACCGAATATTATACTTCTCAGTCCTATAAACCGACGCAGCGCGTTTCTGAAAGTGGTAAGACCGGAGCGGCTACTGTCATTATTTCCGGCCTGGGTTTGGGAATGCTTTCCACCGCCATTCCGGTATTGGCTGTCGTTGTCGGTATCATCGCTTCCTATATGTTGGCCGCCAACGGAGATTTCTCCAATATTTCTATGGGCTTGTATGGAATTGGTACCGCAGCGGTCGGTATGCTTTCCACTTTGGGTATCACTTTGGCCACCGATGCCTATGGTCCTATTGCCGATAATGCCGGGGGAAATGCAGAGATGAGTGCCTTAGGTGAAGAAGTACGTCATCGTACGGATGCGCTCGACTCTTTGGGAAATACCACTGCTGCTACCGGTAAGGGTTTTGCGATAGGTTCTGCAGCCTTGACCGGTCTGGCTTTGTTGGCTTCTTATGTAGAAGAGGTACGTATCGGTTTGGAACGTCTGGGACAGACTACTCTGGAAATCTCTGGACGCAGTGTACAGTTGGCGGATGCCAGTTTTGCCGACTTCATGCACTATTATGACGTAACGTTGATGAACCCGAAAGTACTGGCCGGGATGTTTATCGGTGCCATGATGGCCTTCTTGTTCTGTGGCTTGACGATGAATGCAGTAGGCCGTGCAGCAGGTAAGATGGTGGATGAGGTCCGTCGTCAGTTCCGTGAGATCAAGGGAATTCTGACCGGACAAGCTGAACCGGATTATGGCCGGTGTGTGATGATTTCCACCCGTGCAGCTCAGAAAGAGATGGTGATTCCTTCCCTGTTGGCCATTATCGCTCCGATTGTGGTCGGTATTATCTTCGGCGTCAGCGGAGTCCTTGGATTGCTGATTGGCGGTCTGAGTGCCGGTTTTGCTTTGGCGGTATTTATGGCCAATGCGGGTGGTGCCTGGGATAATGCGAAGAAATATGTGGAAGAAGGTAACTTTGGCGGTAAGGGTAGCGAGGTGCACAAGGCGACTATTGTGGGCGATACCGTGGGCGACCCGTTCAAGGATACCTCTGGTCCAAGTTTGAATATCTTGATTAAACTGATGAGTATGGTCTCCATTGTCATGGCCGGTCTGACCGTAACCTGGAGCTTATTATAGATTTCGGATGATTTTTATCGGTGAGGAGACCTGTTCATTGGTAAAAAGAGTAAAAAAGGGAGAGTCTGCATAAGTTGGCGGACTCTCCCTTTTCAGATGAGTATTTTCCGAATTTTTTGAAGATATCGATTGTGAAAAAAAATTATGGTGAGGTGATAGATTTATGCTTTCTTTAGACTCAATGTTATTATGAGAATCTAAAATATATACAATATAAATAAAAAAACACAATTTTTCAGTGGATTCCAGTTGCATCAATCTTTATCTCTTTGTTTATACAAAAAAGGCATTATTTACTTAAAAAGATATAAATAAATAATTACTTTTGCAATAAAATATAGAGAATCGTAAAGGATTTGTTTTAAAAAATCATCAAATTAGAGTAAGCATGCGTATAAATTTGTGTAAAACATTATCTCCCGTAATGTTTTTGTTGGCGTTAAGTGCGGTATCCTGTTTTGACGATCAGTATGATCTCAAGAAGGATATAGACTTGACAGTCTCAGTGGGAGGTGAAAAAATGGTGGTGCCTTTGGGCGATACCGAAGTGATAACTTTGGATGAGATCATCGATGAGAGCGAGACCTTCAAACTAGGTGATGACGGTATTTATGCTTTTAAGAAAAAAGATGAAATCGATGATGTGCAAATCGATGTTGAAGCGGTCAATATCGATGTTGACGATCCTGAAATAGATCCTATAGAGGTGGAACTTGAAGAGAATACAAGGATTGACCCTTTCAATATAGATCTGAACGATACCGAATTTTCTGTTGAGGTTCAGGATATTCATGTGGACCAGAGCGCGTTGCCTGAAATTGAAATGGGTATTCAGCATACGGTGAATTTGGATAACGCTCTTCCAGGGGTCGATCTTCCTAATCAGGTCTTGAATATGGAGGCTCCGACGCAGAATATTTCTGTGAATCTGTCTGCTTCTACCTTCAATGATATCAAAGAAGTCAAGGAGGTGTGGTTTGGTGATGAGAGCAGTAAGCAGCAAGTGAACTTTGAGGTGGATGCTTCAGCTGTTGGCGCTTTGTTTGCCAGCGGTTCAACTCAGTTGTTGAAGAAGATGACAGTCAGCTTCCCGACAGATTTCGTTTTGGGAGTTCCTGAAGCGTATAAGGACATCATGTCTATTGAGAATGGCAGCACCTTGGTCCTAAAGGATGTCGATCTGAGCAAGACACTCCTTTTGAGAGGATCTTTCTACGTGGAGAAATTTGTACACGCTTTTGATCCGAATCATTTGAACTATCAAGGTTCAGTATCCTTCTCCATAGAATACGAGGTCGGTGGAAAAGTCGGTGGTGACGTGAAGAGCACCGCTAATTTGTCTGCCCGTCTGTTTGTTGGGGATGGAAGTAATGAGCCGTTCAAGTTGGACAAGGCCTTGGTGGTGACCAAGGATGTTGAGGTCAATGTCGGTTCCGGTTCGTTCAAGTTTGATGCGGAAGTCACAGGATTGGAAGATCTGTCAGAAGTCAAATCACTCACCTTCAAGGATAACAGTGTGTTTGAACTGAACATCGGACAGGTGGATCTGCCTTTCGACTTTTATGAAACCAGTAGATTTATCATTGAGATTCCGAAGATATTGGAAGTCGAAGAAAAGGTGCTGCCTGATGGAGTAACCTTCGATGCTGTTAAGAATCATCTGATTATTACAGGTCCTATCTTGAATAATGTCGACAACACCATCCAGATGACATTGAAGGGAATTAATTTCGCCAAGGAGGGTAAGAGTAAGGTTAAGGAGGGTAAGCTCGTGGTAGATGAAACCTTATTATATTATGCGGAATCCTTGGTCGATGGCCAACCGGTACGCGATAAACTGGTGGTAAAGGGTGGAAGACCTCTTTTTACAGATCAGCTCCTGGGTAAAAACTTTAGTGTCACCCTACGTACGAAATGTGGTACTGTAGGTGCCGGAGAAAATATGGTGGAAGTGGAGAATGCCAATGTCATAGTCAACGCGGTTTCTTCAGATGTAGATACCTCTGCAGACTTTGATGTTCATGAGGAGGATATGCCAAAAGAAGTAAAGATGGTCAAGGAAGTTTATCTGGCTCATGGGGCTTTGGCTGAATTGAGATTGAAAGTGGACTTCAGAGAATTGCCGAAAGATATCAAGAAGGGTATTTCTATGGCGCCAATGACCATTGACTTGCCGAAGTTTATCATTTTCGATGATAATCCCGATATTGACGAGAACAACGTAATGACGTTGCGTGAGACCTTTGTGCCGAATGCAGGAAATGATTTTACTTATAAGAAGGTCGTTAAGGTCAAAGGGTTGGATTTTACCCGTATTCCTGAATATGCCGATGGCTTGAAGATTGGCGATGATCATGTATTGTCTATTCCAAAGGAATATGCAAGAGTTTCAGTGAAGGGTAAGGTGACTACCAACGAAGGTGAGGAAGTGAACTCTAAGAACTTTGAGACCTTCAAAGTCTATCCAACTCTTGAAATCAGTAAGCTGACCATTGGCCGCGTAATCGGTAAGGTTGACCCTGAGATAGATCCTGTGGAGGAGTTAGTGGACCTGGACTTGGATGATGATTTGAACTTCCTGAAGAATGATGGCAATGAACTGCATATCAAGAACCCGATTATTAATATTGAGTTGAAGAATACAGTCGGTGTTCCGGTCAACTTGGATCTGCACATCAGTGGTTATAAGAATGGTTGTAGCGATCCGATTGAAGGTTCTGATGTTTACGCCAATACCGAAGACCCGAGATATAAGGATTTCAGATTATATCCTGCCATCGACGGCAAGACGGTGACTACCAATATCTTGATTTCCAGAGATACCGTGAAGGTTCAGCCTAGTGAGAAATACCAGAAATTTGTGAATGTGGTTATTCCGGATCTGTCGAACTTGTTGGTACATCTACCTGATTTGGTGAAGTTCGAATTGGTTCCTACTGTTGACCAGACGGTGGATCATGATGTGGACATCACTCCGACTCCCAACTTGATTGTGAATGGTAAGGAAACTGCTCGTTTCACGATTTCCGGTGATTATGATGTGACTGTGCCATTGGTCTTCGAGGCCCTGGATATCGATTATACCGATTCTATTGATAATTTGAACGATGATTTGTGGGACTTCCTGGATATCGCAATTTCTGCAGAACTGGATGTGACCGCAGAATTATTCAACCAGCTTCCTGCCGATTTGAACCTGACTGCGACGGCGGTAGACCGAATGGGGAAAGAACTGAATACTATCCATACGGAAATCTTCGTGAATGGTGAGAAAGACGCTGTCATTCCAGGAGTTTCTGTTGAAGGACATCCAGTGAAAGTTCCTATCAAGATTGAACTGAGAGCTGTGGATACCGATGAACTGAAAAAATTGGACAAACTGCGTTTCAATGTGAAGGCCAAAATCTCACAGACGAAGAATGGTGTGCCTTTGAAGGCTACTCAGAGCGTTCAGTTCAAGGACGTCAAAGCATATGTCAAAAAGGTTAATCTCGATTTAAATTGATCGTAAAAAGTAGAAGTTAGTATGAGACAATATATAAAAAATATAGGTATGTTATTGACATTTGCCACAGCTCTACAGCTGTCGGCAAATGCTCAGACCTCCAATTCTGCTTATTTTCTAGAAGGTGCCCAGTATCGTCATCAGTTGAATCCTGCTCTGGCTGTTCATCGAAATTATATAGGTTTCCCCGCTTTGGGTAACCTGACCATCGGAGCGCACGCTTCTGCGGGAGTATCCAATTTCTTGTATACCTTACCTAATGGTGATCTGACTACTTTTATGAACGGAGTGGTCGATCGGAACGCATTCTTAGGAAACCTTCCCGGTAAGACCCGAGTGGGAATAAATTTGGATATGAACATCCTGTCCTGTGGATTCAGTGCCTGGAAGGGTTTTAATACCATTTCTTTTGGGGTGAGATCCAATACAAATTTTGTGATGCCAAAGGCATTGTTTGAATTTATGAAGGATCCGGCTGAAAAGAATTATAAGATTGAGAACCTTGGCATCAGTTCAACCAACTACGCGGAGTTGGCTTTTGGCCATTCTCGTCAGATTGACGACCATTGGACAGTCGGTGCCAAGGCTAAGTTCTTATTAGGCTTGGCGAGAGCTCAGGTAAAGATTGAGCGCCTGGATGTAGCTTTGGCTGGGGATAGGTGGAGAATCACTCCTTACCATGCCAATTTTGAGACCGCTGTGGGCGGTATGGTGGTTCCAACCAAGGGAGAAACCCAGAATTATTTGGACGACGACTATGTGCTGGATGAAAACGGCGACCGTACCGGAACTTTGAAACCAGGTACCGACGATCAGGTTTCGTATGAGGATATCGACTTTAATACCGATGACCTGGGACCTGCTGGATGGGGCTTGGCTTTTGACTTCGGGGCAACGTATAAGTTGAACGAGGATTGGACTTTCTCCGCAGCTTTATTGGATCTGGGCTTTATTAAATGGAAGGATGCGGTCAAGGGAAGTATGAAGAATGATTTCGAGTTCAGTGGTTTCCATGAGGTCCCGGTCGAGGAGGATGAGTCGAATAAACACAACAGCCTTGAGAACCAGGCTGATCGTTTGGTGGACGATTTGTCTAATCTGGCGAAGTTCACCCGTGATGCTGTGGGGGCAAAGATGAATTCCGGATTGGCAGCTACCATTAACCTGGGAGCACAGTATACCTTGCCGGTCTATCGTAAAGTCAACTTCGGTTTCCTTTCTTCAACCAAGATTTACGGTGAGAACAGTTGGACAGAAGCCCGCGTCTCTGCTAATTATGCTCCGGGTTCTTGTTTCGAGATGTCCTTGAACTATGCTTTGTCTAGCTACGGATCCACCGCAGGGCTCTTCCTGAACTGCTGTCACCCGGGGCTGGACCTGTTCCTTGGGGTGGACTTCCCACTGGGTAAGATGGAACCATCTTACTTCGTACCGATCAATAAGTTTGGCTTACAGGTGAACTTGGGTATGAATATCACCTTCGGCAAGCTGAGAAAAGCTTCCAAGTTGGCCGAGAAGGCTAATATAGATAAGGAGAATAGTCAGATTTAAATCTCTTTCTTCTGAGAACATAAAAGCGTTTCCCGTTCATCTAGCAACGGGGAACGCTTTTTCTATAGGTCTAGAATGACAGCGAGGGGCTATGTTTGTAGGGTTATTCGGCTCACCCCAAAAGTTCTCTGGATAAGAAAAAACAACGTCCTTCATTATAATTAGAAGTTAGGAGAGAGAAGTTAGGCTGGCGCATGAGATGGCTGATGAATATGGGCCGGATGGACCTTATTGGAAATTTCCGCCGCATGGGTAGGGACGCGATATATCGCGTCAGCTGGCTAGAAACGATGAGAAAGCCCTCGAAGAGGTCAAAGACATATACATCCATCTGTTTGGCGATGTTATATCATGCCGACAACACACGGCCAATAAATTCCCATCATCAGTATTTTCATGCGCCAGCCCCCTTCCTTCCCGCTCCGCGTGGAAGTCGACCATCCGGTCTGCTGACGCGATTTATCGCGTCCCTACCCATGCGGCGGAATTTTCCAATGAGCCCAGCTTTTGCTCAGTTACTGCCGGTTGAAGTGCGTTCACAAGTTAACGACTGGTTCAATCTACTTAACGACTAGATTAATCTACTTAACGACTAGATTAATCTACTTAACGACTAGATTAATTTACTTAACGACTAGATTAATTTACTTAACGACTAGATTAATTTACTTAACGACTAGATTTTGTCAAGTACCGTACAAACAAGAAAAGAGAATGTGCCCTGTTGACATTCTCTTTCTTCTATGGGTGAGTACCTGGTCGCCTTCCGTGGATAATTCTTTGGATCTTTTTTGTGGACCAGGTACTTACTGCTTTTTTCAAGGAAGGGAGATTTTATTCTCCCCACAGATTGGAACCTCCCCACATATCCTTTTTACTGCGGAAAGCCTCATTACTTTCTTGGTTACCTGGAGTGACTTTGTTGTTGTTGCCACCAAGTACGGAACTTGCGATGACGCCTTCGGTCTGGAAGTTGAAAGTGGTGCACAAAGGTGCGGTATATGTTTTCTTCATGATGATTTTTTTGATGGTGATTATTTAACGATGATTTTTTTCCCGTTGACGATATAGATACCCTTATGGAGACCGTTGAGGCTCTTGGCATTTGTCTGGAGCAGACGGCCGTCGAGACTGTAGATGTCTGCTGGGAAGAGGGCTGTAGAGCCGCTTCCGAGACTTTCGATGCCTGTTGGAGTACCCTCAAGCTGCAAAGCCATACTGTTTACGGTCTGGGTTCCTTGGTATTCGAAGTAAGCACGGGTTCCTGCGATTGTAGCCTGTGAACCGGCCTTACGGATGCTTTGGCCGCCGTTTTCATTGGCTACCACTCCGTATTTACCGGTCAGTTCGCCAGCAGCAACACCTGTATAGGTACCGATGAAGGTCCAGTCGCCGAAGGTGACTGCCTGAGGCGTATTCTCTTCAATTTGTGCACCGAAGTAAATCGGATTGTGCTGTGCGGTAGGGAAATAAATCAGATAAGGCTGATTGGCTTCCATCTGGCTCACTTCTGTGAAGGTCAAGGCGCCCTCTGTAGTTGCGGTGAAGGCCTGTGCTTTCACATCTCCACCGAAGTTATTGGTATAAGTGGTGAATGGTAAGCAGATGGTGTTCCAACCACTTTCGAAGAAACGATTCAGTGTGATATTGCCTAAGCCTGCAGGTATATTCCAGGAAGTTTCCTCATGGATGGTGAAGGATGGAGCGATGGTGACTTTAATAATCTGTCCCAAAGTAGCCATCATGTTGATATCAATTACAGCGAGCATTTGACCGTCTACCACGTCGGCAGAGAGGGTGATAGGAACGAGACCGAGCATAGGACCGATGCCGGCTGGGTGACTCGGATTAGCGGTGATGGTCACCTGCTGTTCGGTGGTGCTGTAATGGTTGCCATCTACCTCGAGCTGAGTGAGTTTAATGTCTCCTACAGCCAGATCGCCTAAGCAGAAGTCGTTGAGGGCAAAGGAGTAGCTGCCGTCAGTTTCTTTGATCAGCTGGATTGTGGTACTTTGTGGCGCACTTACCGAACCGTTGACGTTGACTGTCAGGTCGTTGGTGTAGTCGGTAACCGTAGGAGCGTCGCTTGCACCTGCAAACTGAATGGTATAGCGGTGGGTGTTGGTTTCCACATCATTACCGATAACGTCAACCACCAAAGTGCTGTTGCGGTCATCCCAGATGGTATTTACGGTTGCCGTTGTACCCTTCTTCTGGATGATGATCTGGTTTCTTTCCTCTGCAGTCATGGGGTAGTTCGCTTCTACCTCGGTGGTCTGACCTGCTACGGGTTGGAAGAAAGTCTTCCCGTTATCCACAGACATCTTTTCAATCTCAGAGTAATACAGCAGTTGGAGATCATCGGCATACAATATCGTCTTTTCCTGAATCTTGCTGCGGTCCCAATAGTCAGCTGCAGAGACGATGACATTCAGCATGGTGGGTTCTCCGGCATTTTCTACATAGTTGAACGGAAGGGTAAAGGTAGCCCAGTCATTTCCTGTCGTGGAGAAGGCGGTATCACAGCTGGCCACTAGTTTGCCGTCTGAGTTGGCATTGGCTTCCTTCTTCCCCAGGATGGCACGGTCCACATTGTCGAATTCCTTGTTGGGATTACTGATGGATCCGATATTGGATTTGAAAGTACCGTTCCAGAGGTAGGCAATGACGTAAGAGTTCTCACCGGTGTTGTCGGTTCTCTTGAAACGGCCGGTAATAGCGTCGGGCTTGTGTGTAAAGGAGATACCTCCATAGGTACCGCCGTCGCAGTCTTGGATATTCATACTTGCGTAGACCCAGGGTGTACCTAAGGTCAGATAAGCGGGAGCGTTGGAACCAAGTTTCAAAAATTTCACACCGACGTAGGCATTTGCCATCTTTACGGCACCGTTGTCGTTGAAAATCAGTTCTTTTTTAGCTTCCATGACGACCTTCTGGTTGACGCTGGAACCGTTCCATCCGGTAGGTTCCACGCCAGGACGTTGACGTTGTCCTTCTGTGTCGCAGATGGCATAAGAACTGTCGCAAGTTTTTTTCCAAGAGGAAAAATCTGAGTTGGGTAGATATTGTGCGGTCGCATTGAGGGCTGCACATCCCAACAAAAATGTTCCAAATAAATGTTTCATTAATTTAGGTGATTATGATGAATAATATAATTTTCCCTTCACTTAGGGAGGTTCTTGTATCAGATGAACCCAAACGCTGGAGGTTGGAAGACCCTAAGCGGTCAGTTGGCCTTCAAGATGGGGGTATCTGTGTTGATGGAATAAATAGGTGGTAGAGGAGGGGCGATTCAGTAGGTAATAGTAGTCCCATGATTCCTGCCTCTTACTTTTTAGGTTGGTTCTATTAATTCATAAAATCGAGTGGAAGCCGTTCCGTTAGATT
>SAMEA104404097__coassemble_989_pt1 | contig 25239 bp, 15 predicted proteins | sample SAMEA104404097__metabat2_low_PE_059 | metagenome-assembled genome bin SAMEA104404097 (sample SAMEA104404097) | Balaenoptera acutorostrata | reverse complement strand
GGTCGCGCCAGCCAACTCCTCTCTCCTCACTCCTAATTTCTAACTATTAGAAAGTTGTCGCGCAGCCAACTCCTCTCTCCTCACTCCTAATTTCTAACTATTAGAAAGTGGTCGCGCCAGCTAACTCCTCTCCCCTCACTCCTAATTTCTAACTATTAGAAAGTGGTCGCGCCAGCCAACTCCTCTCCCCTCACTTCTAATTTCTAACTATTAGAAAGTGGTCGCGCCAGCAACAGGTGCCCCCTTCCTTCCCGCTCACGCGTGGAAGTCGACCATGCGGCTGGCTGACGCGATTTATCGCGTCCTTACAACCATCCGGGCCAAAGTCCATCCGGCTGAGATTTCCAATGAATTCCATCCGGAAGGAAGTCTTTCCAAGTCCGTCCGGTGTGAAAAGTATCCGTGTAATCCTAGAAATCCGCGGGCGTAAATCCAGTGGTCGCGCCAGCCCTCTTGCCGCACGAAGTGCTCCTGTCAGAAAAACAACAGAGGGAGGCCATGCCTCCCTCTGTCCACGTAAACCAATAGGACCTTTATTTCTTGGTCCACTTCTTGATCTTCTCTATTTTACTTTTCTTTGTATCTTTCTTCTTCGGATAGTTACCATATCCCATACCGTAACCATACCCGTAACCGGCACCATGAATATGCTCCCTCACATCATTCAGAATAATGGACATATGCTTAAACTTACCAGACTGGTACATCTCTTCCAGTTCAGGCAGATAACGGCGGTCCACCATTCCATCACGCATCACATAAATTGTAGCGTCCGCTACACGGTTCACGACAGCAGCATCTGCCACTACCATAGCCGGTACATTATCCACAATCACATAATCATATTCCTCACGCAATGCTGCAATCATCTCGTCCAAACGGTCTGACATCAACAGCTCAGAAGGATTAGGAGGTACCACACCAGAAGGTAGGAAGTCGACCACCTCTCCGATAACTTTCGGAATAATCAGTGCTTTCACGGACTCCGAACTACCACACAGATAGTTGCTCACACCCTCCTTATGCTTGAAGGCCAACAAATGACCTTGCTTTCCCTTACGTAAGTCGGTATCGACCAAGATCACACGTTTGCCAGCCAACGCCAAAGTCACCGCAAAATTTCGGGACACGAAAGTCTTACCTTCATGGGCCATAGTAGAGGTAAACATGATGACCTGGGCATGACGCTGGAGGAAGTCCAGATTCGTACGCAACAAACGGAAAGCTTCTGAAATCGGATCGTTCGCCCCCTTACTCACCACGATGTCAGAATCACCGTTATCTTTGTCTCGGCGAGGAATATCTCCCAAAACAGGAATCGTGGTATAACGAGCAATATCCTTACGCCCACGGACACCGGTATTGAAGAATTCACGAATATAAATCACCACAAACGGAATCACCAGACCTACGAGCATCGCAATCAGCAACAACTGCTTACGATGAGGAGAAGAAGGATTCAGACTACCGAATGGTTTTTCCACCACTCGTAGATTAGCCTCGGTACCCGCGAGTTTCATCGCGATCTCCTCACGATTCTGCAGCAAGAAGGTATACAGACGCTCCTTGATGGCCTGCTGACGCTTGACGTCCAACACCTTCTTCTCTTGAAGCGGAATTTCCTTGATACTCTGTTTGGTCTCTGCTTCCTGTTTCTTCGCATCTTCGATACGCAAGGACAGGGTATTGCAATAGGTACTCAAACTTCCTTCGATGGTGGAGCGCATCGCTTCCAGGTCCTTGTTGAGTTCCACGACAACGGAGTTTTCTTCACCGGAATTCTCCAACAGACGGTTACGGCGGAGCAACATATCATTGTACTGACTGATCTGGCGTTCCACACCCGCATCACGGATTCCGGAAACATTCGGGATGAGCTGGTCGCTCTTGGAAACGTCCGTCACAAAGTCTCTCACATATTGAGCCACATTCAACTGGGCCCCAAGTTCGATACTCTTATCCTTGGCACGAGCTCCCTCAGCCATTGAGGTAGTCACCTTGGTCTGGATGTCCACCATCTCATGCTGACGTTTAAACTCGGTCAGTCGATCTTCTACATCTCCCAGTTCGCGACCGATGATATCAATACGTTCCTCAATAAATTCTGCCGTCTTGGAAGCGGTAGCATTTTTATCGTCAATCAAGGTTCTACGATATTCTTCCATAATGGTCGTCAAAATATCTTCGGCACGATGTGGATTGGTATCCTCACAGATGATATTGACCAAAGTACCCGCCTTGGACACCGGTGAGGTAGTGATGGATCCTCGCAACATACCGGTAGCGATACGCTTGTCTAGACGGGTCACCTGAATCGGGTTGCTGAGTTCACGGTCAATAGGCGCCGCCTTGGTCAAGATGCGGAGGCCACCCACGGGAGTCATCACGGAGTCGTTGTAAGGTACCAGCTTTTCCTGCAATACTTCCTCACCTTCCATTCTGAAATGATTCAGAACCAAACCCTCCTTGCGCACGGCTTGGATATCGAAGGACACAGGACCAGAGAATGCGTTGGTAAACTGCACCTCAAATGGTAGTTCGTCGTAGAGACTGACGGTACGGAGTCCCTGTTCCTGAGTATATTGTACATCCAGTTTCAACACATCCACCACCTGACGCATCAGTTGGAAAGAAGATAGGATATACAGTTCGTTATCGATACTCATTCCCATACCCATCGGTCCGGAGGCAGACATACCCTGAACCTGCATCAGACTCGACAGGATACCGGGCTTTTGCCCGCCATCATCCTTGACCATCAGTACCGCACAGCGCTGATATCGTGGGGTCACCTTTAATAAATAGAAAGTCATCACTCCGAGACAGAGTGCGACAGACAAGACGAACCACTTCCAATTCTTAATAAACAGTTCATAGAGAGACTGCAAACTAAACAAATTGTTCTGTGAATTGTTTTCTACTGCTACAGTAGCATTTTCTGGTTTCATTGAATATTATAAAGTATTAGACAGGGCAAATGCACGATTTTCTTCGATTTCTTTTGTGTCAAATCCATCCTGCATCCACCGACTATTTTTTGTTGTTAAATCATTTCTATTTCAGGAGAAACGCGCCCTCCCCAGCCTCATGCCCACACTCCGCACAAAGCCGTGCAAAGATAAGCAAATTATTGAAAAAATTGCCCTAGGCATAGAAATATACATCGTAGCTACCATAAAAAAGCGTCAAAAAGAGGACTCAATCAGAAATATCCCCATCTCTCCCCCTTTTTAAACCTTAAAAGCCCTCACGGATCTTCAACAACCTGGAAGAATACGGTTGCGCACGCTGCCGCCAGCGGAATTCGCAGAAACGTAATCTAAAGATCACCGGCTGGCGCAGGCGATTTCCAATGAAGACCAGCATGGTGTTCAGCGGTTTATCGTCTTCAGACACCCGTCCGCAGCTCAGCGGAGCGAGGAAGAAAGGGGACACCGGTAACTGCAACGGCTGCGCGATCACTGATGCTTTAACACGGAAGAAATTTATTTTTGGAGTCGCTCCGTTGGAGCTCAAAAGAGAAACACGGAAGACGTGATCTAAAGATCACTGGCTAGCGCATGAGATTCCCAATGAAAAACTGCATGGTGTCCAGCGATTTGTCGCTTGTCGTCGTTAGACTCCTGTCGTCTTCAGACACCCGTCCGCAGCTCAGCGGAGCGAGGAAGAAAGGGGACACCGGTAATGGCAACGGCTGCACGATCATTGTATTTTACCGGAACTTCCTCATTGAAAAAATTATCCACGTGGTCATTTCTAATCTCCGAACCTCTAACTCCTAATTAAATCACAATTCCTAACTCCTCTCTCCTCATTCCTAACTATTATGATACATCGCGTCAGCCAGCTAGGTTCTCCACCGCATGGACTGGTGTCCGCATGGCAAATTCCTAACTTCTCTCTCCTCATTCCTAATTATCATAAACTCCTCTCTCCTCATTCCTAACCTCTAACTCTCAAAGTACATCGCGTCAGCCAACCGCATGGTCGACTTCCACGCGTGAGCGGGAAGAAAAGGGACACCGATAATGGCCTGGCTGGCACAACCACTGATGACTTTTAACACGGAAGATATTTTTTGTGGAGGCGCTCCGATGGAGCTCAAAAGAGAAACACGGAAGATGTGATCTAAAGATCACTGGCTAGCGCATGAGATTCCCAATGAACTTTTATGCCATATGTTGTCCGGCGATTTATCGCTTGTCGTCTTCAGACTCCTGTCCGCAGCTTTGCTGCTCGTCCAGAGCGCAAGCTCTATCTCACACAGACCTAACGAACCTTGAAGGACTTTTGCTAGACGGCCCTCATTGGAAATCTCATCCGGATGGCCCATCCGCCGGATGGGTTCTCATTGGAAATTTCCGCCGCACGGGTAGGGACGCGATAAATCGCGTCAGCAAACCGCATGGTCGACTTCCACGCGTGAGCGGGAAGAAAGGCGTCACCGGCAACTGCAACGGCTGCGCGATCATTGTGTTTTACCGGATCTTCCTCATTGAAAAAATTATCCGCATGGTCATTTCTAATCTCCGAACCTCTAACTCCTAATTAAATCACAATTCCTAACTCCTCTCTCCTCATTCCTAACTATTATGATACATCGCGTCAGCCAGCTAGGTTCTCCACCGCATGGACTGGTGTCCGCATGGCAAATTCCTAACTTCTCTCTCCTCATTCCTAATTATCATAAACTCCTCTCTCCTCATTCCTAACCTCTAACTCTCAAAGTACATCGCGTCAGCAAACCGCATGGTCGACTTCCACGCGTGAGCGGGAAGAAAGGCGTCACCGGCAACTGCAACGTCTGCGCGACCACTGATGCTTTAACACGGAGGATTTGTTTTTGGGGAGGCGCTCTGGTGGAGCTCAGAGGAGAGACACAGAAGACGTGATCTAAAGATCACTGGCTGGCGCATGAGATGACTAACGTCACGACAGAAGCACTACGTCCGACAGGAGCACTTCATGTGACGGCTGCGCGACCAATGGATTTTTCTGCCGGATGGAATTCATTGGGGTACTCCGCCAAAAGGGTTCTCATTAGCCGTAGTGAGTGGGTTATCCCGCTCAGCAACGAACCGGTTTTGCAAATCTCAGCAACCATCATAGGTTTATCATTGCATCGACATTAGCCGTAGTGAGCGGGTTCTCCCGCTCAGCACCCACGTTCATTTGTCCTGTCCTTTCCGGTTCGTTGCTGAACGGCAGAAGCCACTCACTACAGCCACCCCCGTCATTGGAATCCATTAGCCGTAGTGAGCGGGTTCTCCCGCTCAGCACCTGCATTCATTTGTCCTGTCCTTTCCGGTTCGTTGCTGAACGGCAGAAGCCGCTCACTATATCCACCCCCGTCATTGGAATCCATTAGCCGTAGTGAGCGGGTTTTCCCGCTCAGCACCCACGTTCATTTGTCCTGTCCTTTCCGGTTCGTTGCTGAACGGCAGAAGCCACTCACTACAGCCACCCCCGTCATTGGAATCCATTAGCCGTAGTGAGCGGGTTCTCCCGCTCAGCAAACGATGAGAATAGCATTTTTAATGACGGTCAGATACTGAACGGAGGCATTCATTGGAAATCTCTGCCAAATGGGTAACATCTCTTCTCATTAAAATTTTCGTCACGACTTCATTGGAAATCTCAGGTACCATTTAAATAAATCGGGTGTCACTCAGCATACCTTAAGCAAGCTTACCTCTGCCTTTGTTTTCACAATAATTTGCGGTGATAGGAAAGGCATTAGCAAGATTTGTGTGAATCAGTGAAGATTTACATAATCTCGGCGGCACTCAACATAGTTCAAGCAAGCTTGGTTCTGTCTTCGTTTGCACGAGATTTGTGGTTAAATCCACCAGTGGTCGCGCAGCCAACTCCTCTCCCTCACTCCTAATTTCTAACTATTAGAAGTGTTAAAGTCTCCAGTGGTCGCGCAGCCACAGGTGACCCCTTCCTTCCCGCTCACGCGTGGAAGTCGACCATGCGGTTGGCTGACGTGATTTATCACGTCCTTACAACCATCCGGTCCAAAGTCCATCCGGCAGAGTCCCCCAATGAATTCCATCCGGACACATACCCATGTAGCCCCTCATTAGCCATCTCATGCGCCAGCCAGTGATCTTTAGATCACCCCTTCCGTGATCCTCCTTTGAGCTCCGCAGGAGCGCCTCCAAAATAATAATCTTCCGTGTAAAATCTCCAGTGGGCGCGCCAGCCATTGCCGATTTCGGCAAAATATTTGTGAAGATTTAGCGAGTAACACGAGCCAGAGATTCGTGGAGATAGAAAAGATTTGTGTAGATTCGTGAAGATTTGTGGTTAAGAATCCTAGTGGTCGCGCCAGCCCTTGCGCACAGTCCTCCTGTCGTGACGTCAGTCATCCCCTGTCGGACGCAGCCCTCCTGTCTTGGCTGCAAGCCATTTCCTGCGCCAGCCAGTGATCTTTAGATCACCCCTTCCGTGATCCTCCTTTGAGCTCCGCAGGAGCGCCTCCAAATATTAAAATCTTCCGTGTTAAAGTCTTCAGTGGTCGCGCCAGCCAACTCCTCTCTCCTCACTCCTAATTTCTAACTATTAGAAATGTTAAAGCATCAGTGGTCGCGCAGCAACAGGTGTCCCCTTCCTTCCCGCTCACGCGTGGAAGTCGACCATGCGGCTGGCTGACGCGATTTATCGCGTCCTTACAACCATCCGGCCGCCAGTCCATCCGGCAGAGATTCCCAATGAATTCCATCCGGCAACAAGTCCATCCAAGTCCGTCTAGTCCGTGTGCAAAAATCCATGTCATCCTGAAAATCTGTGGGAGGAAACATCAGTGGTCGCGCCAGCCCCTCATCAACCATCTCATGCGCCAGCCAGTGATCTCTAGATCACCCCTTCCGTGTCTCTCCTCTGAGCGAAGCGCCTCCAAAAACAAAAAATCCTCCGTGTAAAAGTCTCCAGTGGTCGCGCCAGCTAACTCCTCTCCCCTCACTTCTAATTTCTAACTATTAGAAGTGTTAAAGTCCAGTGGGCGCGCCAGCAATAGGTGCCCCCTTCCTTCCCGCTCACGCGTGGAAGTCGACCATGCGGCTGGCTGACGCGATTTATCGCGTCCCTACCCATCCGGCCGCCAGTCCATCCGGCTGGGATTTCCAATGAGCTCCATCCGGACACGTACCCATGTAGCCCCTCATTAGAAATCTCATGCGCCAGCCCTTGCCGATTTCGGCAAAATATTTGCGTTCATTTGCGTCCATTTGCGGTGAAAAACCCAGTGGTCGCGCAGCCGTCGCACGAAGTGCTTCTGTCGGACACCGTCCCCCTGTCGTGACGTCAGTCATCCCCTGTCGGACGTAGTCCCCCTGTCGCACGAAGTGTTCCTATCGCGCGAAGCGCTCCTGTCCTCAGCTCCGCTGCTCCTCTGCACCAACCGATACTTGTTCCCCACATTCGTGTGCACCCGCTTCAACCCCATGCACGACAACGTCTTCCCCATCATCTGCACAGTAATCCCACGCATCGCCCCAGCATTCACCAGACACAACTTCCGATGGATCTCCGTCGCCGTATACATCTGTCCCTCACCATCCTCAGGAATACGGAACACCTGGTGGAACAACTCCTCCTCCGGACGCAACTTCATAAACAACTTATTATGCAACTGCATCTCCAGTTCCTCCGAAGAATCCATCCATACCCGCGCACCATGCTCCACAAACTCCTTCAGCTGCGCAAACAACTGACGGTGGTCCACCGCACTGCAATCAATCGGATGCGTCACCTCCACACACAAGAAACGACGGCTACCCGTAGGATCGTTCAATAACTCAAGCTGATTACTCGTCCCGATAAACGAAGCAATACGAGGTAACTGCTGAAAGTAATTCGCATACGCCTTCCGCACCGTCAACTCCTTCAGCTGCACCAGATTTTTGAACACCGCCACCGAAGCAGAAGAATAACGGTCGAACTCGTCCAGGTTGATCAACCCAAACTGTCCCAGTTTCACCTCCATATTCGACTTCGCAGTCAAGTCAAACTTATCCAGATAATACATCCTCAACTCCGGCGGCATCAACAATCTGCAGAATGAAGACTTCCTCATTCCCTGCTTCAAACTAATCAACAGCGGCGTCAACGTATTCGCACACACCCCTTCGCGCCCCATCCACTGCGCCGTCAATCCTAACAACCACAGGCGGAATCCGTTCACCCACAACTCACTCTCATCCACACGCTTAGCCAGTGGTGTCACTCGGTCCACACCGTCCCACCGCGGCAAATCCTCCATATACGCCGCAAAAGGATGATAATTCTCAATATAGTTCGACCTCAGAATTCTATCCAAGTCCCTGTCCCAACAGTTCACCCCACACTTCCGCGCCTTGATCACCATCGTATTCAACAAACGGCGTTCAATCATACAGAAACGCCCATTCTTCTCCCCCTTCACACGACCCTCCACCTGTGCCGTCAGCACATTATACCGCAGATCATAATGTGACCTCAGAAACCCCATAATCTCATCATGAATATCCGTAACCTCGCGCTCCTCATGACGCTGTTCACCAGGCTGTTCACCAGGCTGTTCACTAGGCTCCTCATGATGCTTTTCACCAGACTCCTCACAAGGCTGTTCACAAAACTGCTCACGATGTTGATCCTGACCATCCTCACCGGGCAACACACAAGCCCCTATCTCCTGCACATTCCCCTTCTCACAGGTCACCGAAGACACTGGCTCCGAAAACACCGGTACAGAAAACACCGGTACAGAAAACACCGGCACCACCCCTTCAGACAGTAACCCCTCAGTCACCACATCCCCCATCTTCTTCCCATGACGGAAGAAGTCAAACACCCTATGAAATAAACCAAGCAAACTCTTCATCTGAAAATAATTTTGATATCTTCGACAAAGATACGTCACCGGAAAAGCCAAGTGTCCGTCAAATGTCCTCCAAATGTCCTCCAACTTATTTTTTTATCAGATTCTCGCAAAATCCGCTGCACGCCTTCCCTAAAAGTCTGCTCATTCCCCCAAAGTCTGCGTGAACAGAACCTTCCGAGCCTGCGAGGCAACCTCATTAGCCATCTCATGCGCCAGCCTTGCCGAAATGAGGCAAAACATTCGTGGAGATTAGCAAGTAACACGAGCCAGAGATTTGTGGAGATTAAGAAAGCGATTGCAAGATTTGTGTAAATTTGTGAAGATTTGTGGTTTCAAATCCAGTGGTCGCGCAGCCCTTGCTGAGCCAGTGAGGCAAACATCATTAACAGGTGTCCCCTTCCTTCCCGCTCACGCGTGGAAGTCGACCATGCGGTTGGCTGACGCGATTTATCAGCGACCCCCTTCAGGTTCCCCCGTTATCGGGGGCAGGAAATCTACAGCCATCCGGACCAAAGTCCATCCGGCAGAGTCCCCCAATGAATTCCATTCGGCAGAAAAGTCCAGTGGTCGCGCAGCCGACGCACGAAGTGCTCCTGTCGGACGTAGTCCACCTGTCGTGACGTCAGTCATCCCCTGCGCCAGCCAGTGATCTTCAGATCACGTCTTCCGTGTAATTCCTATGAGCTCCACCGGAGCGCCTCCAAGAATAAATATCTTCCATGTTAAAGTCCCCTGTCGGACGAAGTCCCCCTGTCGCGCGCGCGTATCCCCAGTGTTTCCCACCTGGCCTTCACCCCTTCACTTTCCGTGCAACACACAGAACATCAATCGATAACGAGTGAAGGCAGTGCCTTCACTCAGCCTTCACTTTCCCCCCTCCAGCCTTCACTCCCCCAGTGAAGGCACCACCGCGAGTGAAGGCAAAAGTGAACACACAGCCTTCACTCATAATCGCCTATATAGCAACAACTTACAAGAAGAAGTGAAGGCATGAAGACAAAAGGTGAAAACCTCATGTAGAAACCAGGAAAATCCGACAAAAAACGCAACCATCCACCTACAAGGCAACTAAAAAAATCTACTCGTTACCTTTTTCAATCTACTTAAGACCTAAAAAAATCTACATTACTAGTAGATTACACTTTTCCTCAAAAAAATCCCAGGAACAGTAACCTAAAAATGTTTTTCCCCGGTCAAAAGGCCATGAAAAGATTTTCTAGAAACGCCCTTTCTCACCCACCCGGGGAGACCCTAAAAGAGGAGGCTTTGAGAGTGAGGAGCTTTGAGAGTGAGGAGCTTTGAGAGTGAGGGGTGAGGTATTAGAAGTGAGGAGTTGTTGTTAATGAGGAATGTGAAATGAGGAGTGAGAGGTTTAATGTCTAAAGTTTAGGATCATCAGTCCTTCATCTCTTGTCCTAAGTCTTTCGTCTGTCAAGATTGGGGGTTGATATGGACTGTCTATTCGGAACATTAAATTAGCTTCTCTAGGCCTTTATTCTTGTCCAGAAGTTCTTTAAGCCGAAGATGTAATGCCTCTATGGTAGTATCCTTTGATTCAATCATTCTATTCTGGATACCGATAGTAGCATTCAAGCTATCGACTGATTCCTTAAGTGCCGCTATGTTTTCTTTCAGCATATCCACCTCCTCCTTATGGGAAGAAGACAGGGCTTTAAGCGTCGCAGTCAACTGTTCCAGTTGCTTGCGGAGTGCGGCCTTTTCCTCATTGACAACACTGAGTTGTGAGGTTAGTAATTCGTATGCTCTCTCGTCTAACATGATACATGAATGCACTTTGTGCGTTAAGTAGTAACAATTGCAGTAAAGTATGAGAAAAGGCTCATGTTTAGTGCAATCAAAATTGCGTTAATCAACAAAATAATTTAATAATACTCTGATTTGATTCGAGGCCAAAGGCCAATCGCATCAGCTGGCTAGGTCCTCATTAGCTGTAGATTTCTTGCCCCCGATAACGGGGGAGCTTGAAGGGGGTCGCCGATACATCGCGTCAGCTGGCTAGGTCCTCATTTGCTGTAGATTTCTTGCCCCCGATAACGGGGGAACTTGAAGGGGGTCGCCGATACATCGCGTCAGCCGGCTAGGTTCTCATTGGCCGTAGGGTCGCGATACATCGCGTCAGCTGGCTCTGCCCTCATTTGCACAGACTTTAAATAAATCGGACGTCACTCAGCACAGCCTTCAAACAAGTTTGAGTCTCTGCCTTCGCTAGCCACGACTTTGCATAAGTCTGGCTGCACTCAGCAGAGCTCAAGCAAGCTTGGCTCTGCCCTCATTTGCACAGACTTTAAATAAATCGGGCGTCACTCAGCACAGCCTTCAAACAAGTTTGAGTCTCTGCCTTCGCTAGCCACGACTTTCCCCGAAGGGGATGGACGCCGAAGGTGAATCACCCCGGCATGGTAAAAAACGCAGCGGAGCGGAGTTTTTTGCCTTGCCGGGGTTCCCCAGCTGGCTAGTCAAAGGCTATCGCTCCCCCTGGGGGGAGCTGGGCGCCGAAGGCGCTCTGAGGGGGAGACGAGTATAGTCATCAGTCTGTCATCTCTTGTCCTTTGTCCCTTGTCCTTTGTCCACTCAAAAATTGGTGTACCATGACCTGTGGAGCAGGTCACTCCATGTGTAACCGTCTGGTTGAGGAGGACGAAATGGAATGAAATGAAATGGAGTCCGACGAAACCTGCGGTCCCCCACCATGCTTAGCAAAGACTATCGCCCCCAAGATTGGGGGCTGTACGCGCAGCGTACTGGAGGTTGATTCCAATAAATATCTCCGTCGCCTGCGACTCCCCTTTCAAAAGCCCTGTTGACTTGTTGACCAGTTGACCGTGTTGACTTTCAAACAATAACGTCAAATCTCAGCGTGAAAGAAAACAACACGTAAGACCCAACCACAAGAATACTCATCAATACCCTTTACATGCCTTAATCAAAAGGATATTAAGAACCAGGGAATTTTTGTGACGCCATTGGCGCCACCCAGTTATACCAACCGCCCATACTTCAACTCATCCTTCATAATCTCATAGACATAAGCAGAACTTTCAATATAAAGTCCACTAGCTTCGTCGGCAAGCTTCGTATAAGTCTGAGAATTATAGAATTCGTTCAATGCCGTAGGAAGTTCATAACCATAATCTTGCATCAGATACCCAATGATATCCTTACTAATACCTTCCACCAAATATTGCATACGTTTATTCATACACGCCGTAAATATTTAAGAGCCTCTTCTGAGTGAAAAAAATATTGCAAAGACACCTTTTTGTATTTTAAACCATTCACAAGCATAGGCAAGTCAATGATACCATCATCAAAATTACGAAACAACGTAGCAATGGTATCATCAGCGACAGGTCCTATCACGATATCAAATTGATGAGCCGGCTCGACACAGTTCCTACTTCTATTCGCCATAACGAACAAAGCCCATTCCTCACATGGAGAATCAAAAATCTTCACAGATAGAGAACGCAAAGCCGTCTCATCAAAATCAAACACATTAACTACAGGTTCACCCCCATAGATTGTCGCAGTACGCCTCGCCATCTGCTCAGCCTGTTCTCTAATCTCAGTCAGATAGAAGCCTTGACCAAAATCTTTATAAGGTCTACATTTAGAAAGATCAATCTGCTCTATGACCAAATTCGAGCCATGATATAATTTCATTGAATACCTCCTCCATTATTCCGACAAACCAGAGTAAGATCGTGTACACTATCATCAAACGAGAGTAAATGTTCCACATCATAATGTTTCGTAAGAAAGTCAATCCCCTTAAACCGAATAAGGTAATTATTAGCCTCTCTAACAGAAATGTGATGGACGCTAGCAAACTCGTTAATTGCCGCAACAACATAAGCAATAACGTTTTTGTTGGCAATGTCAGTATTTTTGAATCGGACATAAGCATTTAAGCCCAACGCTTCTAGAACTTTTGTCACGGTCTTAACAGTAAGTCCCTTGCCACTCTCAATCTTAGAGATTTGAGCCTTACCGACACCAACACGTTCCCCAAGTTCAGCCTGCGTAAGCCCCTTGCGCAGACGTTCCTCACGTATCATTAATCCAATATTTTCAATACTATCAATCATATCTTATGAATATAAAACAAATATAAAGCAAAGTTTCCAAAACAAGAAACCTTTCACCAATAAACTTTCATAAAACCCATTGTTATAGATATGGAAAGTAAAAGTAATCCAGAATGTAGAATAATCTAAAAGGGTTAAAATCAGGATAAAAAGGATGCGTTGCTCACCTATTTTAGTTCTTAGGATGAAATATATATTATAGTGTATTTAATCCAGAAGAAGACGAAAGGAAACAGATGGGGAAACTATAGTAGAAGAAATCTTTCGAAAAACAGAAGCCTAACAAATAGGGTGTCCCCGACGACCTCTATGCCCAGTTGTCTGTTTAAAGTTCTAATATTCCAACATTTATTGTTGGAGAGAAATGGCCCATTTGTTTCCCTCGTTATCCAGGGCAAGAAATCTACAGGTGCGAGAACGTTCGCCTATAGCAAACTCCACCGCACGGACTGTACGCCGGAAGGACTTTGGGCCGCATGGCTAACTTCTAATCTCTCCCTCCTCATTCCCAATAATCATACACTGGTGTCCGCATGGCTAATTCCTAATCTCTCCCTCCTCATTTCTAATTATCATACACTGGTGTCCGCATGGCAAATTCCTAACTTCTCTCTCCTCATTCCTAATTCTTATAAACTCCTCCCTCCTCATTCCTAATTATCATACACTGGTGTCCGGATGGCTAATTCCTAACTTCTCTCTCCTCATTCCTAATTATCATACACTGGTGTCCGCATCGCTAATTCCTAATCTCTCTCTCTTCATTCCTAATTATCATAAACTGGTGTCCGCATGGCAAATTCCTAACTTCTCTCTCCTCATTCCCAATAATCATACACTGGTGTCCGCATGGCTAATTTCTAACTTCTCCCTCCTCATTCCTAATTATCATAAACTCCTCTCTCCTCATTCCTAATTATCATAAACTGGTGTCCGCATGGCTAATTCCTAACTTCTCTCTCCTCATTCCTAATTATCATAAACTTCTCCCTCCTCATTCCTAATTATCATAAACTGGTGTCCGGATGGCAAATTCCTAACTCCTCTCTCCTCATTCCTAATTATCATACACTGGTGTCCGCATGGCTAATTCCTAACTTCTCTCTCCTCATTCCCAATTATCATACACTGGTGTCCGCATGGCTAATTCCTAATCTCTCTCTCCTCATTCCTAATTATCATACACTGACGGCCGGATGGCTAACTCCTAATCCCTCTGTCCTCATTCCTAATTCTTATAAACTCCTCTCTCCTCATTTCTAACCTCTAATTCTCAAAGTACATCGCGTCAGCCGGCTAGGTTCTCATTGGCCGTAGGGTCGCGATACATCGCGTCAGCTGGCTAGGTCCTCATTTGCACAGACTTTCCCCGAAGGGGATGGACGCCGAAGGTGAATCACCCCGGCATGGCCCCCAAAAAACGAAGCGAAGCAGCGTTTTTGGGGCCTTGCCGGGGTTCCCCAGCTGGCTAGTCAAAGGCTATCGCTCCCCCTGGGGGGAGCTGGGCGCCGAAGGCGCTCTGAGGGGGAGACGAGTATAGTCATCAGTCTTTCGTCCTAAGTCTTTCGTCCTAAGTCTTTCGTCCTAAGTCTTTCGTCTCTTGTCCTTTGTCCTTTGTCCTTTGTCTCTTGTCCACTCAAAAATTGGTGTACAATGACCTGTGGAGCAGGTCACTCCATGTGTAACCGTCTGGTTGAGGAGGACGAAATGGAATGAAATGAAATGGAGTCCGACGAAACCTGCGGTCCCCCACCATGCTTAGCAAAGACTATCGCCCCCAAGATTGGGGGCTGTACGCGCAGCGTACTGGGGGTTGATTCCAATAAATATCTCCGTCGCCTGCGACTCTCCTTTCAAAAGACCTGTTGACTTGTAGACCAGTTGACCGTGTTGACTTAAAAATATAATACATCCTTTTCGCCTTCAACGCTTATTCTGATTTATTTTGTATCTTCGCTACTGAAGAATCTTTATCTATCAACAAACCACATGAAAGACATACTCTTAGAATGGAGCCGCCACTACCTCCCACTCTACAACCAACTATCAGAAAAATACCATACCCCCTTCTATAACCAATCCCCGTTAAACGAGATCGATGAACCCATCCAACACCTGTTTATCGGGATCAACCCTGCAGGGCAACCCGGAAGTGGCATCACCCTGATGACTCCAGAAGAATTCCTCAAAGGAAATCCCTGTTGGGAAGACCGATTCGTCAACGGCATCTGCAAATGGAAATATAATATAGGAGCACGCTTCTTCATGGGCTACGACAAGAGCAGACACCCCGACACTATCGATAACGATCAAAAAGTAGTATGGACCAACCTCTCGCCTTTCGTCTCCGCCAAAGGCTTCAAAGACCTACCGGCAGAACTCAGAACAGTCGGAATACAAAGTCTAATCGCGCTCATCAAGATCCTCCGACCACAGAGCATCGTACTCCTAGGAGGCAGTGCCTGTCAACTCCTCGACCAAAACCTCCCCATAGAAGAAAAGAAGAATTTCACCCACCAAAAAGTGTTCAGTAATCAGCCCTTTGAAATTGGTCGACTTTACAACATCCCCGTCGTCTACACCTGTCATCCCTCCCAAAGATGGTCAGTAAAAGGCAGTCACTACTTCATCCCCATGTTGATCCATCTACATCAACTCATAGACACCGTGGACAATGGCAACCCCACCCGCACCCTTCAACAAGTAGTTGACACCATCCGCCAAGAGCTCCATACTTGGAATCAGGAAGTCAGTACCGAATTATAAATAAAACCCAAACCCCATGAACCAACAAATAGAAACAGCAGAAAACAAGTTCTTCGAAAAGCTCGCAACCTCCCTTAAAGCCAAAGGAGTTACCGCCTTCTATCAAGACGGCATCGTCGATGAAGACGCCTATGAAGAAAGCAAGATAAAAATCCTCTTCCTCCTAAAAGAACCCGTCGGCAAACCCAACCAACCCTTTCAACTTTCCCGAGTCTTCCTCAGAAACGGTGCCAAACATAAAGGCGACCAAACCTGGCGAAACGTAACCCGGTGGATCTATGCCATCCACAACAACGTACCTCACGACGACTGGAAAAGATACCTAAAAGAAGTAGACCCCAAAGGCAACTCCAAACAAGAACGCCTCAAGTGGCTCAAATACATCATCGCCATCAACCTCAAGAAACAGGCAGGAGCCTCCAGAAGCGACACCAAGAAGTTACAGCAAGAATTCCACGACAAGTACGAAGCCTTCCTCCCCAAGCAACTCAACCTCTACCCCAACGTAGACCTCATCGTCTGCTGTGGCGACGGCGTATGGGACTGTCTCAAGCCCAACTATGAAAAAGCCTACGGCGTCCCCATGACCACCACCGGTACCTTCCCCAGCAAGACCCACCCCAAGAAATACAAACACTTCATCTCCAAGGATACCCCCTGTGTCATCAACTTCTGGCACCCCTCAGCCATTCAAAACTCTTGGTACAAATGCAGCAGATTCATTGCATTAGTCAACGAAGTCATGCAGCGAAGAGAGTGTGTAAGCCAGTAAATGATAAAAGGAGAGTTTTTATAAATGGATAATATGGACGTGCTGATAGCTGAAGTCAAAAAACAATCTGAATATCTGCAATACGTTAGGAAGCTATCCCTTGATTAAACAATAAAAACATCTCCACCCATCCGGCAATGCCGTATCATTTTCGTCAATCCACTTTGGCGCATATCTATCATTTAAATGAAAATCCGGATGTTCATCTGCTATTTTGGGAGCATTTAACCAAGCCATGTTAGAGCCATCATTATCATCTGACAATCGAAAATTATAGTATGCAGGACGTCCATTTCGTGTCTTATAATAACTAGAGTCGTTTGTAAGAAATAGAGCAATATCCCCCAAAACCTTACCAAAACGAGTTTTTACAACTTCTATTCTTTTTATATCCTTCCAAAAATCATACCGACCTATATTTTGAGCAGATTGTTCTTTTATAATATCAACATCCTCAATATCTTCCCCAAAACGACTTATGTAACTATTCATAATTTTTTTGGTCTTGTATTTTAATTCTATTGGAATAAAAGAGTCATTAGTTGCTACAACTATATCCATACGAATTTCGCTTTCCCAAATATAATCTTTTAAAATAACATTCGCCTTATTATCATGTACTGGTACATAGTACTCGAGGTAAATCTTTTTATATTTTTGAGTTTTCTCCAAATATAGATCCAGCCTTACCTGAAGTTCTCTTTCATTATAGAAGACCTCTTCTCTTTCTTGGTTGAGAAACAACTTAATGTCATTCCATACATCATCAACTGAAGGATTAATCCTTTCCAACAGATTTTTTTATCCATAATATCTACCTTTTAATATATAACAAAACTACAAAATACACAAATAATGCAGTCAATTCTCATATTTATATGTCTATTGAAAATAAAATCGAAATAACAGCCACCCTATAATTAATGAATAGATCAGATAATTTGTAATATTCCAATTTATTAGTATTTTTGTATATGAGGCGTTAATTAAAGCTTGCAAAGCTTTCCAAGTTTATTAAAAATAAAACTCTTACTTGTAACCTCATACGATAAAGAACACTTAACCTATACCCATTACCCAAAATTGTTCTCCATGTAATAATACAAAAATTATTCCTAAAAATAAGAATCAAGGATCTAACATGTATATTAAAGAAATCAAAATTTCAAACTTCCGAAACTTCAAGAATGCTTCGGTACCCTTCCATGAAGGTGTTAATGTCATAATAGGCCATAACAATACAGGCAAAAGCAATCTACTCCGTGCTATAAGCTTAGTACTTGGCTATAGAGACGGTCGCAGATTAGGGACGAGTGACTTATTTTATGAGACAGATATTGCAACACTTCAACAGAAATCACCTCGTATACAAATAACTCTAGTACTTCACAGGAGTAAAAACGAACCCCTAGATTCAAACGAATTAGGTTTGTTCTCAACTATGATGACAGACCCTGCATTAAGCGAAGAGGCCGAATTAAGATACGAATTTAAATTAGCTGACGCAGAAGAAAATAACTATAAAACAGATATTGCTAACGCAACTACAGCTAAAGACATATGGAAAGTCATAGACAATGACTATATCAGACTTTACAGAAGTAATAGGTCCGGAGGCAATCAAGCAGCAGGCCTCAGTGTCAATGAAATTTTAGAGCAAATAGACTTCCAATTTCTTGATGCTATACGAGATATTAGTCACGACCTATATGCCGGTTATAATCCTCTCCTTAAAAATGTGCTAAATTTCTTCATAGATTATTCGGTAAAAAATGATGCCAATCTTACTGAAGATGAGAAAAAACAAAAATTAAAAAACTCAAGAGAGGCTTTTGTCCAGCAATCTAGTCCTCTGATGCAAACCCTACAAAGTAGATTACAAGAAGGCAAAAACGTATTTCTAAAATACGCTTTAGATACAGGTGCTACATTTAACGGAGCCGTACCAGATTTTGATGGAGAGGTAACGGAGAATGAGATGTTTGCAGTATTAAGAATGATTATTAAGTATACTGTTGGTATAGAAGTCCCAGCGACATATAATGGACTAGGATATAACAACCTAATCTATATGTCACTTCTGCTTGCAAAGATGCAAGCTGACAGCAGTATCACCTATATGAAACGCAATGCTAAAATACTCTCATTTCTTGCTGTTGAAGAATGCGAGGCACACTTACATCCAGCCATGCAGTACAAATTTCTACAATTCTTACAAGACAACAAAGCCAATGGACATGTTCGACAGATATTCATGACCTCCCACTCAACACAGATTGCCTCAGCCGTAAAATTGGATGATTTAATTTGCCTAACTTCACCCACATTAGGACAAATCAATATTGGCTATCCTCGAGTAATATATAATAAAAATAAGCTTGAAGATGTGAAATCCAAACAATATGTTCAAAGATTTCTCGATGCAACCAAAGCAGACATGTTCTTTGCCGATAAATTAATATTCGTAGAAGGCATTGCTGAAGAGTTGTTGCTCCCTGTTTTTGCTAAATACATAGGAAGAGACCTTACAGATGAACATGTATTGGTAGTGAACATGGGAGGCCGCTATTTCAACCACTTCCTTAAATTATTTGATACACGTGTTCCATACACCATCAACAAAAAGATAGTCTGCCTAACTGACATTGATCCTTGTAGAAAAAATAAGGCAGACACGGAATATGAGGTCTGCTACCCTTACGAGTACGAGACAAATACAAAAAACTACGACTACATGCGACATGCTAATACAGAAGTAAAGCAATATGAAAACCATCCTAACATTAGATTCTACAGACAAGATGAAATCTATGGGAAAACGCTAGAATATGACTTAATGCGCGAAAATCCCAATTGCGAACTATTGCTGACAGACTCTATATCCAACAGAGATGAGATAAAAGCCATGATGGCAAAACAGGATATAAACGAAATGATGAATCTAATGAGAAGCAGTAATGCAAACACCCGTATCAAAACATCTATAAATGCATCAAAGTGGACAGATGAAGAAAAACGAAAAGCCTTACTTGCATCTCGTTATTTGAACTCCGTATCAAAAGGCAGCAATGCGCTTGAACTAAATGTTGCGCTTATGGCCAATTTGGAAAAATCTGCAGCAGAAAGAATAGAGTTCAACGTTCCCAATTATATTTTTAACGCATTATCATGGCTACTACAATAACATCAGAACAAAACATACCTATAGACCAATCGTTTAAGGTAAGTGCAGGACCTGGTGCAGGAAAGACCCACTGGCTAATAAATCATATCAAGAATGTGGTATCAAACAGTCACAAACTTGATGTAGTAAAGAAAGTGGCTTGCATCACCTATACCAACGTGGGAACCGACAACATTACCTCACGTTTAGATATAGGAAATGATGTGGTTGAGGTATGTACCATTCACAGTTTCTTGTATACCAATGTCATTAAACCTTATATCTATTTAGTTGCTAAAAATTTGGGGCTAAAATTAGACAATCTTGTGGTTATTGATGACTCTAATTTTAAATCAATAGAAATTGCTAGACAAATATTATTAAATATAAAAAAAACATGGGTAAATGCCCAAGCCTATCTGAAAGGATTGGAAAAAGCCATGTGGCGTTATGAACATCATGAGTACAAACATTACAAACCAAATTACGCACAGGTTTATGACCTAAGGGGAAGCAAACGGTACGTTGGTAATGACTTGTATATGGAATTCAAACGATGGCTATGGAGAAGAGGCTATATGTCTTTTGATGATATTTTCTATTTCTCTTATATTTTACTTTCGAAATACCCTAATATTTACAAATTGATAAAAGCCAAATATCCATATATTTTTGTGGATGAATTTCAAGACACGGTTCCTTTTGTTGTTGACTTTTTGACTCTATTAGGTACCGAGGGGGTAATAGTCGGTGCTGTAGGGGACAAAGCTCAATCAATATATGATTTTCTCGGTGCAACAGTTGAGCAATTTGACAACTTTAAGGTGCCAAAAATGAAAGAATATGAGATAAGAGGAAATTGGCGTAGTACAAAACAGATAATAGATTTGCTAAATATTATAAGGAAGGATTTTCCTCAAGATTGTCTGAATGAATCAGAAGGATTGGTACCAGAATTACTTGTAGGAGATATGCTTAAGTGTTACCAACTGTGCATAGAAAAGAGCGGCACTGACGAAATACAATCGTTAGCCTTTCAGAACCTGCTTGCTAATTCAATGCGCTACAAGAACGGAGTGAGAGAAATGGATAAAATTCTAGAAATGGATTTTGACAGTGACTCAAATCGTCAGATGGTAATAAAGGCTTTGATAAAGGCTGTCGAATATACAAAAAGGAATGATCTACGAAATGCCTGGCATCAGTTAGACATCATCAATAGAGAGAGGGCTCGTACTATAGTAATTCTAAGACACTTATTAGATCGATATAAGGAATACAAAGACGGAACTCTTATGGATTTCTATAAATTTATAGTAAATGAACTGCATATCCCATTAACTAATATTAAAGGGAAGAACATCAAAGATTTCTACATAAACCATACATACGCCGAGGCTGCCCTTGGGTTGAAGTTTGGTGATTCAAATGACAAGCATAAGACTATCCATAAATCCAAAGGAGAGGAGTTTGATAATGTCTTTGTCATTCTAAAAGAGGAGGATGACATAAATTTCCTACTTTCTCCTGATCTGAATGGAAACAATGTACATCGGGTATATTATGTTGCGGCCAGTCGCGCTATTAAACGATTGTTTATCAATGTTCCTTCACTCAGTCCCAAAAACCGAAATAAATTAAAAGACAAACCTATTAAAATCTCATAAGGAGAAACAGCCCCCACCATACATCCTTTAACTTTTCAGGAAACCATAATTCGTGATAATCTATGTCTATGGATTATTCAACATAAATCAGTGGTCGTGCCAGCCCCAATGTGAAGCGTCCACCCACTCTTAGCCAGGCCGCCTACTCCCTTTTACCTTTACGTGCTTTAAAAACACTTTCCGCGATGTCAACCAGCCAACTCCTTCAGCCTAATAAATAGCCATATCGAAGCGAAATGTTCAGATAGATTCTTTTATTCCGAAATATACTCCAGTATTGTATTTTTTATTGTAATTTTGTTCATTAAAAAAATAAGAATATCCTCTCTTATACTATATTATTACTGCCATGAATGACATCTACGCTATAAGAAATATATCAGTAAAGAATTTCAAATGCTATGACGATTCGGGAAATAACATCCCTTTTGGACATGAACTTACCGTTATTATTGGACAAAATGGTGCAGGTAAAACAGTATTCTTGAATGCCATAAAAAAAGTCATAAGCATCATACTCGCTAGAGACCGTCGAAGAAATATCAATTTCATTGGAGATTCCTTAAATATCCATCAAAACACACTAAAGGATAGCGATGCTAGATATAACTTTGATTTTTCTGAAGGAGGAGAAGATTATGAGTTTCCTGTTCAAGTAAATTGCGAAGGTATTATTAGAAACCAAACAATAAATTGGTACATTGAAAAGCTCAATAAAGGAAGTCGGTCATCAATGACTTTTCGTGACGCATTGGATTGTTTCCTTGCGCCACTAAATGAAAGAAATGTCTACGCAAAATTACCTGTTCTTTGTTTTTTCTCAGATTGTTATCCACACGTAAGAAGTGACCTTTCTAGCTACGAAAAAGATATATTATTCACGAAGAGCGAAAACCCTGAGCGAAGAGCCGGCTATTATCATTGGGACGAAAATAGTGCAGATCTCAACTTTTGGATGGGGCTATTTATTAATGCATATAAAAAAATTAACGATCTTGTTACTGGCATATTTGCCACAGAACAACAACTATCTAAAGATGGAATCTCAGAAACAAAACGTGAATTTCTATCTCACAGAAAAGAGAGTCTATTACGTTCACAAAAAGAAATAGAATACATCAGCAATTACTTAATTGCTTTCACCCATTCAATTAAAAATTACGACAATATAAGCATCGAAATCGAATCTATAAGTGTTGGTAGTCATATCAGTAAAGCAGGAAAAGCGGTCAATGCTATAAAATTAAACTTTACTGATGGAAAATGTCGATATTTTGATATGCTACCAGAAGGCCATAAACGCCTTTTTTCAATTGTATTTGAGATTGCTTATCGACATTTCCTATTAAACAGGAATCTTATTCTAAGTGATAATGATTGTAAACCTGAAGGAATCGTTATAATTGATGAAGTAGAACTCCATTTACATCCATCTTTAGCTGAAGAAGCCATAGTACGACTACGAAATACCTTTCCTCACATACAATTTATCGTGACAACCCACTCTCCACTCGTTGTAAGCAACGTATATAACGACAATGCTACAGCACGCGTATTGAAATTAAACCGAGACCATAAATTTTCACTCGTTGAAAATTGTTTCAAAGCAGATTATGGTGATACACTTATTATGGCAATGGGAGCCTATAGCAGCATGCGATATACAAGTATCCTAAGGCAACGCTATTGGGAAGCTCTTGAAAATAAAGACACCCAGGCAGTAGAGACTATCAAAGCAGATTTGCTAACATTTATTGGAAATGTCAATAATGCTGAACAAATAATAAATAACATATTAAGAGATTGGGAAGAATATCTATAATCATACAGTTCTTTAGAAATGCGACATATTGATAAGACTAACATAAATAGGAAACAGGCCTTTAATCAAATTATAGATAGTTTCATACTTCAGCATGTCCATGATCAGAGTTTTCGCTATGAAGAGCTCGACAAAGAAGAAAGAGTTGCTTTGAGAAAAATCTTGCGAAACGAGCAATACAATATGTGTGCATATTGTATGAAAAAAGTCCCTTCATACCAAAGAACCACAGATCATGTCATTCCAAAGACTATCACCAGAGAAAGGTATGGCCGTGCATTAAATCTCGGGAGAGGAGTTTATCATGATATAATATACGACAAATTATACAAGCCATCTCCACAATCTAACTTTTATCCACATTCTCTTGCATATAACAATATGGTAATGGCATGTGAAGTCTGTAATAGCACTAAGGATCAAGATTTAATAACTCCTATTTTTTTTGATGATCCTTCTCTCTATATATCATATACAGATAAAGGTAGAATGACAATAACAGAAAATAAAGTTTTCCCAGAAGACTTAAAGGTCTGGCTAAACAATACAAATCTGTTAACATATCGTTGTATTTGGAGATCAATAAAATTATGTGGGTATACGATTAAAGATGTCCTACAAGCAGATTGCATTCGAAAACGAAAAGACCTTCTTAATAAAATAAAAGAAAGTATTGCCAACCCCCAAATTACAAAGCGTTTTAATGCATTTACTGAAGGTTTTGTTATTGATTCCAAATGGGAGGATTTTAAACGTTTTAGATGGTTCTGGTTGTATTATTAATCACGAGAATTTGAAGGAATATTAACAATGTAACCACATTGCATTCGGAATACAGAAAATAATAAAAAACATTTGCGAAAATTTGCGACTATTTGCGGTTCAAAATCCAGTGGTCGCGCAGCCCAACCGTGCCCAACAAGGCCTAAGTCCCTCCAAGTTCCACTGGTCTATGTGCCCTATTTTTTGTCTAATGTTGAATATTGAATGTCTAATGCACCATGCGGCCACATAATCTTCCCAATCCCAGCGCGAAGCGCATTCTTCCCAATCCAAGAGAGCACGCCCAATCCTTACAAATTCGTCCCGATCCGTCCCGATTTGCGTGCGTACCCCCGGCGTAGCCCCCAAGCGAAGCGACCAATAGTCGCGCAGCCCATCGCCTTTTATAGGCACTAGTGAGCCAAACTTATTTATTCTATTAAAAAAACAGTTTCTTAGAATCCAACACAGGCTTGATAATTAAATATGATTCATCTTTAGCCTTTTCATAATTACCCCATATAATATTATTTATCCAATCTATGAAAATAAGATTATCCACCTTTTTACTATCAGATGGTATATCAATAAGTTTAGTTTTTGAACCTAATTCAAACCATAACACTGTCTGAAGATAATCTATTAGACTATTACCTGATTTTACTTTTATACAACGATTATCTCTTATTAAATTTACATAAGGTTCATTCTTTATAGAATCTAGAACCGCAAGTCTAATCATATAATTATAAAGTTTATTTGCATCGGAACGGATATGCTGTTGAACCTTACATTTATTAACAGTGATAGATCCTAATTTTATATCTGGATTCTTACACAACAAAGAAAGAACCTTGTTAGCAAAAATTTTTTTATCCTCTGCTTTCATTGCCGCCCCCTTCAATTCTTCATCAGAGCCTGTAGCCGTTCTTTTATAAACCTTTTTAACGATTCTCTTTAATAAGTGTTTCTTTTCTTCAGGACATGCAACATATGCAATCGTCAAATATCGGCTAGAGCCACCTAATCCATATGGATTTTGAAAACTCCACCCTAAGTCGCCGCTCTCATCCAAATAAATATTCATATGTGTTAGATCAAAAATGGACAAAAAAAAAGGCAGACCCTAAAAGAGGTGCATTTAGAATACACTTATGACTAATATCACTCTTTGTTTAGGATTTACCTGCCCTATAATTTATTGCAAATATAAATATTATTTTTATCATAACCAAATTCTAATAGAGAATTTTTCCAATCATACACGGCTCTTTCATTTAAGATTTCGTAGATTATTCAAAAATGTTGTTAT
>SAMEA104404097__coassemble_962_pt1 | contig 25537 bp, 19 predicted proteins | sample SAMEA104404097__metabat2_low_PE_059 | metagenome-assembled genome bin SAMEA104404097 (sample SAMEA104404097) | Balaenoptera acutorostrata | reverse complement strand
CTGACAGAAATCATTTGTGACATGAATTTTGTATCACCTTGCGGAAATTAGGTATTAAAATATTTTTTCTATTTTTACGCCAATAACACATAAATCTTTACACTATGGAAAATTCAGCCCCAACGAATAGAAAGCTCCTCCTGAAGATTATTATCTCTGTTTTTATAAGTTTCTTCTATTCATCTTATGCTTGTGCACAAAATAAAAAAGAAATATACATCTTTCAGAAAGTTGTCAATTCCTTTACCCGCATGGGGATTAGTAATGCTTTCGTTACCATTACTGACGCAGAGGGTACGTTGATTGATACCTTGAGAACAAGAGTTCAGCCCAAAGATTTGATGGGAAGCTATTCCTTACCAGTCGACCGAAAACCTACCATATTCCATATCAAAGTGGAGCATCCCGACTACGAAACGACGGAAATGGAAGTCAAGATGGACCCTAAGCGAAAGCAGTCGTTCGCAATGCCTAACGCCCTGCTCAAACTGAAACCCGAAGAGCGGGAACTCGGCGAAGCGGTGGTCAAGGCTACCCGTGTACAGATTTGCTACAAGGGCGACACCATCGAGGTGAACGCAAGGGCGTTCAAACTGCCCGAAGGCTCTATGCTCGACGGACTGGTGCAGAATGTGCCGGGATGTGAACTGCGCGACAATGGCGACATCTATATGAATGGAAAGAAAGTGGACTACTTGACGCTCAACGGACAGGATTTCTTCAAAGGGGACAATAGGATTATGCTCGATAATCTGCCTTACTTCACCGTCGACAAGCTTCAATTCTACAATAAAGATACGGCTGACAAGGGAATGATGGGGAAGAAGGATTATGTAATGAATGTGAAGCTGAAGAAGGAATACAGCATCGGATATCTCGGCAACGTGGAAGCAGCAGGAGGCACCCACGAACGTTGGTTAGGACGTGCCTTTGGCGTCCGCTTCACCGATCATTCACGCCTCACGCTCTTTGCCAATGCCAACAATGTCAACGAAAACCGCAAACCTGGTAACAACTCTGGATTCGGCGGCAGCGCTTCACCCATCGGAGACACCAAGCTGTATAACGTGGGCGGAGACCTTATGATAGACGACAAGTACGGCAGATACAAGGAGAACATCAATTTCAACTTCAACCACCGGAAGAGTATCAACGAGACCCGTTCGGCTTCCGAATCGTTTCTGCCTTCTGGCTCTGTTTTCGGCAGAAATCAGAATTGGAACAAATCTCACGGATTTGACCTCAAAATCAACAATGACCTAGAACTGAAACGTATCGGACTGATATTTTACACCAATTTCGACTATAGCAAAAACAAAGGAGACAACTGGATGCGTACGGGACAATTCTCAAAATCGCCGACTGACTATGGCAACACAGTGACTGTGCTCGACAGCCTATTCAGTCCAACAGCGAATTTACTTCATCTCAACGCCGTCAACCGCACACGCCAATCTGCAGACAATTATCTGCGTCGATGGGGATTCAATCACGGCATGACGTTCAACAAAGATTTAGCGAACGGTGACCGTATTTATACCGGGTTCGGCGGTGGTTGCTGGAATGACAAAGACCGCATGAACGACCTTTACCAACAAGATATTCTAACGAGCGATCAGCCTGCAACGGAACAGCAGAACCGCAATCGCATGGGCTTCGACCGTAGTTATTACTACATGGGGTTCGTCAATTACGCCATACCTACGCTCTCTGGATGGCACGTCATATTTGAAGACAAATGGAAACAGAAACGTCAAGAGAAACAGAGCAATCTTTTCCGACTGAACTGGGAGGAAGACTCCGTACAACAAATGGTGCTGCCTTCTGCACGCCACCTCGCCCGCCAGCAGGACCTTTCCAACAGCTGGTACAGTGACAATATGTGCCGTACCAACGAACTACGCTTCTACACAAGATATAACCAGATTGACCGCGACAAAGGAGAATTCCTTTCCTTGGAAATCACACTTCCTGCCACTTATACCTGGGTTACAGAGGACTACCGCCGTGGCGGACAGCAAACCAAAGTAACAGACTACCGCTGGATTCTCAAGCCTGAATTGGAGTTTGAATACAACACACACCAATTCCGCGATCGTTACAATTTCTCTTACCGTATGAACATGCAGGGACCTGATCTGACTCAGAAGGTGGACTATACAGATACCTCCAACCCGCTACGCATCACGATGGGTAACCCCAATCTGAAACCCAGTCACAGCCACGAACTCAAATTCTACCTGTTCAACTCACTGGGAGGGAAACGACAAGACATCTCCTTCAAGACCTACGCAATCATACACCGCAATCTGATGGCCCAAGGTGTCGACTACAATGCCGCCACGGGTGCTTACACCTATAAGCCGGTCAATGTGAACGGCAACTGGAACTCGATGTCGTACTTGACGTATAAATGCAAATTGGATAAGAAAAAGCGTTTCAATTTGGAACTTCGAACACAGTTCGACTACTTCCGTAGTGTGGATATGAAAACTTCCGAACACAGCGGTAAGGCGCAACGCAACAAAGTGGACCAGTATGTTCCGAGCGAGTCTATGAGACTCAGCTACAGCTACAACAAATGGAAAGTAGAACTGATGGGACAGGTGCACTGGAACAACATTCAGCCGCAAGACGTTGCCGATGCCGACATCCACAGCACCGACTTCAACTATGGTATGAACCTGGTCTGCGAACTGCCTTGGAAACTCCAGTTTGCCACAGATATGAAGATGTACAGTCGTCGCGGTTACTCTGAGAGCAGTCTCAACACCGATGACTTCGTTTGGAACGCCCAACTCAACCGCAGCCTATGCAAAGGCAAACTGAACCTCGGCATCAAGGCATACGACCTTCTCCACCAAATCTCACAGACCCACGCCACGGTCAACTCCCAAGGCCGCGTCGAAACTTGGCAACTGGCATTGCCCAACTATGTAATGCTGCATCTGCAGTGGAAGTTCAATAAGAACCCGAAGAAGAGAAAATAAGATCCCTATCCAAAAAATAAATGCCGCCATAGAAATCCTCTCGTTTTCTATGGCGGCATTGTATATAAAATAAAATCAAAATCATCTATTTAGGACATCTCCTTCTAATTTAGTTTGACCTTGAGCGGCGTCTCCTTTATCACTAAATCCGAATTAAACTTATCTTTAAATTCTTTCTTTGCCTTCTGGATCTCAGTGCTAATTTTGGGAGCCACCTTAGTACACACGATATAAGCATGACGATTGTCATCATGCTCACCAAGTTTCTGTATAGTTGTACGAAGTTGAGCGATGGCATGCGATACATCAGACCCCTTCAATTCAACAAACCTTTCCTCCAGTTCGTCGGAAGAACAGAGCAAATGATCGCACTTCAATCCATCTTTCAGCACACAGCCATCCACCTGAACTTTCTTGAAAGCCAAACGCAAAGGATTCTGAAATACGATAGCACTTCTCCTCTCTTCAAATTTGATATTGGAGTCAGTAGTCTCTGTCGCACAGACATTTTGTACGTTTCTCATAAATTCAGCAAATAGTCAAAATCTTTACCTATTTCTTCTGACGCGCCATCCAACGCTTCAGCAGAAATCAACCGGAACTCATCGTCCATAATGGAATGTATCTTTCCATCCTTCATCTCAAAAGCCGCAACTTCCTTATAGCGCAGAGTCTGACGTCTCGGCATCAATTCGGAAACCTTTTCAGCTTTCTCCTTAGATTCCGAAGATGTCTCTCCTGCCAAAATCACATTATTGAATGTAGTCATTATATAGGGACTATGGGTGGCAATAAAGCAAGTATGTTTCGGACTTCCATTGAGCATCTTTACCAAACCATATACGAAACTCTTCTGTGTGGAAGGAAAGATGTGGGCTTCTGGCTCTTCTATAAACAAATCGGAATGATGAGGAGTCATCATCGTATTTACTATATCAAATTGTTCCTCTAAAGAAAGTTGAGCACACTCATCAGCAACAACACTTTGCAGTCGCATCTTCATGATATTTTGTTCCACATTCGTGTGTGTCTCCTTAAAATATTCGGATGTCAAATAATGAATCATGATATATAAGGGAGTCAACGACTGCAACCCACTGGACGTAACAGTCAAATCCAACTCCTTACCGTTAGGAAGAACGATATAGTCGGCTGAGTTGTTAGAACTGTATTTATACTTTACAGGAAGATCCAAGATGGCTTCGCCCTTAGAGAACGCCTTACGGGCAAATTCCCACTCCTTCATAAAATCAAGGATATTATCTTGTTTCATACTCACTTGATACCAATTCGGGATGGCCGCAACTAAATTACGCTCAGAAGGGATATAGGCAATCTTCACTCTCTTATATTTCCATCGTTTGTCTGCTTTCCAACGAAAGGTACATTTCTTTGCTTTTTCTGAGAAATCAAAGAAAACCGCATCATTTTCATAACTGATATAGGTGTCCGCTTTCAAATACCCTTTCAACCGATGGAAATTAATCAAATTGGAAACAAAGGTCTCAGCATCACAATATCTTTCAGGTTTCTGAGTCAGTTCGATCTGACGTTCCATCCAATCACAGAAACAAGCTACTTTCAGCACAGTGCTCTTACCTGAACTCTGCGGACCTATAATCAGATTTACACGTTTCAATTCAATATCTACTTCATCGATAGGACCAAATTGACGAATAACGAGATGTTTCATATTCAATTATATTGTGATATATTACCTGTATGCAAAGGTAACAAAATATAATTATCATAGAACGACAGGTGATTACAAATACTTTTATATTACCCAAAAGACCGCAACAAGCTATGCGCCTGTTGCGGTCTTTCTAATATATGTTTATTATGTCGATTACAAATTAATCAGCAATCAAACCAAATTCTGCACCACTTGCGAAGTCGTTACCGTTCTGCTCGTTGAGTGCGCGGAAACGGATGTAACGAGCCTTCACAGGCTTAGCGAACATCACCTTCTGTGATTCACCAGTATTCTTCAAGCTACCCTTCATAACTGGTGTGCCCCATTCCTGACCGTCCTGGCTTACATAGATTTCGAAATCCTTCACGCGGCCGTTAGCACCGTCCTGACGTGCAGTATATACGAAGCCCTTCATGTTCTTCACTGATGCAGCGTCGAAGTCTACCCAGTGAGGATACTTAGCCAAAGTGATAGAATACATGGTATGCCAGATAGAGTTCAAGTCACCGTCGACCATGTGCTCTGCATTACCGGAACCGGTCTCAACGCTAGATGCGAAGACTACTTCCAATGGCACACTTTCGATCTTAGTGAACTCGTTAGACATCACCAATCCAGGATTGTCCTTGTACCATACCTTGATAGAACCACCATCACGCATATTGATAGGAGCGGTGTATGCCTGTGCCTTCTTAGCACCATTGATGGTGTACATGATGGTACGACCTTCGAATGGAGAAGAGAGGGTCAATTCACCAGCACGGCTACGAGCGATAGTGATAGGCTTTTCACCAGCAGGAGCTACCTTGGTAGTCTCGTTGATCTGACCAACCATAGCACGGCCAATGTTCAATGGACGGATGATGAAACCGAAGTTGGTATCGACAGCCTTAGCACGGTCTGGAGTCAAAGGACCACCCTGACCACAGCTGTTACCACCAAGACCGGTTACCTTAGCATCCAAGTGGAGGTGTACACCTGAGCTCTTTGGAAGCTGATAGATGTGTGCTGCACCTGCCATTTCGAGCTGGCTCCAAGGAAGAGCTGAAACTGACATCAAACCATCGGCTACGAAAGCAGCACCACGACCAGCCTCATCTGTCAGGGACATCCAGCGAACTTCTTCACGGTTACCCATTGACTGTGGTTTTGGAAGGATGATTTCGTCACCTACCTTCTGGCTGTGCAATTCTACGTTCTGACCAGCCTTACGGTCATTGTAGTTGTTGATAGGACCACGACCATAGTAGTTGAAGTTGCTCAAAGAAGCAGGTAATTCCATCACATAACCCAAGCGAGCGAGATCAGCTGAAGGCTTGTTGGAAGAGATAGCACCCTGGAATTCTACAGAACCGTCAGGATAAACGGTCCAGATCTGGTTGGTAGTGAACTTGAAGTCATTAGGACCCATTGGACGGTTCTTCTGATCTTCGAGCGCATATACACCATCAGCAGCACGGCCAACAGTACCAGCCTGCTTCAGGAAGCCATAATAAGGAGCCTGAGTCTCAACAGCGAATGAAAGCAAAACGCGGCCATCCTTCTGCTTGTCGATTACCTTATAATCCAATACCTTGTTCTGGAGGTTGTACAGACCGAGCTGTGCCCAGGTCTGAGCTGCCCAGTTGTCATTATCGGTTGGAGCACGGAAGCAGTCGAGCTTAGGACCTTCACCATCCTTGATAATCTTCTGACCATTGTAAGTCAAGCTATAGATTGTACCCGTCTTGGTATCGAACTTAGCCACGAAACCGTCACCGTTCAATACAACGAGGTTACCTTCCTCTGACTTCACGATCTTACCGCCCTTAGCCTCTTCAGCAATGGACTTGAATGCACCAGCAGCCTGCAATGGCAACTGTTCTTCCATCTGGACGTAACCCTTCTTTGCCCATGGGTGGTCTTCATTGAGAAGGAACTGCACCTTGACGAAATATTCACAGTTAGGATCAAGTTTACTCATGTCGTAGTTCAGACGGTATACCATCTTCTCGCGTGGACCGATGGCCTTGAAAGGAGCTGCGAAAGGCAGGTTCTTTTCTACACAGACACCATCCTCGTAGAGAGACCATACGATTGAGTAGTCACGGAGAGGAGTGAAGTAGTTCTTGTTGAAGATTTCAATCTGGCCCTGCTTCATATCGATAGCCTTGACGCCGACATTCTGATAAACCTTCTTTACTTCGTAATACTGAGCCTTTGGAGAGAGGTCAGGACGCATCACACCGTTCATACAGAACATACCATCGTTAGGATAGTCGTTGAAGTCGCCACCATATGCCCAGAACTTCTCACCGGTCTTCTTGTCGTAGTAGTTCATAGCCTGGTCAACCCAGTCCCAGATAGCACCACCGATGAAGAAGTTGGTACTTTCGATAGCGTTCCAGTAATCAATCAGATTACCACAAGCGTTACCCATAGAGTGCGCATACTCAGAGATATGATAGGGATATTTCACACCGTACTTACCAGTTACCGCACCCTGTACCCAAGCGATAGAAGGATACTGGTTGGAACCCATATCCACGATGTTGTTGTTACGTTCATATTGTACAGGACGGCTGGTATCGAACTTCTTAATGGCCTTGTAAGCTTCAACGAAGTTGTTACCAGGACCAGCCTCGTTACCCAAGCTCCAGATACATACAGATGGGTGGTTGATGGTAGCGTGTACCATTTCCATGTTACGAGCAACGTGGTGAGCACGGAATTCAGCCGGGTGAGAAGTACTTTCCTTACCGTAGTAGTATTCGTGGCTCTCGATGTTAGCTTCATCTTCGAGATAGATACCATACTTATCACAGAGGTAATACCAATAAGGATTACATGGGTAGTGGGAGTTACGAACATGGTTGATATTACCTGCCTTCATCAACATCACTTCCTTCTTCATCCATTCACGAGTGATTGCGTGACCACGTTCAGGACAAGTCTCATGACGGTTTACACCCTTCATCTTGATGGGCTGACCGTTCAAGAAGTAGTAACGACCTGCCAAACCGAATTCATCCTGATCAGCAGGAGTATCCTTGATCTCAATTTCACGGAAACCTACTGTAGTTGAGAAAGTTTCGACGACACGGCCCTTCTTGTCCTTCAATTCACCTACGAGGACATAACGGTAAGGCTTTTCAGCATTCCAAGGACGTACCTTGTTGCCGGCATCCAAAGTAAAATTCACTACGGCATGCTTACCAGCTTCCAAGTCAACGCCCAACTCGAAATCTTTGCCGACGCCCTCTACGAGTTTATTTTCGTCGCTGTACAATTCGTTAGCATAAAGAGAGTAGGAGAGAGAATACTTCTTAGCCTTCTTTTTGCTGAGATTCTCCACATAAGTAGTAATTTTCAAAGAAGCATTACGATAAGTGTCATCATATTCAGGAATAGCGACAACGTCACGTACCTGAACCTGAGGTTTAGAAGTCAGATAAACATCACGGTAGATACCAGGGAGACGGAACATATCCTGAGACTCCAGGAAAGAACCATCACTATTACGGTAAACTTCTGCAGCAACAACATTTTCACCCTTCACGAGGTAAGGAGTGATGTTGAACTGAGCCAGGTTACGAGAGTTCTTAGAGAAACCTACGTACTTGCCATTGATGTAGAGATAGAAGAAAGAGTCTACACCATCGAAGTTGATATATACCTCGCGGCCATCCCAATTTTCAGGAACTGTGAAAGTACGACGGTAAGAACCGACTTCGTTACGATGTTTATAAGTAGGCCAGTTGGTTGGAGGAGTACGCATTACGCCACCCTTCCAGTCGTTCACAGCCACACGGTGCTGGAAGATGACCTTCTGGTTGGAATAGATAGGCACACCCCATTTCAAAGAACCGTCCTTCTGGATACCTTCGATATTCCAGTTCATCGGAACCTGCACCTTATCCCAAGCACTCGCATCGAAAGAAGGCTCAACAAAGTTCTTTGGACGTTCATCTGGGTTAGGAGCCCAATGGAACTGCCATTCACCATTCAGGTTCTGCCAATACTCACTGTTTTCCGGCAACACCTTACGCGCACTCTCTGTATTTTCAAAAGAGAAGAACCAGGCATGCGGCTGGAGTTTGTTGTAGGCCAAAGAGTCTACGCTCTGCCATTCCCAACCGGTTGGTTCGGGCATGTTGCCGTAGTAGAATCCTTCGAGAGGAGTCACCTCAGCCATCAGCGGAGCAGCAAGACAGCCTAACAAAAGGGACATTGTTGTCTTACGCATAAAAGATTTCAGTTTTTATTGATTGATAATAAGTTAATTTTGTTGACAAAGATACAAAGTTTTTGGGCACGACGAACTATATTCTCCTGACAAAAATGCGTACATCTCTACAAAACACAACAAAAAAAGTAGATTATACCTCAACGACACTTCAACCCATTTTAGATTGCAGAATAAAGCTTTAAAAGAGGTTCTGAAACAAATACAAACAAAACGCTAAGAAATATGGATTTTTCTTAAATAAAAGTCCTATATTTGTCAATGTTTAGAAAAAACAATAATAAAATTTCAAAATCTAAAACTAACTAATTTATGAATTGGTATTTAAAATGTTTGAAGCAGTATGCTGACTTCAACGGTCGTGCCCGCAGAACGGAATTTTGGGTATTTGGCTTAGTAAACTTGGTGATAGGCGTTGTCCTTAACTTTGTTTTCGCTCCATTGTATTATGTTTATGCATTGGCAGTATTGGTACCTAATATCGCGGTATCCATACGTCGTATGCACGATATCAACAAAAGCGGCTGGTGGGTATTAATTTCATTAATTCCTATCATTGGTGGCATTTGGTTCTTAATTCTCTGTTTGATGGACAGTAAACCGGGTGAGAATGCCTATGGTCCAAACCCAAAGGGCTTGTAAGAGAAATAAACTACTAGAAAAAAGGGGAATCGCAATCACGATTCCCCTTTTTACATTATCTATAGACTATAGGGTTATTTGAGCTTTCCTCCGGTAATTTCCTCAATGGTCAACGCCTGGTAGAACATATCATAACCATTTCCCTTTTCATATTCTTCCCAATAGAAGCCGATACGGCCATCTTCCTGAAGCGTCATAGTGGAATAGGCAGAAGTGGCATAGCTCACCTGGTATTTGCCATCCCAGTCTGAAGCAAAATGCACAGGCGTATCGTAATCCGAAGCCTCAGCCAGTTCCTTCCAGTAGATCGTGACATTCGAACGTTTTGGACCAGCTGGAACGCTTTGCAAGGCTACAGATACACGTTTTCCGTCAGCGTTTTTAACTTTAGCAATCAGGATCTCTCCATCTGTCGGCGTACCTTCATTACTTATACCTCCTTCGACTTCGCGTGAGTCTACAGGCATCCCCCAGCTACCTTGAGCGGTCTTAGGGTCCGTATATTTGAAGATATTGAAATATCGGCCTCCGTACTTACGTGAACTTAGCAGTACACTGCCATCAGGAAGTTCCTCACACTTGGGTTCATCGCCCTTGGGCGCACACGACTCCACATCTGACCCCAGAACCTTCCAAGAACGGCCGAAATCATCGGAATAGAGTACAAAATTACCTTTATGCGTACACAAAGCTCCATAGACACGGTAATAGTCTCCGACTTTCACTTGCTTGCTCTGACAGATACGTCCAGAACCCATAAACAGTCCATTCACACGGCCTCCCAAGAGTTCACGATAGATATGGTTGGTCAGGTCCGTTGGGGCGTCCCACTGCCAACTTTTGCTCTTTTTGTCCCAATGTCCATGAGTCACCATAAAGCGCTGACTATGATCCACCGTAGATTTCCAATAAGGGACATTACCGGAAACGCAGACCAGCAGCATTTCCTTACGTTTGGCATCAGCCACCAGACAGGCATCTCCATAACCCGCATCTGCACCATTGCCGGAACCGACGAGTACATTGAACGGCTTGCTCCAGGTAGCACCATTATCATCGCTGGTACGGCCCAAGATGTCTACGCGGCCGTAACCAATATCCGCGCCGCACGGACGGCGGTCGCTGAGAGCCACCAACTGACCATTCGACACGGTGGTTATCGCCGGGATGCGATAGGGAAAACCAGAGGCGTCACCGGTCTGAAACAAACGGGTCTGTGCGATGGAAGAAGGAGCAAACCATCCCCAAGCACCACATACGATCATCCACTTACCATAACGCGTCAGTGATGAACAAATTGAATGAAATGTCATATACTAAAATATTTTTCTTTGTTAGGTTTGTAAAAATACCGAAAATCCGCTAATTATCCAAATTTACGCCAAAAGGTCCTTACGTTTTATTCGTATTCTTTCGTGATTCGCCATAAAACAGAAAATGCAGCCCTTACTGAGCTGCATCTTTTTAACTTCAAGAAGTTTAACTTTGTTTACTTCCAAATTCCACCTTCATACTTGTTCGTAGCGAACCAATCATCATTACCATCAGCCCATGAAGAGGCGCCGACACCAGATACATCAGGTTTCTGGAAGTCTTCATTACCTCCCACACTGCTATTAAGAATGTCCCCTTCATTTTCCAAGGAAATAATTCTTACGGTTGGATGAACGTAGTTCATTTTCTTCGTTGTCATAAAACTAATCTTCTTTATATCTTTTACCTATTGCAAACAGTCTGTCTAGACTTAGTCTTTTCTAAATTTGGTGCAAAATTACATTACCCCGTAGAGATGACAGAGGAAAAACCGTTAATTGTTGTATTTTAAGGAGTTTCTTATATATTTTTAAAGTTCTTATCGCCTTTTCATGAACTGGATATGGCAAAAAGCGATATAGATGAAAGGAAGGGGGATAGAATTAACGGTCAAAATTCTATCACTAATTTCGAGAACAAAATTGATTTTCAACTCAGAAGAACAACGCAACTATACTTCAACTCTTTTCCTCAATGACTATTTCTCACACACACCTTATCTGAATCAAAAGGAACATGTAAGAGCATTTTAAGCAGAGACATTCGTCATTAATATTCAATGATAGTAAACTAAAAACTTATTGATCTAAATTTTAATCTCGGACAGGGCGAACAGGAAACCCATAGTAACGAAAATCCCAATCCCAATCGAAATAAGACATTCCCGTCTGCTCAGCAAACAAACTCACGATACGGGCATACTTCATCTGAAGAATGTTCTTATCTGCTTCCATATTCACCTCCTTCTGCCTTGATTTCATACACACAAACAAAATGTAAATGCAGCCTAATCACTTCTTGATTCAAGATACACAACTGATGATTGGGATGTTCAAAAGACAATCGACCAAGAGCATCCTCACGACTCATTTTTCCTGAGAAATATAAGTCAATGGTGTTGAAGACCTTGTCATTGGCAATACCACCTTCTACTATATCGTAGGTTTGATGTTGAATCCCCTTACGACAGTTACCAACGAAATCCAACTATTCCGCATCATATTTTTCAAATCGCTTAATCGTACATTCAGATAGTTCATCATCCAATTCGTACTCATTGATATACGCCATACTCTTGCGAAACAAGAAGCGACGTACATATTTATCTGCCTGCTCATATAATGTGGTCAAATAAAATCCTTTACCTAAGTCTAATTTTTCCCTCGAATGGAAAATATCAGGATGCTCAATGACAACAGGCGATGCGTGAAACAATTTCATACCAACACTCCTTTCTCTTTCATACATTCAATCAAGTCTTCTATAATGTATTCTCTACTGAAAGTATGAAGCACATCATAATTTGGAATAATGTACCCAGTCAATATCCCCGAAATTCGTAATTTATGATAAACTTCTGACGCAGGCATCCGTAAAGCATCTGCCAAATGCCCTATACAAAAGGTGATAAAGCTCAAAACATCAAGATTCATAACATTGCTATATATTAAGTTCTCTTATTCTCCCCATCCGCCTCGGTCCAAATTTCTATAGCCTACGGCTTCAGCCACATGCTTGGCACCCACATAAAGAGCACCATCAAGGTCGGCAATAGTTCTGGCCACCTTACGGATTCTCTCATACGCTCTTGCTGATAAATCCAAGGCTTTCATGGCCATGCCCAAGCGCTCTGAACCTTCTGCATCCAACTGGGCATATTCTTCCAATAAACGAGAGGACATCTGGGCATTGCAGTAAACACCTTGGATATCCTTGAAACGCTCGGTCTGAATGGCACGGGCAGCAATGACCCGCTTACGGATCTCTGCGCTAGACTCACCTAAGGGCGCATTTGCGAGGTCTTCCAGAGGTACTGGGGTCACTTCTACCTGAATGTCTATACGGTCCAATAGCGGTCCGCTAATCTTGTTCATATAGCGTTGAATCTGACCGGGAGTACAGACACAGGGATGGGTGGGGTGGTTATAATAGCCACAAGGGCAAGGGTTCATAGATGCCACCAACATGAAAGAACAGGGGAGGGTAGCGGTGTATTTCGCACGGGAGATGGTAATTTCACGGTCTTCCAAAGGTTGACGAAGGGTTTCAAGAACGGAACGAGAGAATTCAGGAAGTTCATCCATAAAAAGGACACCATTGTGGGCGAGGGAGATTTCTCCAGGCTGGAAGTTCGTGCCACCACCGATCAAAGCGACGTCGCTGATTGTGTGATGAGGACTACGGAAAGGGCGCTGAGCAATTAAAGAGACATTTGACCCCAGTTTCCCAGCCACAGAATGAATCTGAGTGGTCTCGAGACTCTCCGATAAGGTCAACTGGGGTAAGATGGAGGGCAACCGCTTTGCCATCATACTCTTTCCACAACCAGGGCTACCAATAAGAATAATATTGTGTCCTCCAGCAGCGGCTACTTCGAAAGCGCGCTTCACATTTTCCTGTCCTTTCACATCGGAAAAATCGTAGGGATAATCTGCCTGGGCTGCATAAAACTCTTCACGAGTATTGACTTCTGTAGGCTGCAAAGCATCTGAACCGTTGAGGAAATCAACCACCTCTGTCAGATGATGTGCCCCATAGACTTTTAACCGGTTGACCACAGCGGCCTCCCGCACGTTCTCTACTGGAACTATCAGATGATCATATTCCAAAGCACGTGCCTTAATGGCTATGGGCAAAGCTCCCTTGATAGGACGCAAGGTTCCGTCAAGTCCCAGTTCACCCACCAACATACATTTTTCCAAAGCGCCCGCCGGTACCAGGTTATCTGCAGCCAAAAGACCAATGGCAAGTGGTAGATCGTAGCCAGAGCCTTCTTTTTTCACATCTGCAGGAGCAAAATTCACTGTAATCTGACTGCGCTTCAGACGGAAATTAGAATTCATCAACGCTCCATCTACCCGCATCTTACTCTCACGTACCGCATTGTCAGGCAAACCCACCATAAAGAAATCCTCTCCCTTGGTCGTATTGACCTCGAGAAAGACCGGCATCGCCGTCAAACCATTTACTGCGGCTGTATTTACTTTCACCAACATGTTACAGAAGATTAGAAATCCACTATCCTACCTGTCTTTAACGACAGGTACTATTCCATCCAATTCTTTACTTCATCAAACAATTTGTCATTAGGTACATCACGTTTGACAATCTCTCCATCGGCATTGACAAACAGATTACCGGTGACATACCGCGCTCCCAGGGTCCTCACGATAGGAGAGGAAAATCCATGTCCCTCACAAATCACCGGAGAAGCTATATTCTCTTGACTGGCACGTATTTTACTCAGTTTTTTATCATAATCTACCGACACCAGCAATATATTGAGCTTCGCTAAGTACTTATTCTCTATACGGGCCACGTTCTTCATAAACCGATAACATTCATTATTCCAGGGCGCCCAGAACAGCACCAAGAGCGGTTTTCCTTTATAGTCCGCGCTCTGTATCGTGTCCCCCTTGATGTCCACCGTTGTAAAATCCGGTAGATTCATCCCTACAGCTGTACGCATCTCATCCCGTAAACGGTTTTCCATCATCTGAACAGACGGATTATTGGCCTGAGCCCGTTTCAATTCATCCAACAGAGGAAGGGCCACAGTTGCATTGCGATTCTCCGCCTGTACAAAATACTTCTTGAATACAGCCACTGCCGCCATAGACTCAGGATGGTCCCGAACAAACTGTGCAGCCGCCATCTGTATATCCTTTATCGAACTCTTCTGATGCTGTAGCTTGAACTTGGTCAGCAATTCGTTATCCTTGGTACCTGAAACATCCAGTCCACTCAATTTGGAGGCTTCACCCTTGACCTTGATTTTCTTACCGGGTTCTGCAATCACGTAAGTACGTGAGAAATTCGGATATAAGAAAGTCAACACCACCGGATGCGACAATTTACGCTCATAAGAGAACTCACCGGCAACAATTTTGACCGTATCCACATCGCCTAGGAGTTCCTCTTCATTATACACATAGAAATCGGCCATTTTTATACCCGATATTTCTCCTACAATGCGGACACGATCCTTAGGTTCATTACAACTGGAAAACAAGGACAGAAGTACCCAAAATAATATGAAGTGACTAGTTTTCATGATATAAATAAAAGTTACGGCAGATGCTGCCAATGAGGAAACTAAGATACAAACTTTCTGACGAAATCTCCTTTATTTAGGACATAAAAAAATGCGAACCTGTAAATGACCCGTTAAAAGGAGATTTACAAGTTCGCAATTGATATCAAAAATCTCTGCGAGATGCGGAAATTACTTTACAAGTGCCTTGAAAGCTGCGTCGTTAGCAAACTTAGCAAATTCGAGGTCCTTAGCAGCACGAGCCTTCAAAGAAGCGTCCATGCTGATAGCCTTCTTCAAGTTAGATACAACCAAACCTACTTCGTTATTACGAGCTGCAACAACAGCCTTCAAATAATTAGTAGTTGCGTCTGGATTCTCAACAGCAGCCAAAGTATTAGAAGCACCTACATAATCCTTGTTCAAGATCTGAGCCAAAGCAGCACTGTTTGTGTTAGCACCCTTGAGGTTCTGAGCAGCCTGTGCATAGTTACCCTTTGCAACATTGAGGCTACCGAGTACTTCATTGTAGTTCTTAGCAGTAGTAGCCTTAGAAAGATAGTTTTCAGCTTCTACCATATTACCTTCAGCCAAAGCGAGAAGAGCGTAGTTAGCGTTGATTTCAGCAGCGTTAGACTGGATAGCAGCAGCCTTGCTCAAGTAAGACTTAGCAGCGCTCAAATCACCCTTGTTGATAGCGATACCAGCCAAGTTGTTGAAAGCACGGTAATCGTTAGGATACTGGCTTGCAGTTGCCTTATAGATTTCTTCCTTCTTAGCAGCATCTTCTGTCAAGCTTGCAGCATAAAGCATTTCTTCTACAGAAAGTTTAGAAGCATCGCTAGCAAACTGGCTTTCGATTTCGCTGTCTGTACGGCCGATGAGGTTATAGTTGATAGTCAAACGAGCACGACGGAGTTCTGGAAGAATAGCGTCTGCCAATTCGCTGAATGCAGCTGAAAGGTTACGAATCTGCTTTTCACGTTCTTCTGGATCTGGATACATAGAGAGGACACGCAAGATGACATCCTTATCCTGGATGTTAGAAGCCTGAACGAGTTCCTTGAAACCCTCCCAGTCTTCAGCAGTGTACTTAGTATCCACCTTAGCATCGAGACCGATCTTCTTCAATTCCTTGTTCAAGAAAGCTTCAGAAGTATTCTGACGCTTTTCAGCCAATTCTGTATTGAAATCCAAAGCACCATCAGGAGAAGCATAAGCAGAAACTTCGATGTTTTCCAACTGGAAACCCTTCTGGTCAGCCTTGATTTCTTCCAACATCTTGATGAAATCTCTTACAGAGACAGTCTTCAATTCGCTTGAACGAACCTTAGCCTGATTTACCAAGTACTTAATCTGTGCCTTGTGGCTCTGAGCAATAGCCTGCTGGTAAGCGTCAGAACCAAGTGCAGTATTAGCACCCTTAGCAGCATTGCTTACGAGAGTTGAAGTAGACAAAACACCATTAGCTACCTTTACTTCAGGAACCTCAACCTTCTTTTTGCCCAGACGAGCGTCGAAAGTCAAGAAAAGTTCACTTTCTGCCATTTCTGGAACATAGTTGAATGTGTTCTTGAGTGTGTAGTTACCACCAACCTTGTAAGAGATTTCCTGAGCATTGCCCTGAACCTTCTCACCCTGGAATGTTGCTGGCTGACCTACAGTTTCACCATTGGCATAGCGAAGAACTGGAGTTACAGTCACTACTGCCTTCTTCTTCATATACTTCTCTGGGAAACGGCCATTGATAGTTACAGGAACTTCACTACCTACTGTTTCAAGTGGAGATGGAGTTACAGTGAAATTGTCAGCACTGAGCTCACCCAACTTACCACAAGAAGTAAGAACTACACCTGATGCAAGTGCAAGAGATAGAAATAATTTGTTTTGCATAATAATAATATTTGTTATTTCAATTTATTGCAATAATTTCTTTTTATCCACAGGCGAAATATACCTATTGACATTTGATGTTTTTCCGCCTACGACAATGGTTGTACACCGGGTTATCTCCTAGTGCCTCCTTTGACGGCGCAAAGTTACACAATTTACCTCGAAATGTGGTCATTTCTAGGCCCTTTTTTATAAAAGATTAAACATTTAAGTGTTCTATGTCCTAAAAACGGGCTAAAAAGCAAGGAACTCGCTGTATTTCATGCAATAAATAGATTGAAAAGAAGTACGGGCTCCATTCCTGAAACAGCAAAACCGAGCAGAAAACACAACGGGAAACTCCATAAGAATTTCCCGTTTTTAATCCATTGAGAGTTTTTAATTTTGTTCACCCAATTTTCTGCAATATTTGCCCCCGAAAAGGCAATAAAATCCGATAAGGATAAATGGTAGACTCAACATTTGTCCCTGGTTAAGTCCGATGGTATCCACCATGGCCAGTTCCCAAGGCTCCTGTACCTCCTTGAACATCTCGACAAACAGGCGGAAAGAGAAAATGCTGGCCAAGCACCACCCAAAGAAGAAGCCGGTACCCACCTTCTCCTTGAATTTGCGGTAAAGCCACCATCCGATAAAGAAGAAGACAAAATAGGCGATGGCTTCATAGAGCTGGCCTGGATGACGCGGAAAGTCCTCACCATTACGCAAGAAGACAAAGCCCCAGTCGCTTCCTGTAGCCTTACCGACAATCTCGGAGTTCATCAAGTTACCGAGACGGATACAGCAGGCAGTAATCGGAGTTGCAATCGCAATATTATCCATCACACGCATCCAATTGAGTTTTGTTTTGCGGACATACAACCACAACGCCAAAACCAGGCCGAAGGTACCGCCATGTGAGGCAAGACCTGCATATCCCGTACAACGCCAGCCCTCAGCTGTCTCCCGTATAGGCAATAACATTTCTATCGGATGCGTCAGGAAATATCCAGGTTCATAGAGCAGACAATGCCCCAGACGTGCCCCTAACAGAATTCCGACAAAACAATATAAGAATAAAGGTTCAAACTTCTGTTCTGGGATCTGCTGCTGTTTGTAAAGTTTTGCGACAATCACATAGGCCAGCGTCAAGCCGATCACCCAAAACAGAGAATACCATCGCAGTTCAACAGGTCCTAAGGTCAAAGCGACCACATCAGGATTCCAATATACCATAATCAAAAAGCCCTCCGTTGCCCCTCGATAAAATCAGGAAGGGAATTGCCGATACAGGGCTATGGGCAATTCTTGTTTTTACTAGTTATTTGTTGACGTATGCAAACAAAAATCCCCCTCCTCACTGAATATTCAGAGAAGGAGAGGGAATCTTATTTCTATACATTGAAACGGAAATGCATGATATCACCATCCTGCACCACATATTCCTTACCTTCTACATGAAGCAGACCAGCTTCACGTACGGCTGCTTCGGAGCCCAGACGTACATAGTCCTCGTATTTGATGACTTCTGCACGGATAAAACCCTTCTCGAAATCGGTATGGATCACGCCAGCACACTGTGGCGCCTTCCAACCACGACAGTAAGTCCAAGCCTTGACTTCCATTTCACCAGCGGTGATGAATGTCTCCAGTTCCAGCATCTTGTAAGCAGCCTTGATCAAGCGGTTGCAACCACTTTCTTCCAGACCCACATCCTGCAAGAACATCTGACGTTCCTCGTAGGTTTCCAATTCTGCAATATCTGCTTCTGTCTGAGCTGCGAGCACCAGGACCTCAGCCCCTTCTTCCTTGACAGCCTCGCGAACTTCCTCTACATAGTGGTTGCCAGTGGCCGCACTGCCTTCGTCAACATTACATACATACAGCACAGGCTTCGCAGTCAAAAGGAACAAGCCCTTGGCAGCCTTCTGTTCTTCCTTGCTTTCAAAATCAACGCTGCGAGCAGACTTACCTTGCAGGAGGGCTTCACGATAAGCAAGCAATACATCGTATTCAATCTTCGCATTCTTATCGCCACCGACCTGAGCCACCTTCTCTACACGCTTGATGCGGTTCTCAACCGTCTCGAGGTCCTTCAACTGCAACTCGGTATCAATGATTTCCTTATCACGAACCGGATCTACGCTACCGTCGACATGAACCACATTACCGTCATCAAAACAACGGAGCACGTGAATGATGGCATCTGTCTCACGGATATTACCCAAGAACTGGTTACCCAAGCCTTCGCCTTTGGAAGCCCCCTTCACCAAACCGGCAATATCAACGATTTCCACCGTGGTTGGCACAATACGCCCAGGATGTACCAATTCTGCCAATTTAGCCAGACGTTCATCAGGCACCGTAATGACACCCACGTTAGGTTCGATTGTACAGAATGGAAAGTTAGCAGACTGTGCCTTAGCGTTGCTTAAGCAGTTGAAAAGGGTCGATTTGCCCACATTAGGCAAACCGACTATACCACATTGTAAACTCATATTCTAAAATTATTCTTTTTCGAGCGGCAAAGTTACTGATTTTTCCGCACATAGCCGCAATTCAGAATCAAATCAGTTTTTCTCTTCGGAAGACTGTTGGGACTGAGCAAGCTGCGCAGCCTTTGTCTTGTCTCCTTTTGCCTTCTTCACCTTGATCTTATCAAAGCCTTCACCGAACACACCAATGACCTTAGACTGTGAGACAAAGGCGTTAGGATCGATGTTCTGAATAATACGGAAGATATTGGTACTCTCGCGTTTCTTGGCCAACACGACCAAGACCTTGCGTTCTGACTTGGTATACCAGCCCTGACCACTCAGCACGGTCACACCACGGTGAGTGGAACTGATGGCTGCAGCGATGTCATCGTATTCGTTAGAGAAGATGAAGAACTGTACAGACTGACGACCGCGGTCCACAACATAGTCAAGCAACAGGTTTGTGATCAGCAAAGTACAGTAGCCATACAGCAACTTATCAATCGTAGCGCCAGGTAACAACATACTGGAAGTTACAATGACGAAGTCGCAAAGCATCATCATCTGTCCCAGAGTGACGTCCTTATACTTGTTGATAATCGCAGCGATGATATCCGTACCTCCTGTAGAACCGTTACTCAAGAAGACCATACCGATACCGATACCTTCAATAGCAGCACCTAAGATACAGGACAAGAAAATATTGTTGATAACAATCTGAGGAGGATAGTCAGAGGCAAGAGTGACCAGTTCAGGATGCAACGTTCCATAATGGATCATCACTTCCTTTACGGCCCCCAGGAAGAAGGTCAATGTGAAAACCGCATAAATCGTCTTACAGCAGAATTTCCATCCCAAGACCTTGATAGCCGCGCCCAACAAAACAATGTTGATGATAAAGAAGGTATACTGCACAGGGAAACCTGTACCGTAAAAGATCACAGCACCAGCACCAGCCACACCACCTAGTGTAATCTGATAAGGGAGCTGAAAACAAGTGAATCCCACTGCATAGAGGAACAAACCTACTGTAATGGTGAGATAATCGCGGAACTCCTGAGCGAAGGTCGCTTTCATTTTTGCCTGAATTTCCTGAATACTTCTCATGGCTTTGTAAAATCAAAAAAGAAGGAGGGGAATAAAACTACCCTCCTTCCACACTTTTATTATTTTTTCAATACGATATTTACAATCTTACCCGGCACCACAATCACCTTCACCACTTGCATCCCTTCAAGATACTTCTGAGCACCCTCGGAAGCTAATGCTGCCTTTTCGATTTCTTCTTTAGTAGCGTCTGCCGCAAAGTCCATAGTAAAGCGGGTCTTACCATTGAAGGAAATGCTCAGCGTCATACTGTCTTCCTTCAGATGGCTCTCATCGAATACCGGCCACGGCGCATCACATACTGTAGTGGTGTGACCCATCATGTGCCACAATTCCTCTGCAATATGTGGAGTAAATGGAGCCATCAAGGCTACCAACTGTTCCAAAACCTGACGGCTGACGCACTTCTGCTGTGCCAATTCGCCAACGGCAATCATGAAAGCAGGAACGGAAGTATTGTAGGAGAATACTTCTATATCGTCAGTGACCTTCTTGATCAGCTTATGCAAGGTCTTGAGGTTTTCCTTAGTAGGTTCTACATCCGTCACGGCAAACTGGTCGTCCTTGGTAAAGAACAAGTTCCAGGTCTTACGCAAGAAACGGAAACAGCCGTCGATACCGTTGCTGTCCCAAGGCTTGCTCTGGTTGATTGGACCGAGGAACATTTCATACAGGCGGAGTGTGTCGGCACCGTACTTCTCAACAATCATATCCGGATTGACGACGTTGTACATGGACTTGGACATCTTTTCTACAGCCCAACCACATACGTACTTACCGTCTTCGAGGATAAACTCAGCGGTATTGTATTCCGGACGCCATGCTTTGAATGCCTCAACATCAAGCACATCATTCTCTACGATGTTTACGTCAACGTGGATAGGAGTGGTGTCGTACTGATTCTTCAAACCGAGAGAGACGAAAGTATTCGTGTCCTTGATACGGTATACAAAATTAGAACGACCCTGGATCATACCCTGGTTCACCAGCTTCTGGAAAGGTTCTTCCTTAGCGGCAACACCGAGATCGAACAGGAACTTATCCCAGAAACGGCTATAGATCAAGTGACCGGTAGCATGCTCAGAACCACCAATGTAGAGGTCAACATTCTGCCAGTAGCCACCTACTTCCTTGCTGACCAAAGCCTCGTGGTTGCGAGGATCCATGTAGCGGAGATAGTAAGCAGAAGAACCTGCGAAACCCGGCATTGTAGAAAGTTCCAATGGGAATACAGTCACGTTGTCGATCTTGCTGTTCTCTACGACACAGTTGTTAGCAGTATCCCAAGCCCAGCAAGTAGCGTTACCCAATGGAGGCTCACCGGTCTCAGTAGGCAAGAACTTGGTTACCTCAGGCAATTCAAGGGGCAAGCATTCGGATGGTACCATCTGAGGCATGCCATCCTTATAATATACGGGGAATGGTTCACCCCAATAACGCTGGCGGCTGAAGATGGCGTCACGGAGACGGAAGTTCACCTTCACACGACCCAGATGATTTTCTTCAACAAACTTCTTTGTAGCTGCGATAGCCTCCTTTACAGTCAGGCCATTGAGACTGAAACCGTTCAAAGTTTCTTTACCTGCAACTGGAGAGTTCATTACGATACCTTCCTTGGCATCGAAACTCTCCTCGCTGACGTCAGCACCCTCGATCAAAGGAATGATCGGCAAATTGAAATGACGTGCAAAAGCATAGTCACGAGAGTCATGAGCAGGAACCGCCATGATAGCACCGGTACCGTAACCAGCCAATACATAGTCGGAAATCCATACAGGAATAGCATCACCGGTGAATGGGTTGACCGCATAACTACCAGAGAAGACACCGGTTACCTTACGGTCAGCAATACGTTCACGCTCTGTGCGCTTCTTGGTAGCTTCCAGGTAAGCGTCAACTTCTGCCTTCTGGTCAGCAGTAGTCAACTGAGCCACGAGTTCACTTTCTGGAGCCAACACCATGAAGCTCACACCGAAAATAGTATCGGCACGAGTGGTGAAAATCGTAAATTCGAGATCACTATCTTTTACGCGGAACTGCATCTCCGTACCTTCAGAACGGCCAATCCAGTTACGCTGAGTCTCTTTCAAAGAATCTGTCCAGTCCAAAGTATCGAGACCGTCAAGTAAACGCTGAGCATAAGCAGACACGCGCAAGCACCACTGCTGCATCTTCTTCTGAACCACAGGATAGCCACCACGTTCGCTGACACCGTCAACTACTTCGTCGTTAGCCAGAACGGTACCCAACTTTGGACACCAGTTTACCATCGTCTCGCCCAGATAAGCGATACGGTAGTTCATCAGCGTCTTCTGCTGCTCTACATCACTCATCGCCTTCCACTCTTCAGCGGTGAAGCTGAGCTCCTCAGAGCAAGCCACGTCGAGACCCTCGGTACCCTTCTTCTCGAAACGTTCAACCAACTTCTCTATAGGCTGAGCCTGCTGGCAGCTGTTGCAATAGAAAGAACCGAACATCTTCTGGAAAGCCCACTGAGTCCACTGATAATATTCAGGATCACAAGTACGGATTTCGCGGTCCCAGTCGAAACTGAAACCAATCTTATCCAACTGCTCACGATAACGAGCAATATTGTTTACCGTTGTGATGGCAGGATGCTGACCCGTCTGGATGGCATACTGTTCTGCAGGCAAACCGTAAGCGTCGTAACCCATAGGATTCAACACGTTGAAACCGTTCTGACGCTTATAGCGAGCATAAATATCTGAAGCGATGTAACCTAAGGGGTGACCTACGTGCAAACCCGCACCAGAAGGGTAGGGGAACATATTCAACACATAGAACTTAGGCTTCTCAGCAGATGGCTCCACATGGTAGGTTTTCTCCTGTGCCCATGTTTCACGCCATTTTTTCTCAATGTCTCTGAAACTATAATCCATTATATATTAATGTGTATGTATTTGTTTTATCGGACAAAATTACGGCAAAACGGGCACAAGACAAAGGGAAAACGGAAAAAATGAAGAAATGAAGGGCAAAGGGGAGCGTTTTCGTTCATCTGTGCCAAGTACGGTTGCCTTTATCCACTGAACTCTCCTAGAAAAACTACCGCCGACATCCTCTGGAATGCCGGCGGTCTATGTTATTGAATCAGTCTGGTATTATAAAAACATCGTCATATAGATAGGGATATAATTCACTCCATTCTCCCATCTATAGTCTTTGGTGTAAATCAAATACTTGTTCTGAATACGATCGGAGAATTTCTCACAGAAGACATCCAAAGACTTATGCGTCTTATATCCAGAAGATTTTACTTCGATAGGCGATACCTTATGTTTATCAGCTATGACGAAGTCTATCTCATAATACTTTTTTCCTTCGGCGTAAGGAATAGTATGATAATAAAGGTTCTTCCCTGTGGCCCGCAACATCTGAGCAATCATATTCTCATAGACATAGCCCAGATTGGTACTGAGTTTATCGTTGAGCAACTTTTCGTAAATCACGTTTTCTGTGAAGTCACGGTCCATAAAGGCCATCGTAATAAAAAGACCTGTATCGGAGACATACATCTTGAAATACTCCTCATTTTTTGTCAACGCCAAACCCGCATTAGGGTCATCTGCATGGAAAGCGATGTTGGTGGTCATTGAATCTTCCATGTCTTTCAGGATATTCGTCACCCTTTCCATCCTTTCTTCCCGTATAGCCCTTCCCACTTGATAACGAGCCGTATTCTTACTCAACTGCGTAGGAATATCAGCAAACATTGCCTTGGCCCGCCCTGAATCATCAATTTTAACGAAATCCTCCTCATACAAAGAGACAATATCCCGTTTTACCAAGTCTACTGCCGAGAAATTGTTGGTGGTGAGATAGGCGGCCACTGCTTGCGGCATCCCTCCCACTAACATATAAAGACGGAAATCACGCATCAACTTACGATGTACCGCATCCCCCAAAGGCTTTTTCTTCTCAAAGGTGGTACGGAGTAAAGGAATAGTCGCAAAATCACCAAGCGCCCAACGGAATTCCTCATAATCCATGGGATACATGTTCACTTTGGTTTCTTCGCTTGGAATAATGATGTCCCGGCTTTTTGACCGCACTGAAATCAATGACCCCGTCTCGATATAATCATATCGGTGGTCCTTCACCAAATGTTTGATGGCTTGACGGGCAAGGGGTTGCAACTGCACCTCATCGAAGATGATGACAGACTCCCTTTCGTGCAACTGCACCTGATAAATAAATTGGAGACGAAGGAACAGGTAGTCCAAATCGGAGAGGTCATTAAATAAGTCACTGACTTCTTTTGAAACCCTTGAAAAGTCTATCAAGATATATGATTTATATTCCTTACGGGCAAACTCTTCCACTATCGTAGACTTACCAATACGACGTGCTCCTTGTATCAACAAGGCCGTATCACCATTGCGCTCAGTTTTCCACTTTTGCATGGTTTCATACATCTTTCGTTTAAAATAAATCATATCGTTCTACATTACAACACTTTACTGAGAACAAATATAGGCATCAAAGAGATTTCCACCAAATTTTTCAAGCCATTTTGTCATTTTCCACCAAATTTATTTTCAAGAAATGTCATTTTCCACCAAATCTTTTTGGCGATTTTGTCATTTTCCACCAAATCTTTCCAGGGAATCAAATAGATTTAGCCTTTTCCAAAGCGCTCACAGAATCTGTCTCCAGCACTTACCGACCATTGCTGCGCCTCCTCAGCAACAGATAAGCCGTCACCGTACTGATCATCGCATTGAGAATAGCCCAAATCAGGAAACTACAATTGAATATGGTAAAAGTCAAGAGCAACCAGAGTAATAGATTGAAGACTCCAATCAATTGGATATTCTTCAAGAAAGTATGTTCAATCCAACCTATCAAGAAGGAAAAGATTGGAAGAAGAAAGAAAACGATAATAAGGCTCAGCAGCAAAAGTCCGTGGAATGGAAAGCCCTATCCAAAGATCTTAGCAAC
>SAMEA104404097__coassemble_951_pt1 | contig 25670 bp, 21 predicted proteins | sample SAMEA104404097__metabat2_low_PE_059 | metagenome-assembled genome bin SAMEA104404097 (sample SAMEA104404097) | Balaenoptera acutorostrata | reverse complement strand
AGCTGGAAACTTTTTCGGCTTGGCTATTTTGACTAGGTATGAATAATATAGGCTATATATAATAGGTGTAAATGCGATGAAATAAGGATTGTTTTAGTTCTGTGCATGTCAAAAACCGACTATTTTGCAATGATTGAGGATGGATTGATCATAAAAAGAAGACTTTTGCCTGATAGATTCTCTGTTTTTATTAAGGCGGAAATTCAATAGATAATGTGTTCTGTATTCTTTCTGAGTATTCTTTTTTCTTTTTTGTAAATTTTATTTTTCTTAGATGATTTTTATTACTATTTTTGCAAAAATGTGAAAAATGTAAGAAAAGTGTACTTTGAAATCTTTCTATAGATACATAAATATGTTCCTTTTCGCAATAGAGTATTAAAATATAATTAAGAGAAAACACGTGGATTCTTTACAGAAAAATAGAACAAATAAGGAAAAAAATATCATAGGCTTCTTGTATTCACGATCCCGTCAGGGCATGGGCGAGTTATGGCCATTGTATGCCGGAGACAACACCATCGGATCTTCATCAGAGAATGATATCCAGTTGAAGGAAGCCTATGTCTCATCTCACCATGCCTGTATCACGGTGAAGGAATCTTATCCAGAAGGACAGTGGATTGCTTATGTGAAAAACTTTGATTCCAAGCTGGGATGCCGCGTTAATGGGGAAAAATCTGAAGAGGAAAAGCTTTATTGTAAAAGTGGGGATGTCTTGACCGTGGGTTCACATTATGAGTTGCTCGTCGGTTTGTTCAATTTGCAGAAGTGCAACTTGTCTGCCTCTCCTGATTTTGAACCGATAGAGGATACAGAAGAAGAAGGTGGAGAATCCATAGCAACCTCTATTTATCAGCATCCGAGTTTACCCCAGGAACACGGACGGTTCAATCCTTATTCTGCCGAGAATCGTCGTTTTATAAGAAAGTCTACGGTTTCTACAGAGAGAGCGGTGGGAGAGAGTAGTGACGATAGAACTATTGTCATGTAATTTAGGTAAGGAATTAGAGTCTACTTCATACAACTGGGCAAGTTCTTAAACTTAAACTTAAACTTAAGGTTAAGTCATCAGATGTAGACCTCTTATGTAATTGTTAAGGAAAGGTCATCTTTTGAAAGAAAAGCCCAAGTGGCAGCCAGTTATTCAAGAAAACGCCGGGTGTGATTTAGTGAAGAAGGATTAGGATTGCTTCTCTGGTTTCCTCAGAGCAAGATATCTGGTACTCGTGTTGAAAATGTTTTTTTCGGGCGAAGATTTATCTCTGATTAGTAGCAGGCAATCACCCATCTAAAATAAAAGAATTAAAAAATATTATTATTCTATGGCCATAGTAAGAATTGAAGGAGAAAAAGAAAAATCTATGGGAGTTCATTACGAAGTAGATTTTGACCAGGATCCGATTGGATTCGGTGGTATGGGAACCGTAATGAAAGGGGAGCGTGTAGAAAGTAATGGAGTCAGAATAGCAGTGGCTATCAAGTTCCTTTTTGAAGACCTCCCACAGAATGCGGTAGATAGAGCACGTCGTGAGGCTAGTATCCAGTTGCAAAACGATAACTTAGTCAAAATGTATGGTTTCGTTGAAATCATAGATGGCGATAAGCATAGACTCCACGTCGTGAGCGAATTTCTGGACGGTATCATGTTGCATGATTTCTTGAAGGGCGTGATCGTCAATAGCAAGGGGGAGACAGTTCCGTTTTTCGAACGTTTGTACAACCAGTTCTGCGAGAACAAAGCCAAGTTTGCCATCTATCTGATCAAAAATATATTGTCAGGTATCATGGCTTTACATGATGCGGGCTATATCCATCGTGATATCGACCCAAGTAACATCATGTTGACCACCGATGGTAAGATTAAGTTGATTGACTTCGGTGTAGCGCGTAATATCTCTTCGATGGCGAAGAACGACAACCGTCAGCTGACGGTGGCAGGTAACTTCATTGGCAAAGCTAGCTATGCGGCTCCTGAACTGGCCATGGGTGATATCCAGCATCAGAATCAGTCTACCGATATCTATGCTATCGGTATTTTGCTTTACCAGATTCTTACCGGTGAGCTTCCTTTCAATGGGCCACTTTACGAAGTATTGGAAAAACAGATTCGTGAGCCGTTACCCTTAAATAATATACAGGACAATGGTTTGAGACGAGTGATTGCTACAGCTACTCAGAAGAACCAGCAGATGAGATACCATTCAGCTGCGGAATTCCGAGTAGCCCTTGAAAAACTGGAATATGCGATGGAACAGGCCAGCAAACAGCCTAAAGCGGTCCAGGCTGCTCCATCTACCGGTTTCTTCTACAAATTAGCCACCATGAGCAGCGGTATGATTTTTTTGCTCATGTTGATTCTGGGCGTCGCTCTTGGTCTCTTGGCTTATTTCATCGTGTCTATTTAAATTTAGTATTATGAAACATATTGTTGGTAATTTACTCTTATTTGTATCCTTGCTGTTGTGCCCTTACGGTGCATTTGCAGAAAATAAGGTAACGTCTGTTGAGGTCAGTCCTTCATCCGGATCGTCCACAGTCGTAGTTAAAGATGGCGTAATCCACAATTTGAACAGTGTTGATGTCGACCTGTCTATCGAAGGCGTGGTTGATGAATGTAAGGCTGGATCAGCCAAGTGTGATTATGTCTTGAAGTTAAGTGGAACTGAGGTGACGTCAGGCTCCCTCAACTTGTCTGAAAAGGTAGTCAATGAAAAACAAAAATCTTTGAGCGGAAAGGTGTCCCTGACAGGTTTGAATGAAACAGGAACCTATACCTTTGAAGCCAAGTTCACTTGGAAAAACGAAAAGTCAGAGGATCAGACCATGTCTAAAAATTCTGATTTTACCGTCAGAATTTATGCCGATCCTAATGTTAAGGTGAAAGATACCAAGGGCGTCTTGTTCTCTGGACAAAGCATAAAGTTCAGCCAGACTGTTGACGGTGGTAACTATTCAGGATGGAAATATGAATGGGTAGGTCAAGGAAGTACTGACCGTGACTACGTCTATACTGCCTCCAACTCTACAGACGATAAGAAAATTGAAAATATTACCGTAAAGGCAATCAATTATGGCCCTGACGGTAAGACTGTCTGGGGTTCGTTTACGAATAAGTTCACCGTGACTTCATGGCCAAAACCAGTAGCAGACAATGATGGCAAAAATAGTCTTGAGGTTAAATCTGAGGATAAGTATAGTTTGTCTGCCAACGTAAAGGGTGGTGATGCTTCTAAGTGGGAATATAAGTGGCGCCTCGACGGTAGCTTGGTTTCTCTCGATCCTGTTCTCAATGACAAGCACAAGGTGACTAAATACACCACATTTAACTATACTTTGGAGTTGACGAATGCTCCTACTGGTATGGATAAGGCCAATCAATACCATCAGACCTTGAATTATCAGGTGATTTGTTGGGATATTCCGACTATGTCTAGATCTTCTGAACAAAAGCAGGTGGCTTTCAGTGGCGACAATGTCACTTTTGCGGTACAACCTAAAGGCGGTAATTCAAAGGGTTGGACCTATAAATGGTCAGAAGGCCAGAGCGATGGTCCAAATTTGGTTTATACCACTTCTTATACCGGAGAGGGCAGTACCGTTAAAACCATAACCGTACAGGCTACCAACCGGACAAACAGCGGTATGGAACTTTTCACCGGAAGTGTAGATTTTCAGGTTGAGGTATGGAGAATACCGACAGTGAAGGCTGTAGGTGAAGTTGTGAATGAGTTCTTCAAGGGTGATGTCGCTGATTTTGTCGTAGAAACAGAAGGTGGTGACCAAAATGCTTGGACTTATTCCTGGAGCTTTAATGGTGCTCCATTGGATGAGAAAACCAATAAGTTTACTTTCGATACCAAAACCGTACAGACTTCTTACGATGGTGAACTTCAAACTCATAAGGTAGTTGTTAAAAATAGTCCTGCAGGAGTGAAGAAACCATTTGAACAGGAAATCGAGTTTAAGACAACCCTTTGGTCAGAACCGGCTTATAAGAGCCATCAGGTCAATGAAGGAGTAACTTGTTCTCGTCGTGAAAATAAGTTGACTGTCGATGTTACCGGTAGTACTTCAAAACGATGGACTTATACCTGGAAGAAAAATGGTACCCTTTTGCCAGAGGCTAAAACCGCTGTCTACAAGTATGTTCAGGAAGATGTGGAGAGCAAGACTGACGATGTCTATACCGTAGTGGTGGAGAACCATCGTGATGGTGAGGTAATCTATAGTAAGGAATGTACCTTTAATGTTGAAGTTTGGCCAGAACCACAGGTGAACGGTAGTGTGGCTGATCTTGATAAATATTGGGGCAGTACCATTCAGACTCCAATGGAGATGTTGGGGGGTTACGAAACCGGTTGGTCATATACCATGACTGTGGATGGCGAAGAAGTTGAAGGTGTCGACACTAATTTTGAGTTTACAGTGCCTAGTGATGCTGCTAACGGTAAGGATTATCATATCGTATGCACGCTCCGTAACGACTTTGAGACCGCTAACTGGTTCTATAAGACTTATGAATACACTGTACATGGTTGGTCACAGGGTAAAGTTACTGCAGAAGAGATGGACTCTATTGATGTTGCAGTGGCTAAGCCAAGTGTCCGTCATTCCAGTAAGGTCGACTTGCATCCGAATGTAGAGGGTGGTTATGCGAAAGGCTGGCGTTTTGCCTGGAGCAAGAACGGCTCTCCTATGGAGAAAGAAAGTAATTCCGACCTCTCCTTTATTGCTGATAACCAGGGAGACTCCTATGTTGATGATGAATACAAATTGGAATACTCCAACACTTTGGAGGAGGTAGTTGGTACTTCCGGCGAACTTATCTATAACATGCGTATCTGGGCTGAGGCTCGTTTCCCTGAAAAGATCGAAGGACCTTCTGTAGTCCGTAAGGAAATACCAGTACAATTGTCTGTCACTCCGGCAGAACTTGGTTATTATAATGATCCGGAATCCAATTGGCATTACATTTGGGATGGTAAGGACAACCAGAAAAACACGATTGATTTTGTTACTGGAAAAGTCAGCAGCAGCGATGAAAAGTATATCTCAGAAAAGACTTATAAGTTGAGCATTGTCAACTATGGTCCAAACAAGAGTGAATACGGTAACGGAAATAATCCTTGGAACGGTAGAGACTATGAGCATACCTTGAAGATTTACAATGCTCCGAAGATACCAGATGCCTTGAAAATCAAGGGTAATGGTAATTCCAATACCATGATCGCAATCTATAACGATCTTACTGATTCCGATCTCAAGAAACGTGAATATAAGTTGGTCTTCGGCTACTCTATCGGTAATGTCGACTATACTTATGAAGCTCCGGAAAATCTCCGATATCTGACATTTAAAGCAGACGTCTTTCACAAGATCAACTGGGTATATGCTAAATGGGTTTATTCCGACGGAAGCATAGTCACTAGTGGTAAGCGCTATTTGGATGGTCATTTGGACAGATATTTTGATGTCTCCACATTCGATGGCGACAACCGTTCACCTTCCGATATCACCGGTGTAGAAGAAAACCAGATGGACGAAGTCAAGATTGAGGGTAATCGCATCAAGGCGGTTCTTTCTCAGAAATTGCCAGCCCGTGTTAGTATCTACAATGTCAACGGTCGACTCTTGGATCGTCAGATTTTGACAGAAAGATATGAGTACGACGAACCTTTGTATACTGCCCAGCTCCGTGCCGGCATCTATATGGTTGAAGTGATCGTTGGATCTCAGAGAGTGGTCAGAAAAATATACGTTCATTAAAATGTGGTAAGAAATGAAACATCTATTTATATTCTTATTAAGTGGACTTCTCGTATTCCCGTTCCAGGCAGATGCTCAGATAACTCCACAAAAGAAGCGCCAAGTCTTATACTCTGTGATGCAGATGATGGAGAATTATGAGATGAGCTATTTATGTGATACCGACGCTAACGAAGAGAACTTCAGAAATCTGTTTGTTTCTGAAGAGGTAAAGATTTATAATGACTTGTTGGGATTCTCTGGTTCAGAAAGCCTGTCTGTACCAGAATATATTTCCATCATACAAAATAAGGTGAAGAACCCAACTATCCGTCTAAAGAATATCCGTTATAAGGATATTGTGGATGAGGGGAGTAATTACCTCGTGACCGTATTGTTTGAGAAAGAGCTGAGCTACTCCAATGAGTGTGGCGTCTTGTTCTCTTCACAGGATTATTACGGTAAGGACTATATGCTGGAAGCCAGCGTCTTGGTTGATAAGAATTCTTTGGAAGGTAAAATCTCCAAAGTCTCCGGTCATATCAGTTCCGACAAGCCGGCTTTGGTGGAAAACCAGTATTACATCATGGAGAAAGCCAGTTTCACCAACCAGGACATCAAGTGTAATGGTAAGAAAATTGAGTTCAACTCTTTTGAACAGGCTTTCCTTCCTGCAGAGTATTCCTTCTCTCACCCTGACCCGGATATGGACATCACGGTCCTCAAACCGAAAGGTGGTTGTCCTGTAGTTTCTTTGAAGTATAGACTTAAGAAGTGGAGTCTTGCTCCTTTCTTCGAAATGTCATTGATGGATCAGACTGAACCTGAGGATGATTTTAATGGTGCTTTGGAAAACACCTCTTCCTCTTTGACTGAATTTGGATTGGTGACCCGATTCACTTTCCCAAGAAAGAGCAGAACCAAATGGTCTTTGAATTTTGGTGCTGGTTACTCCATCCACAATATTGATCTTGCAGCGAATCGGTTTGATTTCAACTATAAGACCGGTACGCCTAAGGCTGATGTCGATGGTGATATCTACCAGAGATATTATTCTGTAACAGATATGAAGGAGTCTATCAAACTGACCAATGTGGTCATCCCTGTATTCGTAAATATGGAAACCCGTTTTGGCCGTAGATTCTCCTGCTATCTTCAGTTAGGTGGTAAGGTCTATTTGAACATGTCCAGTGAGATTACAGAATTCTCTGCTCAGCAGTATGTTTACGGTGTGTACAATCAATATGGTAAACCCATCGTTTTCGATCGTCCAGAATATTGGGGCTACAATAATTTCGGTCATAGCACCTTGGGCATGAACAATTTGGAGACTACCGAATTGAATTCTCCGTTTGTCACCGCCGACGCTTTTGCCGGTCTGGGCTTCCGCTTGAATATATTTGGTCCGGTTTCTCTGTATGCTGGAGCTAGATATCAGTATGGCTTCATGGATATTGTCAAGCCTGATGGTCAGCCAGCAGAAATTAGTAAAGGTGTAGTGAGTGAGAATTCAGCCTTTGTTCACTATATGTCCCACGGCCAGGGAGATACTACCAAAGGTTTAACAAACTTGCCGACGACATTCAAAAGAAGTGCTTTGAACTTGAACGTTGGTTTAGAGATAAAATTTTAAAAACGAAAAAATATGCAATTTAAATGTAAAACCTGTGGCCATAAATTCGAAGCCCAGGAAGGAGAATATGTAATTTGTCCCAAGTGTAAGTCCGACAATGTAGGACCATTCAAACCATCACCTATGAAGGTGGTCCTGCCGTTCTTGGGCGTGCTCATCATTGCCGTTGGTACTTTTTTTGTCATTCAGGTTGTAAAGAAGGGCAAGAGCGAGGCACCTGCACAGGAAATGGCTGCACAGCAAGAGACAGTGACCACAGTAACAGAAAAAAATGCTGACACTCGTTCAGAAGTAAAGGCAGAGCCTGCGAAGGTGGAACCGATAACTTTGGCAGTAAGTGATCCAAGTGCTCCAAAGAAAGGGAAATATTCCATTTTGGCGGTTGCACAAAATGTTCCAGCTGGTGTAAAGGTGAAATATCAGTTGATGGACTCTCACATCAAAACAGTGAAAATGGAATCTGAAGATGGTAAATTCCAGTCTGTTCCAGCTTCTAAGGAACCACAAGGCCTTTATGGACTTGCTGTGGTTAATGCTGCTACTGGAGAAATTTTGCATTCAACAGTTATCCAGGGCTACATCAAAGAGCAAGCCGTAGTCAAGAAGATGAGCAAAGATGAATTACAAAGCATGATTAATGCTCAAAATCCAGATTTATTGACTATTCATCCTAAATTGTCAAAAACCGTGGCTTTGAATTTCGATAATCTGAAGGAAGATGAAAGGAAGCCTGTTTCATTTGATGCGGTTTTTGAGAAGTTTATCATGGAAGAGTGGAAATCCGTGAAGGTTACTTCAGTCACTTACGAAAAATCAGGTAAGATTAATAGTGTGTCCATGCATATCGAACACTTAGAGTATTAAATCATGAAACAGAATATTATTATTGTATGTCTAGTACTGATTGTGCTCGGATTGGGGTATATCATATTTAGTCCTAGATTTTCGGTGGGTACTGATGCATGTTCTCTGACTGGGCAAAATAATGATACAGCTGTTATGTCTCCTGAAAAGGTTGTGGAACGACGTTACTACGTAATGGATTCTGACAATAAGGAAGAAAAACATTACGTTGATAGTACATATATCATCAACCACTACGGTCTGAATAGTTGGCTTACGATAAAAAAGCATAATGAGGACAGGGATAATGAGCGTAAACGTAATGTAAGTTCTTCTTCTCTAAAAGGTGATGTTTCCTCTATTGACAGCAATTTCATTATCATGAGATGGGGACTAGAAGCTTGGCGTAAGATAAAAAATACAAATGTTGTTTATGATGAAAAGAGTGGGAGCCTTGTCGTTGTTCCTAATTCTTCTGAAAAGGTGAAGGAACAAAGCTCAGAAGCCGTTGAGAAGTTGAGCAAGGACGCGTTGGAGAAGATGATCAATCATCAAGACGTGAATTTACTTACCATCTATCCGCAGATAGCCAAACCGGTTGAACTCGTTTTCGACAACTTGAAAGCAGAGGAAAAAGCCCCAGCTTCTTTCGATGATATCTTCGAGAAATTAGTAATGGAAGAATGGGAAGAGGTTCAGGTCATATCTGTTCACTACACATCTTCCGGAAAAATCGATCAGGTGACCCTGCACATTAAACATACTGAATTTTAATAAATTTTGATTATGAGAAGATTTATCATATTATTTCTTAGTGTTTTTCTTTTCGGATTGAACTTGAATGCACAAGAAGAAGGAACAGAAGAAGAAAATCCATACAAGCAGTTTTCCTTTGTATATATTGACCATGAGGCTGCTGATGCGGTGGATATCATCAGTCAACGTCTCAAGGATATGAAGGATGATGCCGACCAGTACGGCAACTCCTACATATTCTATTTATCCAATGGTTCTGAGCCGATTATTGTGAAATACAATATGGGGAAAGATGCGACTGACGATTTCAATAAACTTCTGGGTGAGCTCAACAATGCAATATTCCATAGTGTGGATCCTCAGACGGATATGGATACTATTTTGAAGCTCCTTTTAGAAAATGATTTTCTGGATGAAAAAGGTAATCTTAAAAACTATCTTTCTGTGATGGACTTTTATGTTGGTGCAGATTTTTGGACTTTAGGTTATAATGAATCCATTTTGGCTAAATTGTATTTCTTGTTTGATGTACCGTCCTTGGAGGAAAGTGCAAAAGCCAATGGAAAGGAGTTTATTTTCCGTGTGAATGCTTCTAAAGGCAACTATCCAAAATACAAGGAGGGTATGCCTTTTGGAGAGAAAAATCTAGATGGTGTGAATAGAGTTATGATTTTGCAATATTAAAGTAAAATGAAAAAAAATCTTTTATTATTATTTTTTATACTAGGAATAGGAGTACATGCCCAGACAGCATTGCCTCCGACATGCGAGGCCTTCCTTCCGAAAGTATTGGTAAAGAATATTGTTTCCGAAAGTGAGGTTGCTACTATCAACGCGAGCAATAATTATGGTCAGAGTGGTACTCCTACTCGTCGATATTGGATGGTGTTTAGCGATAGAGATAATAATATCACTTACACACAGCCAAATTCAAATTCTGCCAAATTTAGTAGACTTTCTTTTAATGAAGAATTGCGTATCGCTAAGGTAAAGGGAGACTATGCCTTAGTTTATTCCGAAAAGAAAAATGGTGCATGGCCTGAGATTTCTGAAAAGGCTGAATCTAGAGGTTGGGTGCCATTGAGTAAATTGTTGCTTTGGCAGTCTTGCCCTACTAATGAAAAGGGTATCTATTACAAGGCGTTAATTGTGGCTAACCTTGACGAAGCGAAGACCAACGATATCGGTCGTATGTATAGAAATCCCGATAACACTACCGAGTTCCAGCGTTTGAAGTCAACCATGGATTTCTTCTTCGTCATGAAGCGCGATCCTAAAAGAAAAATTGTGCTTTTGTCTAGAGAATATACCTTGGGAGGTACCAATACACAGAAATTGGAAGGATGGGTGAATGTCAACTCTTATGTGGCATGGAACCAGCGTTCTTGTCTGGAACCTAACTGGAATCCAGATGATGTTAGTTACTTTAAGTCTAATAATCATAAGGCTGACGTTTTTGAGCACCCTGACTTGAACCCAGATGAACTTTGTGCTCATTTTGATTTCGGTACTCCGAACAAACACGACAAGAACCGTATGACCAAGTTCCGTATGCCGAACGAGGCTTTGCGTTACCCTATCTTGGATAACGACTCCGGTGATAAGAATATTTACAAGTGTACGACTTTCGGTTTCAACGGTGGTAACTTGGGTAATGCTTCTGCAGTGGAGTCTGAGAAGGAAAAGAAAAAGAAGGAGTATCTGAACAAGTTGGAGAACGTCAATTTGACTATCGTCATTGATGGTACAACTTCTATGGATAAGTACTTCCCTGCAATGAAGAATGGTATCAAGGAAGCTTTCGAATATCTGAATAAGGACTATAAGGTACGTGTCGGTGTTGTTATCTACCGTGACTATCCAGATGGTGATTATTGTACAGAATACTTGCCTTTGCAGCCAAAGGCAGACATTGCCCGTGTCAATACTTTCTTGGATAAGGGAGGTGACGGTGTTTACGGTATAAAGTCTGGTGCAAAGGACCATACTCATGAGGAGGCTCTTTACAAAGGTATAGAGGTGGCTCTGGATAGAGAAAAGATGGGATTTACACCTGATCAGAGTAACTTGCTCTTGGTGGTAGGTGACTGCGGTAATGATGCTAAGGATACTTTGTGTCTTTCCAGTGATTCATTGGTCAGCAAGTTGGTTGAGAACAATATCCAGATGATGGTTTTCCAGGTACGTCGTAATAATTTGGTGCCATGGCAGTTGTTCAAACAGCAGATGTTGGGGATGTTGCAAAAGAACATGTCAAGACAGTATAAACCTTACGGTATCAGAGCCCATTTTGAAGAAGTGGAAGATGGTCGTGACCTGAAGATTGACCCTAGCAAGGCTATTTTCGTTTCTTCCATGCGATATCCACCTTTGCAGGAAGATATGGCTCAGAATAAACTGAGTGATCTGATTGTCAATAGTATTATGGACTTTAACCAGGCCATCCGTAAGCAGATCAGTATTATTGATGGTTTTGTTGGCTTCGAGAGTAATGATGCTGCGCAGACTGGTGGTGAATCTTCTATTAATGCTTCTTTCGTGAAAGAACGTATGGGTGACGAATATTACGAGATGTTGAAGAAGTCCAATACCATGATGGCCTTCAAGGGTTATACCAAGCGAAAAGACCCTAGTGGACGTGCTTATTGGAAACCCGTAGTCTTCATTTCAGGTGATGAGTTGGACCAGTTGATCAAGCGTCTGACTCCGGTGTATGAAGTTTCCCGCAACGGTGGTAACGACCGTGTTCCTTACGTACGTGCCATGAAGGCTTTGATCAAGAGTATGATCCCTGATATCACGGATGCCGAGATGGACCAGAAGGGTACCGGTGAGGTAATGAATTTGATTGCAGGTTTGAATGAAACTTCTGACGCATTGCATGGACCTTCCTTGCTGGAAATACAGGACCCTAAGTCAGTAAATCATCAGCAGTTCCAGTCTATTTGTGCAGAGTTCACTAAGAAGTTCAGAAACATACAGCATATCAAGCATCAACGTTATGAATATGTTGTACGTACAAATAATAAGACTTATTATTGGATTCCAATTGAAGATATGCCATAAATCACATAGTTAGCAACGGGACTACCCGTTGCTAACTATTAATAAATAGGTTATGAAATTATTTGAAATAGATAATTTACGTTGTTCTTACGATAGGGATTATTGTGAGGGGGTTTCCAAGGTTGTTTTGGAAATCGAACATATGGTTATACCTGCCGGAAAGAAGGTTTTTATTGTAGGTGAGTCAGGTATTGGAAAGAGTACGATTCTTGAGACTTTGGGTTTGATGAACAATACCATTGTTCCTGATGAGAAGGCTAAGTTCTCTTTTTATGAAGGAAAAGATCAACAAGTAGATTTAAAGCAACTATGGAATCAGAAGAGTGACAAAAAATTGTCTGACTTCCGTCTAAAGAATTTCAGCTTTATCTTCCAAAGTACCAATCTGATGCGTAATTTCACAGCTTTCGAAAACATCGCCTTTACGAGACTCTTGCAGGGATACACCAAGTTCTCCTGTTTCCAGCGTGTTCGTCAGGTCCTGAAGGATTTGGGCTTGGAGCATGTTGATGAGAATCGAATGGCGCAGGAACTCTCCGGCGGTCAGCAACAGCGTCTTGCATTCGCTCGAGCTATTTTACCTGATTTTACGGTACTCTTCGGTGATGAGCCAACAGGTAACCTTGATGGTGAGAATGCCGTACGCGTGATGCAGATTTTGTCTAAGAAGTTGGATGAATACGAAGGATCCTCCGCCATTATCGTGAGTCACGATATGCATCTGGCTGTTACCTTTGCTGATATCATTATCAAGATCCGTAAGGAAATCCGTCCGAAGAAATCAAAGGAGGATGAAGACCAGGTTTATGGATATGTAGACGACACCTGTGTGTATCAACGCGCAAAGGAAAATGATAAGGTTTGGACCAATGGTCATGACAATTATCCTTGTGATGATTTTGAAGTATTTTTGCGTAAGAAATAGAAACACTCATGAAAGAATATCTCAATTTATTAGGACAGCGTGAAGCAAAAGTCGTCTTGGGTAGACGATATTTTAACTTGTGGTTGCTTACGTTGGTGCTCGCTGCCATGTTGATATCTGTTGCTTTCAGTAATGGAAGTTTGAAATATCTGTCAGAAAAAATGAACGATCCATTTACCAATTGGGTGGATATTTCCAATGGTTATGGATCTTCCGACTTACCTGGATTCTTGTACGAACTTCAGCAGCCTGAAACACAGCAACACTACCTTTTCAAGAATGTGCAGGCCGACCATTATAGTTCTTTTACATTCTATGGTAAGAACAAAACCATGCATTATTTGCGTTGCCGTTTCTTTGAACACCTCAATAGTGAGTTGGTAGAGGCTATCTTAGATCCGCAGAATGTGGTATCCAATAGTGCCATCTCACGCGAGAAACTGGTCGATAAAAGTTTTGGCTTCATTGTGACGAAAGATGTGATGAAGAAGTTGGGTTATGCAGAGGACTCTATTCCGGCTTACATCCAGTTCTTATCCAATAGTATGGGTGCAGATACTTTAGGTTTCGACATGATAGAGGGTAAGTTTGCTTTAGCCCCAGTACCAGTTTTAGGTGTAGTCAATCGTTTGCCTGGAAATATGGATATGATTGCTTCATCTTTCTTCTTGGAACAGAACTCTAACGACTTGTATTATCCGTTCAGTATGAATAATGTCGAGTATGCCAAGAGTTTGACCTACTATGTGACAGGAGATATCAATACTTTCCAGAAGAAGGTATCGTCTGTTATGCCCAGCAATTTCAATAGTGATATCATTGTTGAGGATGAACAGCTTCCGTATGCTTCTTGGAAACCAGGAACCATCGTCAGTATTTATCCTGATCGAAATGAGGTCGGTACCAAGGTTTATAAGGATTTGTCTTTGCGGATTGCCTCTGTGGTAAGTCCCGAGGAGGCCACTCGAATCTTCAAGTACCAGACTTCGGATTATCATTTCAACGAAAGTGAATATATCTCAGTCAACTTCCTCTCATTGGATTCTATTAGAGCTTTTGAGACTTTCGCCAAGGAAAAGTTTAAGGTAGATATTGAGATGTCACAGGTCAATGCCAAGGAGAACTTCAACGATGTCTCTTTGATGGCCAATATCCTTTCATGGGCCATGATCATCTTCTCCATTGTCTGCATCGTGATGTTTATTGTCAATATGCTGCAGAGCTATTTCCAGAAGGTGAAGAAGAATATCGGTACCTTCAAGGCTTTCGGTATCAGCTCTTTCGAACTGATTGCCGTCTATGTCTTGATTTTGATTTGCATCATCTTCTCAGCCTTGGCCATCGCTTTGGTTGTGGCATGGGGTATTGAACTCCTGCTTCCGGTCTTCGGCGTGATGAAGGATGGTGAGTTCAGTTATCTGGCGCTTTGGAGTGCCAAGACCTTCTGGGCTATCGGCGTCGTAGTGCTCTCCACCATCGTGACGGTATACGTCGTGATGAGAAAGTTGCTCGACAAGACTCCTGGTGACTTGATCTACGATAGATAATATATCGGTCATAGCCGAATCATCAATGAATATTGACTGCATTTCTCTCCTGGTGAGAGAATGCGGTCGGTATTTCTTCAAACGAGGAGAATTGAACATTATAAACGTTAGTCAATAAGCGATAAGATGATAAATACATATCTGCATTTAAATTCTCGGGATGAATTCTTAAGAATAGATCTCTCCAAAGTGGTCTATTTTGAATCTGAAGGTAACTATACGAATATAATGTTGTGTAATAGTGTCAACACCACCGTTTGCATGAATTTGACTCAGATGCAAAATTTGCTGAGCGAGAATCTGAAAGAGAATGCCAGAATTTTTGCGAGAGTAGGAAAGCGCCACATCATCAATCTCAATTTTGTGTATCAGGTGAGCGTGTTGCGCCAGAAGTTGCAATTAACTGATGGACTGCATTTTTCCTTCAACCTGGACATTTCCAAAGAAGCCCTTAAGAAGTTGAAGGATTTATATGTAAAATCAGCTACAAGAATAAATAATAAATGTGAATAATATGGATGAGCGTTTAAAGGGATTGACAATATTGGTGGGAAAGGAACCCTTAGTCAGTAATTTATGTGTATCTTTCTCTCTGAACGGTGTTCAGAAAGTGGTTACACTGGGCGAGAAGGGTAGTGTTCCTAAGACTGTAAGTCGATGCAAACCCAATGATGGGATGGCTCACTGTAAGATCGTGATTGACCAGAAAGGAAACATGACTCTGCACAATATGAAAGAGGAGAATGTCACTTTCGTCAATGGGGTGGAAATCGAGAGTAAACGTATCGCTATGGACAGTCAGGTCAAATTGGGTGCCAATCTATTTGAAATCAATGTGAAGGCAATTTTGGAAGCCGTGTCCAAAGCGCTCGGATCCATACCTAAACCTCCTAAGGAATATTCCATCAAGCACCTGGAAGAGGTCTGGGAAACCTATCATTCTAGTTTGTTGAGAATCCGTACCCGTCAGAAAAATATAGGTTTGCTGCGTAGCATTCCGATGATCTTCTCTATGCTTGGCGGTTTGATCATGGCTTTTGTCGGACCGGAATACCGTTATATTCCGATGATATTTACCATCATCGCAGTGGTGGTCATGATCTACGGTTTCTATCGTTCCTTGACCGACAAGAGTATTGAGGAGACGGAGAAGTTGACTGAGTATTTCCAAAACAATTATGTCTGTCCGAACGAGGAATGTCAACATTTCATGGGAAACCAGCCCTATAATGTGATCCGTAAGAACAAGACCTGTCCTTATTGCCGGTCTAAGTATACAGAGTCCTAGTGGTCGCGCTGTGGAGGTACAGTGGATGTCCACAGAAAGGAGACCCGTTGAGACTTCCGGAATTTTGGGAAAATGAATAAAAGTCAGGAAATGGCATGAGGCTGTTTCCTGACTTTTTTACGTAGAGAGTCCTGTTTGATGTTCCGCTATTTGGATTTTCATCGCTTGTATGCAATGTGCCCAATGGAACCGATGAAGGGGAATCGCCTGGCTTTGCTGTAGTGGACGGCTTCTGCGCTTCAGCAAACGGACCTTCATTGCAAATCCCGCCAACCATCATTACTCCGTCATAGCATCGACATTCATCGTAGTTCACCGTAGTGGACGGCTTCTGCCTAGTCTCACTGTATCCACCTTTTTTTCACTCTTGCTTCTGATTCAGATTTCCTCTTCCTCCGGATTTTCCCATTTTTCCCAGGTATAAAATGTTTCGGATTTCTGTCAGTTCCCTTAGTATAATCCTTATTTCATACAATAATCCTACCTTTTTATGTAAAAAGATTGAAAAAATTACTGAAATACTAAAATAAATAATAGATTTGTAAAAGCAATGCGGAATAGTTCTTATTCCTGATTTAGAATTGAACAAAAAAATAGATACTATGGAAAGTGAATGTACTTTATTTGATCAACCCGTATATCCTTATGATAAAAAAGGAAAAGGTGAAAAAGTAGCAAAAAATAAAAAAAGGAGTTTTCGTAAGAGTAAGAAAGTGGTAGCTACTGCAGGAGCAGGAATCCTGTTGGGCACTTTCGCTTCCTTTGCCGGCGATCATTTCGTGACCGATGGACAAGAGGTTCATACCGATCATTCCGATTTTGATGATGCTGATTTGAATCTGAGCAACGCAGCGAATACCGGTGCCGTCTATATTGATGAGTCCTCTATCTCAGGTTCCGATGAACAGCTGGCAGAAGTCGCTGCTCCTGCTGAGGATGCCGTAGAGGCTGTTGCCGATGATGTTGCTATGGCCAGCGTAGTTCCTGATGGAAATATCTCTGTCGCTTCTAATGTCAACGACGACATGACTTTCAACGAGGCCTTCTCCAGTGCCCGTACGGAAGTGGGAGCCGGTGGCGCTTTTGAGTGGAGAGATAATCTCTATGCCACTTATACCTATGAGGAATGGAACGAGATGGATGAAGGGGAGCGCGAAAGCTTTGCTGAACATTTCAATGTCTCTTCAGAGGATGACCTCCATTCTTATTCCTCAGAATACTTTGCCGATGCTTATGCCGACACTGTCGACGATGTAGCCGTACTCGATGGTGAGTCCGACGTCGAGGTCTTAGGAGTCCTCAAGGAGGACGATGCCCTTTCTGTGGATGGCGAAGACGTCTTCCTGGTCGATGTGGAGAGCGAGACCTTGTCCGACGACTATGCTCAGCTCCAGCATAATGAAGCCGACATCGAGGATTATGGTTACGACGACATGGCAGATCCGGGCATGGATACCTTGGACATGCCTTGATGAGAACAGTCAAAGCGTTAGTATAACATATTCAATGTAGAAAAAACAACTCTCCTCACGATTGCAGTGAGCGGTGGTGAGGAGCGAACTAGTCCATGGATTTAGAAGTTTTAAAAATAAAATGTCCTTGCTGTGGTGCACTGCTTGCAGTCAAGAAACAGCCGGGTATAGAGAAAAAAAGAGTAAAATGTCCCATCTGTAAGGAATCCTCGCCATTCATGGCTTTCAAGAACGCCGTGGCCTCACCTTACGACCATATCGTGAAGGCTGATAGTGAGGAACGTACCGTTTATGAGGTACCTTATTCCCGTGCCTCACGTGGCGCCCAGGCCATCGGTAGTCTTGTCGGAGTCAGAAACCCCGGATTGCATTACCAGTTGCACCCTGGAAAAAATATAGTCGGTCGTCAGGCCGAAATCTCAACAGCGGATTTCCAGATTCCCACTCCGGGACATCATCTGAGTAGAGAGCATCTTGTGATTGACGTGAGAAATGTGAAAGGCAAGGGCTATGTGCACTACCTGTCGCTCTACAAGGAAAAATGCAATGAGACTTTTTTGAATGACGAACGTCTGGAATTTGGAGATTCTGTAGTGCTTCGTAATGGTGATGTCTTGAAATTGCCTGATGTGGATCTACGTTTTGATATTCCCAATGATGAAGGTACTAAATTTGAATAATGACCTATGAAATATACGCTTAAAGTTCATACAATCTGGGAACTGGGTAAACGAACCAACCAGGAAGATTCCTTGTATCCGACTGTCGAGAATGTCAGCGACTCCGACCGTCTGTTCATTCTTTGTGATGGCATGGGGGGCTATGATGCTGGCGAGGTGGCGAGCAATATCGTCTGTGAGACAATAGGTAAGTATGTGAAGGAGGGATGTGCCGATGCTGAAGGCCGTTTCTCTAATGCCACGTTTGAGACAGCCTTGTCGCATGCCTTCGACGAACTGAATGCCAACGACAATGGGGGAGACCGAAAGATGGGGACCACCATGACTTTTCTGAAATTCCACGACAGAGGGTGTACCATTGCTCATATCGGTGACAGCAGGGTCTACCAGATCCGTCCGGGAAAAGACCTGGAGGATACCGAGATCCTCTTCCAGACCGAGGACCACTCCTTGATCAACGAATGGGTGAAGAATGGGGAGATGAGCTATGAGGAAGCCCGTAAGTCTGCCCAGAAGAATGTGATTACAAGAGCGATGCAGGCGGGTATGGAGGTTCGCCCCAAAGCTGATTTGCATTATACTTACGATATTCATCCCGGAGACTATTTCTTCATGTGTTCCGACGGGATGCTGGAGGAGACCGAGGAGGATAACCTCAAATTCATCTTTTCCGAGAAGGGAGGGGATGATGAGAATAAAGTGAAGTTGCTGACCCAGGTTACCTCCAATAATAGTGACAATCATTCCGCTTTCCTAATCCACGTGATGGAGGTCATTGATCCTATTCCGCAGGAGAGAACCGAGGAGATTCCCGTGCTCAACACTTTGAAGGGAATCATGGATACCGATGAGGATGAGGACGAGGACAGCCACAAGGAGAATACTCCGTCCGTCAAGGAGAGTGCTGAGGAGGCCGAAGCACAGGAGGAGAAAAAGGAGGAGGAAGAGGAGCCGGAGAAATCCCAGCCCGCAGATCCCAAGAAGATGGCCAAGGGATCTGTAGAGAAACTGAATAGCGATATTATGAAAGCCGGCAAGACCGAAGGCATTTGGTTGCGCATTGCGCTGTCTGTCTTCGCTTTGATCTGTGCTCTGGCAGTGGCTTATGCCTTCTATAATTTTTTGAATTCAGGCATATAGCCTTAGCGATGGCGACGGACTTTGTCTGAAGTGAAATCAATAAATCGATAAATTAAAACATAAAAGATATGGTTGAAAAGAAAAATAAGGTTTCCCAAGTAGCTGATGGCACTATGGAAAACAAAAATAATAAGATATCCGACGCACAGCGTACGATGTTGAAATCTGCTGCAGGTGTGGTTGGTTCCGGTATATTGTTAGGCTCATTGACAACCTTCATTGACCATGGCAATGCGACAGCCGAGAACGGAGACCTCCTGGCACAGGCTGCTTCCGATCCGGATCTCGATGCCCATAATTTTGGATGGTCCGATGGTGACGTTGAAATTTCCGATCTCAATACCGACCACATGTCCTTTGGTGAGGCTTTTGGTGCTGCCAGGGCAGATGTCGGTGCAGGCGGTGCCTTTGTCTGGAAGGGACAGGTATTCACCACCTATACCGCTGAAGAATGGAATAATCTTCCGTTGGAACAGCAGTCTGACTTTGAGAACCATTTCGATATGGGCACCGACCAGCATGCCACTCCGGTTGTGGTGGAAGGTAATGAAATGCGAAATGCGCTCAACGATGAGCTGGTGGCTGACTTGCAGGAGCAGGTCGACGCTTTCTCTTCCGATTTGGCAGACGACATGTCTGAGGCTACTGCGCAGATGGAGAGCGAGACTCCCGATTTGTTTGAGAATAATCCGGCCGACCTAAATGTGGCGACTGCTGCTGTCGATGACGATGTCCTCATGGCTGCTGTCGATGATGTGGAAGCTGAGGTCAACCAGGTGGACGACTTGTTGCAGGACGCTGAGGAACTGAACACCGACGACTTGATGGCTTCTGTCGATGTACAGGAGGTACAGGAGACAGCGGCTGCGGCAGGCGGCGTGAGCTTGGACGATATCCAGCTCGATAGCGCTATGGATGCGGTTTCCCAGACGGCAGATGATGAATTGGTGGCTTCTGTGGACCATATTCAGGATGCGGTCGACGATGTGCAGAATGTCATTGATGATGCGGGTGCCGTACATTATAACGATATTGAGTTCGCTTCAGTCATGGACGAGAACTCTGTCTCTTCTGACGATGAACTTGTGGCTTCTGTCGATCATTTGGACGAAGTCGTGGACGATGTTCAGGTATCTGATAACGGCGACATGTTCGCTGACAATGCTGAAGCAACAGTGGAGCAGGATGGTGATCTCCTGGCTTCTGTCGATGATATTCAGCAGGCTGTCGATGAAGTGACGGCTACTCTCGAGGATAGCCAGTTGGCAGGCAATCCAATCTTGGGTGAGGCTGGCAACGACTTGGCCGCCACGGTGAACGAAGAAGAAATTCAGAATTTGCTGGACGATATTCGTGGTGAAATTGATGCAGAGGATTTGGTGAACTACGAATACAATCCAGAGGACTACGTAAACAATGGTGATGTAGATAGTTATGACGCGGTTTAAAACGAGGTTGACATTAATTGCGCTTTTCCTCCTGATGCCAGTCTGGGCTTTCTCCAAAGTCTTTCTGGTGTCTATCGGAATCTCCGATTATCCGGGAACGGACATCGACCTAAGATTACCCGCTAACGATGCGAAGACCATGGCGGGAGTCTATAAAAATGCCGCCGATGTGGAGTATCACGTCATATTGGATAGTCTGGCCAAACGTTTCATTGTGACCACGGCGATGAATAATATCTTCAGCCGTGCCAACGAGGACGATATGGTGGTGCTTTTCTATAGCGGTCATGGCTGCAAGGGTGGCCTCTATCTCTATGATGGCGTCTTGGACTACAGTGCGATTCGCAAAGCCATGTCGAAGAGCAAGAGCAAACACAAGATGATTTTTGTGGACGCCTGCTTCTCCGGTAAAATCCGTAATGAGAATAAGCATTCCGCAGAGGGCGACCGTCGTGCGCAGCATGCGAACGTTATGTTGTTCCTGTCTTCCGGAAGTGAGGAGACCTCCTTGGAGAGCAGCGACATGGACCATAGCATCTTCACGCATTTCCTGGCCAAGGGACTTTTTGGTTCTGCTGATGGTAATCATGATTGTGTCATCACCGCGAAAGAACTCTTTCGTTATGTGCATGCCAATGTCGTGAAGAAGTCCGGCGGGCAACAGCATCCAGCCATGTGGGGAAGATTTTCCGATGATATGCCGGTACTCTATCGTTTGATTGATCGGTAGTCGGTATATAAACAATAAATCCAGTTGCCCCTCTTAAAATGAGGGGCAACTGGATTTTATCCTTTTAAAAGCGAGTATTCTCCGTGGAGGATTATCGCTAGAAAGAGCAAAGGGGATTTTTTCTGATGCTGCCATCCGTATTCCTTACCTGGAGAAATTCATTCTCATGGAAGAATCACCTGGGTGGATGCGATTCCCCTGACATGAACCATGAAAAACACGAGGACACGGTTCCCCCTGTCGGGGGTGACGAATGTCTAAAAAATAGGAACTTGTTAATCTTTTATTATGAAATTTACACTTCAGGCATACGGGCTTTGGGAACTCGGTCAGAGAAGCAACCAGGAGGATGCACTTTTCCCGGAAATGGGGAAAATCAACGCCGATGATCGCCTCTTCATCGTATGCGACGGCATGGGAGGCCACGAGTCGGGGGAGGTAGCCAGTAATCTCGTCTGCCAAACGATGAGTCGTTCCGTCTTCCTGCAATGTCCCGATGCTTCAGGCCCATTTACCGACCAGAACTTTGAACAGGCACTCAGCGATGCGTTGTCCGCTCTCGATCTGCAACCCAGTGATGGCGAACGGAAGATGGGGACTACTTTGACCTTTTTGAAATTCCATGACCAAGGCTGTACCATTGCCCATATCGGCGACAGCCGTGTCTATCATATCCGTCCCGGACAAGGAGAGGAGGATACCGCAATCCTTTTTCAGACCGAGGACCATTCCTTGATGAACGACCTCATCCGCATGGGAGAATTTACCAAGGAGGAATCCCGTAATTTTGGTATGAAAAATGTCATCACCCGTGCCTTACAGCCAAAAATGGAACGACGTCCCAAAGCGGATTTCCATCATACCTCCGATATTCGTCCAGGCGACTATTTCCTTCTCTGTTCGGATGGTATACTCGAGGAGATGGAGGACCGGGATTTAAAATGGATCTTTTCACAGCAGGGTGGGGATGATCTGCAGAAGGTGGAGACACTGAAGCAGGTGACTGTAAACAACCAGGATAATCACTCTGCCATCATCGTTCATGTGATGGACGTGGAGGGACCGATACCACAACCAGTATCTGCTCCACAATCTGTTTCCGATACAGCGGAAGTAGATCAGGTGCTAGAGGCAGAGCCTGTTGTTGTTCCGGTCTCAGAACAACCGAAGAACGGTTTTGCTTTTCCTGCTGCCAAGGCTTCCTTGAAGTCCCCTGCGAAGGACTCTTCGATGAAGGATGCTCAGGAGAAACAAAAATCATCAACAAGTCGGGTAAAGGAAAATATCATTACTATCCTTACGGTGTTGGCTACTTTGGAAGCTCTCTATATATTCTTCTTCCAACGGTCCGTTTTCTTTTAAAATCTACATCAGGTTCCGGCCATAGGTCGACTTCCTGCATCAATATAGTATAAACACGTCTGTGGTAGGATTTCATGAGAAACCTCCTTCCAGACGATTAATTTATAGTTATGGCACATTTATCAAATAACACCCTATTCTGATAGCTATCCTAAAAAACAGACAACCATGACGCAAGAAGCAGTCATGGTTGTCTGTTTTTATTTCAGTAAAGTCTCTTTGTTCAACACTTCGAGAATAGTGTTGCAGACCTCAGTCTGGATGGAGGAATCTTCGAAGATCACCTCATCGTAGATGATATTTTTCACCTCTTTATCCGTGAGCAGTATCGCCCAGGTCTCTCGTTTCCGTCCATGTTCGTCCGTCATTCTGAAGCGGTGCAGCAGACTCCAGCCATAGAAGTAACTCTTTTCCGCCTGCTGATATTTTTCTCTAATGATGGTCTTGCAGGAATCCATCTCTTTTTCCATCTCCGTCTTCTTCAGTTCCAGTTCCTGTAGCTCTTTACTGAACTGGTCGTTCTTCTTATGCCCCGATTGGCTCATTCCTTCCTGATACATCTTGAATATCGGTGCATATTCTTTTTTCAGTTGAATCAGTTTCCGAGTCTGTTTCCTGACCTCCATATCGAAGCTCACATTCCAAAAGAGCGAGTCGACGACCGTCTCTATAGGTTCATAATGGCTAGCATGATCAATGAACTCCTTGACATGACTTTCAGCAAAAGCCTCCGCTTTCTCCTGAATACTCGGTTGACAAGAACAGATAAAGGTGATAAGAATAAATGTAAAAAATATCTTTTTCATAAAATTTCGTATAATTACATGCAAAATTACAAAAAAATAGATGAAAAAGAATAGAAATGTTCATAGAACTCATTGGCGGTGTGCGGCAGGGCTGGTACAACCACAGAAAAAACTCCTACGGATGAGTAGGATGACTCGGATTCTTAACATGGAAATATTTTTATTTTGGAGGCGCTCCTGCGGAGCTCAGAGGAGGGACACGGAAGGTGGTCTGCGACCACGGCTGGCGCATGAGAACGCTGATGATGGCGGCCGGATGGAGCTCATTGGGAATCTCCGCCGGATGGGTAAGGACGCGATAAATCGCGTCAGCTGGCTAGGTCCTTGTTGGCTGTACGGACGTAACTGATCCGGCTAGGTTTTCCGCCGGATGGCTAATTCCTAATTTATCTCTACTCATTGTCTAACTCTTAAAAACTTCTCACTCCTCATTCCTCACTAATAACGAAACCTGCAGTCCCCAAAAAATCATCAAAGAGCGACCTTACCAAGGATAAACTGTAGGGTATTTCACCTGTACAAAGATAAAATGATGGCCGAGACATTTTGTATCGGTTTTCAGAATTTTGGCCATGTTGGATGGAGTCGTTAAAAAGGCCTCTAGATTAGAGGTGAAAGATTTTCTTTGGGGAGCGGTGGCAGCTTCAGGAACATTGTATTCTCGCCAACCAAAAATACATACTTTTTCGATGAACGTTAGAAGGTCAACGCTTAATAAAGGCTCATTTAAAAGGCATTCAATAGACTGCTTCATTTGATAAGTCGCATATGCCCTTTTTCCTTCAGGACAGAATCCATTGTTCTTCTCAACCCATTTACTTTCGGAACAAGTTAAATCACAAAAAGCAATCTTCTGATGGTGGTTACTATCATCGAAGAGGAGATAGTCACACCTTTTGGTCACGTCTAATTGGGTATGGCTAAACTGTGTAATATATTCCTCAAAATTCAAAACGCTAACCATTTGTCCTTGTGGATCTATCTTGAGGACTTCTTCATTACAGTTGCTTCTGTCAGCTCTAGCGGGATTTAAATGACATTGATAGCACGACTTGTGGTCAGTCAAAACAAAAGGTTGATCAAATGAGCTTATTTCCAGTTTTATTTCGATTGGGTTCAGACCTTATTCATGCGGAAACCTGTCGGAAAGTAATTGTGAAATCATAAATTCAAGGTATTGTATTCCTGGTAGATCTGACTCATCATCTCGGTTAGGTCGTAAGTGTCGACAATATCCACACCATTCTCATCTTTAACCAGGAGGTTTTGTGCTTCTCCATCGTATAGGCGATAAATACCCATGTCCTGTGTAGAGACGTGTGCCTTTCCTTCCTTATTCTGATGAAGTATGATATTCATATAGTTGAGAATATACGGACTGTGCGTCGCAAACATCAGATTGATCTTTCTGTCCTGATTGGCGTGAGTTGCTGTATAGATCAGGTCCTCCACCAGTTTGCATTGGGCAGTCGGGAAGAGACTCAGTTCCGGTTCTTCAATTGGGATTATTTAGCACAGGATTGTCATTGCAAAGGCAATCCTTTCTGGCTGCTATAGGTGAACGTTCTCGCACCTGTAGTGAGCGGGTTCTCCCGCTCAGCACCCGCCTTCATTGGAAAGGTAACCCTTATCGTTTGCTGAGCGGGAGAACCCGCTCACTACGTGCTGACCCGCCAATGAAAAGGTAATCCTTTCTGGCTGCTATAGGCGAATGTTCTCGCACCTGTAGTGAGCGGGTTCTCCCGCTCAGCACCCGCCTTCATTGGAAAGGTAACCCTTATCGTTTGCTGAGCGGGAGAACCCGCTCACTACGTGCTGACCCGCCAATGAAAAGGTAATCCTTTCTGGCTGCTATAGGCGAATGTTCTCGCACCTGTAGTGAGCGGGTTCTCCCGCTCAGCACCCGCCTTCATTGGAAAGGTAACCCTTATCGTTTGCTGAGCGGGAGAACCCGCTCACTACGTGCTGACCCGCCAATGAAAAGGTAATCCTTTCTGGCTGCTATAGGCGAATGTTCTCGCACCTGTAGTGAGCGGGTTCTCCCGCTCAGCACCCGCCTTCATTGGAAAGGTAACCCTTATCGTTTGCTGAGCGGGAGAACCCGCTCACTACCGAGGATGTCGATGCAATGACGGCCAATGATGGCTGACGAGATTCTCAATGGCGGTTCGTTGCTGAGCGGGAGAACCCGCTCACTACCGAGGATGTCGATGCAATGACGGCCAA
>SAMEA104404097__coassemble_931_pt1 | contig 26051 bp, 25 predicted proteins | sample SAMEA104404097__metabat2_low_PE_059 | metagenome-assembled genome bin SAMEA104404097 (sample SAMEA104404097) | Balaenoptera acutorostrata | reverse complement strand
ATGTAACTTTCCATGATTAACTCTATTAGGAGTCAACTTTTTTCAGGGGAAGACACTTCGGCAAAATATTTGCGTACATTTGCGTCCATTTGCGGTAAAAAACCAGTGGTCGCGCCAGCCCTTGCCGACCTTCGGCAAAACATTCGTGGAGATTAGCGAGCACCTGCGAGCCCGAGATTCGTGGAGATAGAAAAGGCATTTGCAAGATTTGTGTGAATTTACATATTATCGGCGGCGCTCAGCATAGCCTTCAAGCAAGCTTGAGTCTCTGCCTTTGCTGGCACGATAATTGTGAAGATTTGTGGTTTCAAATCCAGTGGTCGCACAGCCGTCGCACGAAGTGCTTCTGTCGGACACCGTCCTCCCGTCGTGACGTCAGTCATCCCCTGTCGGACATAGTCCTCCTGTCATGGCTGTAGCCATCTCATGCGCCAGCCAGTGATCTTTAGATCACGTCTTCCGTGTAATTCCTCTGAGCTCCACCGGAGCGCCTCCAAAACAAAAAATCCTCCGTGTTAAAGCATCAGTGGTCGCGCAGCCCTTGCCGACCTTCGGCAAAATATTTGCGTACATTTGCGCCCATTGGCGGTAAAAAATCAGTGGGCGCGCCAACCCTTGCCGACTTCGGCAAAATATTTGCGTATATTTGCGTCCATTTGCGGTAAAAAAAACAGTGGTCGCGCAGCCCATTGCCGAAATTAGGCAACAATCAGTGAGATCCGCTAGCGCCAGCGTGCGTAACATGCCCTGTGCAACCAAAAGTTAGTCCCCCGTAAGCAGAATACCCTGCTTACGGGGGACTAACCTATAGAAATAGCGAAGCTACGACAAAAGCAAAAAATCACATCAGAAGGGCTCCGCCCGCCCCCCTGTCAGGAGCAATTCCCAATTGCGACTCCCCATCCGTACTTGATCCCTAGATCTAACTACGACTCACCTGCAGCCCCTTCTTCGACAAATTCATATCCACGAAACGGGAAGAGTCCGTCAACGGATGTTCCCGCAGTATCTCCTTGATACGGGTTGCCGCCTCAGGATCCTTGGCCACCATGTACAGATAGCCACCGCCACCCGCACCCGGTAACTTGTATCCGGCGCACAAATCATCAATGCGACTACAGAGCTCCGCGATAATCGGTGGTTCCGTACCCGCATCCAACGCCTTGTTCAAGCTCCACGTCTTGCGCAACAACTTACCGTAAGCCGCAAAATCTCCACGTTGGATAACATCGAACATCTCCATGGTATGCTGACGCATATCCCCCAGGATATTCAGATGCGTTGTATTGTTCAGGAACATTCCCCGCACAATTTCCGCCAGAATGTTCTTGGCCGTACGCGTCACCCCGGTATAATATAATAAATGACAAGGCTTGTATTCAGAAGTCGTAAACAGATGGTCAGGCAACCAGCGCACCACCGGCGTCTGCTCGAAACCATCTGCCGTCTGCAACAGTTTCACCCCGTGCAGAATACCGCCATACTGGTCCTGCCATCCCCCTCCCGTGGTGAGCAACTGTTCCAGAATCAAGGTACGATTCCCGATTTCCGTCTTGTCCCAGTTCAGTCCACAGAAATCGGACAATGCGCCCAATACGGTAGCCGCCAAAATAGAAGAGGTTCCCAAACCCGAACCGGCAGGGATCGCAGACAACAAGGTGATCTCCAACCCACAACCGAAGGCCGCCAACTGCTCCTTCAACGAACGATAATGCTCCGCAGAGAACTTAGGGAGAAAACCACACAAAGCCAAGGCTGCCTTGGGTATAGAGAAAGGTGATCCCACCTTATTGAAATGGGACAATTCCTCATAGGTCTCTATCACCTCCATCGCTCCCAGGTCAATAGAACGACAGATCACCTTCAGTTCCTGGGTAGGCTTCACGTAGACCTGTAAAGGCTGCTGATCATTCAGTTCAATAGACATATTGATGACGTTACCGCCTGACGATAAGCAATACGGAGGGGTGTCCGTCCAACCGCCGGCCAGGTCGATGCGCACCGCACTACGGCCCCACACAATCTGATCTTTGTATACACTCAGATGAGGCGTCTGCAAGTCCTGCTCAGCGGGCAAAGTCAATCCCTCACGCAACAAATCGAAAGCGCGTTCCTCGTCAGCAGTCCCCGACTCCCCACGCAAAGCATGCAGACGGGAACGGAACATCGCATCACGGATCAGCAACATTCCCCCAGCCTCTTCCTGGATCTCAGCCGGCATCGGCAAATCGTTCTTCACGAACATCTTGGCCGTCTCTTCCAGGTTCACCTGATAGAACACACTCTTGTTGTAATTTTTAGCCATAAGCTGGAGATTCTCCTTACGGAAATCCCGGCGCTGCATTTCTTGACGCAACAGATTTGCTCCAGCGGAAATTTCATCCGCCGACAGACGCTGCTTCGCCAGCCATAGCGCACTCAGATCTTCCTCAGGTTCCACCGCCAACATCCAGGTCAGCATCCGGTAAGCCTCATCCAGACTGGAGCATACCGGGAAGAGTTGTGCTGCCTGCAGATCCTCGTGACCAGCAATCTCACTGGCCTTCAAGTGGTGCTTCTCCAACCACTCCGTCACCGGATGACCTAGATACATCACCTCTTTATTCATCAGATCACCACGGAAAGCATCTGCGAAGCCATAAGGACGGACCACATAGTCCGTAGCTCCCCAGGCCTCGATATCCACACACTGTCCCGGTTCGAGTTCTATTTCCCAATCATTACGAGGAACACCTGTCACCACGTTCTCATGACTGAACACCCAACCTGCACCGACCTGTGAGTTCTCAATCCAGATGTTCTCGTTCGTATCATTCAGTCTCGTCTCCACCTTCGCATTCTGCGTAAATACAGAGGGCTGTTTCTTGACCTTCATCTGGATAATCTTCCGCTGGTCCTTCACCAGATTCTGAAGCGCCAAGGTAGAGGACAATAATTCCGGCGTAGTACCGAAATGGTAGAACTCACCACCCGGCAACGGCAGGATGGCCACCTTCAGCTCGTTCAGTTCCGCATCTTCCAAGGTAGGATGCGCTCCTAAGGCACAACCGAATTCCGAATACAGATCATAGGCGATGCGTTCCCCCTGGGCACCATAAGAACGTTTCCGCAGCAGATTTACGGCCTTGTCGTTCAGCAACCAGATTCCGATATCCATCAGCGACAGATGGGTCTTCATCAATTCTCCCAGTTTAGCCACCGAAGGCTTCTGCAGAACGAAATCCAGTTCATCGGGAGTATTACGGTTCATGAGGAAGACCCCATGGTTCTTGGCTAGAGAAGGCTCCACCCATAGTCCGTAGCAGACCACGTCCGCCTCAGGAATCTCCTGCAACGGTTCATTGGCCCGGATATACACATCACCGCTCGCAATCAACGTATGCAGACTCTCCGGAGCCAGGTCCATAATCTTCTGATACAACGGCAACTGCAGGTCCAGCAAAGTCTGGTTCAACTGTTGACCGCGAGCCCAGCGGAACACAGGTACCGGCAAAAGCACCTTACCGCAAGCCGCATAAGCCGGCAGACGGCGGCTCTGCCCACCCGCATGCAGCAGAATCCGTTTCTCCTTTCCCAGCCAATCCTCGAAAGGCTGCGCACCGGCACATTGTTCCAGCAACCAGGTGGTTCCACCACCGCTACCCAGTTTCTTTCCTACCGGATCGGACGTACAGAAGTATTCCTCTTCTGGCAACTCACTGATATCGTGAAACTTCTCCACCACATTGGGAGGAAGTGATAATAACTTATACATAGATTTCAAATACGTTTGATCAAAGAATATCCGCCCACGCTCATTTCCCTTTTTCCTTGGTCAGCAACCGAAATAGAGGACCCTTTGGTATAGGCAGTTCAAAGTTAACAATAAAATAGAACATTAGCAGTACGGTAAAACAACTTTTACACCTATCACTATACAATTCTACATCCAAATAATAAAACGAAAGAAGGCAAGATTTCTTCTATGAAATTCAGCCTTCTTTCGTTCCGTAAATATCATTTTTTCAGATATTCTCTTTTAATATATTATTACAAGAATCTTCCTGGATTTATAAAATCTAAACGATTAAACCCAATGCCAATAGACACTTAGAATTTATTACCTGAAACAATCTTAAAAAAAGTAGTCCATAATATCTTCAAATCTAAAGCGAAAGACCTATGTTCCAAATAGAACAGATCATACTTTAAACGTGTAACCATTTTGTCTACGGTATCAGTATAACCATTGTACAAAGTAGCATAAGAAGTTACCCCAGGTCTTATCTGATAGAGATAAGGATATCGATTATCTTTTTCCATTATCAAATCAATATAATACTTTCTTTCAGGACGTGGTCCGATGAAAGCCATATCTCCTATAAAAACATTCCAAAGTTGGGGAAGTTCATCCAAATGATGTTCACGCAAAAACTTACCAATTTTAGTCAAGCGAGGATCCTCCCCTGTTGAATTGTACAATTGTGGACCTAACTTTTCTGCATCCATCCGCATTGACCGGAATATACAAAACATTAAATCCAACCATGGTACTTACGCCAAAAGAAGTGCCAAATTTTGAATACGGGAGTCCAAAGTACTTCAGACGGATAATATCTAAGGAAACGCAATGTACGCTTTGTTCTAGAAATGAAAAAAGAAATGTTTGAATTTTTCGTTCTATCTATACGAGAATCAAATTGTCCAAAATTACCAGCCAATAGTATTTCTGAAAGCAAAAAAGCGCCCTCTTTCTGATTAGGTTCAACAATTAGCATATTTTTATCTAATCCAAAAACCTTTTCCAATACATACATTACAGCACCACAGAATCTTATAAGTCCAAGTTCCTCAATAGCTTTTCGTGTATTTTCTTTAACTTCATCGGAACACTGTTGAGAGACAATATAATAATAATCCATTAATTGTCTCAAACCTATACCCTCAAAAAATAGATGTTTATAAATATGAATTAGCAAATAAATACGATTGAATTCTAAAGTAGCAATGCTAACTTTATTCTGTTCATTCGGTAGCAACACCTCATTTGAAAATTCCTTATTCCGAATTGTTTTGAAATACATGCATAGTTTCCTATGGACAAATATATTATTCATCCAAGTGGGAAGGAAATGAACTTCAACAGGTGTTTCTTTAAAAAACGAAAAATCACAATGATGATAAGTGACCGATCCGACTTGAGCCACTGATTTCAAATAACTTAAAACATCTTTTCTATTTTTCCCTGATATCCATATATCAATATCACCGGGCATACGCAACAATGGGGTTGGATAGTTCAATGCAACCCCTTGTCCTTTTAAAATAGACGATGATCGACCGTCTATTTTAAACCTAGAATATAATGTCACACAATTATGGTTGACAACCTCATTACTCTTTTTTATTTGCTCAGCCAAAAGGAACCACTGTAAAAGTATAGGTTTTGCTGGCCGTTGCTCCTTTGGTAACTTTGTTATTGCATGATATAAAACCCCTATTAAAGCCTGTTTCCTGGCCATCTCCAACAATTCAGCCCAATTTTCATTGCTAATAGTAGTATTTAAAGCATTTTCTCTACCAACATATACTTTTATTAACTGAAAGAAAAACTCTACCATGTAACATACATAATTAAAAATATTCAACTATATCTATTAAAAAGTACAGCCAAATAAACTATATAAAATCAAAATTCCTGCTTTCGCTTTTCAAAAAGATTCTTAGCAAAAACTTTTAAACAAGGAAGAAGAGCCCTCATTATTCTTTTAGAATGCCCTACAGGATTTTGAGTAATCCGATACAACCATTCAATACCTAATTTCTGAACTTTTTCGGGAGCACGTTGAACTTTTCCTGCTAGAATATCAAACATCCCTCCAACTCCGAAACAAACGCCAGTATTCAACTGTTTCTTATAAGTCGATATAAATCTTTCTTTAAACGGAGAAGGCATCCCAATAAATAGATAATCCGGCTTCTTTTCTGAGATATCAGAAACTATAATCTTTTCGTCTTTAAAAAAGCCATTATGAAAACCACAAATTATTATGTCTGGATATTTCTCATTCATTACAGACACTAACCGTTCTATGGTATCCTGCTCAGCACCTAATAAGTAAATTTTTTGCTTTCTCTGATTGGCATTAGCCAGCATTTTCAATAAAATGTCTGCACACAGAGTCCTATATTGTATTTTATAGCCTTTGAGTTTCAAATACCAATAGACTATCATTCCATCAATATTAACTATATCAGAAGAATTTACGAAATCCCTAAAATGAGGATTTTTAGACAATAATGCTATTTGTTCTAAGTTAATCCCTGTTATTTGGATTCCTTTGTCTCCATTTTCCATCCATTTATCAGTCAATGAAATTACTTCATCGACTGATATCGGATTAATTTTTATACCACAAGAATGTATTGTGTTCATATTATTTTCTCCAAACCATTTTATTCACTACACCCACATAACTCTGAATTAATTTCACCATCTTGGTTGAAACATTTTCGTCTAAATATGTTGGAACCGGAGTACCAAAATCTTTGTCTAAGTTCAAAGAAATGGCTGTATCTACAGCCTGCAGCAATGACTTTTCATCGATGCCAGCCAATACAAAACCCGCCTTATCTAAAGATTCTGGACGCTCTGTTGATGTTCGGATACATACTGCAGGAAATGGATGACCTACGCTAGTGAAGAAACTGCTCTCTTCAGGAAGAGTACCGCTATCGCTGACTACTGCGAAAGCATTCATCTGCAAACAGTTGTAATCGTGGAAACCAAGAGGTTCGTGCTGAATGACGCGAGGATCCAACTGGAAGCCGCTCTGCTCCAAACGTTTTCTGGAACGTGGGTGGCAACTGTACAGAATTGGCATATTGTACTTCTCGGCCATTGCATTGATAGCGTTGAACAAAGAAGTGAAGTTTTTCTCGGTATCAATGTTTTCTTCACGATGCGCACTCAACAAAATGTACTTCCCCTTTTCCAGGCCCAAACGCTGATGAATATCGCTGGCTTCGATCTCAGCCAAGTTTTCATGCAATACTTCAGCCATAGGTGATCCAGATACATAAGTACGTTCCTTGGGAAGGCCGCAATCAGCCAAATAACGACGTGCATGTTCTGAATAAGCAACATTGACGTCAGAGATAATATCTACGATACGACGATTGGTCTCTTCAGGAAGACATTCGTCCTTGCAACGGTTACCTGCTTCCATATGGAAAATTGGAATATGAAGACGCTTTGCGCCGATCACACTCAGACAAGAATTCGTGTCACCCAAAACCAATACCGCATCTGGCTTAGTCTGTGCCATCAACTTGTAAGAGGCATTGATGATATTGCCCATAGTAGCACCCAAGTCATCACCAACTGCATCCATATACACCTCGGGATCCTTCAACTTCAAATCATGAAAGAATACACCATTCAAGTTATAGTCGTAGTTCTGACCAGTATGCGCCAGTATCGTATCAAAATACTTTCGGCACTTATTAATCACCGCTGCTAAGCGAATGATTTCAGGACGAGTTCCTACAATGATAAGAAGTTTCAATTTGCCGTTTTCAGCAAATTTAATATTTGAATAATCGGTTTTAATTTCCATTTTTACTTATTATATTTAGAAAATATATCTATTAGTTGTTGACGAGTATATCTATCTTCTTCTTTATAGAGAGCAGCTTCATGCTTAAGAATTTGGTCAATAGTCCAATAAAATTTAATAAATTTACAAGGAACTCCACCAGAGATAGAATAGGGAGGAGTTGATTTTGTCACAACTGCCCCAGCTGCAACATTGCTACCACGCCCTATTACAACTCCCTTGAGTATAGTAACATTCATACCACACCATACATCCTCTTCTATAATGACCTCTTGATCTAGACCTAGACTATTATCTTTTATAGACTCTGTTATTTGCGAGCAGAAGAATCCAACTCTTCTTTCATGTTCACCAGTAATTATACGCAACCCTCTAGCTCCAAGGAAATTACGTTTTATTATTATTTTGGCATGATTAGCATATAATATAGAATCTCCCGATAAGAAAGAGTCTTTTTCAATATACACATTTTGAAAACCGTTCACAATGAGTGGATATGGCAAATCTACAGAAGGATCTAAGTATCCAAATTTTCTTCTCTTAAAGAAAAAAACTAACTGATATGCTTTTTTTAGGATTGATCTTATACTCATATATTTACCTTGTCAAAGTATGTATCAGGACGATTTGGATCAAAGATTTCGTTGCAGTACATTACCGTTACCAAATCCTCAGTATCGGAGAGATTGATGATGTTATGGGTATATCCAGGAAGCATGATGACACTTTGAATTTTGTCGCCACTTACTTCATAGTTTAGAATCTCATCAGTACCTTCCTTACGAAGCTGAATTAAACCATGTCCTGCTACAACAATGAACTGTTCCCACTTGGTATTATGCCAATGCTCTCCCTTGGTAATACCAGGCTTAGAGATATTGATAGAAACCTGACCACAGTTCAAGGTATGCACCAACTCCGTAAAACTACCGCGTGGATCAACATTCATCTTCAAGTCAAAGATGGCCTTTTCCTGAGGAAGATAGCTCAAATAAGTACTATAGAGACGCTTTGCAAAGCTGTCTGCTGGAATCTCTGGAATCATCAAAGTCTTAGGCATCTCTGCAAACTTATACAACAAGTCTACAATTTCACCCAACTTCACGTGATGAGTAATAGGTGCTGCACAATAACGACCATCGGCCTTCATTACGGTTTCTACACCGTCAAATTCACAGTGGTGTTCTTTGCCCTGTAATGCTGCAATCATTTCCTCTACCAAATCATCGATATAAAGCAATTCCATATCCACATTAGGATCGTTCACCTGGATAGGAAGGTCGTGCGCAATATTGTTGCAGAAAGTAGCAACTGCTGAATTGTAGTTAGGACGACACCATTTACCATAAAGATTAGGGAAACGATATACCAATACCTTTGCACCCGTTTCTTTACTATAATCAAAGAACAGCTCTTCTCCGGCCTTCTTGCTCTTACCATATTCTGAAGTACCGAAACGGCCCGCTAATGTTGCCTGAATTGAACTTGACAACATCACAGGGCAAGTATTCTTATGATTCTTAAGTGTATCGAGCAAAGTTGAAGCAAAGCCAAAGTTGCCCTTCATGAACTCTTCTGTATCCTTTGGACGGTTGACACCTGCCAAATTGAATACGAAGTCACAATCTGCACACCATTGATTCAATTGCTCTGGTGTAGAATCAATATCGTATTCATACACCTCTGAAACGGTAAGATCACCATAGCATCTAGCCTTACCCGCCTTGATATTATTTAATTGTGCACAAAGGTTCTTACCAACAAAACCCTTTGCACCAGTTACTAGTATCTTCATTTTAAAAATTCATTTTTTAAATGGTCTAAGAGTCAAAATAACCTCCGGTTGTCTTAAAGTCTAAATGTCCTAAAGACTAACAACCCAACAGTCTATTTTCACACTAAACCAGTAAATTCAACAAATTTCCTATTTGTATCGTTATTGTTTTCCTGCAGAATTTTCGCTAGGCCCTTTCTTTTCTAAATAACAAATCATGCGATATATACCAGTAGTTATATACGCTAGTTGTTTATGCAACTGTTTTCCTTGCTCCTCATTGCAATAACCTAGATCACAACATAAATATAACATACTTCTGACTTCAGAACAACTACCTTTGGCGATTCGCAAATAGCGTACGAATTGCGCATCCGAGCCATATTCAGAACCTTCTGCAATGTTGTTCATTATGGAAACAGCAGCACGTTGTATCTGATCTTTAAATCCATAATCCCTATTATCTTTTAAAAGTGCATAAATAGCAACTACGAACGATCTAGAATCGGACCAAATCTTAAGATTTTCAAGAGTACGCATATCAAAAATTAGAAGAGCAATTTAACCTTTAACAGGAAACCATTTGACTATTAGGCCATCTGACCATTAGACTATTTGACTATTTGACGCAGCTTTGCTGCTTAAGGTCCTCAGGCTTGGCTGGAGCATAAGCACCGTCCTTCACCTCAAAAATCACGCAAGGCTCAGTTACCTCGACAGTATGCCACTGGCCTGCTGGAATCTGCAAGCCATAGAGTCCATCAGCTACACTGAGTTTATAACGTGCGATTTCATTTGAGTCGTCATCATACATAATCTCTACCACACTACCGCGCACAATAGTCACAGTCTCAGCAGAGCTTGGATGACGGTGAATAGGTACCACGGTACCAGGCAACAGCGCATTCATGATGCGCTGTGATGTATCATTAGAACTTGTACGCAAGTCAAGAGCAGCTCTCAAGCGAGGACTCTCTGCCGCTTGACGTTCAAGCTCGTCTAATTTTTCGTTATTTATTAACATAGCTATTCGATTTTTATTATTTGGCTCAGCCGAGATTCGTTAATGAAGTAAATACATAACGACAGAGTCGACAGAATTTCGGCCTCGCACACAGAAATATTCTTAGAATATACAAAAGAGCAGAAAAACAAAAATTTCAGAATTTACTTCATACAAGGAATTATATCAGTTGTTTATACTGACTCCACTTCATTCTATCAGTAATTACCATACCAAACACTTGAATGGTTGCCTACTTTCTAGTTTTCTTGCTTCACTCTATCTAAAAGACCTTAATGAGTAGCTTTATATATTCTAAATTTTCTTTTTGCCTCGAGTTTGTAACCTCCAAAATTTAATAAAAGGCCATGATCTATTTTAGTGGCTTTCAGATAATTGATTAATTGGCGTTCATGGCACTGATTCAAATCAGAAACTGCCTTTAATTCTAAGATAACTCTTTTGTCAACCAGTATATCGGCTCTAAAATCAGCTATAGGCTCATCCCTAAAATAAATTTTTATTGGAACCTCCTTTTCTGCTGGAATCCCTCTATATTCTAGCTCCTTCATCAAAGCTGATTGGTAAACAGATTCCAAGAATCCATCGCCTAGTGTCTTTCTAACATAAGATGCACACGACAATATTTGTTCAATCAAATCTTCTATATCCATGAACCAATTTTTTGACAATTACAAATTGTAGACTTTTCTGTAACAAGAATGATCCGCATGGCTAAAATGAGATTTTCTGTTAACTTTTGCTCTTTTGTACCTAGTGAAACCTGGCTTATGAGTGACGAAACTATTAATCAGTTAGATATCATTAGCAGGTAGTCCGCATGGCAAAATGAGGCTTTCTGTTATCTTTTGTATTCTTTGCTCTTTTGTACCTAGCGAAGCTTGGTTTTTGCGTGGCGAGACTAAATTTTGTTGCGAAGCATTTTGTATACCTCTCATTAAAAATCTGGCTTTAGCCACAGCAATCACCTGGAGCTTATCGCTAACGTCTTTAGCAGGTAGTCCGCATGGCAAAAATGAGGTTTTCTGTTTCCTTTTGTATTTTATGCTCTTTTGTACCTGCGAAGCTTGGTTTTTGCGTGGCGAGGCTATATTTTGTTGCGAAGCATTTTGTATTCCTCATTTTAAGAATCTGGCTTTAGCCACAGCAATCACCTGGAGCTTATCGCTAACGTCATTACCAGGTAGTCCGCATGGCAAAAATGAGGTTTTCTGTTTCCTTTTGTAACTTTTGCTCTTTTGTACCTGCGAAGCTTGGTTTTTGCGTGGCGAGGCTATATTTTGTTGCGAAGCATTTTGTATACCTCATTTTAAGATTTCATGGTCTCGCCCAAATACCGAGCAAATACTAGCTACGAAGCATTTTATATACCTCATTTTAAGAAGACCAGCTTTAGCCACCACAAATCACCTACTATTTATTGCACATACTTTCATTGGGAGGTAATCCGCATGGAAAATGAGGTTTTTTGTATCTTTTGTTATTTTGCTCTTCTGTGCATGCGAAGCATGCTTTTGTGTGGCGAGACCATCTTTTGTTGCGAAGCATTTTGTATACCTCATTTTAAGATTTCATGGTCTCGCCCAAATACCGAGCAAATACTAGCTACGAAGCATTTTGTATACCTCATTTTAAGATTTCATGGTCTCGCCCCACATAGACATTTAGCCTCTCCGACCAATATCGAGCTCTCCTATTCGGAGCGAATATCGCGTGCCTTAGCGCGAGGAATCAGGCCGAGGTCTTCCTGGATAAAGCGGAGACGCATCAACTGTTCCTTCATGCCTTCAACATCAAGACGGCGAGTATTGTGGCTATGGTAATCCTCAATCTTTGAAATATCCTCATCCCCCTGAGTGAAGAACTTATCATAGTTCAGATCACGGGTATCGCATGGAATACGGTAATAGTTACCCATATCGATGGCCTTGGCCATTTCCTCACGAGTTACGAGAGTTTCGTAGAGTTTTTCACCATGTCGAGTTCCGATAATGCGCACTTCGGTTTCACCATACTTAGGATCTACTTTAGCATAGATTTCCTTCAAGGCTGTTGCCAAAGTTGACAACGTTGCTGCAGGGGCCTTCTGAACGAAAAGGTCACCATTATGACCATGGGTAAACGCATAAATCACCAAATCGACTGCATCATCCAAAGTCATCATGAAACGGGTCATATTAGGATCAGTAATAGTAATAGGCTTGCCTTCCATCATCTGTTCTACCCACAAAGGAATCACAGAACCACGGCTAGCCATGACATTACCGTAACGGGTACAGCAAATGGTTGTTGCAGCACCTTCACCCAACTCACGGCCCTTGGCAGTTGCCACCTTTTCCATCATCGCCTTAGAAATACCCATAGCGTTGATCGGATAAGCGGCCTTATCAGTAGAAAGGACCACCACATTCTTTACTCCATGGTCAATAGCTGAAAGCAATACATTGTTAGTACCCTCTACATTGGTGCGAACCGCTTCAATCGGGAAGAATTCACAGGAAGGTACCTGCTTCAAGGCTGCTGCTGCAAACACATAGTCTACACCGCGCATTGCAATGTCAACAGATTCCTTCTGACGAACATTGCCGATATAGAATTTGACCTTTGCAGCGACTTCAGGGTACTGAGCCTGCAAATGATGACGCATATCATCTTGTTTTTTCTCGTCACGGGAGAAAATACGGATTTCCTTTATATCGCTATCTAAGAATCGACGAAGTACAGCATTACCAAAAGAACCTGTACCGCCTGTAATCAACAGGACTTTATCTTTAAAAATTGACATAACTTTTAATTCTATAAAACTCTAATTTGTAAAGATATATATTTTAATTGACTTATGATAAAAACTCCTTCTTATATTTTTCACTAATGACGTCCCAACTAAACTGAGACCTAAGTTTGAAATTTTTTTCTCCTATCTGTTGTATACTATCAGAATTCTGATATAATTTATCAAAAACACCAACCAACTCATCTTCTTTAGAAAACAAAAAGCCATTTTCTCCATTTATAATGATATCATCGGCAACACCTACGTGAGTAGTTATGACACATCTCCCCAATACGAAAGGTTCTACAATTGCTTGACAAAAGGTTTCGCTAACACTAGAAACAATACCTATATTACTATTTAAATACATCTTTTTCAATTCGGCCTTACTAGTATAACCTGGAAAAGAGACCCTATCCGGAATACCTAAATCTGTAGCCAATTGTTTTACGGAATCGTAATACTCTCCCATACCGGGTAAAATCAATGACGATAAAGAATCTCCTGTATTTTTTATATGTTTAGCAAAAGCTTTTACTAACAATTGCTGATTTTTTCCTTTTCTAAAAAATGCAGGAAAAATCATTTGTAGTCCCTTGGTAGGAGCATTAGGTCTTGTCTCTTCCAAATATGAATCATCAACTCCTAAAGGTAGTATGACAATTCTACGACCTAAGAAATTAAAATTGCGTTTAAGATAGGAACAAGTACAAATAACCTTATGAGCAAATAAGAATAAGAATATCCCCATTATCACTCTTGCAATGGCTGACTTGAAACGACTGTTATTGCGGAAGAAATGCAACGTATAAATTATTTTAAGTCCCCATTTTAAAGTTATAAACTTAGCAAACACCATCAGCACCAACTGCCAATTTGTCTGTACATGAACTATATTAATATTTTGCTCCTCACATAGCAATTTCTTCAATTCAGAAACCAGAAGAAAAAAGTCACCATGATCATCCAATCCTTGGATTCGAACCAATTTCACATTAGCTTTCCTCATTTTTTCAGACAACCCATCTTGCTGTTCCTTTTCTCCTGAAACAGATATCATCTCAACATGATTCCTTTGTAATGCTATTGCTTGATCCACTAAGAAAGGAGACAATCCTGTTTGATGACTAGATGCAAAGAATAATAATTTACCCATAATCTTATGAATTGGAAATCGAATTAAGATCCTCTTTAAATTTATAAATATAGAATAATAATAACATTATTGTCAATGCTTGGATACTCGTAAAAGCATGTCCTGCGACAAAACCATGGATAACGAACATACCTGTTGCTATCGATCCCCAAAAGCCAAAGGAAGTTCGTTTGTTTTTAAAATAAAAAACGAACCGCTTTAGGTAGATTAATGGTACTGCCATCAATAAGCTCCCCAATAATAAACCAAATGCCCCAAGAATATCATATTGATCCAATTCAACTCCTCGTTCTTCATACAAAGACATTGATTTACCTATACGATTGTAAAGTTCTTCAGTTCCGATTCCGAAAACATAATCTGTATACTTAAAATCTTTCGAAACTTTATCAAATGCATTTTCAAGAACGTCACGCGCACCACCAGAAGCCAAACGGCTTATCTGGTATTTATTTCGAGCATAATCATCATAATTCATAATCCGATCAACTGAAAAGTAGCACATAGGTAAACAGGAGACCAAGATTATAATTCTGAATCTTCTATAAAAACGGTTCACCTTTTGTTTGACAAACATTGGTTGGACCATAATAAATATAAAGTTCAGTACAACAGCAATGATGCCTGCGGAGGTACCAATAGTCATTAAAGCGGAACTTATTATCAATATTATCAAAAAATTCTTCCAAGTACTTTTCAACGTAAACAAATAAGACGCTAGACATACTCCGATAATAAGAGATACAGAAAGGTCATTTCCCGCTATAAAAAGTCCATGTGCACCATACCCGTAATCCCTCATTTTATAATATCCTAAATAATTGCAAATATGCATGGAAACAGAACAAATTACGGAATAAAGTAAAATCCAGTTTGAAAGAGTATTTGCCGAAACCTTTTTCCTATTCGCTAAAAAGAATCCCAATATTGCATATGGATACAATGTCCTCGTCAATGTAGACAAGAAATCCGTATAATTGGAAACATATCCATTAAACATCCAATAAGATGCCGATAAGAAATATAAAAAGGTAAAAAGTAAGAAAAACTTTAATATTCGCAGCTTAGAGAGTGAATAATACAAGCAAAATGCCAGTACACACAACTTAAATACAGCACCGATGGCAGTTGAATCATGTCTAATCAACTGAACATATCCATTGTATAAGTCAACAAAGATACTTAATATGAATACTGAAAAATAAACAACCTTTACTTTCCACATACTTATAATCTTATAATATTTCTAAACTAATATACTCGCAAAAATATCCTTTATTCTTTCAACATCTTCACTCTTCTTTTTTTCAAACACATCAAAATTTATAGGGTCAGTAATAGTATCTAGCGATCCGTTGAACACTCTATCCATTAGGTCAGCCTTCTTTAACAAACCAAAGATACGATCATTCATAGAAGAATAATTTCCAGTTAAAGGCAATGTCATGAAAGGTGTGTTAAAAAATAACGAAAATACTGTTCCATGAAATGAATTTGTTATAAAATAAGAGGCATGATCTATCAACTCCAACCATTCTTCTATAGTTGGATATATCTTTGGAAAACTGTCATTTCTACCCTGACTAGCGATGTATTTAACCTGTAAATTCAATTTATTCGCAAATTCATAAATTCGTTCTATCTTTAAGTCGGTTTTACCGCCTAAAAGATACACCAACAAATAAGGTTTCTCATGCTTTTGCTTTTTGTCCTCTAACTCTCGGAAATCCGAAACTTTTAAAAGCATGGTAGGATCTGGAACTACTGCCGCCTTGTCAAAACCAAGTTCATGCAACAAATCTGTACCGGAAACTTCTCTAGAACTCAAAAAATCAAAGTCAGACAAATACTTTTTAAGAACCTTCTTATCAGAACTTCCAAAGATTTTGCCTCCAGTAGAGGGTGCATAAGCTATACGCTTAGTCTGTTGACTACCAAACTGTAAATAATATATAGGATTTAAATTGCGCCATATTTGATCACTGCCGCAGACATATACATCAGCAACTGGAGGCTTTTCTACCAATTGGGCATAATCATAAATCATCGGTGTAGAAGGAATATACTTCTTTCTAAAATCATCAAAATATCTTGGATGCTGAGTAGTATCTTTTTTCGACGTCAATATTTGGTTGATATTAACCAATTTATTATATATAGTTCTAGGTGAAACTAAGGATTTTATAGTTTTAGTCAAAAGTTCTTTCCTAGATTCTTTGTAAAGACTATGCTTTATCAAGAAAGCCTCGTGTCCGAGACTTTTAAGGAAATGAATTAATGCATAACATTGTAATACCTGACCATAGTTATCTTGAGTATCCCAGAAAGTGACTGTTCCTATCCTCATTTTATTTATTTTTATTCGTTATTAAAGCTATCATTATATTTAAGGAATCACGATCCACGATTCTAAATAAGACTCTTGAAATCAATTTTTTGAATCGTTCCACAAAAGACTCCTTGGTTAGTTGATTTATCTCCTCCATATAATGTTCTTCCCCTGAAGAAAAGAACTGTGTTCTTTTCTGGACATTGCAATCTGCACTATCTACCAATGCTGGATTATATAAGCAAACGCTCTTATAACTCATCTCGCAACAATCCAAATCAATATGCGATAGAACTTCAACACCCTTTTCTGTATTAACCAATATCGCTGACGTACCTTTACCATCATCCCAACCAGGTTTAAGTTTGTTGATTCCCCAATAATCACCAATAGATAGATCGCTATCGCTACTCAGTTGCTTGGCTGGACATTTATGACATGAAGGTCGTAAATACAAATGCGAAAGAAAACCTTTCATGTACAGATTTTTCGAAGATGCTTGTATAAAATGTTTACTTCCATAATCTATTGAAAAGCTGTAAGATCTCCAACCTGTTGTTTTGTCCCTAAAAGAAATAGCAGAAGGTACGGATCCATCTAGTTGTTTATTGGACAAATCTTTAAGATAGACTTTCCATACTTTTTGACTAGGAACACCATGACAGAAAATTTCTACCGCTAATAAATTATCATAATCTTTTCTTAGGAATTTCTTTAAACCGGCAATTTGACAAGGCGTTCCTGTAAATAACACGCGTTTCCCTTTCTTTAAAAATATTTCAGCTTGACTATAACAACTGTTTATTTTACTTTGCACGTATTTAGAACTGCGAAAAGCAACTATTCCGTCAATGGTTTCCGTATAGTCGTGTACTACTCCCCATTCGTTATCAAAACGGGCACCAAAAACCACACCATTCTCCCTTATGAAGTATTCTGCCAATAAAGTAAATATTCCTCCAGAAGAACTTTGCAAACGAACTCTCTCATTAGGATTTTTACCTGCATACACTCGTAAAGGTTCTCTTGAAGAACTCTTATGAATGACCGGACAGACTTTCTCACATAAGCCACAATCAATACAAAGGTTCTTATCTACGTTGGGATAATAAAAGCCTTCAGAATCTTCACACATAGAGATACAATGCTTCGGACATCGTTGTACACAAGCACCACATCCACAACAATCTTCTTTATTGATTATTTCTATCATGCAACTTATTTTTTTGGAATCTTCTCAAAGGGGACAAAATTAAGGATTTCTCCTCAGCATTCAAACCAAGGATCCAAAATAAAGGGATATATGCTAGAAGGAAGACAGCTACCCCTATGATAAAATTCATTGGACATATTAACCATGCATCTAATTGTGAATGAAAACACAAATAGCAGATAACGAACAACATGGGGACAAAACTCATTCGAAAAATTTGTTTCCAAAAATTCACTATGTCCAAATGCTGACGTCTTTGATAATAAATGTTCATGATTAAAATCTGACCTAAAATCAAAGCAGACGATATTCCTATGGCACAACCAATACCTCCATAATATTTAGCCATTGGAATAGATATGCCCAAACTTCCTACTGCTATGAATAAGTAAAGCAGACTGCGGAACTTCATCTGATTTCTCGCTTGTAATATAGTTATCCCCAAATTCTGAATCAAAGGCACTGTCAATGGAATAAAGAAAAGCAAAGAAATTACGTAAGCATCATCATAGCCGCTTCCTGCCCAAAGGAAAATAAATGGTTTTCCAAAAGCAATAAATGCTGTCAAAATCAATGCCATTACGATATATTGCAAGCGCCCAGTTCGGATAAATAAGTTTGAAATAACCTTCTCGTTATTGTTTTGTGCCACATTAGCGGTGACCTTCGGCAAAAAGACACTACTAATAGCCGTAGAAAACATCATATACATATTGAGCAATTGTATGGCTACAGCATAAACAGCGATTGAAGCCGCACCACAAAATATACCTAAAACAAATTGTCCAGAACTCCAATAAATTCTGTCCATTATGGCATTAAGGAAAACCCAAAATGAATATATACTGACCTCTTTTAAAAAAGCGATTTTACATCTACCGAATTTTATTTTTATATTAAGTTTACGTTTACAATACCAATAATGAATAATAAGCGTCGCCACATTGAACAGAGTTGTTACAACAACTAAAGCTACAGCCTTATAGCCAATAAAAAGAAGGACTATCATTACCAAAGGGTTCAACACACTCCGAATAATGCTTACCAACCTTTGAAATACAAATCTTTCATAAGCAGACATAATACTTCCCCAAATACTCATTGGAAAAGTAAATGCTAGATTAAAAGTCATTAAACCTAACATTATCCGAGTTCTTTCAATTTCTCCGGCATTCATGGTTTTTGAAAAGATGACTTGAACATTATATGTCAAAATCGTCCCTGCAATAAAAGCCACTACTCCAATACCGAGATAGAGCAAAAAGAACATACCAAACATGTATTGCTGTTCCTCTATTTTTCCCTCAGCTCTAAATTTGGCTGTATATCGAATAATTGCATTTCCGAAACCTAAATCAAGTACTGTTAAATATGCAATAATTGAGGCCGCCAAAGAATACAATCCATATTCTGACTGCCCCAACATCCGCAACAAATAAGGTGTATACAATAGTCCTATTACCATATTTAGGACAATTGCAACATAATTTAAAACAACACCGGCTCTTAACTGATTCATTCAAAGATTTTTAGTATGTCCAACTCCCACCTAACTCGTATAGTTATACCTTTCGTTTCCTAATTAAAAAACTAATCCAAATTTGCATAGCTGTCCAGGACACAATATCCAACAGCAGCAGAATATTGATATTTATCTGTTTGATCAATAGGAGATTAAGTATTCCAAAGAAAGCAGCCAACATCAGGATGACTCCCATCGCCGTACGATGACTCATGCCTAGAGCGAGAAATTTATGATGTATATGGGTTTGGTCCGGCATAAAAGGATTAGTTCCTCTTCTAATACGGCCAATAAAAACTCTGAACACGTCCAATAAAGGAACCATCAGAACAGAGAAAGCTACAACAAGTGCATTGGGGAATCGGGGATCAGTCATTTCTGCAGCTGTCTCGTACATAGAGAAACGTACCGCCAACATACCAAGAATCAGACCAACAGTCTGACTTCCGCAGTCACCCATAAATATCTTATGCCCTTTTTCGGCATTTCCAAAAACATTGAAACCAAAAAAAGGTATCAGCGTACCCATCGTCGTGAAAGCTATGGCAGCCAATATGTATTCCGACAAGTAGAAAAACATACAACCAAAAAAGAACAGCGCGATACAACTTAAACCACTAGCCAGCCCATCGATACCATCAATTAGGTTCATTGCATTGATAATAAACACAACACCTATCACACTAAGAGGAATACCCACCCAAGGAGTCAATTCATGAACTCCAAACAAGCCATAAAGATTGTTGAAATATATACCACTACCCACGATGGCACTGGCACTGATAAACTGAACCAGAAATTTTGTTTTATACCCCATTCCAATCAAGTCATCAGTCACTCCCTCCAAATAAAGAAGTAACAGGGCAGACATACAGATAGCCAAACGCGGCCCCGTGATACTGGGATTAAGATCGACCGCGTCAACACCATAATGAAGGGCAGCTAAACCAATAGCAAAAGCTAAAGATATAATGATTGACGGAGTAAATGCCACTCCCCCTAAACGTGGTACAATCCCCGTGTGTACCTTTCTTTCATCCACCGTATCAAACAGTCGTTTCTTAAATGATATTAAGATAATTTTCGGAATAACCAGAGCGGTAAATCCTGCACTGAACATGAATGACAATACAATAACTAAAGCTGCCATATTTTAAATGAATAGACTGTACTAAATAATAAGCTGAAACATATACAACAATATATACCAAATCCTCTACCAAGGCATAGAATAAGATAACATACCATTGTGCAAAGTTAATAAAAATGCACTCGTCAACAAAAAAAATACAAGATTTTGTTAATTTTTACTTTTGTTACAAAAAAAATAGACACCCATAAAGACTTTTACAACACTCTTCCATTCTCGTATCTTGACACCTCTTTACGCACCCATAACCCTAATTTTGTTTCAAATATATGACAAAGATAGCAAACAATACTATATTACCACCTTCACAAGTAGAGAAAAAGAACATTTTTTCACAGAGACTATTTAATTTTGCCATACAAACCTATCAATTAATAGCTTCTAGTATGATTCTGAAATAATAAATACAACGTAAAAAAAGAAGGTCTGCAACAAGACAACATTTGCATCTGCTTATGAAAATCTACCGAAAGACATCAAAAAAGAGAATTCAACAAAAACTAACGGACAATAACTTAAGCGTACGTTCATTTCAATCAACCACAAACGACTAAGGATAATCCTATAGTACACGAATTTTGAATGTGCGTCCACCCACATGAACTAAATATACTCCAATATGCGGCACAGTCACCTTCACACCCCCTTCTGCAGCCATCAGAGCAGCCACTTGGGTTCCGTTTACAGAGTATACTTTAACACACTCCCCAACTGCTGCACCATCCACTAATACGGCACCATCCAAACTATATACCACAAGTTTATCTGTAGAAAGGTCCTCCTCTACCATAGAAGGAGATACGAGTTCAAAGGAGACATTCAAAGTAGAATAACCCGTAATAGCCGGAGTCCTATATGAATTATCTGCATCAAGTTCAGTCGTTACATCCTCGCCATTGAAAAATACACTATTTATTCTCCACCCCTCTTCCTCATGAACTATAAAAAGATAAGATCGGCCTTTCTCTACCGATAAATCCAAACATCCATTGTTAGCTTGCTGAATACGTAAAAAGAGAGTCTCCTTTTCGAAACTAGCAACCACAGACACGTCTGCAACTACTTCCAGAGAATATACACCATCCAAGACTTCAGTTGTTACATCTTCCCCATTTACCATCACTGACTTTAAGCGATACCCCATAGTTGGAACGAACTTCATTTTTACTAAATTCCCCTTTTGCACTAACTTCTGCTTAGTTTCATTCTCCACTACATCATCACCTAAGATAATACGACCTCCCTCATTGGTACTCATCGTTAAAGTATAGTCAATTGTTTCGCCCAACTCAAAGATATGAAGGAAATTAATCCAATTGTCCGCCTCCTTATAAGCCTGTTTGGCACCCATAATTACATATAGCCGTGCATTTAAGAAAGTGTCATATCCAAATACATTTAGAGAAGTTACCGGAGGAATCAGAGCCATAGACGTTATTGACGAAAGCCGAACACAATTGCAAAACGCTTCATCTCCAATCCGCAAAACTTTCTTACCTAGTACAAGACTATCCATTTTTGAACAACCATAGAAAGCCCTTGACTCAACAACCTCAACCCTATCAGGAATTTTTACGGATTTTAGTGCATCACAATTCTTCATTAAATTCTGTCCAATAGATTGAACCTGGTATCCAATCTTAACATCAGCAATCCACTTATTTTCTGCAAAAGGTGAATGATTATAACTCAAATCACGTCCAAGATAAACAGTTTTCAAAGGACAATCAGAAAAATCACAATCTATATGAAGTAGCGAAATTCCATCCTCCAAAGAGATTTGATTCAGAGAAGAACACTCATCAAACACATTGCCACCTATATATCTAATACTATTAGGAACAACGACACGTTTCAATCGATTACAACCTTCAAAAGCACCAACACTTATCTTCGTAACTTCCATTTCAATACCATTAAACAATACCGACGAAGGAATAACCATATCGCCCTCATACGGTTTATTGCCGCTCGTCACATAAGCTTGCATATTAGCCTGATCAATAATATAGTAAATTCCATCTATCTCGTTGTCCGCAAACTCAGGAAGAATTTTAAATCGATTCCAAATATTAGTTTTCTGATACCGTTTCATATTCTGTTCAGATACATACAGATATGCACTATAGTTGTCAAAGGTATTCACATAAATTTGTGGAGGAATAGCAGAATTACATCTTATTTTAACAATGTTAGGACAACCTTTAAAAAAGCCATCCTTTAATATAGACACATGCTCGCCTAAGGAAACCTCCTCCAGATTCATATTTTCTCTAAACGTAAACGAATCAAAAGACAAATTACGACCAAGGTACACCAATCTAATAGGACAACCTTTAAAAACATCATTGGCTATAAATAAGGAATCCATCCCGTCCTCTATATACACATACTAAGAGATTTTGATTGCATAAACGCCTCTCGATCAATCTTCTTCACAGTCTTTGGAATAGAAATTTCTGTCAAAGACGAACAACCCCAAAAGGTTGCATATGAAATAAGAGATATCCCTTCAGGAATATTAATAATAGCCAACGAACTACAATTTCGGAAAGCATTGTAACCAATACTTTGAACACTTGTAGGAATAGACACCTTGCGCAACGAAACGCAACCATTAAACAAATCATCATCGATTTTTGTAAGTCCCTCTGGAAGAGTTACTTTTGCGAGTGATTTACAGTTTCTAAAAGCAGAGAAGCGAATTGTGTCAATTTTTTCTGGCAACATTAGCTCTTTTAAAGCCATACAGCCATCAAAGGCATATTCTCTTATTACTTGAATTTGTTTTCCCATTGTTACAGAATCCAATTGAGCACACCCTTGAAAAGCACAACGCCCAATTGTTGTCACATTTTCAGGTATTTGAAAAGAGGTTAACGAGGCACAACCAAGGAACGTATTCTCTTCTATTATAGAAACCAAAGGACTAGAAATGCAAACTTCTTTCAAATCCGAACAACCATTAAAGGCATTTGCGCCTATATATCTAAGCAAATTATCTGATTTTATAGTAGTCAAAGCTGTACAGCCAGCAAAAGCATTTGCACCTATGTAACGAATACCTTTTCCTAACTTGACTGATTTCAAAGCCGTGCAGTTCAAAAATAGTTGATCAGCAATTGTCCTTACAGCATCTGGAATAGTTATTGACGTCATATGAGAATTATCTCTATTTCCTGGTCTTTGAAAGATTCCACTACATATTGAATCCACTTTATATGAGACACCGTCATAACAGAAACTATCCGGAATGACGATGTCGCCACAATATTCATAACTATCAAAAAAATCCATATCATTTGAAACTATCGCAGTTTTACTTTCTTCACATAAGTAATAATATATCCCGTCAATCAGCACATCATAAGTTTTAGGGTGAGGCATTGCACAAATACTCGAATTTAAGAATAATACTGTAACAAATATTAGAATGAAACGAAATGCTTTCATGATATATAACTTTAAAGTTTTCAAATTGATAAGACGAAGGAATAACTATAAATAAAACACCAAGATAACTTGATTTTCATTAATTACAAAATTAAAGAAATACGAACACAATAAAAAAGTTTTCTTTACAAAATATTTCAAAATTCAACATATATTCCTTCAATAAGTTATAATACTAGCACATAACAAGATTAAAAACTGCAACTTCGGAAGGAACTCTGCGAAATTATATATTTTCTATTTTTTTCATCAAAAAGTTGCACCAATGTTTTTACGAGAACGCCAACTAGCCATCTGAAGACTCGAAGCCACAATCCTTCTGTTCCATGTTCTCATGCTGTAACTAGATATACTCTTATCTAATCAAATGAAACACACAACAAAAATTTATGAATTATCCCTCTCCTCGATTCTTTTTATTGTCGTTTTTCTAGACATTGAGAGAAATAAATGCACGAACTGACTTTGCGTACCTATACAAATCCCACAGAATAATAAAAACTTTAAAAATTAACTCATCGAATAGAGTCGCTAGTAGGACCATCTGTGTCATAATGCGCATGAAAATTATTTTATTGGATATCTAGAGTTTTAGGTAAGCCTTACAAAAATGCTTTCTATCGACAATGATAAATTTCTACCATCAACAAGTTTGCAAAAACAAATGTTGAATAATTTTTCTATAATGCGTCCGCCATACAGCGCCAAACCCTATTCGTCCCAGCCATCCGAGGGAACTGATCTTCAACGCTACCTGTTGCCTAACGACAGCGAAGCAACCCAATCCATGATTCCTTCACCATAGACAAACCGCATTCACCCGTCTGCCTCAATCCACAACAGCCTCATTTTACATCCATCCGTGGTACTTACGCCAGCCGTAATGCCAGATCTTGAAGAAGGGCATCATCAGTATTTCCTCTGGGAAATATCTGAGGAAACGAACATCACGCTGGGCTTGTTTTACGAACAGACTCCAATGCGACACCTTACCCTTCTGCTGCATTCGTTCGTCAGCACGACCGAAATTCCCGGAACGGGTGATCTCTGAGAGGAGGAACTTACCCAAGGTGGGCTCTGGAGTGGTCAAAAGAAACTCATCTTCCAAACAGAACACTTCCTGCAGCACATACATCATGCCTGCAGCAAAATGGCTCATCTTCAAGGCACGCAAAGTTGCCATCGTTTCCTCTCGCTCTGCTGCGGAACATCCTTGTCTAAGCACATAGTAGTAATCCATCAACTGACGGAATCCCACTCCCTCTTGAATAAAATGACGATAGATATGTACCAGGATAAACACCCGGTTGAAATTCATAGTAGCGACATAGAAATCCCCACTTCCCTCCGGAGAGCTTACCTTACAGGCAAAGTCTTCCTTTTGAACCTGTGCGAAGTAGTGTTGTAAACGTCGGTTCAAGCGGTAAGAATACATCCAGGAGGGTACAAAATGAATTTCCACCTCATCATCCGAAGCCAGATGTGCCTCACAATGATGATAAGTGATCTTCTTTACCTCTGTACGCCGAGACATGAAATCCACAATATCCATACGACTGCCTTCGAGCCATACATCAATGTCACCACAAGCGCGGGCAAACGGCTGTTGATAGAGCAGAGCCATCCCCTGGCCTTTGAGAATGGCATGGCGTTTACCATTTCTTGTCAGGTCACGCGACATAGCCACACAATTCCGGTAGGCTCTTCGGCAACGGTCACTCTCCTTCTTCGCCACCCCATACCATTTCAGCATAAGGTCCATATCAGGGCGCTGTTCCTGAGGTAACTTCTCCACAGCTGTGTAAATCACCCCACGCAACGCATGCTCTTTCGACAAGACATAAAGATTATTCCACTCCTCAGCAGACGGCACCCGGCTCAAAGCCTCCCGTTTTCCCACCGATATCTGTAAAAGTTCAAAAAACATACTCTACCAAAAACAAATTCAGTTCAAAGATAAGCAAACTTAGAAAAAGTAAGAAAGATTCAGCAGAAAAACTCTTTATCATACACGGCTCTTTCATTTAAGATTTCGTAGATTATTCAAAAATGTTGTTAT
>SAMEA104404097__coassemble_918_pt1 | contig 26276 bp, 22 predicted proteins | sample SAMEA104404097__metabat2_low_PE_059 | metagenome-assembled genome bin SAMEA104404097 (sample SAMEA104404097) | Balaenoptera acutorostrata | reverse complement strand
CCCAAGTAATCTTCAGCAGTCTTCTTCATCTTCTGAAGTACCATAGCTGAGATTTCCTGTGGAGTATACTGACGACCGTCGATGTTCACACGTGGAGTATTGTTGTCACCTCTTTCCACCTTGTAAGGCAAACGACCGATTTCCTTTGCCAAGCTATCATAGTTCTCACCCATGAAACGCTTGATAGAATAAATTGTACGAGTTGGGTTAGTGATAGCCTGACGCTTAGCAGGATCACCTACCTTACGTTCGCCACCTTCAACGAAACCTACGATACTAGGAGTTGTACGCTTACCTTCAGCGTTAGTGATTACGACTGGTTCATTACCTTCGAATACAGATACACAAGAGTTTGTTGTACCTAAGTCAATACCAATAATCTTTCCCATAATTGTATTTTTTATTTTTATTATTTTCTAATTTAATCTATTGTGCATTTCCTTATTGGGTTGCACACCCCATATTAAGCAACTCCCGTGCCACAATCAAAATTCGAGTAATTTATTTTTATTACTGACAGATTGTCAGATACGGTGTGACATCTCAAGTCAACGCTGTCTCGCGCTTTTTCACTTTTGATTTTCACTTCGTCGCTGTACCCCAATATTAGCAAATGGCGTGCCACAAGCTGAAAGTCCTCCAATAAATCTGTCATTTCAGCAGAAAAACAGAGAAAAAAGACAAAATGACGTAAAAAAGTCTACGATTATCCCTAAATGTGACGTAAAGACAGATAAAGGAGAACCCCTTAGTCACATCAATGCCGTGCGACCAAGGAGTTCTCCTTATATATATTATAGGTGTACCAGAGTCCGACTCCGCTACCCCACATTTTTTATTTGATCAGCTCTTCCACCTGATCTGCAAAAGCCTGCATAGAAGGGAAAAGCAAATTAGCCCCCTCTCCAAGCAGAATGTCATCAGCCAAAGGTCCTGTATTCACGGCGACAGTAAATATATTTGCTGCCACACCGGCACGTACACCCAATGGAGCGTTTTCTACGACAATAGCCTCCCAAGGCTGTACGCCCGCCTTCTCCAGCCCCATCAGATAAGGTTCAGGATTAGGCTTACCATATTTTACATCCTTGCTTGACACCACATGCTCAATAGGGAAATGCCCTGGATAATTCGTCTCCAGACGGTTCAACAGTGAAGCCTGGCCGCTACCGGTCACCACCAGCACCTGCAAACCAGCCTTTTCCGCCTTTTCAATCACCTGAGCTGCCCCCGGCATCTTTGGCGCCTTGGGATAAGAGTTGAACAGACGACATTTCTCCTCATAGATCTTCGCAATTTCCTCAGGAGTGGCGCTCCGTTTCCAATATTTTTCTGCAAGGATATTAATCGTGGCAGCCCCTGTTCGGCCTTCATACATATAGACGTCCTCTGGAGTCATATCCAATCCAAACTCCTTACTGATCTGAGCCCACGACTTGGCATGATGGGGCATGGAGTCAAAAAGTACCCCGTCCATATCAAACAAAACCGCCTTGGGCTGAAATTTTTCAAATCCGGTTCTCTCCAGATAAAGTTCTTTCGCTTTAGAAAACATATAATCTATGATTTAGGAGCATCCACAAGACCCAACTGAAGATGCTCATATAAACAACTAATGACCTGCACCGAATGGAATCATTCAGCACAGGACATTAGATATAAGTTTATTTTTGATTCGTCAACGTATTAGAGACGAGCCTTGATAGCTTCTGTTTCAGCTTCGTAACCTGGTTTACCCAGCAAAGCGAACATGTTCTTCTTGTAAGCCTCAACACCTGGCTGGTCGAATGGATTTACTTCCAAAAGAAGACCAGAGATACCACAAGCGCGTTCGAAGAAGTAGATCAACTGACCGAGGTTGTATTCATCCAACTTAGGCATTACCACACGGAGGTTAGGCACACCACCGTCAACGTGAGCCAACTGAGTACCGAGTTCAGCCATTTTGTTGACCTGGTCTACACGACGACCTTCCAAGAAGTTCAAACCGTCGAGGTTCTCGTCATCATGTGGGAAGAGAACGGTGTGACGTGGTTCTTCAACAGAGATCACAGTTTCGAAGATGGTACGTTCACCATCCTGAATCCACTGGCCCATAGAGTGCAGGTCGGTAGTCAAATCCACAGCTGCTGGGAAGATAGCCTTGTGACCCTTACCTTCGCTTTCACCGTAGAGCTGCTTCCACCATTCGTTCATAGAGTGGAGTTTCGGCTGGAAGTTAGCCAGGATTTCAATCTTCTTACCATTCTGATAGAGCGCGTTACGAGTAGCGGCATAGACAGCAGAAGGGTTTTCGTTGAAAGGAACGTCAACCCCTGTAGCCTTTTCCATATCAGCAGCACCGGCAACCAACTTTTCGATATCGAAGCCTGCGCAAGCGATTGGCAACAAACCCACTGGAGTCAATACAGAGAAACGGCCACCAACGTTGTCAGGGATGATGAAGCTCTTGTAACCTTCCTTGTCAGCAGTAACACGGGCAGCACCCTTCTTAGCGTCAGTAACGGCAACGATGACCTTGCGAGCCATTTCGATGCCACGCTGTTCCTCGCACTGCTTCTTGAGCAAACGGAAAGCGAGCGCAGTCTCGGTAGTAGTACCAGACTTAGAAATATTGATAACACCGAACTTGCGGCCCTTCAAATAGTCACAGAGTTCAAAGAGATAATCCTCACCGATGTTGTTACCAGCGAAAAGCATTACAGGATTCTTGCCATCATTAGCCAACCATTCGAAAGTGTTACCCAAAGCCTCGATTACGGCACGAGCGCCCAGATAGCTACCACCGATACCAGCCACAACGATGGTGTCACAGTTTTCACGGAGCACCTTAGCTGTAGCGTTCAGGTCAGCCAGATGTTCTGCAGAGATAGAAGATGGCAAATGCAACCAACCCAAGAAGTCGTTACCTGCACAAGTACCATTTTCAAGTGCTTCGTTAGCAGCCTTCACCTTTGGTTCGAAAGCCTCAACAGCACCAGCTGCCAAGAACTGAGCAGCTTTGTTAATTTCTAAACGAATATTGTTCATTATATCTTAGTTTTAATTTAGTATCCAGTCTATTTCTTTCAATGAGAAATGATTGCACATCAAGATGCACCATTTCGAAAGCGCCACAAAGTTAGCATTTTTTAAGAATACCGCAAAGTAAGCCACAGAATTTGAAAGCTTTTATCTGTGAAATCATCACTATTAGGTATTCTGCTCCAGGCAGTCGCTCCCTTCTTTCTGTCCGGTCTATTATATAATAGGTGTATTATGCCTTTTTATCGAAGACATCCACGATTTTTTCCAACCACAACTGGTCGGTCTCGTCAAAATTTGAAATTTTATCACTGTCGATGTCCAGAACGCCGATAATATTCTGTCCTCTCCAGACAGGAACCACGATTTCACTTTTCGAAGCACTGCTACAAGCGATATGTCCGGGAAACTGTCCTACATTCGGGACGACCAAAGTACGCTGTGTCTTCCAGGCCGTTCCGCACACTCCCTTACCATAACCGATACGGGTGCAAGCCAGTGGTCCCTGGAACGGCCCCAACACCAGGCTGCGTCCCATCACACGGTAAAATCCGGTCCACCAGAAACCGAAAGTTTCCTGGATCATTGCGGCGATGTTGGCCATATTGGCGATATCGTCACTTTCATCTTCCGTCAAAGCCACCACCTGTTCGTAGAGCACCTTGTATTTGTCTCCTTTTTCTCCTTCAGCAATCTTTAATTCCTCTGCCATTGTTTTGTGTCTAGTCTATTTTGAGTGCAAAAGTATAAAAATTCTTTTTAATCCCGAACACTATTTTTTTAATGTATAACGATTTAGGTGGCTTATTAACTCAAATTATATTTCCATCTTCCGCGCAACCGGGCACTTCTCTTCCTGTTTTCCAAACACACCCCCTAGTTCCTGGACAAAGCCCCATGCCCTACTTCATCCCCATACGGGAACCGACTCATCCATACTTTTCTGTCTCCCGATTCATGACCAGACAACTATTCTTACCCAAGATACCACCACCGTACCATTAAAAGTCCTATCTTTGCAAGACTAAGAACAACCCGATCTAATCAATATTATCACATATGAACGCAGTTATAGAAAATATCAAGACCCGTCGCAGTATACGCAAGTTCAAATCCGAGCCCGTACCTCAGGAACTCATCGACCAGGTAATCGAGGCAGGAACCTATGCCCCTTCCGGCCGCAACCGCCAGCCATGGGTCATCATTGCCGTAACCAATAAGGAAATCATCGAGAAACTCAAGAAAGACAATGCCGCATTCTTCGATCTTTCCATGAAAGACCCCTTCTACAATGCCCCGGTCGTTCTTATCGTCCTGGCCAAGACCTCAGTCCCCACCCGCGTCCCCGACGGCTCATTAGCCCTCGGCAACATGATGCTCGCCGCCCATAGTCTAGGCCTGGGCTCCTGCTGGATCAACCGGGCCTACGAGGAGTTCGAAATGCCGGAATGGCAGGAATGGCTCCAGGAACTAGGCATTGAAGGAGAATACGAAGGCATCGGACATCTGGCCCTGGGCTATCCCGACATGGAACCTCAGGCACTGCCCCGAAAAGAAGGCAGAGTGTTCTATTGCAAATAAACCTCTGAGATAGTAGAACAGAAAAAGAAAAAACAGGAATAGAAAAACGAATGAAGGCTAAGTGAACCCGGAGAAACAATGATTTCTCGGTCACTTAGCCTTCATTCTCTAAAAATATCTTCAGATCTAGAGATTCATCTTCTTATTTAGAGATTCCCCACGGCGATTTCCGTGCCATCCAGCAGATGGATAGAAACCCGTCCATTCTCATAAACGGCGAAAGTCTCAGGATTCCCTCCCTTCGGGAAGGTCGGGGAACCCGTATTGCAAATCAGGGGACGACCTTCAGCAGCAGGCGTGATATGCTGTAAATGTGTATGTCCATAGAAAAAAGCGTCGATTCCCATCTTAGGCATATGCTCCTCATTGTAAACATGTCCATGCGTCAGAAACAAACGTTTCCCATTGTCCACCAGCAGCACATAGTCTGCCATGATCGGGAAATCCAACAACATCTGATCCACCTCCGCATCACAATTTCCACGTAAGGCAACAATCTGGTCAGCCCGCGCATTCAGCAGTTCAACGATTCCCTTGGGATCCAGTCCTTCCGGAATACGGTTACGAGGACCATAGTTCAGAATATCTCCCAGGATACACAGCAGGTCGCAATGCGCCTGGTCGTAATACTCCAGCACCTGCTGCAAAGCAGGCAAACAACCGTGTATATCCGAAACAATAAGGTATTTCATGATTTTCCTTTAAGTTTAGATAAAATAATAATGGTGCAAAGATACGGCATAAATATGGAACAGAAGGATTCTTCCACTTTGAAATCCTTTTGCCCCATTGTCCGTCCCTCTCCCCGTCAAATCCAAATTCGACACACTTTTGCTTTGCCTTCTCTTTTTTTTCATTATTTTTGCAAAATAAACATAACAAACAGTACAACAGGGTTAAAAGAATAAATATGAAAAAGACAAATCTCTGCTCAATGCTGCTTTTAGCGAGCACCTTCGCCTCAGTCAACGCTATGCCTTTAGCGGGAATGAATGACGACAACAAATCACAGAATCAGATAGAGTATACCGGACCACTGAACATTTTCTTTGATACTCGTATCGACTACCAGCGCGAATATCTTGACGGCGACGCCTTCAAGGACAACTGCGGCTTCAAAGGAAAATACTTTATGCTGACCCTCAACGGAAACATCAACAACCGTTTCTCCTATACCTGGCGCCAACGTCTGAACGTGGTCAAGAACGGCAACTCCTTCTTCGACGGCACAGATAAGATGATGCTGACCTACAAGATTACTCCGAAATGGGAAATCACCGGCGGTAAGTTCGGTATGTATTTCGGAAGCTGGGAATACGACCGTAACCCAATCTTCATCTATGATTATTCAGAATGGACCAACCAGATCAGCTGCTACAAATTCGGTGCGATGCTCACCTATAACGTCACAGAAAAAGACCACCTCTATGCCCAGTTCATGGAATCTCCCTTCAACGGCGTCAACGGCAACAAGGACATGTACTCCTACCACCTGACATGGTACGGCTTCCACGACTGGATCGAGACCACCTATTCCGCCAACCTACTGGAATACACTCCGGGCAACTTCATGTATTATCTCTGCCTCGGCAACCGTCTCAAGTTCGGCAAGGCCACCATGGAACTCGATGTCATCAACCGTGCCAGCGATGACCACGGCTTCTTCTTCAAGGACTACTCGCTGATCGGCGAACTCGCTGTGGCCCCCAATGACTACTGCAGCATCTTCGCCAAGGGCGCTTATACCGTCAACAACACCGACTCCCCGGCCGACTTATGCGTCTATGCCGGCACAGAACTCACCCAGGTCTCCGGCGGTGTGGAATTCTTCCCGCTCAAGCAAGACAAGAGTCTCCGCATCCACGCCCAGTACGGCTACCATTGGGGAAATAACACCAATCCTGCCGCTGTCGTCAAGGACGACCAGCACGTCATGAGTGTCGGTATGCTCTGGCAGATGGACATGGTTGACCTGGCCAAGAAAATTTGGAAAAAGACAAAGAAATAAATAAAAATCCTCCTTGGAAGAAGACACCCGCCCAACAATCCGGCGGGTGTCTTTCTATTTAAGCAGCAATCGACACTGGCCCCTAGATATCCTCATCCGACTTCCCCACAACGATTCCAGATTTACAAAAAACAGAACAAACCCGCCAAAGACCGTAAAATATCTCCTCCGAGTCCCCTTCATACTCGATTTTTACGTACTTTTGTGATACAATTACAGCATACAGAACTGGAAATATATGGAATTCCGAACAATTGTCAATCTACCCGAACAACGATTATCGCTTACCCCCACCTCACGGGTCCTGCTTCTCGGCTCCTGCTTCACCGACCACATCGGGAAAAAGATGTCCGAGGCCCTGCCCACAGGCAACGTGGAAGTCAATCCCAACGGGGTGCTCTATAATCCCGGAAGCATCTTCACCGCACTGCACCACCTGCTGAATCCTTCCTGCCCTTTGGCGGCCGACACCTTTTTCGAAGGACGCGACGGCATGTGGCGCAACTGGCTGTATTCCGGAGACTTCGCTGCCAACAGCAGGGAAGCGTGCCAGGAAAAGACAGAAAGCCGACGTCGCACCGCGGCCCAGCTGCTCGTCCATGCCGATGCCCTTTTTATCACACTCAGCACCGACCATTGCTATTTTCTGCAGCCCGACTGTTCCCGCGAGTCCCTGGTAGCCAACTGCCATAAAGAACCCGCCCGCCGGTTTTCCGAGGCGCCACTTCCCTTCTCCACCATTCTGGAAGAAGGCAACGCCCTGCTCCAGCAGCTCCACGAGCACCATCCCCGGCTACAAGTGGTCTTCACCCTCAGTCCCTATCGCTATCGCAAATACGGACTCCATGAAAGCCAGGTCAGCAAAGCCCGACTGCTGCACGCCATCGACGAGTTCTGCCTGACGAACGACAATGCCCTCTATTTTCCAGCCTACGAAATCCTCATGGACGAACTCCGCGACTACCGGTTCTATGCATCCGATATGCTCCATCCTTCCGATCAAGCCGTCGACTATGTGTGGGAGCGGTTCCAGGAATGGGCGTTCACCCCGGAGCTTCACAAATATGCCCGCGAAAAAGCAGCCCTACTCCGTGACTTCGAGCATCGTCCCCTCCACCCCGAGTCAGAGGCCGCCCAACTATTTTTCAAACAAAGAGAACATAAAAAAGAAATATTTATCCAGAAGTGGGGACGGTTGTAAACCGTAAGCTATCAGCTATCAGTTGTCAGTTATGAACTGTCAGTTATCAGTAACTTCTCCCCCCTAATTATTAACTCCAAACTAAAAAAACCTCTAACTCCTACCCCCTAACTCCTAACTATTAGAAATGCATTATTCCATCGAAAAAATAGCCACCCTCATCGGTGCACGCCGTTTCGGCCATACAGAAGCCGAAATCGACTGGCTGTTGACCGACAGCCGTTCTTTGGCCTTTCCTGAGACCAGTCTATTTTTCGCCTTGCGTACCCGCTTGGGCGATGGACACAAATATATTCCCGACCTCTATCGCCGTGGCGTCCGCAACTTTGTGGTCGGCGCCCTACCCCTCGACGCGATGGAAGTCTATCCCGAAGCCAACTTCCTCATGGTCATCAGTCCGCTCAAAGCCCTGCAGCGTCTGGCGGAACGTCATCGCGAGGAACACGAGATTCCCGTCATCGGCATCACCGGTTCCAACGGCAAGACCATCGTCAAGGAATGGCTCAACCAACTCTTCGCACCCGGCATGACCGTGACCCGTTCTCCGCGTTCCTACAACTCGCAGGTCGGTGTCCCACTTTCCGTACTCCTCCTCCATGAGCAAACCGAGATCGGAATCTTCGAGGCCGGAATCTCCATGCCCAACGAAATGCCGGCACTCCGCGCCATCATCCAGCCCACCATCGGCATCATGACCAACATCGGACCGGCACATCAGGAGAACTTCTCCACCCTGCAGGAAAAGTGCATGGAGAAACTCTCCCTTTTCAACGACAGCCAAGCCTTGATCTATAATGGCGACGACCTCATCATCACCGAATGCATGAAACTCGCCGGCTTCCACGGTAAACCGATTTTCTGGTCCACCCAGAACCAGGAGGCCCCACTCTATATCAGCGACATCCAGAAGACTGAGAATACCACCCATATCTCCTATTCTTATTTAGGAGACAAAGCACCCGTCATCGGTGCGATAGAAATACCATTTGTCGACGAGGCATCCATCGAGAACGCCATCAACTGTCTGGCGACAGCACTCTACTGCCACCTGACTCCGCAAACCATCTCCGAACGCATGGCCCGTCTCGAACCGGTAGCCATGCGACTTGAAGTGAAACAGGGAGTACGCGGCTGTATTCTGATCAACGACAGCTACAACTCCGACGTCAATTCCCTGGACATCGCGCTCGACTTTATGAACCGCCGCCAGTTCACCCTCGACCATGAACAACAGACCACTGCCAAACCGAAGGCCGGACAGACACTCATCCTCAGCGACATCCTCCAAAGCGGTGTCCCTGCCAACGAGCTCTACCGCCGTGTCGCCGAGATGATCAGCAGCCGTGGAGTCACCCGCCTCATCGGTATCGGCAAGGAAATCTCCGCCGCACAGCAGCTCTTCAACGTAGAGAAACACTTCTTCAACGAAACCGAGGAACTCCTCCACAGCGGACTACTGGAAACCCTCCACAACGAGACCATCCTCCTCAAAGGCTGCCGCAACTTCAATTTCGAACAGATCACTGCCCAGCTCGCCCTCCGCGTACACGAGACCACACTGGAGGTCAACCTCGAAGCCCTGGCGGACAATGTCAAGTTCTACCGCTCCTTCATGCGTCCCGAGACCAAGATGGTATGCATGGTCAAAGCCTCAGCCTACGGAGCCGGCAGTATAGAAATCGCCAAGACCCTGCAGGACCGTGGTGTGGACTATCTCGCCGTGGCAGTAGCCGATGAAGGTGCCGAACTCCGCCGTGCGGGAATCACCTGCGGTATCCTCATCATGAATCCGGAATTCTCCGCTTTCAACACCCTCTTCGAATACAACCTTGAACCGGAAGTCTATAATTTCGGACTCCTCAACGCGCTCATCCATGCAGCGGAGAAAGAAGGCATCCAGAATTTCCCGGTACACATCAAACTGGATACCGGAATGCACCGTCTTGGCTTTAACCCTAAGACCGACCTCCCCGTACTCATCGACCGGCTGCACCATCAGGACGCCCTCATCCCACGTTCCGTCTTCTCTCATTTCGTAGGCAGTGACAGTCCTGCATTCGATGACTTCTCTACCCGTCAGTTTGAGCTCTTCGACTACGGTTCACGGCAGTTGCAGAACGCCTTCTCCCACAAGATACTCCGTCACATCTGCAATTCCGCCGGTATCGAGCGTTTCCCCGAACGCCATCTCGACATGGTACGTCTGGGACTAGGACTCTATGGCATCGATCCGATCGACAACCGCTATCTGCATAACGTCACCGCCCTCCACACCACCATCCTCCAGATTCGTGAGGTCCCCGCCGGTGACAGCATCGGCTATTCCCGCCGCACCATACTCGACCGTCCATCCCGTATCGCCGCCATACCCATCGGTTATGCCGACGGCCTCAACCGCCACCTCGGCAACCGCCACGGCTACTGCCTCGTCAACGGGAAACCCGCGCAATATGTCGGCAACATCTGCATGGATGTCTGCATGATCGATGTCACCGACATCCCTTGTCAGGAAGGCGATACCGTCGAGATCTTCGGTGACCAGCTTCCGGTAACGAAGCTCGCCGACTGGCTCGACACCATCCCTTATGAAGTCCTCACCTCAGTCTCAGAAAGAGTGAAACGAGTGTATTTCCAATAAAAGGGAAAGGGCGATAAAGCCAAGCTTTAAAACGAGAATTGGGGGATTAGGGTCATTAGGGTCGTTAAGGTCATTAAAGTCATTAACGACCCTAATGACCCTAATCCCCTTAATGACTCTAATGACCCTAATCCCCCTAATGACCTTAATGCCCTATAGCCATCTTCGCGACCTCAAAATCTCCCCTATCTCTTCTCCTCAAAGAGTCCTTAAAATCCCCATCACCCTCCCTTACCTCCTTTTCTCACAAGAAGGCATCAAAAAAGCCTTCCGTTCCTTGCCATCATTCGCGAGAATCATTACTTTCGCTATCCAGTTAAACCTGGTCTTTAACCCCTTAAGGACCTTAATCAATTCCAACTATGAACTCCCTAATTCCTAGGCAAGGTACCAACTATCGGAAACTGCTCAGCTATCAGAAAGCAGAAGTGGTCTTCGACATCACCTACTATTTTTGCCAACATTATCTCTCCAAAGGCGACCGCACGGTCGACCAGATGATCCAGGCCGCCCGCTCTGGAAAACAAAACATTATTGAAGGCTGCGCGGCCTCCTCCACTTCCAAAGAAACCGAAATAAAACTGGTGAATGTCGCCAAAGCAAGTCTACAGGAACTTTTGGCGGATTACGAGGACTATCTCCGTACACACAATCAGGAACAATGGGCCGTACACTCCGAAAAATGGGAAGCCATGCGCCAGGTAGGCATCAAGCACCACGACAATGCCTACTATATGCAGCTTATCTCCACCCGCCCTGCCGAGACCATCGCCAATATCTGTATCATCCTCATCAAGCAAACCGATTACCTTCTCTATAGACTACTCAAATCCATCAGCGAGAAATTCGTCGCCAAAGGTGGCTTTCGCGAACGTATGACGCGGATGCGACTTGATGAAAGAGAGAAGGAAAGACATCATGGGTAAGGACAGCCACGAAAAAAATAAGGAGGAAGCTAATGAATGGCTTAAAGGACATTATAATATTTAAGTCCACTAATAAGAAAAAGGACCTTCAAAAAAAATCCTCTTAAACAACAACAAGGGAATGAAGCCATCGCCTCATTCCCTTGTTGTTTTATGTAATAAAAGCACGCTGCTTTTAGAAAGTATATTCAATACCGAAAGTCAAGCTTTCACCGTTCACACTAAGTCCAAAACCATTCTGATAACCATATTCATCAGCATAGCCTAAGAAACCAGCCTTAGCGAGAATAGAGAAATGATCTGTCAAATGAAGAGCGATACCTGGCTTTACACCAATATTCCAACCGGTGTCACTATCACCTTCTTCAGGATCAGTAACAGCAATACCCATACCCATATCCAAGAACAATCTTACCATACCATTTTTAAAGTATGACCAACGAGCATAAGGTTCGATGCCGAATACATTCTTTACATCCTTCTGGAAGCTCAACATCAAATTACCACCTACAGCCCAGTTTTCATTCAATTCATAACCTACACTTGGAGCTAATGTAAAAGTTGTCTCACCCACTTCTTTGTCACCATCGTGCCAGAAGCCTAATTCACCACCTACATAGATCTGTGCGCTTGCAGCCATTGCTGTGAAAGCGACTACCAACATTAATAAAAATCTTTTCATAATTGTTGAATTTTATATTAAACGCCGCAAAATTACACATATTTTCACCAAATGAGCAAGGAATCTTTGGTTTTAACCATACTTAAAAAGGTATAATGAAACATGTCAATATGATTCACAATACTTTAAAAGAATCTTTTTATGAATACTCCCCCTCCGGCTCTGCCGCCATTGATGGATAATCAGGAGTCAGAACATACTCCGGTATAGGATCGATGCAAAGATGCGTATCAGATGTTGCTGTCATATCATTGTCTGCCCCATTGTCCACCCACTGCTCACACTGGCGGAGCACGATGTCCATCGCGTTGATGGTCTCCTCGGGTGGATAATGATATTTCTTCAAGAGACGCTTGATCATGCGGCGCATTCCTGCACGGGCAGATTCCTTCTTCTGCCAGTCGATGGTGCGGTTCTTGCGCAACGCCTCTGTCAATTCCTTGGTCAGGTTCACCAGTTCGTCGTTCGAATAGAAATCCACCACCGCCTGCGGGCGCGTCAGTGCATCATAGAAAGCCTTCTCCTCCCGGCTCAGTCCGAGCGCGTTGGCTGCAGCTTCCATCGTCGAAATATCCTTCGCCAAGTGCAGCAATTCCTCAATCACCTCCTCGTTCGTCAGCATCCCCTTCAGATAATTCGACAGCGCCATATTCAGCAAGTCAGAGAATTTCTCCGCCTGCACCAAGTTCGTATGCGTGTATGTCGCCACCCGCTCTTCGAGCAATCGCTTCAGCAATTCGACGGCGATGTTCTTCTCCTTCATCTTCGAGATCTCCTCCAAGAAGGCTGGGTCGAACAAAGAGAATTCCGTCTTCACGTCCGAGAACAAGTTGATCACCCCGCTACTCTTCACGCTCTGCTTCAGCAGTTCGGTAATGCGCGCATTGATCTCATGTTTCGAAATTTTTCCCTGTCCCGTCATGCGGTTCAACAAGGTACGCACCGTCTCAAAGAAAGCCGCCTCACTGCGGTCCTCCGCGTTCAGCAAACTCCGGCAAAGCGACAGCGCATCGTGCAGCAGTTTCGCCTCCTTCACGAAATCCGTCTTCGCCTTCTCCTTGTCCGGTGCCATCAGGAAGTTCACACCGCCCTTGATGATGCGGGCACATTCCGCCTCATCCGAAACGGCAAATCGGCTGTAGTCGTAACCATGGAAAAGCTCGCGGCAAATCTGCAGTTTCTCGCGGAACTTGAACAATGCCGTCTCCTTGATATTCGGGTTGCCATACTTCTCGCGGTCGCGGTTCGTATAACTCTTCATCGCCTCCTTGAGGGCCCTTGCGATGCCGATGTAGTCCACCACCAGTCCGCCCGCCTTATGCTTGAACACACGGTTGACGCGAGCGATGGCCTGCATCAGGTTGTGACCGCTCATCGGCTTGTACACATACATCGTGGCCAACGAAGGCACATCGAAACCCGTCAGCCACATGTCCACCACGATGGCAATCTTCATCGGGTCGTCGTTGTCCTTGAAGCGCTTGGCGAGTTCCTTCTTATATTGTTTGTTGCCCACAATGTCGTGCCACTCCTCGGGGTCCTTGTTGCTTCCCGTCATCACCACCTTCACCTTCTCCGTCCATTCCGGTCGCAGTTCGAGCAGTTTGTGGTAAATGCTAATGGCTATGGGGCGGGAATAAGCCACGATGAGCGCCTTCCCTGTCAGTTCAAATTGGCGGTTCTCCTCGTAATGCTGCAACATATCCCGGCAGAGCGAATCGATCGTCTCGGGGGCGCCCAGAATTCCTTCCAGGTGCGACATCTCCCTCTTGCTCTGCTCGATCTGTGCTTCCGTTGCACCTTCTTCGCCCAACAGTTCGTATTCGTCGTCAATTGCCCTCAGCGTTTCCGCGTCCAGGTTCAGATTCACCACGCGCGACTCGTAGTACACCGGACAGGTGGCACCGTCGGCCACTGCCTGCGTCATGTCGTACACGTCGATATAATCGCCAAACACCTCCTTGGTGTCGCGGTCCTTTTCCGATATCGGAGTACCCGTGAAACCGATGTATGAAGCGTTGGGCAGAGAGTCGTGAATGATGCGTGCCGCACCCACTACGCGCTTGGCCACCTCTTCGCCCTTTTCGTTCTTCGTCATGCGGATGCGCTCCTCGAAACCATATTGGCTGCGGTGCGCCTCGTCTGCCATCACGATGATGTTGCGGCGGGTAGACAGCGGTTCGTCGCTCTCCTCGAACTTCTGCATGGTGGTGAAGATGATGCCGTTGGCCTCGCGTCCTGCCAGCAAAGCCTTCAGGTCCTCGCGGCTTTCGGCATGTTCCGGAATCTGCCGGAGAAAATCCTGACACTTGGCAAACTGCCCATAAAGCTGGTCGTCAAGGTCGTTGCGGTCCGTAATCACCACGATGGTAGGCTGAGAGAGCGCCTCTTGTAAGAGGTGGGCATAAAACACCATCGACAGCGATTTGCCGCTGCCTTGGGTATGCCAGAACACACCGATCTTGCCATCGCTCGCCACCGCCTGTTGGGTGCGGTCGATAGATTTGCGTACGGCAAAATATTGATGGTATCCCGCCATAATCTTGGCGGTATTCGATTCTTCTTTCGAGAAGCAGAGGAAATTCTTGATAATGTCCAGGAGTCTTTCGCGCTGGAAGATGCCCTCAAAGAAGGTGTCGTAATTCACATAATCCGGCACTTCCGAAAGTCCGTCCTTCGTCTTCCATTCCATGTAGCGGTCTTCGTTGCTCGTCAGCGTACCCGCCTTGGAGCACGACATGTCGCTCATCACGCAGAAGGCGTTGTAAATAAACAATGACGGAATTTCGTGCATATAGTTGCGCAACTGAGCATAGGCCTCCGACGCATCGGTCTCCTCGCGCGAAGGCGATTTGAGTTCCACCACGACCAATGGGAGTCCGTTAACAAAGACGATAAGGTCCGCTCTTTTCTCCGAATATTCCACGAAAGTCCATTGGTTGACAATCTTGAAACTGTTACGCTCCATGCGGTCGAAATCCACCAGATAAACCAAGCCATTGCTCTGTTCGTGATGGTCCTCATAACTCACCTCGATGCCGTGCTGCAGATAGTCCATGAAGAGCTCATTCTTTTGCAACAGGCTACCCGAGTCGATATTCGTCAGCTTCAGCAAAGCCTCGTCAATGGCCGCTTCGGGCTTGTCGGCATTGAGGGCACGCAGACTCGCCTTCAGCTCTGTGGCATAGTAAGGCACATCGTAGTCGCGCTCAATGTCGGGGCCGTATTCGTATTGATAACCCAGATCTTGGAAGAGGGATATCAGTGCTTTTTCATAATGTTCTTCGGTAAAAGGCATAGGGTTGATACTATTTAAGAGTTCTGTATAATTAACCTTCCATTGCTCCATGCTGAGTGGTTATTTCCATTTTGGAAACAACCACTTCTTTATCAAGTTCTCCCGACATCAACTTGGGGAGAAGGGTGTCGCGGAGGGTGGCGAGGCGGGCGGATTCTAATCTACGCTCAATACTACTACTGACGATGGGATGTATCAGTTTTCCTATTTGATTCATTATATCAGTAGGAGGCATCAAAACCAAAGACGCATCTAAATCACCTCGTTTGATATGCCCCATAGTTACAGCTTTATCTTGCGCTATTCTAATGAATCTATTCAAATGGTGTTTTGTCCAAAAATAGGCAAGCCATTGAGGATAGCCTGATTTGGCCGTGACTTTAAATAAATGTTGATTTAATCCACATTTTCCGCCACACCAAAAATCGACTAGTAGTGTTCCTGACCATGAGAAAATAATATCTCCATTGTTGATGATATACTTCGAATCTATTTTATTAGAACATCTATCGCTACTCTTATCACAATATTTTTGTCCCAATTCCTTTATCTTCAATACCGGTAGACTCTCTTCTCCTTCTATTGGCGGAAACTTCTGCATTGCAAGCCCATTTAAAAAAACTGCAATATCTGTCAATGTCCCAACTCTCCATCCCTTCGGAATCATGCCCAATTCAGAATCAACAAATTCGCCATCAGCAAATGGTTCGAAATCAATAAACCAAGACTTAAACAAGGCTTGGGCTTGCTGTTCCAAATTTTCGTTGATGCGACGATTAAGTTCGATTTTGTCGTCTAGTGAGGAGAGGATGGAGGCTATTCTTTGTTGATATTCTATACATGGTATTTTAAGTTGGATCGCTTTCAAATTAGCCTGACTTAATTTAGGTTGTGCAGATCCCGTTATATAGCCTGAAATATCTATTGCATTAAGTAAGTGATAAATGAATTTTAAGTTTGCAAACTCATTTGTCTCTATGATATGCGCGTGATTATTTACCCAATATTTGCCCTTTGCAATTTGGGCAATATTTTGTTTCTTAGACCTTAAATTCTCACCATCCTCAGCAATAAGTATATATTCACCGTCGAATAAATAATCATCAATAAAATCTATTATACCTTGGGCCCCATAATATGGATAAGGACCTCGACGTTCACTTCTTTGCTTAGAAGACAAGGGAATTCTTTTGGAATCCAGAATATTTACCACATCCCCCAATTTCACTTCTTTCCACTCTTCCATACGCCTACTTCATTTCAAAACCAATACTCCCCAACTGCTTTTTGATTTCCTCCTCCAGCTGATGGGACTGCGCAAAGAGATCAGAAAGTTCGCCCGTGAGGCGTTCCATCTTCTCAGCAAAAGGTTCACCGTCGTCTTCCACATCGGCAATGCCAACGTAGCGGCCCGGTGTCAGAATATAATCTTGTGCAGCAATTTCATCCAATGCCTTCACCGCACAATAGCCCTTTTCGTCCTCCAGCGTTCCAGCGCGGTAGGCATTGAAGGTATCTGCGATGTGCAGCATATCGTCTTCGGAGAGTTCGCGCAACTTACGGCTCACCATCGTACCCATGTTGCGGGCATCGATGAAGAGCACCTTGCCCGGCTGGGGCTTGCCCTTCGTGATGAACCAGAGGCACACGGGGATTCCGGTGTTGTAGAACAACTGGGAAGGGAGGGCCACAATACCTTCTACGAGGTCGGCCTTCAGAATGTTTTCGCGGATGACGCCTTCACCGCCCGACTGTGAAGACAGCGAACCGTTGGCGAGGACCATACCCATACGGCCTCTTTCGGCCAAATGGTGGATCATGTGCTGCACCCATGCGAAGTTGGCATTGCCTGCGGGTGGCATACCGTATTTCCAACGAACGTCTTCCTGCAAGCGGTCGCCGCCCCATTTGTCCATATTGAAAGGTGGGTTGGCCAAGATAAAGTCGGCCTTCAGTGTGGTGTGCTGGTCGTCAAAGAAAGAGTCGGCATTGAACTTGCCCAAGTTGGCTTCGATGCCGCGGATGGCAAGGTTCATCATCGCCATCTTCCAAGTGGTCGGGTTACTTTCCTGACCGAATACGGAGATGTTGTTGATGTTGCCCTGATGGCGCTCGATGAATTTGGCCGACTGCACGAACATACCGCCCGAACCGCACGCGGGGTCGAAGACGCGGCCACTATAAGGCTGCAGCACTTCCACGAGGGTGCGCACGATACATGCGGGGGTATAGAATTCTCCGGCATTCTTGCCTTCGGCTTCGGCAAAACGAGAGAGACAATATTCATAGGTACGGCCCAGGATATCCTTGCTGTCGCCGTGCTCCTTCATCTTGATATTGGTGAAGAGGTCCACCACATTGCCCAAGCGGCGCTTATCGAGTTCGGGACGTGAGAAATTCTTCGGCAAAATACCCTTTAGTCGGATATTCTCCTTCTCAATGAGACGCATGGCGTCATCAATCACCGTACCGATTTCGGGTGTGTGGGCAGCCGCAGCCACTGCGGACCAGCGGGCGTCCTTGGGTACGAAGAAGATATTTTCTGCGGTGTATTCATCGATGTCCTCTTCGAAGCCATCGCCCTCTTCTACAAGGGCCTTGTATTTCTCTTCGAAGCGGTCGGAAATATATTTCAAGAAAATGAGACCCAGTACGACGGACTTATATTCTCCTGCGTCCATACTGCCGCGGAGCAGATCCGCCGCCTCCCATATCTGTTTTTCAAAGCCGATTTCGGCTGTATTTATCTTTTTTGCCATTACGTTTCCAGTGTTTTATTCTTACAAAGATAAAGGTTATTCGGGACATGAGAGGAAAGGGAGGGAAAGAAAAATCTCGTGCCGCTTTTCCTTATATGTAAATTTGGCTATGTGAAATATAATCACGAACTTTCAGTGTAAATAAAATAAACATCCATGAAACTCTCCAAATTTATCAGTAGTATTAAAACCTTATCAAAACATCTCCTATATTTATCCCCTTTGTGCCTTATACTCTTACTTTTTAGAACAGAAATTACTGATTTCTGCTTTAAATATATAGGTTCAACTTTCTTCTCACAGGTCTATTCATCGCTCAACAATGACATTTTAGTTATTATTACAGCCTTTATAAGCGCGATATTATGCTTTAAAAATTTGCGACATAGAAAAATGAAATTCAACATATCATCATTCTCCATGTCTGTTATCATTACAATCATTTACTTTTGGTATCGATCTTTTTTTCAAGAACATTATACCCCTTTTTACTTAAAGAGCGACCTGTATTATATGGATTCCCTTTGGTTTGTATCTTTTATTTATCTTCTACTTTTTAGTTTTTCGAAAATATCTAACAGAAAATTAGAAACAAATATTCAAACAATAAACGAATATTTATCCAGTTCTAAAGTAGACCATGCCATCTTACTAGAAGGGAAATGGGGAACAGGGAAAAGCTATTATTGGAAAAACACTCTGACAAAAAGACTCCAAGATTCAGGGTATAAAGTTATATATGTTAGTGTATATGGAATCAAGGATGTTATAGATCTTCAACAAAAAATCGAGAAACAGATTCATCCCTTTGCAACACATCCATTTTGGAATACATTATCCAAATCATTCTTGAAAATATTTGGTTTAGATTGGAACAATAACGACAATATAGCTATAGTGAACTCACTTAATCTAGATTGTGAAAATATTGTCTTCTGCTTTGATGATATAGAAAGAACATCTAAAGGAGAATTACGCCCTATTCTTGGATATATAAATACCTTTATAGAACAAGGGCAAGCTCACGTTTTTCTGATTTGCAACGAAGATAAAATATCAAAGGACGAACAAGAAGTCTATGTTGCTTATAAAGAAAAATTAGTTCGACATACGATCAAGTTCAATGTCAATTTTTCAGAAACCTTTGACAATATAATAAGCAATACTGGGAATATATATCTTAGTTCTGAAAATGCCCGTTATCTTAAGATGATATATTGGGAATATAAATGCTTGAATCTTAGGATACTTGAATACAATAAGAATATCATTCAAAAAATGTATCCATTACTTTCTGAATACGAAGAAAAATACTCTGCCCCAATACAAAAATACTATCTTTTTCTATCAGCCTTTTATAGTATGGTCTATCAAGAATTTGGGACAAAAATTCTTTTAAAAGTAACTGATGTCACGTCAGGTCCACAATATGAATTAGATTTAGGAGTTTCAAATTCAGAACGCGAAACGCCATTAACCGAAGAAGATATCGAAACTAATAAAGTTGTAAATGGAATTAAAGATAGAATAAGAAGTTGTCTACCACAAGAAAAATGGGGTGAAAGCAAAGCTCTTCTTGAATATATAAAAACATCTTCTTGGGATCCAGACTTATTGAGAAAAGAAATAGATATTATCATAAAATCTTATTTAATAAAAAATGAAGAAAACGCTCTCCTTGATATTCTTAACAATCCCTTTGACACAGAAGACCAGCAACTACAAGAATCAGTTGATAAGGCTATTATCAAAATCAAAAATGGAGAGTTAAAGTTTTCTTACTATCCAGAATTTTACAATAGAATCACTTTCTTACAAAATAATGAATTTATTACCACTCAATATGATAAGACAGAATTAAAAAAGATTTTTTTAGAAGGTATAGAAAAAGTCAACATCCAATATATGGAAGAATTTGATTCTCTAATGAGTGTTCTAGAACATGAAAACCCATCAAAAGAATGTCTAGATATAATAAACATTCTCAAAAGTAAAAATAGAGCTATAGGGCTAAAAAATAAAGAAACTAAAACACACGAAATTTTAACCCATCCTGAAAATTGGGGACTTTTATATGGCGATTCTCAAAAGCGAACCTACATATATAATAATATAAATGCAAGAGAGTTCTTTCTTATTTTTGTAGGTGCTGCAAATTCACAAAAAAGAATGTGGGTAACACACCTACATAAATTAATAGAAAACAATAATATAGTTCCCGAGGAGTATCCATTCCTTAGAGAAATGCTAACACTTTGTGAAGAAAAATACAAAAGCACAACAAATAGTATAACCCATAGGTATTATAAATATGTTGTTGACGAAATAAATAAAATATTACCTAAAGATATAGACAGCACACAATCCTAGGATTGTGTGCTGCTATAATTTTTCTGACTAAAACCCATCTACCTTCAATCCATCTTCCAGCCGTTCTACCCATTGATTGAATCTCGGACATTTCTCACGAATATCATCTATATCCAACATCTCCAAAATCAGTTCACCATCAGTAGTCTTACTATACGGGAATATATTCATCAAACGTTTGGAAGGAGCTGTTTCTGGACCTCCGTCTATATCTTCAGGATTGGGGTATTCATCAATGATGGATTGGAGTTGTGCCAACTGTTCCTCGTTGTCAACCACAATTTCAAAACCATCCATATTAGTGAACATCAACGATTCCATCTCGTGCCGCTGAATGTAAGGTAAGAAACAAGAAGTGGCTACCACATCTCGCAACTCCCGCTTCATGGCATCTTCTATTTCCGAAATACGGTGACTATCTAATGTGAAATTCGGGAAATCCGTGGGCAATCTAAAGAAATCCAACAAGGTCGTGATCAACACATTTCCAGATGCAGCCACTCGCATAACGTCATTCTTCAAATATTCAAAAGAAACATTACCACCTCGCTTGTTCAGCTTGCGATTGGTAACAATCTTCTGAGCGTGCATCGTGTTTGTGTAACCCTTACGATAGAAATAGGGTATTAGAAACTTCTGAATGAAACACACCTCGGTATCTCCCTCTACTATAAAAACCAATCTTTTCATAGCTCATTAAATTAGAGGTTGACCACCAATTACATTCTTTTCCCAAATCTCGCCTAAGCTATAGTCTTCCAACCAACCTGCTAAATCTTCATCCTGCAAACGACTAAAGACGGTGGCATTATCTTTTCTATCAACAACAATAATATCCTTTGGCTCAAAATTATCTACCAAACCCACAGACTGAGTAGAAATAATCATTTGTGCCTCGACTGATACCTTCTTGATTAATGCAGCCAATTTATTAATTGCAACTGGATGCAAGCCCAATTCTGGTTCGTCAATGATAATGGTCTTTGGCAAATTGGGCTGTAACAATAATGTTGCTAAACAAATGAAACGAAGAGTACCATCGGAAAGCTGATAAGCATTGAAATAGGTATCAGCCGCCCCTTTCTGTTTCCATTCTAATTCAATCAGATTTTCATTCAAACGGTTGGGTTGCAAGTTAAAGCCCTCAAAAAAAGGAGAAACGGAGGCTACCGTTTTCTGAATACGCATAAAGTGTTTCGGGTACTTTTCTTTCAGATAATAAAGGAAAGCCGCAATATTGCTACCATCATTTCTAAGTGCAATATTGTCATTGATGTTGCATTTTCCTTTCATTGGAGAACGGTCACCTGTATCATCAAAATGATAGACATTTAGATTCTCTAGTTCTTCGTGAATGTCTACATCCCCTTGCTCCTTCTTATCCTTAAAAGAAGACTCCTTTTTGTTTCGCTCGGCCTCAAATGTCATCCAACATCCATCTGCTCGCAAACCGGTGGACAATCGCTCGATATACAAAGCATCCTGGGCTTCCTTCAATTCTATCAATACGTTCTTTTCTGGTTGTCCACCTCGTTTTCCAAAATATATATCAAGTTGCATTTTAGGGGTAACCTTTTTACCCATATAGAGCAAACTATCCGCACCCCCCTTTGTCAAAACATAGTTTTGAAGATGCTGGTCATACAAATTTCGGATCAAAGTAAATGTGGAGATAAAGTTACTTTTACCAATACCATTACCACCAATCAATATATTCACAGGAGACAAGTCTACTACTTGCTCCCGAATTGACTTATAACCTTCTATGACTATTCTTTGTATCATGTCCACAACTTTCTATTTTACAAAAATAATGTTTTTAATTGAAATAAGATGATGCGAAAAATAAATTTCCCCTTAAAAAAGTCTTGGAGCTTTTGAATGAAGAAAAAAGTTTTTATCACAAAGGTTTCAGATGCTTTTGAGAAATAGGAAGAAGTTTATTCCAGGAAAATATGAACATCCATCAATCTCCATATTTGTTAATCATTCAAAATACCGATTTGGATTTTGGAAATTCTGGTGGTATCTTTATACTAGAGAAGGAGGAAATAGGATTAACGCTTATTTCCTCCTCTTTTTTGCCCATATTTTGAAAAATCTAAGTTACTAGCAGATTTTTTTAGTAGTAACTTAGTTCAATTTTTTAGTTAGATAAATTTTTCTGGAAGTAACCTAGACTAACTTAGGGCTTTTCAGAATTTGCAATTCATAAAGTTTCATAAAAGTTAGAAATAACAAAGGTGTTCAAAAAGTCGGTTAGACCGTCTGAACACCTTTAGGTTTTCTGCGTTTCTCCGATACGGAACTGATTCTAGAACAAAATGGAAGACGGAGTAATCTTGTGTTTGCGCAACAGTTGACGGGCCTCATCCCCTTCATAGAAGGTGATGCTTTCTCCCTTTATGATGAAACAGGCAGGAACTATGATTACGCTCCTTTCTCTATTCTTGCGGGACTTAATAAAGACGGAAAATTCTCCGCCTTCTAAAATACCACAAAAGCCACAATTATCATATCCGTGACTTTGCATATAGTTTTCTATTTGGGTATCTATGGAGGTTGTTGTCGACATTTTTAGAATATGTTTTAGCAAGTTTCAGTTTTCGTCGCTCTCAGTATCTCCCGCTTTCCTCCCGGAGGGCCTGGCAGACGTTCGACCAGAAATCCGGCACGCTGCAGACGGCGACGTACTTCGCCCTTGGCGCAGTAGGTGGTGAGGACGGCTCCGACGGGCAAGGCATTGTAGAGTTGGTCGAGGAAGGTTTCTTCCCACATCTCGGGCTGTTTCTCGGGAGCGAAGGCATCGAAGTAGACGACGTCGGCTGCGGGGATATCCAGGACATGGACATCGCCTTGCAACTTACAGAGGGTGAAATGCGGGGTAATACGAACGGGTTCGTTCCACGCGACTTCGTGCAGGCGCTCAAACAAGGGGTTGTCACTATAGTGCAGGGGTTCTATCTCGCTCCACTGCAAGGGATAGAGTTCGGCGGAATAGTAGATGACCTCTACTCCACTACGCTCTGCTTCCTCTAGGGTGAGGAGGGCATTGAGACCGGTGCCGAATCCTACTTCAAAGATGCGGAGGGGTTGCTGGGCGCCTTGTTCCAGGGCATGATGCATGCCCATGTTGATGAAGATATGGATGGACTCGGTATGCGCTCCCTTGACGGAATGATAATGCTCATCCAGTTCGGGCACATAGAGGGTGGCACTGCCGTCGTCGGTTGTCGTGATGATTCGTTTCATGGATTGGTGTTTTTATGGTACAAAGTTAAGGTATTTCCAAAGATGGAGCAAGAGCGCCTTACTTTTCTACACCTGGGAGGACGGGAAGGGAATGGAGAACGCAAGAGGTGTGTTACCGGAAGGACCGATAACACACCTCTTGCATATTTTTATAAGTTCCAAACATCAATTGGGATGCTGGTGGTCGAAGGCCTCTGGAGAGATCTTATAGACCGCAATGTCGAGGGCTGCACCGAGAGGCCAGCTGGAATCCTCTTTGGCCAGGTCCACACGGTTGTCCAGTTCCAAATCATAGATGACTTCCTTGATGTAATGGGAATTCATACGTGGATGGTAGTTCGCTGGACTGTCCTCAAAATGTTTCAGAGATTTGATGTAGGCTCTCAGTTTCCCCTTGAAGGTACGTTTGTGGGTCTGCTCGTCCATACCGTTGAGCACATTGGCGATAGGGATGCTCAAACCCCAGAACTGGGTGTCCTTGCCATAGAGTTTGCTCACGGTTTCGTCGAACTCATAATTGAACTTGTAGCGGCGTCCCTGCGGAGTGTGCTTGTAGATCTGGTCTACTCCAGCCCCCAGATAACTGATGGTATAGATATCGCCCAAACCCGGACGGGAGAGGCTGTGGGCATGGGGTGCGGTCAACTGGAATGCAATCTGCAAAGAAGCTCCGCCAATCTCGATAATGCCGCTCGGCGTACTGGTATAAGTGAGGACCGGTTGGGTAGCAGTGGCATCCAACGCGATTTTCCCATTGGCATAGTTGGCCGCCAACCAGCCATAAAGACCTTCATACTGACCGGAAATGGTCATGGCTTCCTTCACGGTATAGCCATTAAGTGTGGGCTGCTGTTTGAGTAAGGTATAGATGGAATCTGCCTGCGCCTTCGGTTTGAGTCGCATACCGGCAGTGGCCATGATGTACAAGGGGATGTCCTCTCCCCGGTAACACTCCGTCATCTGCTGGAGAAAGACTTTGACGCTGTCGGTATGATTGGCAATGCTGGAAAGGGCACGGCCACGGGAAGCCTTCTTCTGCTCCTGGGTCAACGGGAATATCAGTTTGACCTGCTGCTGGTCCAGTTCATACACATACAGTCGGGAACCCGAACTACCGGCATCGATAATCGCCACCTTTTCAGCATAGGCTACATTTGAAATTCCCAGGAAGAGCGCGATGGCCAGTGTCATGACCGTAGTGCTCAGACGCATTCTTTTTTTCATCACTTTTATAAAATTAAATGTCAGTTTATAATTTCTTTTTCTTGCATCCGGTTTTCACTTTTAAAGGCGGAAAAGCTGGTTCCACGAGATTTTTCGTATCTTTGTTTCCTAACCGAAAAAGAAAATGATATGTCTTGTTTACGTGTGCTCTTAGCGATAATTTTTCCACCTCTAGCGGTATTGGACCAGGGTTGCGGCTCCATCCTGATTGTGACGATTCTGACTTGTTTCGGATGGGTACCCGGTGTCCTGGCCGCTTTGATTATTCTCAACAAAGCGCTTTGAGGCGTTGCAGTGAGGGGTCAGGAGAGAGATCTTGGATTTTCATGACCTGATAGTCTCAACACTACGGCCCTTACACGCTGCGGCCCTAAGTCCTACTCCCGCGTTGCAGTGAGCACGACAGCCGCACCTGCACAATCAGCTCCCATCGGTGGGTTTTTCTTGCGCACTTCAACCTGGGCGGCCATCACGAGAGGAAACTCCTCGAAAAGGGCGTGAAGGATTCTCCCGGCCACATGTTCCAACAGGGCTGAGGGCTGGTTCATCTCCCGTTGCACCAGTTCATAGACCTCCGCATAGTTAACCGTGCCGGACAGCCGGTCGTGCTCTATGGCGGCCGTCGCATCCCCTAGGGTCAGCCGGAGAGACACCAAATATTCTCCCCCGACGATACGTTCCTGTTCCAAGACTCCATGATAGGCGTAGCAACGGATACGGTCGAGTGTGATTTCGGTAGTTTGGATTTTCATCTGAATTTTTGATTAGAAATTTATACTCTGCGGGAAGCGATTGAAAGGATATGCCCTGTAATAGTCGGGAAGCCACTGGCTGTACTCTCGGTCTTCCATGGTCTGGACTAATCCATTGGGGCTGTTCCTCCCCGCTCACGCACTGCAATAATACTCATTTTCCACGATACGACAAAGGGAAGCCGAGTTCTGTTTTCACAGTGTCGACTTCCCAAAAGGTTAAGGAAGGCGGGTGCTGAGCGGGAGAACCCGCTCACTACGGCAAATGAGGTCCATTGACGGGGACTGCTGTAGTGAGCGGCTTCTGCCGCTCAGCAACGAACCGAGATGGAAAAGGCAAAGGAAGGCGGGTGCTGAGCGGGAGAACCCGCTCACTACGGCAAATGAAGTCCATTGACGGGGCTTGCTGTAGTGAGCGGCTTCTGCCGCTCAGCAACGAACCGAGATGGGAAAGGCAAAGGAAGGCGGGTGCTGAGCGGGAGAACCCGCTCACTACGGCAAATGAGGTCCATTGACGGGACCTGCTGTAGTGAGCGGCTTCTGCCGCTCAGCAACGAACCG